>Ga0156422_1180_pt1 | contig 17959 bp, 14 predicted proteins | sample RifOxyA2_FD_108065 | JGI IMG/M metagenome (GOLD analysis project Ga0156422, IMG submission 108065) | Candidatus Firestonebacteria bacterium RIFOXYA2_FULL_40_8
CGCAGAAAGTTTAGGATGATAACAAAGGCGGGGAATATGAACCCCCGCGGCATCCGCAGCCTGCATTACCGTGAAATCTGCGGGTACGGATATTTTATTTCCGTCTATTGTTAAATTTATCTGTTTTTTATCCATTTTATTCTGCCTCCTTTTTGTCACACCGCAAGCATCTGTCCGCCTCTTCCATCGCCTGACTCTTTCCATACCCGAGGTCAACTTCCGTAAAAGCCTGTAATCTTTTTTCCATGCTTAACTGCGCATGCTTTATTCTGCATTTTTCTTTTACATCTTTAGAAGGATCAATATACTCGACAGTTTTTCTTTCTCCTTTTATTACATACCTGTCTTTAAAAAGATCCTGACCCCGAAGGTACCTGTCTATTGAGGCTGCTGCTTTTTCCCCATCGGCAACGGATTCTATTACCGTACCGCCTCCGGTCACGACATCCCCGCCTGCAAAAACACCTTTAATATTCGTCGTAAAAACTCTGGAGTCAGCAGCAAGTGTACCCCAGTCCGTCAGCTCCAGGTCATCCTTTAAAAGCTCTGTTCCCGAAGGTCTGCCGCCAATCGCACTGATTACGATGTCAACGGCAATAGTGAATTTGTCCTCTGTCGCAACAGGACGTCTTCTGCCGGAAGCATCAAACTCTCCCGGTTTTGTATGCAAACATTCCAGCTCGGTTATTTTTCCGTTCTTCCCCTTAATGGCATTTGGTATTAAAAGGAAATGGAGTTTTGCTCCTTCCTTTTCACACTCGGCAACCTCTTCCGGTATCGCCGGCATGTCTGACTTGTCTCTTCTATATATAACGTGCACTTCGGAGGCACCTAGCCTGAGACATGTCCGCGCGACATCCATAGCCGCATTACCTCCGCCAACCACGGCAACCCGGCGCCCGGTAACGGTAATGGTATGTTCCTTATCAAGGATTATAGAGTATACACCTTTTATCTTTTTGATCTTTTCTGTGTTGTAATTTTTCAGGAAAGAAAGAGAGCCCATAAATCCAAGCAGGTCGGTTCCCTGGATCTTTAAAGGTACTTCTTTCCATGCGCCGATAGCCATAAATACGGCTTTAAAGCCTTTTGTTTTAAGATCTTTCAAGGAAATATCTTTTCCGAAAGTCACTCCGGTTTTGATCTTGACACCCGCTCCTTTAATCCTGTTTATATCCCTTTCCACTATATCTTTTGGAAGCCTGTATTCAGGAATGCCGATCCGGAGCATCCCGCCGGCAACTTTCTCAGATTCATAGATGGTTACCTGATAACCGCGTTTTGAAAGGTGATAAGCGCAGGATAAACCCGCCGGACCGCTCCCTATAACTGCCACAGGCTCCTTCAGTGTTTTCCCTTTATAACTTTCAACTTTAATATCCTTATCTCCGGCAGTATAGTCGGCCGCGAATCTCTTGAGCATCATTATTGCAACAGGATCCTCTATTTTTCCCCTTCTGCAGTTAGATTCACAGGGATGATGACAGACCCTTCCGCAGACAGACGGCAGAGGATTTCTTTTTAAGATCAGCTCGATACTTTCCTTAAATTTTCCCTCACGGATATTCCCCACAAAACCGGGAATATCGATATTTACCGGACAGGTATGCTGGCATGGTGAAACAAAAAGCTCGCCGCAAACCGCGGATTTGCATTTTCTATCTTTAATATGCGATTCATATTCTTCTCTGAAATATTTTATCGTTGAAAGCACGGGGTTCGGCGCTGTCTGGCCCAGGCCGCAAAGCGCTGTTTTCTTTATTGTATTTCCCAGTTTTTCCAGTTTTTCAATGTCACCTTCTTTTCCTTCTCCCCTTGTAATTCTCTCCAGGATTTCAAGCATGCGCTTGGTGCCTTCCCTGCAGGGAGTACATTTTCCGCAGGATTCGTCCTGCGTAAATTCCAGGAAAAATTTCGCAACATCGACCATGCAGTCTTTTTCGTCCATGACGATAAGGCCGCCTGAGCCCATAATAGAACCGGCAGAAATAAGAGAGTCGTAATCAATAGGCGTGTTCAGGAACCTTGTAGGCAAACACCCGCCGGAAGGACCTCCCGTCTGCGCCGCTTTATATTTTGTCCCGTTCTTTGTGCCGCCGCCTATATCAAAAACCACTTCACCCAGGGAGGTGCCCATGGGAACTTCCACCAGCCCCGTATTTTTTATCTTTCCGGCCAGGGCAAATACTTTCGTTCCTTTGCTTTTTTCCGTTCCTATCGAGGCAAAGTATCCTGAACCATCCAGCATAATTACCGGAATATTTGCCCACGTTTCCACATTATTAATCAATGTCGGCCTTCCCCATAATCCTTTAACGGCGGGAAAAGGAGGCCTGGTCCTGGGCATTCCCCGCATACCCATAATTGAATTTATTAGAGCCGTTTCTTCCCCGCATACGAACGCCCCGGCGCCGAGTACAATTTCAATATCAAAAGAGAAACTGCTCCCGAGAATATTTTTCCCCAGTAAATTTTTTTTCTTGGCGTCAAGAATCGCTTTTTTTAATCTTTCAACGGCAAGCGGATATTCGGCACGGATATATACGATCCCCTGTGAAGCTCCGACAGCATACCCTCCGATAGTCATGGCCTCCAGAACGCTGAACGGGTCGCCTTCGATAACGCTCCTGTCCATAAAAGCACCGGGATCACCTTCATCCGCATTGCATATCACATATTTGACATCAGACTGCTGTTTCGCGACAAAAGTCCACTTTGTACCGGTCGGAAATCCGCCACCGCCTCTGCCTCTGAGCCCTGACTTAATAATTTCATCAATGACCTTATCCGGCGCGTATTCCATAAGTACTTTTGCAAGTGCTTCATATCCTCTAACCGAAAGGTAATCATCCAGGGATTCCGGATCGATAACCCCGCAATTACGGAGCGCCATCCTTTTCTGCCTGCTAAAATAATCAATATCTCCGAAAATATAATTCGACTTGTCAGTCAGATTATTAGCGCTTGAAACATACCCTTTTCCGCTGCATTTCAGATGCTTTACATTGTTCTTTACAACGTGGTTCAGGATTATCTGCCTGGCTTTTTTAGCGTCAACGTTTTCGTACTTAAAAGGCTTCTTTCCTGCCTGGAAAATCTCAACAGTCGGTTCAAGATGGCATCTTCCCACACACCCTTTCTGTCCGAGATGGACGCTTTTTATCTTCCTTTTTTTCAACTCATCCTGTATCGCGGCATAAACACTTTTTGAACCGGCAGCGATCTCGCAAGTGGACATACCTACATTGATCCTTGTCTCACAAAGCCACTTTGGAAGATTTTCGTGAAGAGCTTTTTGTTTCATTTTATTCAGTGTTTCTATCGCATTACTCATTTAAGTGCTCCTTTTCCTTATTAAAAGGATAAATCTATTCCCTTTATTTGTGGATTCATGCGTTATTTTTCCTTCATGCTTTTCCATTATTTCTCTTGAAATATATAGTCCAATACCGCTGCCTTTTATTTTTTCCGTACCGGGCAGCCTGGAAAACTTTTTGAACAGCATATCCTGTTTTACCGCTGAGATCGGATCCGAGTCATTATAAAAAACAAATCTGAAATATTCGTCTCCCGGATCCTCATACGAAAGCACAATACTCCCGTTCTTTACCCCATATTTGACCGCGTTACTGAGTAAATTGTCACAGACTATAAGCATCAGCCCTTTGTCAACAAAGACTTTTATTCCCGAAGGAATGTTGTTTTCTATCCTAATATCCCTTTCCTGTGCCTGTTTTTCAAAATGCTGTATCGCAATCTTTACAACATCCTCTCCAAAGTCCAGTAAAGAAGACTTTATTTCCAGCTCTCTTTTTTCAATCCTTGAAAGATCAAGGTAATTTTTCACCATGCTTTCAAAATAATCAAGAATCCTGGCAACAGAATCTATGGCCTTTTTCTGTTTTTCATTGATCTCGCCCAAAAAACCTTCTTTAATTGAATAAATATTCATTACGATAGAGCCCAGAATGCCTTTAAGCTGATGAGAAACAAATCCCACCATATCAAGGTAGTTCTTATTCGCGGCGTTCAATTTTTCATTGGCTTCGAGAATCTCCCGTCTGTCTTCATTTAAAGCCATCGCCATCGCGTTAAACGCTTCGGCAAGAATATTCAGTTCCGTTATTCCGGTATCCTTACTGACTCTGACATTTAAATCGTTATTTGCTATCTGCTTTACCGCCGCGGTCATCTGCCTGAAATGCCTGTCAATGGCTATTGAAATCCAGTAGGATATTATGATAAAAAGCAGCGTACTGATCAGGAGAAGAATAAGAAGATCTCTTCTCATAAGGTCTCTTATTTCAACAAAAGGCGCTTCCAATCTGCCTATATATAGTATGCCGACAATATTGCCTTTCGAATCTTTAATCGGGTCATAGGCCGTAATATACCATTCCTTTACAACAAAGGCCCTGTCTCTCCATTTATTCCCTTTAGTAATGACTTCATCATACACCTTTTCGGAAATATGAGTGCCTATTGCCCTTTCACCGTCAAAGGTCAGCACATTGGTCGCAACTCTTATGTCTTTAAGGAACAATGTTACTGTCCCGATTGATTTGCCCCTGTACTTCTGATCTTCGAAAATAATGCTGTTTATTTTATCCACTATTTCTGAATTCCTGTTCAGAAGTTTTCCGATCTTCAGCGTTCCCTTTTCCTGTTTTTTTACATCAAAGTAGGAAGCAGTAGCTTCCATTACAAGCCCGTCTTTTAAATCACTTGCAGGTATTTTTTTTGCCATTTCAGTTTCTTTTGATTTTATAAAAGCCCTGTCGGAAAGGTTATTATTTAATTCTTTGAGCTCTTTTACCGGAATTATCCTTGTTTCTGCCCGGGGCCTGGTGCTTTCCGTTATTTTTTCATCCGGCATGGCAGGGGTAAAAACAATATAGTCAATTTTGTACTTTTCTTTGATTTTGCTTAATAAGGCCTTATTGGTGCGGTATTCACTGCAGTGGGCTCCCGAGACAAAATCCGCGACGGTCTTCAGATTTTCTACTTCATTATTATATTCATTCCACGCGGAATTAATATTTCTGGCAACTTCGCGCTGGGCCCGGCCGTACACATTATCGGAAATGAAAAAGCTTCCGTAGGTAAATATCAGAATGCCGATGATGATAATTACCAGCAGAAAGCTTAGAAACAGCCTAACTTTGAACGGGATTTGTCTTATTCTGTTTTTCATTACGTTCCCTTGCGTTCACATAGTAAATAACATTTTCAAGCTCGATTGCGAGATTCACATTATTTACTATTATCCGTTCAGGAACTTTTAAAGTAACGGGGGCAAAATTTAAAATTCCGCGTATCCCTGCGGAAATAAGTATCTCGCTTACTTCCTGCGCGACCATGGAAGGAACGGCAAGAACGGCAACCCTTACTTTATGATTCCTGACATAATCAAAAACATCCTTGATAGGGTGAACCTGGATGTTATTAACTTTTACGTTTTTTGCGGGATCGGCGTCAAAAGCGGCGACAATATTTATATCCTCTTTTTCAAAACCTTTATATCTTGTTAAAGCGCTTCCAAGATTTCCGGCACCGACAAGGATAACCTTCTGGATTTCGTCTTTTCCGAGAATGTAGTTAATTTTTTCGATAAGATTGTCAATGAGATAGCCGCCTTTTTTATTACCTGAAATTCCAAAAAGGGAGAAATCTTTTCTTACCTGAGTCGCGGTCACTCCGGTAGCTTCACCGAGATTATCCGAAAAGATCTTCACATAACCCAATTCTTTAAGATCTTTAAGCGTTCTCCGGTACCTGCAGAGCCTTAATATACAGCTTTTTGATTCTGACATTATTGTTCCACCTTTCACATTAACAATGAGTACTTTACCAGTTTCTATCATTTATGTCAAGATTATTGTGAATTCAGTTACGTCCGCGTAATACGCCCGCTATGGAACGCATTGTTATTACAGGCATATTCCGCTTTGCAGCATTGCTATTTTTTAATATAACAGATATTTCTTATTATGAGAGATAAAATGTATAACTTATTGCTACTATGTTTCACTTAATTGTCACCTTACATATATCGGCCTGGCTTTGTAATCAGTGTGGCACAGCTTATGCGACTTTTCGCCCAGGGGTTTTCCAAGATAATCTTTATATAGTTTTTTTACATAAGGGTTCTTGTGCGAACAGCGCAACTCCCTATCCTTATCATCCTGATAAATCGCTGCCGCCCGTTTTAATCTCAAGGCATCTGTAACGTTATATGGCTGACCGCCGCCGCCGACACATCCGCCCGGGCAGGCCATAACTTCAATAAAATGATAAGGTATTTCTTTTCCTTCTTTCTTTGCCTGTCTGATCCTGTTTAGGACTTCTTCGACATGAGAAAGCCCGTGCGCTACGGCAATCCTTATTTTGGTCCCGTTAATATCTATCTCCGCTTCTTTTATGAACTCAAGGCCCCTGGTCTTAATAAAATTAACATCTTCCAGCTCTTTACCTGTAACAAGATTATACGCTGTCCGGAGAGCCGCTTCCATTACGCCGCCGGTCGCGCCGAATATTACACCGGCTCCCGTATAATCACCGAGCAGGCTGTCTGCTTCTTCATCCGGCAAATTCATAAAATCAATCCCCGCCTGTTTTATCATACGCGCCAGTTCACGCGTGGTAATGGCAACATCAATGTCCTGAAATCCGGAGGCGAACATTTCGTCGGATCTGGTAATTTCATATTTCTTCGCAGTACAGGGCATAATGGAGACCATGTATATCTTTGCCGGGTCTATTTTGTTTTTTTCCGCGTAATAGGTCTTGGAAAGAGTGCCTATGATCTCATGTGGCGATTTGCATGTGGAAAAATGATTAATCATGTCAGAATGGAATTTTTCCATAAAATCAACCCAGGCCGGGCAACAGGAAGTAATAAGCGGAAGTTCGCCCTTTTTGTGCACCAGGCGCTCAACAAACTCGCTCGCCTCCTCCATTATCGTAACATCCGCGCCGAAGTTGGTGTCAAATACCGCCTTAAAACCGAGCCTTCTGAAAAGCGCGTATAATTTTTTTGTAAGATTCTTTCCAACAACTCCAAAGGCCTCCCCTATCGCGACCCTTACGGCGGGAGCTATCTGAATAACGCAGTACTTATCGCTGTTTTTTAACGCATCCCAGACAAGATGTGTATCATCCTTTTCAAATATCGCGCCTGTAGGACAGTGCGCTGAACATTGACCGCACTTGACGCACGGGGATTCCGAAAGTTTGATATCTCCTGCCGGAGAAATCCTTGTATCCATGCCCCGCTCAAGGAATGAAAGGGCCCATACATCCTGGCCTTTCTGGCAAACTTCAATACAGCGCCCGCAAAGGATGCATTTTGTCGGTTCGAGCACAATAGTACCGGTGGTTCCGTCCCGCGGAATATCTCTTAAGAATTTTTCAAAAATATCCTCCCGGATACCAAAATCCGCGGCCATACTTTGAAGTTCACAGTTATTATTTCTTCCGCATTTCAGACAATCATTCGGATGATTGGACAGGATCAGCTCGAGCACCGTTTTTCTTACTTCTACGATATCAGGATCATTCGTGGTTATCTCCATTTTATCTTCAAGCGGCGTGCAGCAGGCGCGGAGCATTTTATTTGAACCTTTTACCTTCACAATACAAAGGCCGCAGGCAGCCGAGGGCGGAAGGTCCGGATGTTTGCACAGAGTAGGTATTTTTATCTGTGCTTTTTTTGCCGCTTCCATAATGGTCGTACCTTCTTTAACCTCTACAATAATACCGTTGATCCTGGCTTCTATCATTTTATACATTTTTATTACTCCTTCATCACAGCTTTAAATTTACAAATATCAAAGCAAGCCCCGCATTTAATGCATTTTTGAGGGTCTATAACATAGCCGGCTTCGCGGCTTCCAAGTATGGCATTTGAAGGACAATTTTTCATGCAAAGCCCGCATTTCTTGCATTTTTGAGGAAGAATTTTAAAATAAACCAGGGCTTTACATTTCCCGGCCAGGCATCTTTTATTGACAATATGCTGTCTGTACTCTTCTTCAAAGTATTTGATGGTGGAAAAGACGGGATTAGACGCAGATTGGCCCAAACCGCACAGGGAAGCTTTTTGCATGGCATAAGAGATCTTCTTTAATTTATTAAGGTCTTCCAATTCTCCATTGCCCTCCGATATTTTTTCAAGTATACGAAGAAGCTGATAACCTCCGAGACGGCATGGAGCACATTTTCCGCAGGACTCGTCAACACAGAACTTAAGATAGAACTTTGCCAGATCGACCAGACAATCGGTATCGTCAATTGCGATCATACCGCCGGAGCCCATTATAGAACCAAGCTTGCCGAGATTTTCGTAATCCACAGGAGTATCCAGGAACTCCCGGGGAATAACCCCGCCGGAAGGTCCGCCTGTCTGAATAGCTTTAATATCCCGATTGCCCAATATACCGCCGCCAATATCAAAAATAATCTCGCGGAGAGTAATACCCATAGGAACTTCCACAAGGCCGGAGTTCTTTACCTTTCCCGTAAGAGCAAACACTTTGGTGCCCTTACTTTTTTCCGTTCCAATCGACGCAAATTTCGCGCCGCCGCCCGCAATCAATTGGGGAATATTGGCAAGAGTCTCGACATTATTTATTATAGTAGGTTTATCCCAAAGCCCTTTTACGGAAGGATACGGAGGCCTCGGATGAGGAGTGCCCCGTTTTCCTTCTATTGAAGCTATCAAAGCCGTTTCTTCACCGCATACAAAAGCTCCGGCCCCGAGCCTTATCTCAAGTTCAAAATTAAAATTACTGCCTAATATATTGCTGCCGAGTAAACCCGCAGCCGCAGCCTGATCTATCGCCTTCTGGACCCTTTCCACTGCCAGCGGGTATTCAGCTCTGATATAGAAGAACCCCTTTGAAGAACCTATGGTATACCCGGCTATAATCATGCCTTCCAGAACGGAATGCGGATCCCCTTCAAGTACGCTTCTGTCCATATAAGCGCCTGGATCCCCCTCGTCACCGTTACATATAACATATTTTTCCAGGGAATTCATACCCCGGGCAAAATTCCATTTCATCCAGGTAGGATAACCCGCCCCGCCCCTTCCTCTGAGCCCGCTTTTTTTTAGTTCATCAATTACATTCTCGGGTTTCATTTCCGTGAGAACTTTCACCAGCGCTTTGTACCCTCCGGCAGCGATGTAATCTTCCATGCTTTCAGGATCAATGTATCCGCAGTTTTTAAGCACCGCCCTTATCTGTTTCGATTTTTTCTCATAAAGCAGCTCTTTAATTATCTTATTATTTTTTATAGTTTCTTCTATTATTTTTTTAACATCATTATTCTTGATCCCGATGTATACTATATTTTCCGGGAGGATCTTAACCGTAACACCTTTTTCATACAGGCCGATATCGGCTATCTTTACAAGCTGAACCTGTTCGATAAGATTTGTATCCCGGAGTTCGTTGGAGAAGAGAGTGAAAAAATCGTTTATCCGATCCTGCTGGGCAGAGTCGGTATCTCTCAGATATATTATTTTCTTTTCCATGGCTCTCGTCCTTTCCTAGTTGATTTCGAAGATATAATCATGCAGGAGTTTTTTATTCCTTACATGTCTTTCTAAAATGGTAATCGCAACATCTTTTGTGACTCTGCCGTAGAGAACTTTTGGAAGGCCTTCCACATTTACCTCCACCAAAGGCTCGGCCGAACACGCGCCCTGACAACCGCACTTTCTGATATCTATTTCTACGTTCCTCTTCTTTGATTCTTCAAGGAGCGCAAGATAAACTTCGCCGGCGCCGGCAGCTACTCCGCACGTGCTCATTCCGACTTTTATCCAGTTTTTTCCGATATCTTTTTTCGCAGGATCAACTTTCTCTATATCTCCCTTAGTAAGTTTTTTCATGTGCTATTCCTCTTCTTTTACATATTTGGATAAAATGTCCACGACCTCATTCTTCTTAACCTTGCCGTAGACTTTTTCGTCTATCATCATCACGGGCGCCAGACCGCAGCATCCCAGACATCTTACAACATCAAGGTGGAACATCTCATCTTTGGTTGTCTGGCCTTCTTTTATATGCAGAATCTTTTCTATTTCCTCTATGAGCGAAGCTGCGTCACGAAGATAGCAGGCCGTTCCCATGCAGACCGAAACATTGTGTTTCCCCGGCGGCTCCAGCTTAAAATAGTTATAGAAAGTTATTACCTCATAGATCCTTGCCAGAGGCACGTCAAGAAGCCGTGAAAGCTTAAGTGACGTATCTCTTGGCACATACCCGTAAATGTTCTCAACACTATGAAGAATCATTATCAGGTTACCTCTTTTATCCTTCCACTTCCTGACAAGACCTTCTAAGTCCGCCTGCAACCTATCTTTTTTCATACCTTTGCCCATCCTTTATGTGACGCTTTTCACAAATATAACATACTATTTCCGCAATGTCAATAGCATTACAGTATGTATGGTATGTACAGGTATTTGGCTAGGCTACGAGAGGGTTTTGCTATTATGCACTTCGCTTCACATATTAATATTTAATGCTAACTTCAACAATTCCTCGAACAGAATTAACGAGATATACCTTATCCGCCATTTTAAGATCTTTAATTTTCAGCACCTTTTGAACGGCTTTCTTTTTCTTTATCATATAATCCCTATAAACGCCGGGTAAGAGCCCCGATGAGACAGGCGGTGTAAAGTATTTCCCGTCTCTAAGAATAAATATATTTGTTACAGCACCTTCCGTAATTTCCGCTTTTTCATTCAAAAATATTACGTCAAATATATTTTTATTTTTTATTTTTTCTCTTTCTTTTTCATAAAGGTCTCTTATTGTAGTTTTATGATACAGATACCTGTCTGCACTGTTGACCCGCTGCTTTGAAATAACAACATTTTCTTTTTTACTGCTTCCCGGGATATATTCACTTACAAATATTTCGGGATTGCCTGTTCTTGATAAAAGAAGCCTTATCTTGTATTTCCCGCCTCTGATAAACTTCTTCTCTTCTGCTTTAAGCCGTCCTGCTATATTTTTCATATCCCGTGCAAAGTTAAAATACCCGGCTGATTTTTCCAGACGTTTCAAATGTCCGATCAGAAGAATGTATTTTTTGTCCCATAGCATTGTTTCAATCAGCTTAAAATCCGCCGTTTTTTCCGTTAAAAATTTTGCTTTTAAAAGAGCCTCTTCATATTCCTCCCCGGCTTTCGAATCATATACAATTCCGCTCCCTATGCCCATCTCTCCTTTGTTTTTTTCCAAAAGAATAGTCCTGATGGGAATTGAAAACACTGCATTATTATCCGGAGATATAAAACCCAGCGCGCCGCAGTATACCTTTCTATCTTCTTTTTCAAGTTCTCTTATAATTTGCATTGCCCTTATTTTCGGCGCCCCGGTAATAGACCCTCCCGGAAAAATACTTTTAAAGATTTCCTTCCAGGTTGCTCCCTTCTTTAACCGGCCTCTGACCGTAGTTATCATCTGCAGCAGCGTATTATATTTTTGCACTTCATATATATCGGAAGTAACAATACTGCCTGTCTTACAAATCCTCCCGAGATCATTTCTTATCAAGTCCGTTATCATGATATTCTCGGCTCTGTTCTTGCCGCTTTTTGAAAGCTCTCTCATTTTAGCAGCATCTTCAGCCGAATCCCTTCCTCTATTCATCGTCCCCTTCATAGGTTTTGATTCGATTATTCCGTTCTTTACTGAGAAGAAAAGCTCGGGAGAAAGAGAAATAACGGTTTTATCTTTAAACTTCAGGAAGGCCGAGTACGGTACCGGCTGCTTTTCGGTTAAACCGCGGTAAAACAGAAACGGGTCCCTGCTTGCAGTAAACTTTAACTTACCCGTATAGTTGATCTGGTAAACATCCCCCTTCTCAATATAATGTTTAATTTTTGCGATATTTTTTCCGTACTTTTCAAACGGTATATTGAATTTTATTCCGCCAACTTTTATACCCTTTTGTCCGGCGGGAAGGTCTTTTTTTAAGGTTCTGCTTTTTTCAGGTTTTTCAAAAGCATAGAGTTCCAGCAGCGGAAATTTATATTTACATTCAACAGGGAAGGAATCTTTTTCAAAGCCATAACCCAGCTCGTATGAAAAATATCCAGCAATCCAGTATTTGTTTTTTATTAGTATTTCAAGTTCCTCAAGCGCTTTTTCAGCTGAAGCCCGGTCATATGAAATAAGCGATTTTACAGGTTTACTAAATAAATACGTTGTCTTGTTCTGATTATCAGGACGGCAGGTCTCAAAAAGCATGCAGACATCTTTTTTGGAAAATATTGACTTAAGTGTATTATCATTTATCATATCATTATTCCAATAAGGGAGAAGTTTCAGATAGCGGATATTCTAAAATAAAGTATCTATTATTTTCGTCGTTTTCTTTACTATTTGGGGAAATAATATCCGTATTTTCTCCGATAATTCAAGCCCGAAAGAGGTATCCAGGGGCTGAATGCCTATTATAACGATATTATCCCCCATATTCAAGCTTTTGGCAATTTCCAGGGTGTGAGTCAGGTTAAAACCGTGAGTAGAACCGGAAGGGCCTTCTATTTTAGTTATTATCTCATCAGGGCTGAAAGCTTTAACCGTACCAGGAGGAGTTTTCATATCGGCAGCGTCAATCACTATGATTTTAGCATGCTTTTCAAAATACTTTAAAATATCAAGGCCGGAGATGTCGCCGCATACCAGCCTTGCTTTTTTTCCGAATAACTTTTTCTTTTCAAAAACTTCGACGATCCGTACTCCGAGAGCATCGTCCTTTCGAAGTACGCTTCCAATCCCGATTATTACCGCTCTTTCTTTCTTCACACAAACTTTACATCAAGCATGTGGCAGGAACAGGAAATGCAGGGATCATACGCGCGGATAAGCATCTCCGACTGAAGAGTTATCTCCTCTTTTGTTTTTTCCAGTATTTCCGGGATCATCTTCCTCAGATCATCATCCATATTAGAAAGATTCTGGTTTGTAGGGATGACACAATTTGCTTTTTCGATCATTCCTTTGCCGTTTATCGTGTAGTCATGGAACAAAACACCCCTTGGAACTTCAACGGCTCCCACACCACGGCCTGCTTTTATCTTAAAAGAACCGGCTTCGTTCTTTGAAGGCCAGCTGGAAACCGCCTCATCCTTGTTAATGCCTTTTGCCAGGAATTCATCAATGATCCTGATGGAATCCTGCGCGCAAAAGAGAGTTTCCACGGCCTGCGCCACGGTATTCATATACGGGTTATAGCAGGGAGCTTTAAGCCCCAGTTGATCAGCCAGATCTCTAACATTCTTTGGTAATTTTTCATGATTGATGTTAAATCTTGCCAGAGCTCCGACCATATAGGAAGTTCTCTTATTCTTTGAATGCTTTGAAGTACAATGATCCGCGTAATACTCATGAACAAACTCGAGATATTTCTGCGGTGTAACTTCCCCGCCGTCAGAAGACTTCAAGTTACCGTCAAGGAATGCGTATTCATCCGGATGGGATAAAGCTAAATATTCCGTCTCTCTCTCAAACTTCGGGAGTTTAAGAGTTTTGATCACTTCCAGGGCTTTTCCGTAATCAGACGCGAGTTCAACAAGCAGCTCCCTGGATTTTTCCAATTCTTTTCTGGTCGGAAGCTTTGTAAAACCGCGGACCACTAAAGTAATGGGATGAGTATGCCGGCCGAGTAAGATATCGCAAAGGTCGCTGCAAATCTTCTTTACTTTCAGAGCCAGTACCACAACTTCCGGATGGGTTTTTATCATCGGAAAGACACTTTCCGCGCCGACACAGTCCGGAGCAACCAGGAATAATATATGAAGCAAGTGGCTGTCCAGGGTTTCATAGTGCAAGGCAAGTTTGCGGAGTTTTCTTGTTTGCTCCGAAGGAGTAAATCCTATTGCGTCTTCGGTAGCCTTAATTGACGCGAGGCAATGGCCCGTAGAGCAGATCCCGCAAATTCTCGAAGTTATATGCTGAACCTCAAACATGGAGCGCCCTTTTACCATCTGTTCAAAAAACCTCGGAGCTTCTATAACATTGAGGTGGCATTTTTCCAGTTTGCCTTCCTTTACATTAACAACTATGTTCCCATGCCCTTCCACGCGTGTCAAGTATTCCACATTAATATCGAGATTTTTCTTTGTGATATTACTCATTTATTCCCCTCCAATTTGCACCCGTTGTACAGGCTAAACTTGTCTTTAAGCATCTCCACTGTTACCCCGTGCTTCTCCAGAATATCAAGCTGGCCCTGTTTGTTCATATCTTCCAGCAGCCCTCTGCAGCTATAACAGGTATTGCCGTTACTGGTGCACCAAGCCCCACAGCCTGCTCTTGTAACAGGCCCCATGCAGATCTGCCCTTTTTCATAAAGACAGACGTTTTCTTTTAATTTGCATTCCACACAAACCGCGTAGTCGGGAACTTTATAAAGCGCGCCGAGAAGCAGGCCTTTAAGCACCGCCGCAAACTCATTGAGGTTTATCGGACACCCGTGAACATAGGCGTCTACTTTAACGACCTGGTCAACCGCGCGGATCAGGCCTGTTTCCATTTTGTCCTTTCTTCCCGGATAAACAGTTTCAAGCGCTGCCTTAACGGTATGGTTTCTCATTATCCCGTTAACACCGCCGGTGCAGGCGCAGGCTCCGTAAGCAACAAGTATCTTAGCTTTTGCCCTGATGTCCTTTAGCCTTTCCTCGTCATGAGGCCTTGTAATAGATCCTTCAATAACGGCAACATCATACTCCTCGGACCTTTCATGCATAACTTCCCTGAAATTCACTATTTCAATGCTGTTTAGAATATCAAGAAGAGCCGTGTTCAGATATGTCAGCTGGAGCTGGCAGCCTTCGCAATCAGCAAAATCAAAAAACGCAACCCTCACTTTCTTTTTTGTCTCGCTCATAGCGCGCCCTCCAATCCTTTAAGTTTATCGTAGCTGAATACAGGGCCATCCTGACAGCAATAATGTTTATTGATCTGACAGTGCCCGCATTTTCCGACTCCGCATTTCATTCTTCTTTCAAGGGAAAGAAGTATCTGATTTTCCGGAATATTCTTTTCCATTAATTTAACCAGGACGAATTTGTACATAATCGGCGGCCCGCATACTATGCTGTAGGTCTGTTTAACATCGATATCCACGCCCGGAATAAGCTCGGTAATGAGTCCGACATTTCCTTTCCAGTCCGGAGCACCTCTGTCGACCGTGCATCTGAAAGCAACATCGGTAAGTTTCGACCATTTCTCAATTTCATCTTTATAGAGCAGTTGGGACGGCTCTTTGCAGCCCAGAAGTATAGTTACCTTCCCGAAATCCTTCCTTTTGTCTATAACAAAATTAATCAGAGATCGAAGCGGCGCGATACCCAGGCCGCCGGCAATGAAAAGAAGATCCTTTCCTTTAAGTTCATCCACGGGAAAACCGTGCCCGAAAGGACCCCGGATCCCGATCTCAGCACCTTCATTCATGCCGTGTAAAACCGTAGTTATCTTACCGGCTTTTCTCACGCATAGCTCAAAGTACCCTCTCTGTGTAGGAGAAGAAGATATGGAGATAGGAGCCTCTCCGATCCCGAGCAGGGACACTTCTACAAACTGGCCCGGACAATGATGAAGTTCTTTTTTTCCTTCAAGTTCTATCTTGAACCACTTTTCGGTTTCTGTCATCTGTCTTACCGAAACTATTTTCCCGGCAACGGGCTCGTATAAAGAAGCTTTTTTCTCTTTTTCCATTACGGTATCATTTGCCATAAATTACTCCTTTACCAGATTATTCATGGTTTCATAAAGGCTTATTTTCGCCATGCAAGCCCTTGTACATCTGCCGCAGCCTGTACAAAAGAACCTGTTATATTTTTCAACGGAAAAACTGAACTTGCGGAGCAGTCTGTGCTGCTGGCGGGACTTTCTATCTTTCCGGAAATTTTCTCCCCCCGCAACTTCAGCAAATTCTTTCAACTGGCAGGAATCCCAGACTCTGGACCTCGTGCCGTTATTCAGGTTCAGATCCACGTCATCTTTAATATCAAAACAGTAGCAGGTGGGGCATACATTGGTACAGTTACCGCAGGAAACGCAACGGGCCTTGACGCTCTCCCATTCTTTATGCTTCAAGCCGGAATCAACCGTTTTCTTCAGATCATCGGTTTTTACCTTAAGACTCCTAGGCCACTTTTCTTTTTCCTGTCTCATTTTTATCAAACCGTCTTCCGACTTTGCATCACTTTCTTTAAAAAGAAATTTGTACTCGTTGATCAGATTTTCACCTTCGGTAGAATTTACCTGTACTATATAATTATTCCCTGCGTCCGTAAGCATGAGATCAAAACCGCCCTTGGGATTGTGAGTATCCATTGTCACGCAAGTCGCATGCTCATCACACGGCCGAAGGCATTCAATGCCTATAATTAACACATTCTTTTTCCTTTTATGAAAATTGGAATCCCTCGGCTCTATTGAAGAAGCATGATCGAGGCAGATTATGCCGGTAATGTCGCATGTATGAGCGCCGAAGATAACAAGGTTTTCTTTTTTTACTTCAACAGGAACCGCTTTTACTTCCTTAAATTTAAAAGCGAGGAGCTGTTCTTCCTGCGGCAGATAATATTTTTTAAGAGAAAGAATCGGCGGTTTATGTTCAAGCCTTATCTCCCCCGCGTCTTCTATATCTCCGTAGACAAAGAGATTTTCTTTTTCCTTCGGCCCCACCACGCGGTACTTCTTCTTTAGAGCATTTACGAGTTCGCTTACTTTCGTTTTTTCCAGCAAATTATATTTCATACACGCCCCTTTTAGATATTTTGAATCTCTACTTTTAATATTCATTTTTTCACATTAACAAAATTAACATGTAAATTATACTACATTGCGGAGATAAAGTAAACATCCATAAAACATGCAAATCATTATTATATAATGCTTTTTCTGCTTTTGTTGTGATTTTCAGCACATTATATTAATAGATGTTTATTGTTCTTTTTCAACCTCTAATTACGTTTGAATATAGCTGATCAGGAAAACTTATAGAAATATTTATTGTACCTTGCATATGCAATATATTCGATTATTCGGCTTGATTTCTGATTTAATGAAGAAGGCAGGAATAAAATAATATTTTTATACCAAGCATACTCGCCAAAGAAAAAAGGCGCCGGATATATTTTCCGGCGCCTATTTGTTTTCTGGTTGCGGGGGGCCGAGTCGAACGGCCGACCTTCGGGTTATGAGCCCGACGAGCTTCCAACTGCTCCACCCCGCGATTTTTACATCGTTTTCGATGGTTTTCCATTATACAGAGTTATTTCCAGGTTTTCAATACAAATCGTTAGAACCATTTTAACTGTATTTTTGTATCATTCTTTTGAGATATTTCACACAGTTTTTACCCGCGGCGAATTCATTTTCTTTGCCCTCGTACTCAATGCTTAAAAATCCATTATATTTATTTTTCTTTAGTATTGAAAATATTTTTTTGTAATCTAATTGTTTCTCTGTTCCGCTTCCGACTTTATACATCTTGGCGTGTACAACTGCTGCTTCTTTTACAGTTTTAGCTATAGACTTGTACAAGTCAATGAAATTTCCGGTATCCAGGCATATTTTAAAGTAAGGAGATTTTACTGCTTTTTTTAATCTGAAATAATCTTTGCTCGTCCTGATGAACCCGCCATGATTGTGATTTTCAACGGCAAACACAATACCCTTTTTTTCCGCATACTTTACGCATTCTTTCACGGCGTAGATCAAAGATTCCCAGCCGGCTTCTCTTTTGTCTTCAGGGACCGGTCGTCCCGCAAAAAACCTGAGTACGGGCGCACCTAAATAATACGCAATATCCACCCATTTCTTCACGTACTCAATTTCCTGATGTAATTTCTTTTTATCCACAAAACCAAAGTTATTCCCGCAAGATACCAGATAAATCGAAAGATGCAGGTCCGCGCAAG
>Ga0156422_1063_pt4 | contig 17853 bp, 15 predicted proteins | sample RifOxyA2_FD_108065 | JGI IMG/M metagenome (GOLD analysis project Ga0156422, IMG submission 108065) | Candidatus Firestonebacteria bacterium RIFOXYA2_FULL_40_8
CTCCGGTCAGTACCTTTGTCATTATAGGAGGTCTTCTATGCGCGCTAAACGTTCTTTTCTTGAGACACTACTTGAAAAAATTGTAAGATTTTGCTTTAGAGCATATTTTGTTCTTGTCCACAGGATAAGCGTACGCGGTCTTGAAAATATCCCGAAGGACGGAAGAAAACTCGTTGTTGTCTGTAATCATGCCAGTTATTTTGACGGGCCTATTCTCTGGGCATTTCTCGGGCTGGACCTTAAGATGCTGGTGAACCGCCTGGTTTCTGAAGTGCCGCTGCTTAAACCGTTCATGAATAACCATCTGACTGTTCAGATAGATCCTTTGAATTCCTATAGTTTAAAGAAAGCAATTGATTTTGTGAACGAAGGAGTGCCCTTGCTTGTTTTCCCCGAAGGAAGGGTTACAACCACCGGAAATCTCATGAAAATGTATGACGGTGCCGGGTTCATTGCCGCTAAGACCGGAGCTTTTATTCTACCGGTGAACCTTAAGAATACGGACAGGCTTTTAACCTCAAAGGCACCGAATAAAAAAAGAATCTTCTCTAAAATTATAATGACCATAGGGAAAATACAAGACCCTCTTGTACTGACAGGCGTGAACGGGAGAGAGAAGAGACAGCAGGCCTCAACAAAGATATACGATATGCTTGCAAATCTGAAATATGAGGTAAATAATCAGCCGGTGACGCTCGGTAAAATGTTCATTGATAAATGCAGGGAAAACGCGAAGCGGCCGGCTTTTATGGATATTTCCAATAAAGAGATAACTTATAAGCGTTCTCTCACTGGCGGTTTTGCTTTGGGCGGATATTTTGCAAAATTTGAAGATAAAAATATTGGTGTGCTCCTTCCGAACATTACGCCGACGGCATTACTATTTTTCGGTCTTCAGCTCTTTGGAAAGACCCCTGCCTTCCTGAATTATTCGGGAGGACCTGCCTCTATATCTACAGCAATGGAAATAGCGAAATTGAATATTATTGTCACATCAAAACAATTTTTAGAAAAAATAAAAATAGACCCTGCTATATTCAAGGAAAAGAAACTCATATATATAGAAGAACTGAAGAACGAAATTACCGCGGGGGCAAAGGTTTTGGCTTTAATAAAAACCTTGATGCCAAACGTTTTCTTTAAGGAGAAGGCGGGAGCGGATAAAGAAACGGCGGTTATTCTTTTTACCTCCGGTTCAGAAGGTATCCCGAAAGGTGTTTGCCTAAGCCATGAGAATATTATCTCAAATGTCAATCAGGCGCTTGCAAAAATAGATGTCCGGGAGTCCGATGTAATACTCAACGCTCTTCCAATATTTCATAGTTTTGGTCTCACGGTGGGGACAATTCTTCCTTTTTACTCCGGAGCGAAGACCTTTTTGTACGTCAGCCCTCTGCATTACAGAGTGGTTCCGGAGATTGCTTACGATCAGAATTGTACGATACTTCTCGGGACGAGCACTTTCTTGAACGGCTTTTCAAAAAAAGCCCATCCGTTTGACTTCTACTCACTCCGGTATATATTTTGCGGAGCTGAAGCCCTTTCCGAAAAAGTATTTGAGAACTATGCAAAGACATATGGCAAAAGGATACTTACGGGCTATGGCGCTACCGAGTGCGCTCCTATAGTAAGCATGAACAATGCCATGGAGTATGAGCATGGCACGGCTGGCAGATTCCTTCCCGGAATAGAATACAAATTGGAAAAAGTAGAAGGGATAGAAGGCGAAAACACCGGCCGGCTTTATGTCAAGGGAAAGAATATTATGAAAGGGTATTTGAACAATGAAAAAGCAAATAATAAATTCCTTCTTCAGGATGAGGGCTGGTATGACACCGGAGATATTGTTGAGATAACGCCGAAGGGTTATGTGAAGATAGTCGGACGTCTAAAACGTTTTGCCAAGATAAGCGGTGAGATGATCTCTCTTACAGCGGTAGAAGAAGCGGTAAACAGTAAGCTTACAGGCGGTAAGGAAGCAGCAATTCTCTTTGAAGCGGATGAGAAAAAAGGAGAAAAGTTAATACTTATTGCAAACAATACCTCGGTGACGCTTAAAGAGATCAGAGAAATTCTTTCAGAAAAAGGTTTCTCCGAGCTGGCCGTGCCGAGAGATATTAGATTTATAAAAGAAATTCCGAAACTCGGTACAGGTAAAGTGGATTATGTAAAGTTAAAGGCCTCGCAGGCAGTTTAGGAGACACTATGTTTGAACTCAAACTGAAAACATTTGACGGGACACAGATAGCTTTTAATCATCTCCGTAGAAAAGAGCGGGATGAAGTAATTATAATTTGCCATGGATTTTGCTCCGCAAAGGATAACAGGCCTTTCCTTGATATGTCCAGGGATTTTTTCTCGCATATGGATGTGATAAACATGGACCAGCGGGGGCACGGCAACAGCAGTGGTTTCTTTTCATTTTCCTCGCAGGAACACGGTGACATAAGAGCTGTTATTGAATTTGCCCGTACTATATATACCAGGGTGCATCTCATGGGCTTTTCTCTCGGCGCGGCTTCTTCCGCAATAGAAGTTGCAGAAAGCGGTAATGTTGCAAGCTTAATTCTTGTGAGCCCGCCGGCGGACTTTGTAAAGATAGAAAACCATTTCTTGGATAGGAATATTTTATCCTACGGCTTAAAACGTTTTACTTTTCATTATTTCAAGCTCCGCCCCGGAAACCCCTTGCAGAGAAAGATAAAACCCGCCGAGGCCGTTGAAAGGATCAATAATATCCCGCTTCTTGTTATTCACGGGGAAAAAGACAGGATAATTTTTCCCTGGCATGGCAGTGAGGTGTACGCGCATGCGAACGAACCGAAAAAGCTTGTTATCTTCGAAAAAGGCGAACACGCGGAAGCCATTTATGAAGAGTACCCTGAAAGATTTATTTCTTTATGTCTGGAATGGATAGGTGCATCAAGTACGAAGTACGATGTACAAAGTATGAAGTGAAAAGCCGGGAGGCATTATGGGGAATAAAATATCGAAGACCAAAAAGATAACAATTCGTCTGGGGATATTATTTACAATAGTGTTTCTCGTTGGTTCCTGGGTTGCCTCGGAAGTTACTTTGAAAGCTTTTCGTCGGTCCCTCAATATAACTCCTGAAAGTTATGGTATTCCTTTTGAAAGAGTTTCTTTTTTGACAAAAGACAAATATCTTATTCACGGATGGTGGCTGCCCGGGGTAAAGCAAGACAAATGTGTGATACTGGTTCACGGTATTGCGGCAGATAAAACTTATATGCATGAGTATTTTCAGTTCATTCATGATGCCGGTTATAATGTTCTGACGATAGATCTCCGGGGTTATGGGGAGAATTCCTTTTCATCCACATCCATTAGCTATAAAGAATCGGATGATGTAAACGCCGCAGTATTATACGCAAAAAACAGGGGCGAAAAATTTATAGGTGTCATTGGCCGGTCAATGGGAGGCGCCTCATCTTTGAGGGCGGCAGAGGTAAACCGTGATATTAAAGCAGTAGTTTCCGACTCTGCCTTTGCTGAATTAAAGCCGACCATGGTTATATATGCGACAAAAATCTATCATGTTCCATATTTTCCCTTTGTGCCGGTCGGCTTTTTTCTGGCGGAGTTAAGGTCGGGTTATAAATATAAAGAAGCCAACCCCATTGATAGTGTCAAGAAAACCCCTTTCCCGGTTCTTATCTTTCATGGTGACAATGATAAAAAAATTGACGTGGAAAATGCTAAACGAATATATGAGGCTGCCTCCGGTCCAAAAAAAATAATAATAGTAAAAAATGCAGGTCATGTACAATCCCTGGCGTATGCTGCAAAAGAGTATCAAGCGGAAACTTTAAACTTTTTTGCCACGTATTTGAAATAACCGGAAAATTCTTAAAAAGGACTGATAAATTATGAAAATACTAAGTATATGCTTGCTTCTGACTGTCATTCTTCTGGTATCGTGTACAAAGACAATAGATCTAAAGGAAGGGGATATTGTTTTTCAAGAGTCGCTTTCTTCGCAAAGCAAAGCTATTCAGTTAGCAACTAAATCAAAGTACAGTCATATGGGAATTGTCTTAAAGAAAGACGGCAAGCTTAGTGTTTATGAAGCCGGTGAAATTATTAAGTATGCTCCCTTACGCGAGTGGGTAAGAAAAGGAAAAGACGGAAAGTATGTTGCAAAAAGACTGAAAAATTCCGAACAAATATTAACCGAGGAAGCAATAAAACAAATGCGTAAATCTTCAGAAAAATACATTGGCAAGAAGTATGATCTCTATTTTGAATGGTCAGATGACAAGATTTATTGTTCTGAACTTGTATGGAAGATTTATAAAGATGCTCTTGCAATGGAAATAGGAAAGCTTCAAATATTTTCTGAATTTGATCTGAATAATGCCGTTGTAAAAAGCAAATTAAAAGAACGGTTTGGCAGTAAAATTCCGACAAACGAACCGGTAATCTCTCCGGCAAGTATGTTTGATTCAGATAAACTGATAACTGTTTATTCCGATTATTCAGAATAAAGAAAAGTGGGACAGGCACGTGCCTGTCCCACTTTTTGTTGTTTTTTGGCTTGTTTAAACTTCTTTTAATGATATATACTATATTATGAAGCAAAACCCTCGAAAGATAGTTATGTTCCTTCTGGCGTTTCTCTGCCTGCCTTTGAGTGTTTTTTCGGACACTACCCGAAAGATGATAAAGGACGGGGAGACGGTATATTCGATTTATTATGATCAGAGCGGGACGGAAGTGGCCAGGGAAGAATGTACAATTCCTAAAGATCTGCAAATGACTTTGACCACGCTTTCTTTTTCGCCTTATTATGGGATAAAGTCGGAACTTAAAAGCGGGGCGATACCGGATGGGGTAGTCAAAATATTTGATGATGATGGGACGCTTCGTCTTCTTGAAACTTACAAAGACGGTAAAAGGAACGGGCCGGTGACAAGTTATTTTAAAAGCGGAAAGGTTTCCTCAAGCTCTACATATACGGACGGAAAACTCAACGGAAAGCTTACGGCATTTTCTCGTGACGGCAAGATTGCTTCGGAGATTGATTTTATCAAGGGTAAGATACAAAGCGGGAACGTTTACGGCATGGAAGCGAATGATAATATGAATATAGGGGAAATTCTCGGACGTTTTGCGGAAAAGAGGCGTCTAAGCGGAAAAAAAGTGCTGATAGTCTCCGATACCGAAAATAAAGAGTCTGCCAGGGAGTTAAAAATACTTTTTGCCGAAAGAGGCGCGGAAATTGTTATTGCAGGCGTAAAAAAGAAAGAGAACGAAGGAGACAATGGCGCGGATATTTACATTGCCGAAGTAGATTATCAATTCTATGATATTATTTCTTTTACGTGCGCGGCAAAATCAATAGATGTAAATCTGGATCTGGGAAATATTTTAAGAAAACTTTACAATGACGGAAAAGTAATCTCAGCCGTAGGCGAAAGTGAAGTAATAATTGCAAGATCCGGACTCATGGTGAGCAAAGCAGCCGCCAAGCCGGAACAAGAATCTGCGGAGTATGAATTAAGTAAAATCCAAAACCTGACCATGAAAGAAGGCGTGGTCGTCAGCGACCGTATAGTAACCGCCTCCGGAATAAAATACCTGAAAGAGTTCGTCTCCGAAACCGCCAAACTGTTTAAGGCGGAATAAATATGGAAAATTTTCAATATTTAAAGCCACCCCCGAGAAAAATTCCGCTAAGTATTAAATTGCAGTTATTGTTAGGAAAAAGTGCATCGTTCCTATTATTTACATTTGCTGTGTTTCTTGTTCCGATGTATTTATTTGCAATAGGCTCTGAGGAAATATTTGTTAAGTTAGGACTCTGGTTATTTTATGTAATATTTTCAGCAGCAATGGTATATGGGATTTATCGCGGTGTAAAAGATATAGCCTTATTTCAAAATGGTATATGTGTTGCTTCAACAATAGTTGAAAAGTATACAGTTCATGACGATGAATATAGTACGCGAGTGCTAATCTTACAGTATAAAGTAAACGGAAAAAAATATTCCTATAAATATTCACAGCCAATAAGCCTTACTCAAAACACAAAGCGCCTAGAAGATGATATAGAAGAGCCAATATTGTGTTTACAAGAAAGTCCCGAGAAAGCGGTACTTGTTGATTCTTATCAGGCAAGAATAGTGTTGGATGAAGAGGGCAACATGCGGATGAATAAACCGTTACTAGGATATTTTCAGGTTATATTAAGCGTTATATCTCTGGCTGCAATAGTTGTAGAGGTGTATTATATGTTTAAAATCTACAACCCGCAATAACCACTGACTTCCCGGTGACAGTCACCCGAAAAGCAATATTCTGTAAGGACAAATGAGTATCCAGAGTGCCTCTTGGTGACAGGCACTATTTGACTGTTTTGGGTAGAAAGCAGGGTAAAATAGTCTATTCTGGAGGTAAATATCGCTAATTTCCTGTAATATTAGATATAATGCCATTATAAAAGCACATATATGAGCTATTATAATATATATTTCTCTATATTTACCGAATATTATTAAAATATGCTTGACAACACTGTTTTTCTGTGTTAAAATCCTCTTGTTCTTGAAAACAAAGGTAGTTTTCCTGCGAAAATAGGGCAAAGAGGCCCGTCTAGAGGCTTAGAAGGTTGGATGGTTGGAGGCTTGGCAAAAATAAATACCACGCTAATGTAGAACGTGAGTAACGTGGAACGTGCAAACGTGTAACGAATTTTTAAAGGGAGGCATTATGATCAAGGCGAGTGAGATTTTTGGGGAACTGACGTTCAATAAAAAAATAATGAAGGCGAAACTCAGTAAAGAGGTCTTCAATAAACTTATGGAGACCATAGAGGAAGGAAAATCTCTCGATCAGGATATCGCGGGAGATGTTGCGCACGCCATGAAAGAATGGGCGATAGAAAACGGGGCGACACACTTTACTCACTGGTTCCAGCCTCAAAGAGGCGGTACTGCGGAAAAACACGACTCCTTTATCACCTATGATGAGAACGGGGATATTATAGAAAGATTATCAGCTTCCCAGCTTATTCAATCGGAACCTGATGCGTCTTCATTTCCTTCCGGCGGAATAAGATCTACTTTTGAAGCGCGCGGTTATACTGCGTGGGATCCGACTTCACCTGCGTTCTTACTGGAATCTGAACAGGCAAAAACTCTTGTAATCCCTTCGGTGTTTCTCTCCTGGACGGGGGAAGTGCTTGACCTGAAAACTCCGCTTCTTCGTTCACAAAGAGCGCTCACGGAAGAAGCAATCAAACTTCAAAGACTCCTCGGCAACCGGACTTCAAAAAGAATTAAAGTTTACGTAGGGCTTGAACAGGAATATTTTCTTTTCAACAAGGAGCTCTATGACACCAGGCCGGATCTTTTCATTTGCAACCGGACTCTCTTTGGCGCGGCGCCGGCGAAGGGTCAGCAGATGGAAGATCATTACTTCGGTTCAATAAAAGATAAAGTACTTAACTTTATGGAAGATCTGGATATCCAGTTATATAGAAGAGGCATCCCGGCAAAAACCAGACATAACGAAGTTGCGCCTAACCAGTTTGAAATTGCGCCTCTTCACAATGAATCAAACCTTGGTATTGATAACAATCTTAAGCTGATGGATATAATGCACAAGGTTGCAAAAAAACACGGGTTTGTTGCCTGCCTGCACGAAAAACCGATGGCGGGTGTTAATGGTTCGGGCAAACATCTTAACTGGTCGCTCGGTGATGAAACCGGGATAAATTATTTGGAGCCGTCAAAATCCCCGCTTAAGAATATTAATTTCTTGATCACCATCGGGGCGATACTTTACGGGATAAATAAATTCGGAGGGATACTCCGTGCCGCGGTAGCAGATGCGGGAAATGATCATAGACTCGGAGCTAACGAAGCTCCGCCGGCAATTATGTCTGTATATCTCGGAGAATATCTGAATAATCTTTTTAATGAAATAGAGGGAATAGCCGCGAAGCCGACGGAAAAACAGCTTGCGCATATCTCTCTTGGAGTGCAGAACATTCCGAAAGTTTCAAAAGACGCTTCTGACAGGAACAGGACCTCGCCTCTTGCTTTCACCGGCAACAAATTTGAGTTTAGAGCGGTCGGTTCCTCCCAGAATTGTTCCGAAGGCGCTGTTATGCTTAATCTGATAGCGGCTTATGGGTATAGGGAAATTTATAGCCGGCTTTCAAAACTTAAAGGGGATGTAAAAGCCAATGCAATCCTGGTTTTGAAAGATATCCTCAAAGAATCAAAGAAAGTAAGATTTGAAGGCAACGGATATTCCGAAGAATGGCATAAAGAAGCGGCAAAAAGAGGTCTCCCTAATACTAAGACCACGCCGGAAGCTTTAAGTTTGTTCCTGAAAGAAGATGCAATTAAACTCTTTACAGACTTTAAAGTTCTTACCGAAAGGGAATTACATTCAAAGATAGAGATTAAACTCGAAACGTACATTAAAATTAAAGATATCGAGTTTAAGACGGCAAAGAATATGGTGAAAACTCTTATCCTTCCGTCTGTTGCAAAACATATGAGAAAAACCGCAGAAACAGCGCTTTCGGTGAAAACTGCGGGAGTGGCATCAAAAGTACTTGCGGATGAAGTGAAAGAGATAGAAGGAGCTTACTCGGATATCAGGGCAAAGCTTGCAAAATTCGAGAGTTTCCAGGAAAAACTGGATAAAATCTCGGACTTGCATAAGAAAGCAGAAACCTGTGCTAATGAAGGCGCTGACCTTCTGTTGGAACTTAGAAAGCTTGTGGATACGGCGGAAACTATCGTTGCCGACGATCTCTGGCCTATGGCAAAGTATCAGGACCTGCTTTTAAAACTGTAAGAGGTTTAAATGACAATAACAGAAGACGATAAAAAAGTTAAAACCGGGCTTGCAGTTAAAGAACAAAACAAAAAGCCGGAAGACATAGAAAGAGAACTTGAATAGCTGTAAACCGGCAAAGTAAAAAGCCGGGAAAATAATACCGGACATAGATGTCCGCATAATCCGCGTAGAAGCGGGTATGCGGACATTATTTTTATGACATGTTAAAATCAAATTGAGAATTCTAATAAAATAGAAAAAGAAGGGAGAAAAGTAAGGTTGTACGTCTGTAATATGAGCAAGAGGGACATTGTTGTTCTGATGAAAGCAAAGTGGCGGGCTCAAAAATATTTTAAAAGGGAGAGCGATATGAGGAACTGTAACTTTGTAAAAACATTTATGAGTCTGGTATTTACCGGGGTTGCAGTTTTCGCAACACCGTCAACGCAGATATGGAATCCGTCGACCGATATCCAGGCAGTGAATAGTTTTCATCTGGGTATAGATAACTATTTTTCTGTAGAGAACAACTCGAATAAGCCGTACGCTTTTGGTACGGATCTCGGTCTTACTTATGGCTTGCTCAGCAACTTGGAAATAGGTTTTGATATAGTGGATCCGGCTGCTAACCCGTTGTATTTTAACGTGAAGTACGGTTTTGCGGAATCCGGATTTATTCCGGCTGTTGCTGCCGGTGTTTTTAATGCCGGGACACAAAAGGATGTTACCGATTACAATATCATCTATATTGTAACAGCAAAGACCGTTGATACTGCCGGCAGATTTTCACTAGGATATTATTACGGTAACGACCGGCTGCTTATTACCGAAACCGGAGAAAAAGCCAACACAGGATTAATCTTATCCTGGGATAAAACTATAAGCGAAAAAGTATGGTTATCAATAGATTATGCTTCAGGCGCAAGTTTTTATGGAAGCTTCAGTTTTGGCGGTTCGTATTCTTTTGCGCCAAACACAAGTATTATTTTCGGGTTTGTTATCTTCAACAATAGGAGCCTCAATTCTAATAATACTTTTACGACTCAATTAGATATTAATCTATAAGGAGGTTGTATGATAAATTCTGGTGATACGGCTTTTGTTTTGTTCTCGGCGGCGCTTGTGCTTTTGATGACCCCGGGGTTGGCTTTCTTCTACGGCGGGATGGTGAGAAGAAAGAATGTTCTCGGGGTGCTTATGCAGTGCTTCATTATTATGTGTGTTCTAAGTTTACAATGGGTACTCTTTGGTTATTCTCTGGCTTTTTCCCCGGGAAATTCCTTTATTGGGTCTCTTGACTGGATAGGACTGAAAAGTGTAGGACTCGAACCATATGCGGATTATGCAGCAACGATACCGCACCAGGCGTTTATGATCTTTCAGGCGATGTTCGCGGTGATAACTCCCGCGCTTATTATCGGCGCTTTCGCGGAGAGGATGAAATTTTCCGCGTTCCTTCTCGTTACAATTCTCTGGGCTACTTTTGTGTATGATCCTATTGCTCATATGGTCTGGGGAGTTGGCGGGTGGATGAGAAATTTCGGAGCTTTGGATTTTGCCGGCGGTACGGTAGTTCATATAAATGCCGGAGTAGCTGCTTTAGTTTCCGCGGTCTTTCTCGGAAAACGTCTTAATGTCGGGCACGCTGTACCTCCGCATAACCTGCCATTCACCGTTTTGGGCGCCGGTCTTCTCTGGTTCGGCTGGTTTGGTTTTAACGCGGGCTCCGCACTGGGAGCTAACGGTATAGCGGTCAATGCTTTTGTTGTTACAAACACCGCCGCCGCGGCTGCCGGTATTACCTGGGCTGTTATTGACTGGCTTAAAAACGGTAAACCCACGATGTTTGGTACGATAACCGGTGCAGTTGCCGGGCTGGTTGCTATAACTCCCGCCGCCGGGTTTGTCGGTGTTATCCCCGCAATACTTATAGGTATAGGTGTAAGCTGTATCTGTTTCGTTATGGTAACCGCGGTTAAAATAAAATTTGGCTATGATGATTCTCTCGATGCTTTTGGAGTTCATGGAATAGGCGGAATCTTTGGCGCTCTTGCAACAGGACTTTTTGCAAACAAATTAATTAACCCGGCAGGAGCTGACGGGCTTTTCCTTGGCAATCCGAAACTCTTTCTGATTCAAACAGGCGCCGTGCTTGTGACGATTGTTTACTCTCTTATCGTTACCGTGACCATATTTAAAGTTGTAGATTTCTTTGTCGGTCTCAGAGTGGAGGAAAAAGAAGAGCTGATAGGACTCGATCTCTCTCAACACAAAGAAGCAGCGTACACCGTGCTGGAATAGCACGGTGAAGTACGAAGTACAAGGTACAAAGTACAAAGTTTTAAATCACTGAGTTTTTATTATATTAATACCACATTAATGTAGAACCCGTAACTCGTAACCCGCTACCCGTAACAATGCGATATAAAAGACAAATTACCCCCAACCGTACCTTCCCCCTATGAAGAAAGGGGAAGCGAACGAAGGAAAGGAGAGCATACATGAAATTGATAATAGCCATCATTCAGCCTTACAAGCTGGAAGAAGTAAAAAAGGAACTATACAAAGCCGAGGTTAACCTCATGACCGTAAGCGAGGTCCTCGGACACGGAAGACAAAAAGGGGTGACGGAGGTTTACAGGGGAGTTAAAGAAACCGGGAACTTACTCAGGAAGATCCGTCTGGAAATTGCGGTAAATGATGACTTTGTTAAAAAGACGGTGGACGCTATTATTTCCGGTGCCAGAACTGGCGAGACCGGGGACGGGAAGATATTTGTACTGGATCTTCCTGAATGTATCAGAATAAGGACGGGGGAAACTGGGAAAGAAGCGATAGGGTGAGCGGAATCGCTCAGTTCATAAAGTTTGTAAAGTTTTTAAGGTTTGTAAGGTTGAAAATCAATGAAGAATATGTTGATGTTAACAAACACCTACAAAACAAGATAAAGTAAAAGCTGGTAAATAATATTATATAAAAGGGCCTTTTCAGGGTGGAAGGGCCTTTTTTTTGCTGATTTCCTGCTAAAATCATGTTATTATTGAGCTCTATTGGTAAATTCACGAGAAAATGAGGGTAAAATGTTTAGACCGAAGATAAAAGTACTGGATTGCACGATAAGAGACGGCGGGCTGATAAATAATCACAAATTTGAAGACAGTTTTGTCCGGGCCGTTTATAAAGCCGTGTCGGAAGCTAATGTTGACTATATGGAAATAGGGTATAAAAATTCAAGAAAATTGTTTTCCGACCAGGAGTACGGCAAATGGAAGTTTTGCGATGATGAAGATATAAATAAGGTTATAAAAGGCATCAAATCCAATACAAAAATATCCGTTATGGTGGACGTAGGCCGTGTGGATGTGGAAGATGTTAAGCCGAAAAAACAAAGCCCCGTTTCCATGATACGGGTTGCCGCTTATGTGAAAGATATCGATAAAGCTATTTTTCTTTGCAATCAGATGGCGGATAAGGGGTATGAAACTGCGGTAAATATTATGGCTATTTCCAAAGCCCGCGATGTAGAATTAACGGAAGCCCTGGTCCAGCTCGAAAAAGAGTGCAAGGCCAATGTCATTAATCTGGTAGACAGCAACGGCTCACTGTATCAGGAACCGGTGGAATACCTCGTTAAAAAAGCAAAAAGTATAATTAAGACCAAGGAAATAGGCATGCACGCGCATAATAATCAACAGCTGGCTTTTTCAAATACCATAGAAGCTATTATCCATGATGCCAACTCAGTGGATTGTACTATCTACGGACTCGGTCGGGCCGCAGGGAATTGCCCCACGGAATTGATACTTGGCTTTCTTAAAAATCCAAAATTTGATATCCGGCCTATACTGGATGTGATTTCCAAGGAGTTCATTCCCCTCAGGGAAAAGTTAGAATGGGGTTATATAATTCCTTACGCGATAGCCGGTATGCTGGACGAGCATCCGAGAGCCGCGATGGCTCTGCGTGACGGAAAAAATAAAGAAAACTATAGAGAGTTTTACGAAAGTATTGTCGGGACGGAAGAATAAAATAAGTCCCGTATATTTTTAGCTCTAATGCGTCCGGTAAAAGGCTGAAAATATTATGGAAACCGAAGCAAATACAGGAATCGGAAAACTTCCGGGGAAAGTCTATACTGATTTTCTCTGGGAAGTTGTTTTTGGCGTTATTCCTTTCGTCATAATTTTACCCGGCGGCGTGTTTTTAACGGCATATCTTCTGACTTTGGGAGCGAATAATACAGAAATAGGTTTTATATCGTCCATTCCTGTGCTGATCAATATAATCGCGCCGTTTGCCTCCTTTCTTGTAGAACGCGCGGAATCCAGAAAAAATACCTCTCTTAGGTTCAGTCTCCCTGTAAGATTCTTATGGATAATTGTCGCGCTTATTCCTCTTCTGGTCTACTCAAATGGAATTACCCACCCGATAATATTTTTTATAGCGATTTTTATCCTTATTTCCGCGTTAAACGTACCTACAACTCTTGCCTGGACTAGCTGGATGGGCGACATTATTCCGGAAAAAGAAAGAGGCCATTATTTCGGAAGAAGGTCAATTGTTGCCGGTATTATAGCTACTATTGCAAGTTTACTTCTCGGAAAATTTCTTGATTTAATTCCTGAAAAGCATATTGGGTTTTCCATTGTTTTCGGGATAGGGGCGGCAGCCGGATTTCTTTCTTATTTCATGCTTACCCGTATCCCTGATACTAAAAATACTCTGGCAAGTAAAGAAAGTTTTTCTCTTGACCATGTTTTCAAGAAAATTCAGAAAGTATTTGCGGATAAAAACTTTATGAAACTGGTGTGGTTTAATGCCGCCTGGGCGTTCTCTTTATCCTTTATGGGCGTGTTTGCCAACGTATTTATGCTTAAAGAATTAAATATGAGCATTACGCTTGTCGTTGCTTTTGCCACGATCAGTACGCTTTCAAATTTGGCACTCACACCGTTTTGGGGAAAAATTGCCGATAAATACGGGAACAAGCCGGTAATGCTTATTTGCGGGAATGTTCTCGGGCTGACCCCGATTTTATGGGCTATTACAATGCCGTCAAATTATTTTATAATAATACCCCTTCTTTATGTTTTAGCAGGTACTTTCTGGGCTGGCTTTAATATCGCTGCATTTAATATAGTTTTAAAGCTTTCGCCCAAAGCAGACCGTGCGTTTTTTCTTTCAGTTAACATGCTTATACCGAGTATCACCGCGTTTACGGCTCCTCTTATTTCCGGATTTTTAATAGATGCTATCGGAACCAATAAAATAGATATGGGATTTTATTATTTCGGCGCCTTCCAGCTTGTGTTTATCCTGTGCGCTTTTATGCGCTCTTTTCCGATAAAAATACTTAAAAAAGTTGTGGAACCACAGGAAGAGCATGTGGAAAAAGTTATGCGGTCCGTTAAAACAGGGATTGCCGGCGGGTTTACCGAGGGTATCGGAGTTTTGTTTAATTACGTCGTAATGCCGGTTACTTTTTCCGGGACCCTGGTGGAAAAACTAATTAAAGTAAAAGATACGGATTGGGAACATTCTTTTCATGTTTTGCAGATAGTTTCTTCCGGTGCGTTTAAAGTGAAAGAAAGAAGCGTCATCTCTCTTTCTAAACAGCTGATTGCGCACGGACATAAAGTAGTCATCGCGGCCAAAAAGGGGACGACAATTTACGATAGAGCCGTAGAGCAGGGATTTACCGTTTATGATATTGATATCGGGATGTGGCCTAACCCGTTTAAGATCTATCAGCTTTATAAAATAATTAAGAAACATAAAATCCAGGTGATCCACTCGCATTCAATTACGGATCTTTCAAATATAATACTGGCGTCAAGATTTACCAACTGGGTGCCGATCGTTCTCAGTAAATACACTTATACTTTTAATGTGCAGATGGACCTTGTGACTACCTGGATGTTCGCGAATGTCTCGCGGGTAATAGCGGCTAAGGAGTTTTTACGAAAAAATCTGGTCGATACTCTGCCGGTACTGCCAAAAAACACGGTCACAGTTTACTCCGGTCTAGATCTTAAAGAATACTGGGTCCCGGGGAAATACCGGGAGGAAGCCAGAAGGGGATTTGGTTTTTCTGAAAATGAGAAGGTAATAACCCTGGTTGGCCGAATAAACGAAGCGAAAGAACAGCTGACGCTTATTAAAGCGGCGCCGCTTATTCTTAAAATCCTGCCGGAGGCGAAATTTCTTCTGGTCGGAGGTCTGCAAAACGAAAAAGACGAAGTGTACAAGGCAAAACTGATAGTAAGACTGCGCGAAATGGGGATTCATGATAAATTTATTTTTGCAGGCTTCCGCAGGGATATCGGAGCGATAGTGGATGCGTCTGAACTTATGGTTTCCTGTGCCTTGTTCGAAACTTCCGGTATTACGCTTATTCAGGGCATGGCCATGGAAAAGCCGGTGGCAGGTACGGTCGGCGGCGGCTCCGAGATAATCTGCGATAAGTTAAACGGCCGGATATTTCCTTACGGGGATCATAAAAAACTCGCGGAAGCCGTAGTTTCCATATTAAAAACAAAAAATAAAGCCAGGGAAATGGGAAAACAGGGAAGAAAGATCGCAGAAGAAATATTTGCCCTGGATAAAATAACTTTACAGATTGAGAATATATATAGACAGGTTAGGGAATAATAAGAAAGTACTAATGACTAGTGACTAATGACTATTTAGTGAAGGCGAAAGAGAAGATTTCGCCATATTTATTAAAATGCTTTACATACATATCAGCGGAGGTTTTATCCGCTTACAATAAATTGTCATTAGTCATTAGTACTTAGTCATTATTTTTTCTGGAGGGTTTTATGTCAACATACGCTAAACTTTCAAAAGAAGCATGCAGGGTATTAAAGGCTGGGGGTGTTTGGGTTCCTTGTCCGCTTCCGCTTGATAAAAAGAAGGAAGTAAATGAAAATGACTTACGGTTACTTCTTATGTATTACATAAAAAGCGGGGCAAGGTGCGTGGTTCCGGGGGCGCACACGGGGGAGTTTTGCGGTTACGGGCTTTTGACCGAGGAAAAACATTTTGAACTTTATGATTACTGGCTGAAGGTGGTTAAGGCGATGACCTTAATTCACGGGAAAAATATGATTCTGATGTCTATGGTCCACAGCATGAGGCACGTTGAGCTTTCCGTTAAGAACGGATACGATATAGTTGTGATTTCGCCTAAATGCTTTAAAAGATTTGAAGGAAATGTTAAAAAACAGATACAATTTTGTAAAGATGCTGCATCACAAATACCGGTTTTCGGGTTTTACCTTCAAAAGAAAGCAGGCGGTATAGATTTTCCGGCGGAGTTTTGGCAGGAGTTCTTTAAATTCTCTTACGGGGCAAAACTTGCGCCGTTTGACAGGTATCGGACCCTGACAGCCCTGGAAAAAGCAGCGCTTTCGAAGAACAGGGAAAATCTGACGATTGTGACGGGAAATGACGATCATATTGTCGGAGACCTTATGAGGGATTATACATTTTCGGGAAAGACCGTGACAATGGGGGGGGGACTGCTCGGTCATTATGCTACTGATACCCATGCCGCGGTTAAATGGACGGCGGCAGTGAGGAATTATAAAGCAGGAAAGAAAAACTGGCCGTATAAGATATCTATAAACCGGTTGCTGGACACGGTTACGCTTTGCAATATGGCGCTCTTTGACGCGTTTCCCAATAATTTTAAAAATAGTACCTGGGGCGTAAAATCACGCCTGACTTCTCTCGGTGTGCTTTCTTCGCCGCAGTGTTATAAAGAAGGCGGGTATGAAGCATTGGAAAAAGAGATCAGTAAAAGGTATGACGGTGAATTTAAAGCTGTTGTGAGCGACAGGGACTTTATTAAGAAAAATATATCCAACTGGAAGAAAGAAGCGGGGTTAAAATGAGATATTCTGATATCTGCACGGAGCAGGAGCTTAATGATTTTATGATCACGCCCTCTTCTTCTCTGGTTAAAACTGTTGGAAAAATTAAGGGTGATATTTTAGGGCTGGGCGCTACCGGAAAGATGGGTATAGATCTGATACGGCTCATTCAAGAGGCGGATAAGGTAAGCGGAAAGAAAAGAAAATATTTTATAGCTTCGACGTTTTCTAATCCAGAAAATATTTCAAAAATGGAAGCTCTCGGAATAAAAACGTTCAAAGGCGACTTAAGCGACACCGCTTTTCTCAAAAAACTTCCCGACGTTAAAAATATTTACTACATGGCGGGTTTCAAATTCGGCACCTCCGGAAGTTTTCAAAAAGCGTATCATATGAATATTATTATGCCCTATCTTGCTGGAGAGAGGTTTAAAAACTCCGACATTACCTGTTTTTCCACCTGTAATTTCTATCCGCATCTGACAAGGAAAACTGGAGGGGCGAGGGAAACTATACCGGTCGCGCCTCAGGGGATTTACGGCTGGACGGCCCTCGGAAGGGAGAATGCTTTTAATATTATCAGCGAAAAGTACGGCACTAAGATTGCCTTATACCGGCTTGCTTACGCCCAGCATTTGTATTACGGGGTTTTGATAGATATCGCGAAAATGGTGAAAGCACAGAGCAGGATACAGCTTACAAATAATTATGTTAATCTTATTTCCCAGCGGGACGCAAATGAAGTGGCGATAAAGTGCCTGACAATGGCTTCCTGCCCGCCGTCGCCGATAAATTGCACGGGACCTATTGTCGACGTGGAAGAAATAATAAAAACCATGGCGAAAAAAATGGGTAAAAAAGTTAAAGTTGCAAGAAATAAAGCAAAAGAATTTATGATAAATAATGATGATCTGGCAGTTGGAAAATTCGGTGCCTACAGGGATAAACCGTCTGAAATGATAGAAGCTGCCGTCAGATGGGTTAAAAACGGCGGAAAAGACTGGAACAAACCGACAGGGTTTTTAAATATTGATCATAAATACTGAAAAGCAAGAAAAGCAAGTACTATTGACTAGTGACTAATTGACGAGTAGCAGCGCATGTTGGACTCTTTCTAGGAGCCTCAAAAGTAGCAGCGCATGTTGGACTTGTCAACCTA
>Ga0156422_1004_pt1 | contig 17825 bp, 18 predicted proteins | sample RifOxyA2_FD_108065 | JGI IMG/M metagenome (GOLD analysis project Ga0156422, IMG submission 108065) | Candidatus Firestonebacteria bacterium RIFOXYA2_FULL_40_8
TGGTGTCTAACGGGTTTCATATAGGGGCTTGCGCCGGCATGGCCTTTATGAAAGGGATAAGTGATCTTTTATGGTCTTTTGTTTTTTCTCACGGCATGATAGAGCTGACTTGTATATTCATTTCCGGAGGCGCCGGCTTTTTGATCGGTGATGCTATTTTAAGCCCCGGCCTTTTTACCAGAAAAGAAGCCTTGAAAAGAAATTCTCTGGAAGCGGTTAAACTCATGGCAGGGACGGTTCCGATGCTTGTTTTGGCAGGACTTATTGAAGGTTTTGTATCCCCTTCGGGAATTAACCAGCTTTACAAATTCGGGTTCGGAATAATTACTATTATACTGATGGTTTTGTATTTCGGTTTTGCAGGAAGGGAAAAAAAAGCTGTCAGATTGAAAGTCGTTCCTTGATCTCAATATAAGAATTAACAAGATTAACAGTAAGATCCTTCGGATGCACATCAAAAGCGAACCCGCCGGCCGATTTTAATTCGTGAACAGCTGTCTTTCTTTTTGTCAGCAGGTCGTAAGCCGCCGCCTTTCTATAAACTTCTGAGAGCGTTGACGGAGCGCTGAGTGAAATTTCCGTAAGCGCAGGGTCCCTGAGAGCGGTAAACAAAAAAGCATGCATGGGCTTTAAGCTTTTCACATTGTTTATCAGATTTTTAGAAGCATAGAGATCAATGAGGTCGGTTATTACGATAAATAAAGATCGTTTTTTGTTTTTGCTTTTTGCGAAAAGAAAGGCTCTTTTGTAATCAGACTCCGCCATTTTGGCCTTTACGTTATATAAGCTCTCCGATATTCGCGAAAGCTGTTTTTTGTCTTTCTTGGGAGGGACGTAAGCCTCAATTTTATCGGAAAATACTATTATTCCGATATTATCGCTTTTATTTATAGCAACAAAGGTGAGCATTAGAGCGGCGTTTATCGCATAGTCTATCTTATACATTCCTTCGACAGCGTTTAACATTAATCTGCCGGCATCCAGCATAATAATTACATTCTGATTTTGTTCTATTTCATGCTGTCTGACGGTTGGTTTTTGCCGCCTTGCGGTCGCTTTCCAGTCTATCCACCGGAAGTCATCATCAAAAGTATAATCCCTCAGACTTTCAAACTCGGTCCCGACCCCCCGGTATTTTGTGTGCTTAAGGCCGATATCTATCAGCCGGTTACGTGAGGCAAGAAAACCGTATTTCCTGATTTCCAGAACATTTGGATAGACCCGTACGTTTTTTCCGGTCTTGAATTTATCGTGTACGATCAATAACTTTAGCGGAGAAAAGTAGCGAAAATAAGTATTCCCAAAAGAAAAATCCCCCCTTTCCAGAGGGGTAATATGATAAGTAAATGAGCCGGAGGAAGCGGGAGGGACAGACAATATGTCAGTGCCTTTCATCACCTGAAAGTCGGGAGGTGTTTCATCTTCCACCGTAAACTCGAGCAAAGCGGCAGAGGTGTTTTTAATCTTTATAGTGACCGGGTTTTTTCCCCCGAGAGAAAGCCGTTCCTCGACCAGACGTTCAGCCGAAAGGCTCGCGAGCCGCGGTGTAAAAAGAAGATCAAAAAGAACAGTAAGTAAAAGCAGAATATCATAAAATATCAATAGCCATGTTCCAAGTCTTTCTCCCGCCAGAAGGAAGAGAACACCTGCGGCGGTTAAAACGACCAGACGAGGAGAGGGCAGAAGCTTTAAAATCATCTTGGAACTTCCACTGAGCCGAGGATATCCGAAAGGACCGTTTCCGCGTTAATACCTTCTACTTCGGCATCAGGTTTTATCATAATTCTGTGCCCGAGTACGAACCTGGAGGCGAATTTTACATCATCAGGGGTCAAAAAAGCGCTTCCGCGCAAAGCCGCAAAACCCTTTGAGGCACTTAAGAGCATTACCCCCGCTCTCGGACTGGCACCCAGCGCAAGGTCGGAATGCATCCTGGTCTTCTCCAGAATTTTAACTATATACTCAAACAAGGATTCCTCAACCTTGATATTGTTAAGTTCCGCGTGAAGCTCTTTAAAGAGAGCCCTGTCTATGACTTTCTTTATGCCCGACAAATTGAGTTCTCTGGGATTAAAACCCGCATGATGCTTTTTTAGGATATCTTTTTCCATATTTTCCGCGGGATAACCGATAGAAATCTTGAATAAAAACCGGTCCAGCTGGGCTTCCGGAAGAGGATATGTTCCTTCGTATTCTATCGGATTGGAAGTCGCAAAAACAATAAAGGGTTCGTCAAAACCGTGTCTTACTCCGTCAATTGTTACCTGGTGTTCTTCCATCGCTTCGAGAAGCGCGGATTGTGTCTTGGGTGGTGTGCGGTTAATCTCATCAGCAAGAAGGAAGTTGGTAAATATGGGGCCTTTTTTTAAAGTAAAGCATTTTAAGTTTTCGTCATAAATTGAAGTTCCGAGTACATCGGAAGGCATAAGGTCTGGTGTAAATTGGATTCGTTTGAAATCACAGTCTGCCGCCATCGAGAGGGCTTTTACAAGCAGGGTCTTCGCTGTTCCGGGAACTCCTTCCAGAAGAACATGTCCCCCGCATACAAGGGCGACCAGAAGCGGATCTATTATTTTATCCTGACCTACAATTACTTTTTTTATTTCTTCTCTTGCGGCAACGCAAAAATCACCTATTTTTGTCTTTGGTTCTGTCATTTGCTTTGACCTCCCTTTTTAATTCTTCCATTTCCCTGGCGTACTTAATAAGCTGTATATTTGTAACCTGAAGGAAATTCGAATCGGTTAAATAATACATTATTCTGGAATTTTTAGCAGGTGTACGTTTTTTAACCGCGTCAAGTAATCCTGTATCCAGAATATTAGTTTTTCTAAAATAAGAAGCTATCTCAGCTTTAAAATTCTTTCTTAACAGGTTAAGCACCAAAAGAGAAGCTTTTGCCGACATAAAAAGATTTCCCATGGAGATCACATATTCGACAACCGAACGTTTCCCGGCAGCACTTTGGATTACGGGCGGACGTTTTCTTCTGCCTCGCTGGTAAAGAAAGAAAAAACCTGCCAGCAAGAGCTGAAGGAAGAGCAGTTTTACTACCGGGGAGCGCTTGAGCTCGGTAAAAGGATCGAGCGAGCTTTCAAAACCGTTGTGATATTCCTCGAAATAAACGGGACCCGGCAGTTCAAAAATAAAATTGTAAAGAAATATTGCGTTATCGCTTTGCGCTATATTGGAGTTAAGCATGAGCCCTGCCGCGGAACTCAGGTATACGGTTCCTTTTCCAAAGGAAAAAGACACCATTACGTTTTTTTGCTCCAGTAAAAGTACAGAATTAAGCTTTGGACCCTTCGCGCCGGTTGTAAAATACAAAGGAGCTTCTGCTTCCAGCCGTTTTACTTTATCATTGAAAAGGACCGCTGTAAGTTCGGGATTTTCCGGCTTTTTGGAAAAACGCTCAACTGATATATTAAATGCCGAAAGAAGTTTATCACTTTTGTTCTCAAAAAGACCGTCTACAAAATAGACCAGAGTGTTCCCGGCGCCTACCCAATCTTTGACAGTTGCGGCTTCTTCCTTTGAAAAACTCCCTTCCGGATTTATCAAAAGGAGCGTACCACATTTCTCTTTGATAAAAAATATTTTTTCCTGAAAGCGGAGAACTTCCCGGTCCGTGTTTTCCAGCAGGAGATAAAGGGCTTTTGTGCCTTTTGGATCGGAATTGTAAGAAGAATTGGAAAAATTTTCAGGCTCCTTGACTGTTGCGAAAGTTAATAAAAGGCCGGCTAAAAAGACAACTCCAAGCAATATTTGTATCCGGAACTTTTTCAAGAAACCCCGCCTTTTAGCCTTAAAAACTCCTTTTGTATTTCTGCCGTGTCGGCTTCCGTGGCATGAGATAATCCATACCAGATGTTCTCGAAAGTCCTTATTATTCTTACAAGAGGCTCGTTTATCCCGGGTTGGTCGGAAGTTTCCCTCAGGTACTCCAGGTCTGTTTTATAGACGGCAAATTCCAGCCGGTTGTTTTCGTGCAGGAAGAGGAGCGCGGAAAAATATCCGTATCTTACGGCATTCTTATAATCTTTCTTTTCCAGGGCGCTTTTAGTAAGAGCTTCGTAAGAAACAGAGGTCAGGTCTTTTTCCTGCAGTATTATACCCGGCTCGGTCTTCTCTTCTTTTCTTACTTTTTTAACAAAGAAATAGTAAATAACGCCGAAAAAGAAAATAAGAATCAATAATAACAGGAAAATAGCGGCTGTTTGCGCCGAACCTTTAGTGGTTAGAATATTGAAAATACTCTGCATAAATTCTGCGAATGCTGTCAGGATAACGAGAATTACGGGAAATTCTTCGAATAGTAATTTTAAAAAAGACTCGGAATTGTCTTTCCGCCGGTTGAATTCTTTTCCTGCAAGTATATCCCGTAGAGTCTTTTTTATTTTCCCGGGGGACAGCTGCTGTTTTTTTACCGGCGTTTCTTCAGAACTCTCATTTTTAACTAAGGTCTGAGCTTCTGATTTCTCTTGTGCAAAAACAGGATTAAGAAACAGAAGCGGTAAAAGAAAAAGCAGAGCCGCTTTTTTCATTTAACCGGTACGCTTCCCTGCTCGCCGGCAACAGAGGACGCCAGCATTTGAATATCGAATCCTTCTTTTTTAATTCTCATATTATAATAAAAAAGAGTATAGGCGGTCAGCATCAAAGGTGTTACGACTACTGCGGCAAGAACTTCAATGGAAAAAGAAAAGGAAACCATTATGAGACCGGTCGGAGCTAACGCTGCTGCGCCTGCTCCATGATGTAGTGCTATATAAATTATCATGGGAAGCAGAATGACCCCGTAAATAGCATAGGCGATAATACCGACAACGAAACCGGTCGTCATCAAATTGCCAAAATTCTTTTTCATAAGAAACTGGCTTCTTTCGAGAGCCGGCTTGTTATATATGCCTTCAATGGCTATTATCTGAGGAACTAAAGCATATCTAAAAGTGAAAATGAACCCCGGTATTATTAGACACAAGAAACCAAGTATAATCATTAAGCCCGAGAGCAGCAGGGTTTTCATCATTGACCAGAATTTTAAATGGTCAAAATGTTTGAAAGAGGAAAGAATAGTTACTTTTTTCCCAAGATAGCCGTCGGAGATTGTCCGGGCAAGCAAAAAATTCATAACGGGAAGCACAAGCAGGGAGAGTATAATATTTATAAAACCTGCGGTAACGGTCCCGTAAGGACCTTCCAAAAACCCCATGGCAGTTTTAATGATTATTATCGGAAGATTAAACATCGCGAATATTTGGACGAAAATAAGGAAATGCTTTCTGTAAATTTTAAAGGTTTCATCAAGCAGGTCTCCCATTTTCATCGGCAAAAATACTTTCTTTTGTTCTTCCATTATTCCCCCTTGTATCAATATTTTACTATCTTATTTTATATGTTTTTCATACGCAGGTCAAGTTGAAATACAGCGGAATGTATGCTAAAATACGCTTATGCAAAACGATGAGGCGAAAGTTCTAACCCCGGAAAACGTGGAGTATTCCTATGAATTGGCAGGAATAGGTTCCAGACTTCTTGCGGCAGTTTATGATTTCTGCGTTCAAATTCTTGTTTTAACCGGTATTATGCTTTTGCTGGTACTTGCTTCTGTTGTTACCGGAATGGGGACCGGTATTAATAAATACGGTGAATGGATGGGGTATATACTTATCGGTCTTTCAATAATAGTTGTTTTTATGATCTTTTGGGGCTATTTCATATTTTTTGAAGTAATCTGGGACGGGCAAAGTCCCGGAAAACGGCACGCCCAGATACGCGTTGTTAAAGACGGTGGTTATCCGATAAGTTTTTATGCTTCTTTTGTAAGAAATCTCCTTCGAATAGTAGATTTTATGCCTTTTATGTACGGTATCGGAGTTGTTTCTATGTCCGTGAATAAACATTGTAAAAGACTGGGCGATCTTACGGCCGGTACCATTGTCGTTAAGGAAGGGTTTGCTAAAATTCCTGAAACAGTGACAGAAAATATGCCGTTGACATATAGCCCGGAAAAAGTAATTATTAATCTCGATAAAATAACTCCGGAAGATTATGATGTTATCCGCCAGTATTTACAGAGGCGTCACGAAATAGAAAATGAAACTGCCAGAAAAAATCTTGCCGCAATGCTTGCAGAGAAGTATTTGAGCAAACTTAGTATGCCCGGGCACCCGTTTGAGTCCCCTGACATATTCCTCAAAGCAATCGCAATCCAATATCAGGAAAGATTCCGGTCGAAATAATTTATCCCCGGACTAATTTAAAAAAGGAATTTTATAAATCACTGGAATCATCTACGGAAAACAGGTAAAATGAGATATGTTTAACAAAAAAGTAAACCGGTTTTTCTATTACTTTTTTATCCTTCTTGCTGTTATTCTCTTTTCGGAGAAGTTTATTTTTAAAACGCTTCTTCTCAAGAATAACGGATATATAGATTTTACTTCTTATTACATTGCGGCGGATGCGGTAAAACAGGGCGGATCCCCGTATGATTCGATAGATATCAAAGATAATCATATTATGAATGTTGTAAAGCCCGGAGATTTGAAAAGAATGGGGATATCATTTCCGGTGCCGGAAAAATATGCTTACACGTATCCTCCGCTTTTGTCCCTGCTCCTGGTTCCGCTAACCCTTTTTAAATATTCGATTGCGCTAATGCTCTGGAATATTATCAATTTATTATTTTTTGTTCTGGCTGTATATTTTACGCTTAAAATACTAAGCGGAAGACCTATGCACATGATAACGGCGCTCACGCTTCTTTTGTTTTTTGGCTCGATGCCGTCTTATGAAACTTTCAGTCTCGGCCAGGTTAACTTCCTGGTTTACGCGCTTTGCCTTCTTGCTTTTGCGCTGGAAGAAAGAGGTAACGGTAAATTATCCGCGTTCACTCTGGCATTTGCTTCTATTATAAAAATTACCCCGGCGGTTTTGCTCCTTTACTTTTTGTTTTTTGCAAAGAAAAAAAGGTATATTCTTTACTTTTTTGCTTTTGGTGCCGGACTGCTTTTATTAAGCGGAGTATTTATCGGACTCCCAAGCTTATATCATTATCTTACATATATATTCCCGAAACTGGCAGGTTCGTACCTTTTAGACAATAACAAAGCGCTTATATCATTGTTCAGCAGAATATTTCTGGAAAATCCGATGGTTATTCCGTTAGTCATCTCTAGGACAGCCTCAAATATTATGACAGTAATAATTGCTGCAGGGCTCATTACAATTACCGGAGTTGTTCTTGTTCGCGCAAAAAAAGTTCTAAGTTACGAAAGCCGCGTTCTTGCCTTTTCTACGTCACTGGTGTTTATGCTTCTGCTTCAAACCCTCCTGGAAATCCATCATTTGATCTTCGCCTTTTTGCCGCTTTTGGCGCTTATTTACTATTCAAAGTACAAACCCGGAATAAAAGCCATTATATTTATAATATTGGTAATGCTTCTAAACACGCGCGGCTGGAACGCTATGACGTATTTTGGCAGCAGCTGGTGGGTTATACTTTTGACCGCTCCGCAAATACTGGGACTTGTTCTGCTTTTAATTCTGCTATATAGAGAGATAAATATTCAAAGAGCATGAAAATATAGTTGTTTTCCATCATGTCTGAAATCATATTCTATTTTTGGATCAAGTGGTACAATAATTTAACAAAATATATTTAAAGTATCGGAAAGTATAAAAAAAAGATGGAGAGATTTTGAGATTTTAGTTCATTGGAACCATATCTTGTATCAGTGGAATCTTTTCTGGAAGAGATGAATTTACCTTAAGGAGGTAAGTATATGAAGAAGTTAGTATTGTTTGTGTTACCGCTTATTGCTGTCGGACTATTGCTGAGCGGAATGGGAAAAAAACCTGTGGCCGAAGAGTCCTCTCTTTCTACTCCTATGACTGCTTGCAGCAGCGGGTGTATGAAAGAGTGCAAAGTCTGCGCGAAAGATATGAAGAATTGCGGTAAAGAGGGTTGTATTTGCAAATCCACAGAATGTAAGCCCGGAATGAAATGTGCGGATTGTAAAAATTGCGTAAAAGATATGAAGAACTGTGGGAAAGCAGACTGTACCTGCATGAATATGGACAAGAAAGATATGAAAGGTATGAAACACGGAAAGATGAAAGGTAAAAATGCAGAAACTTCATCAAAGCTTTTTATTAGAACGCCGGCCAAGGAAGAACTTGGAAAAGAAGTCACCTGCCCGGTAATGACAACTGAAAAATTCAAGGTCTCAACGGTTACCCCTGTAATTGACTATAAAGGAAAGGCCTATTTTATGTGCTGCAACGGTTGCCCTCAGAAATTCATGGCAAACCCGGAAAAGTACGTAAAGTAAAGAATAACTCAGATAATCGAAGCCCTGCCGGTAGAACCCTTCTGCCGGGCGGGGCTTTTTATTATAATAGCTACCTTATATGTATTGCTGTTAATTATCTTGTATCTGTGGAGTCACTGCTGGTTATACTAATAAGCGCATGCCTTAATAAATAATACAGACAACAAACCTATATCGTAATAAAGAATAATCTTTATTGACTTTATCTCTCACCTGCCTTACAATAATGTTCTATAAAAATGTTTTTGTTATACAATAGAACAAAGGAAGGTTTATGAAAAATACATGCTTGTTCGCCATTTTGTGCCTGTTTCTTTTTGGTTGCGCCGGAGCGCCTGTTGCGGCAACACCTGCAGCAGAAGAAAAAAAAGCTGATATTCCTGAAAAAATAGAGGTATTAAAAGAAGCGGAAAAAGAAGTAACAAAAGAAATTGCAGCAGTTAAAGCGCTTGCCCCGGAAGCGGCAGTTGTTACCCCGGAAGTTAAAGCTGCTAAAGAGGAGAATAAGATGGCAAAGACGGAAGTAAAGAAAGGTGATAATATTGAAGTTGAATATGAGGGAAAATTAAAAAATGGCACGGTATTTGACAGTTCAAAAGGCAGAGCCCCTCTTGCTTTTGAAGTCGGAGCGGGTCAGATGATCAAGGGTTTTGACACCGGGGTTGTCGGGATGAAACTCAATGAAGAAAAAACAATAGATATTAAAGCAGAAGATGCTTATGGAAAAAGAGACGAGAAGATGCTTCAATCTGTGGATAAAAGCTTCTTCCCTAAAGAGTATAAGCTCGAAAAAGGCGCCACGGTCGGACTAAAGCACAAGAGTGGTCAGCCGATGCAGGCGGTAATTGCCGATATTACCATGGATAAAGTAGTTCTTGATTTTAATCATTTTCTTGCAGGTAAAGACCTGATCTTTAAAGTAAAAGTAGTAAACATCAAGTAAATAAAGTACGAAGTACGATGTACAAAGTAAAATCTTGAGTTGTTATTTCGTTGGAGGGAAAAATGCCGGAGTCGTTAATACTAACTCCTAAAGAAATAAACGATACTTTAGTCGGAATAGGCAAGAAAAAAGCGGGTTTGAATGTGTACGAACTGTTTATGTATGCCATTCTTGCCGGGATATATATAGGCCTTGGCGCGGCCAGCGCGGCTACTATATTTTCTTTTACTCTTGATGCGGGTCTTGCCAAATTTTTAGCCGGAGTTATATTTTCCACAGGGCTTATTCTTGTTCTCCTGGCCGGTGCTGAACTTTTTACCGGAAATATGCTGATGACCGCCGGACTTATCGAGAAAAAGTTCTTTTTTATGCACATTATGAGAAATTGGGCTATTGTCTGGCTTGGTAATTTTGTTGGTTCGATAATGGTCGTGTTTTTACTTTATGGATCCGGCTATTTCTTTGATGCTGGCACTGTTTCGAAGCTGGGAGAGACGCTTATTTCAATTTCGGACAAAAAATTAGAACTTTTATTTTGGCCTGCTTTTTACCGCGGAATTCTTTGTAACATCCTGGTATGCCTTGCGGTTGTAATAAGCTTATCTTCTGTTTCAACGGAAGGGAAGATACTTGCGGTGGTGTTTCCGATAACGGCTTTCATTATCAGCGGGTATGAGCACTCTGTGGCTAATATGTTTTTTCTGCCTGCCGGACTATTGGCAAAAGGCACTTTTTTTGATGCCGCTAACCTGGCAGCAATGTTTAGTAACTTGATACCGGTAACGCTCGGAAATATTGTAGGGGGGGTCATAATTATTTTGCTTCACCCGAAATCATTCAAGAGATTGAAAAATTTCCTGGCTAATGGAAAAAATTCTTAAAGAAACAGAAAGGACCTATATGCTGAATAGAAATTTAAGGAAAGCTTTGTTGTTTGTGCTGTTTTCTCTGATTTTCAGCGGGCTGGCGCTTGTTGCCACCTACTTTACGGATCTGTCCATACCGGGTACTTCCGGCTATTACGCAGTTATCGCCGCCTATTTTCTCGGACCTTTACTTTCAGCGTTTATCGTGGAAAAGATAATGTCCCATGAAAATCTGCTGAAGACCCTGGACATTAATTTTGTTTTTAATTTCTGGTCTCTTTCGGCTGTTGTAATTCCTCTGGTGTTTCTTCCTTTGACAATCGGACTTAGTCTGCTTATGCCGGACACTACATTTGCGGGAGCCCGCTTTAATCTGATGGAAGTTATAAAAGGATTTTTGGTCGGGGGAACCGTGGTCGCGATAGTTGCGTTTTTTGCAGTTTGCGGGTTTGCGGGACTTCTTTTTAAGGAACTTGTGTATATGGGGTTCTGGACCTCGTCTTATTTGACGGGAATATTTGCGGCGCTTTGGCTTGCCCCCCTGTTAATTATTACAAATTATTATGATGCAAATTATTCTCTGGGTGCTCTTTCTATGATCGCGCTTTTTGTTATGGCGGTTCTTCCTATACTTACATTTGTTAAATGCAAAACAAAAAATATATTCGTACCTTCCATTCTTGCAGGTATCCTCTTCGCAACAGCATCTTTTTCCGTAGGACTTATTTTCGGCGGGGAGCTTATTCTTCTGGGCGTGGCCGGACTTTCCGGAATAATAGCAGCAACCATAATTGCCGCGGTTATTTATGTTTACAACAGGTTTTTAACGGAAGCGTACAAGCGTCTCTATTAGACGGTTTACTCGGCGTCAAAATATGCCGAGGCATTGTCGCACAGATAAGATAATATTTCAGCAAATATCGTAAAGACCGCCTGAAGTTGTTCGGGGTTCCTGATAAGATAAGGTACTTCCACGTAAAGTTCATCCACCGGCTCTTTAATGGTTTCTTTAAACCAGCTTTCGTCGTCTTTCACCTGGATAAGTATGTCGTCCTGCTCCATCAGGAGCTCTCTGAGAGAACTGCTCCCAAACATTCCTTCGAGCAGCTTTTTGTTGTTACCCTGAATAATATACTTGTCATCCAGCTCTTTATGTCCGACTATAATATCCTGCATGCCAAAGAACTTCATAACATTAATTGATTTACCTTTCGGAAAGATCTTAATGCTATGGCGTTCGTTATTGAAAAGAGGAGCGCGGAATCTGGTATGCAGAGTTCCGGCTGAGGTATAAGAATCGATTGTTATTACCCAGTCCTGAATATCAAGCTGGAGTCTTTTTTCTTTTAAATAATCAGGTTCCAGGAGGTTGTCACCGATTCCTTTTGATATTCTTTCCCAGGCCGCGTCCCTTATTAGAGAGAAGCGTGTCTTTTTTAACATAAAGTTTTCCCCTTGCATCTGCAAAAACTAATTATGAATGATTCTAGCACAGGTAACCGGGTTTGTCAATCACGGGAAACCAGCAAGTACAGTAAGAGAAGCCGGGAAAGCAAAAACAGAAAGAGTAAAGCAAGTTGAGCAAAGCATAAATATAAAACCTTATTTTTTTACGAAATCCGCCTAGGCGGAAGAAAGCAGGGGAGCGAGGAAGGAATAGAAGAAAGAACAGAAAGTGAAAAAGAGAAACACTTCTTTATATCTTACAACGATTTTTAACCCGCTACTCGTAACCCGTCACCCGCAACGTCTTTTAAAGTATTTCTATATAATACTTTTCCGCAAATCCTACCGGGTTATAGGAAAGCTTGGCTTTCCGAAGTCCCGGTTCTCCTACGTCCTGCTCGCGGTTTACAAACTCGTACTTGCTGAGTAATTTTTTGGCGGCGAATTGATTGATGGCCTGATAAATGCCTCTGTACTCCGTGTTTGCTTTCTCGACATGACCCACTGCAGTGGTGCAGTTAAGTTCTTCCAGAATAGTGAACGCCTGTACCTTTCCGTCTATCAGTATTGCCCCGCCGAAAAGTTTCCAGTGTGAGAAGTTGTTAAGAAGTTCCACCACCATAAGATCTTCTGCGTTTGAACTGGGGTCTTGTGTGCAGGCTTTCAGGTCGCACCATTTCTGGTGAAGCTGCAGGCACTCGGGTATGAGTACGCTGTCTAAAGGTTTGAACTCAAACGAGTATCGTTTAATAAATCCGTTTACCAGGTTTTTTTTGGCGTGAAACTTATCACCGGTTAGATTAATGAGTTCTTTTACGCTGTAAATATAATCAAAATCATCCCGGTCAGGAAGAGGGTTAAACCCGTGGCTTTTTAGTTCCATTGCGGCGGCTTTCGGAATTGCTCCGATACGTCCTGTCTTAAGATTTTCTTTGATATATTTTGCACAAAGGGCAACAGTTTGCGGGATCTTTTCTCTGCCGATAGGCGAAACAATTAAATTATGTCCGTCGTAAAAACCTTTCAGGATGAGATTATTATTTAGTTTGCAAATGGAAAGCTTTAAGGATCTTCTATAGCCATAGATAAAACCGAGTGAATGCTCGGAAATCTCCGGTTGTTCTTTTAACAGTACGTCATGTATCTCTGTATAAAAATCACAATGGATTTCGGAAAACCGGGGAAACTCCGGTATTTTATTTATGGTCATCTGCGCTGTCCTTTCAATCGCAAAAATATCATTTGGCTGGTTCAAAAAGCTCCAGCTGTTTTTGTTTTAAACCCCAGCCTTCAGGAAAGCCTTCCTTTAGCGAGAGATAGTTTACCGAAGAAATATCGAAAGGTTTCCATTCGGAAACTCCTTTCCCGTTCGGATTACCGGTTTTCGCGAAATTAATCCAGTAATTCATTACTTTTTTTGCAAAAAGGTCTTCTTTATCCGTAAGTCCCGTTCCGGCAATGGTAGTTGAGTTAAAAACATAAGGAAGCTCCGAACCGTGAAAGCTTCCGAGTCCGTCTGTTTCAAAACGCCCGCTTAAATATGAAAATACATACAACCGCGTGTTTTTTTGCTGCTTGCCGGAAAATTTAGCGAGAGCAACCGCGCCGCCGGCAAAAAGGGAGTCACCCAGGATCTCCGAAAGATTTTTGTGAATTTCTTTGTCAGTTCCGGCAGTATAAAAATTCAAGATCTCTTCTGCCTTAGTACCGAAGGTTTTCCGGACATAATTTTCATAATCCTTAATTTTCCTGATCCCGGTAAAACCGGAGAAGAGCGAACCTTCGTTTTCTGTTATCCCTGTCATAAAAGGGATATTCATGGCCTTGCCTTCTGAAAACGCACTGTAAGGAGGCTCGATGACGGCGTAACCGTCAATTGCTATGTGGTTTACAGAACTGCTTTCCGCGCCCGTAGTTTTGGCCGGGTAATCATATAGTGTTTCCTTCCAGGCGTTCAAAATATTTCCATATCCCCGTTTTCTTGCATCGCTTATACTTTTTACCTTCAGATGTTTTAGAAAGGCGTTTCCAATATCTTCCATGGAAGGAAAAGCTGAACTTTCCGTATTTTTTAAATTTCTGAGACGTTTTGGCGCCCAGCCGCTTTGAATAATAGCTTTGTTGAAAAGATTTTTTGAGAGGGGGGAAGTCATAAGCAAAGAAACGCTTACACCTCCGGCGGATTGTCCGAAGAGCGTTAGATTGTTTTCATCACCACCGAAGGCGGAAATGTTTTCTTTTACCCATTTGAGGGCTGCAATCTGGTCAAGCAAGCCGTAATTGCCCGAAGTTTTTGTCTCGCTTTCGTTTGAGAGCTCGGGGTGCGCTAAAAAGCCGAGAGGACCGAGGCGGTAATTTATACTTACAAGAATTACACCGTTTTTCGCAAAAGTACTGCCGTTGAACACGGGTTGAGCGGAGGAGCCCAGATAAAACCCGCCCCCGTGAATAAATACCATTACGGGAAGTTTGTCGTCTTTTGATTTGGCGCCGCTCCAGATGTTAAGCGTAAGGCAGTCCTCGTCTTGCTTGGAGCCGATGTTGATGGTAAAAGAACTTTCCGGCTGGGGACAGGAGTAGCCGAATTTATCACAGGCCAGAGATTTTTCCCATTTTTCCGGGGGTATCGGAGGCTTCCACCGCAGATTTTCTACCGGAGGTTTTGCATAAGGTATGCCTAAAAAGGCAGTGACGCCGTTTTTAGAAAAACCTTTTACTTTACCAAGATTTGTCTGTACCGTGTCGTTTTCGAATGCAAAAGTATTTAATACAAGAAGAATGGAGTAAAATAATGTTTTCATCAGTCTGAAGTTATCCGGTCTTTACCGTCAACCTTGCTTTTGTACATCAGTTTGTCCGCCCGCGCTATTAAAGATTTTGAATTGTCGCCCTTTTCAGCCATTGTGGCTCCGGTAGAGATTGTGACCCTGATGGGTCTGTTGTCAACAAGGAGCATAGAGCGGCCTACCAGCATGTGAATTTTTTCTGCAATACTGATAAGTTCCGCCTTGTCTATTTTTTCCAGGATAACGAGGAACTCTTCCCCTCCCCAGCGGCTAACGGTGTCAAAGCTCCGGATGTTCTTTGAAATGGTTTTGGCCACCATACGGAGTACCTTGTCCCCGGTTTCATGTCCGAAGGTATCGTTAATATTTTTAAAATTGTCTATATCAATAAAAAGCACGCCAAAAGGGCTTTCGTATCTTTTCATCTCGGCAAAGCGGGCTTTTAAATCTGTATCCGCGTGTCTTCTGTTTCCCATCTCGGTGAGAGCGTCAAAAAAAGCCATTCTTTTTAATTCTTGAAAGAGCATTGCATCATTCGACCGTTCTCGGAATATTTCCACTGCCCCTATGACCTTACCCAAAGTGTCTTTTATAGGAACTACTTTTACATCTACGAGAACCCGGTAACCTTCTTTGTGATGCAGATAAATTTCGGCGTTCTGGGTGCATTTATTCTCAAGGGCCGCAGAAAGAGGGCATCCTGTCATACAAAGAGAGTTGCCTAATTTATCAGTATGTATAAGAATGTTGTCGGAACAGTGTTTTCCCAGAACTTCAGCAGCTGTGAACCCTGTTATTTTTTCGGCGCCCGTATTCCAGAAAGTAATCAGGCGGTCAGGATCGACGAAGTAAACCCCGTCTTCCATATATTGAAGCAGTTCTTTAAATGAGTCATCATTAATAGGCATTACACTAAATATACCATTTTCCCATTAAAAATCAATGAGAATCCGAAGAAAAGCATATAGATGCTTAGAGGCTCAGATGCTTGGATGCTTAGAAAATATATTCAATTCAATTTTTTGCTGCGCCTCTCTACCAAAGATCCGCCTATATAATTGGCGGACGCGCTTCTGAGCATCCGGCTGATTCTTTTTATGCTCTTGATTTACCCTTTAATCGTCAGTATAATAGAACCATGAGAATATTCGCCTATGAACATGGAAAAACAGCTCCGCTTGGGCTTGTCTATAAAGGAAAGAATTATTGCCTGTCAGGATTACTTCGCTTGTACTACTTCCAAAAAGGAAAGTTTCTTCCATGGGGTTACGATCTCAAATGGCTTCTGGAAAAGGAGCTTCTAACTCCAACGATAATGAAAGAATTACAGCACTACGCGGAGAATTCAAAGGTTTTAAACAGGTTTTTGATGACGGGGAAGGTCAAGCTCCTGCCTCCGGTATTACCGGGCAAGATTATTGCTCTCGGGCGTAATTTTGCAAAGCATGCAAAGGAGCAGAATGCCCCGGTCCCGGTAGAGCCGATTATCTTTGAGAAGGCAGCTTCTTCCGTGATTGGCCCGGACGCTCCTGTTGTCTATCCTGCTTTTATGGTGAAAGAGTTTAAAAAAGAAGCGAGGGTTGATCATGAAGTTGAGCTTGCCGTAATAATAGACAAGAAAGCTTCCAAAATAAAAGCAAAAGACGCCATGAAATATGTTTTTGGCTATACAATTATTAATGATGTTTCCGCCAGGAATATTCAGGCAATAGATTTTAAAAAGACCCAGCCGTGGTTCAGGTCAAAGGGTATTGATACCTTCTGTCCTCTCGGTCCGGTTGTTGTTACCAAAGATGAAATTAAAAACCCGCATAATCTAAAAGTAGAACTCCGGGTGAACGGGAAGATAAGGCAGAAGGATTCCACAAAAACGTTTATCTTTAAAATTCCGGAAATGATAGAGTATATTACGAAATATCTGACCCTTATGCCGGGAGACGTTATCTCCACCGGCACGCCCGATGGCATCTCGCCTGTCTACCCCGGTGACGTTATGGAAGCAGAGATAGAAAAGATTGGAATACTAAGAAACGAAGTGGTGAAAGAGAGTTTATAAGGTTTTTAAAGTTTGTAAGGTCTTTTTCAAATGTGGTATTATTAAATTAAAACACTACATTAATGTAAAACTTTATGAACTTTACAAACCTTACAAACTTTATAAACTGAGACGAGAGGACAATCATGGACGCGAGTCTTATTACCGAATTTATGCAGCAGAAAGTGTTCGCCGTTGTCGGAGCTTCTTCAAATCCGGAAAAGTACGGCTATACTATTACTAAAAACCTTCTGGACCGCGGTTACAAAGTGTATCCGGTAAATCCGCGGCTGGAAGAGCTTCACGGCGTAAAATGTTATAAATCGCTGACGGATCTTCCCGAAAAGCCGGACGTAGTAGATGTTGTTATTCCTCCAAAACTGACGGAAGAACTGATGAAAGAAGTGTTAAAGCTCGGGTTAACCCGTGTCTGGATGCAGCCCGGAGCGGAAAGCAGCGCAGCCGTAGAGTTTTGCGAAAAGAATGGAATTAAAGTGATCCATGGCGCCTGCGTCATGATGCAGTAAAAAGAAAAGTACTATTGACTAATGACTAGTGACTAATTAAGGTGGGCGGAAACAACCTCCGCCATATATACAAGAAATAAAGAATTATATTCGCGGAGTTTTTTCTCCGCGTTCATTAAATAGTCATTAGTCACTAGTAATTAGTCATTTATTTTGGGAGGTTTATGCGTATCGCTTTATGTCAAATAAATACCACTGTCGGGGATTTTCGCGGGAATACGGCGAAGATCATTGAATATTTGGGGAAGGCAAAAGCGCTAAAGGCCGATATTTGCGTTTTCCCGGAGCTGGCAATCACGGGGTATCCGCCGGAAGATCTCCTTCTTAAACAGAAATTCATAAAAGATAATCAAGAGGCGTTAAAAGAAATATCTGCTCAGGTTAAAGGAATATCTGCGGTTGTCGGGTTTGTTGATAAAGACGGGCAGGTGCTTTTTAACAGCGCAGCGCTGATAACCGAGGGAAAAGTAACGGGGATTTATCATAAGAATCACCTCCCAAATTACGGGGTTTTCGACGAAAAGAGGTATTTTAAGCCCGGAGATAAGCCGTTTGTAGCTGAAGTTGCGGGTGTAAATATCGGGATAAATATCTGCGAGGATATCTGGATAGAAGACGGCCCTGTTAAAGCGGAAGCGTCTTTGGGAGCTGAACTCATCATCACTATTAACGCCTCGCCTTATCACGCGGGTAAGGTTGCTGAAAGGGAAAAGCTTGTTCAAAAACAGGCAAAAGACAACGCTGTATATATAGTATATGTAAATATGGTAGGGGGGCAGGACGAACTGGTATTCGACGGCAACTCCCTGGCGGTGGATAAGGCCGGAAAAATTATGACCCATGCAAAGGGATTTACGGAAGAACTTTTACTGGTAGATATTCCTCT
>Ga0156422_1039_pt2 | contig 17816 bp, 18 predicted proteins | sample RifOxyA2_FD_108065 | JGI IMG/M metagenome (GOLD analysis project Ga0156422, IMG submission 108065) | Candidatus Firestonebacteria bacterium RIFOXYA2_FULL_40_8
GGAAGCTACAACCCGTTTGACAGAGTGAAAGGTTTGATAGTTGACAGGGTGAAAGTTGACGAGTGGGTAAAAAAGGGCGCGAGACTGTCCAACACCGTAATGAAGCTTCTTAAGCATACTAAACCGGCTTAAATGCATGTCGACATAATTTCAATATTCCCCTCTATGTTTGACTCGGTGCTTAATTCAAGCATTCTTAAAAGAGCCGTCGAAAAAGGAAAATTGGAAGTAAAGATCCACAATTTAAGGGACTTTGCAGAAGACAAACACAATACTACCGATGACGCACCGTACGGCGGCGGGGCGGGGATGGTGATGAAGGTAGAGCCGATAGCAAAATGTTTAAGGAACGTAGAAAAAAAGAAAAAAGGTTTCAAGATACTTTTAACACCGGCCGGGAAGAAATTCGACCAGGCCCTGGCAAAAAAATTAGCCAAAAAGAAAAATTTGATCTTTGTTTGCGGGCATTACGAAGGGTTTGACGAGCGGGTTAAGGATTATATCGACGAAGAAATTTCCATCGGAGATTATGTCCTGACCGGCGGTGAAATACCGGCGCTCCTTATTGTTGACGCCGTTATGCGGCTCCTTCCAGGAGTGCTCGGGAATGAAGAATCAGCTAAGAACGAATCATTTATGGACGGGTTACTCGATTACCCGCACTATACGCGCCCGGCGGATTATAAAGGAAAAAAAGTACCGGAAGTTCTTCTTTCGGGTAACCACGAAAAGATAGCCAAGTGGAGAAGCGAAGAAGCGCTGAAACTGACAAAAGAAAAAAGACCGGACCTGCTTGCGAAAGCGAACAAGTTGAGCAAAGGTGTATATATCTGTCCGTAAGCCCTTTGCGAAATCCGCCTAGGCGGAAAAAAAGACCGGATTTACTAAAAAAGTGAAGAAATATATTTGAAGGGGGAAGTGTAAAATGAATTGGCAGGAAAAATTTAAGAGAAAAGATCATCTGGAGTTCAGGGTCGGCGATGAAATAAAAATCGGCGTCCGCATTAAAGAAGGCGATAAGGAAAGAATTCAATCCTTTGAAGGTCTGGTCTTAAGTATCAGAGGCGAAGGTCTTAATAAAACTTTTAAAGTGAGAAAGGTGACCGGCGGTATAGGTGTAGAGAGGACTTTCTTATTCCACTCGCACGCGGTTGCCACCGTAAAAGTATTAAAGAGCGGCAGAACCAGAAGAGCGAAGCTCTTTTATCTCCGTGATAAAGTCGGCAAGGGTTCCAGGCTAAAAGAAGATCTTACGCTTATGGCGCTTCCGGCGGAAGAACCTAAAGCAGCTGCTCCTGTGGCCGCGGCTCCTGAAGCTGCTGTGACTGCAGATGCGCCCAAGTGAGCAGGAACGTTTAAAATTATTATTAAAAATTGAAGACTCCCTCTTTGAATCAGGAATTAAGGTTCTGGCGGGAGTTGATGAAGTAGGCAGGGGGCCGCTGGCCGGCCCCGTAATAGCTGCTGCCGCAGTATTTTCCCCTGAAAAACTGAAAGACCTTTCGATATTTGCCGGAGTAAATGATTCAAAAAAAGTAAAACCGGAGCTCCGTGAAAAACTTTCCGAAATAATTATGTCAAAAGCGGATGCTTTTGCCTTTGGGATTATCGACGAGAAAGAGATAGATAAGATAAACATATTGCGTGCGTCTTTAAAGGCAATGGAAATAGCCGTCGCCGGGCTTAAAATCCCGCCTTCTATGCTCTTAATTGACGGACAGTATGAGATTAAGTCAACCTTGCCGCAAAAAGCAATTATCGGAGGGGACGCAAAATCCTTTGTAATAGCCGCCGCTTCCATTATTGCAAAAGTAAAAAGAGATGGTATAATGGTTGAATATGACAGGGAATTCCCTATGTACGGGTTCGCCAAACACAAGGGGTATGGCACAAAAGAACACATAGCCGCGATAAGAAAATATGGCAGATGCAGGATACACAGACAATGTTTTGGAAAAAACTTTTAGGAAACAGCGGCGAAACGTTAGCCGCTATATATTTACAAAAGAACGGGTATAAGATAATAGCCCGTAATTACAAATGCCGTTACGGCGAGATAGATATCATCGCAAAAGAAAAGAACACCTGGTGCTTTATTGAAGTGAAAGCGATAGCAAAATCAAAGTCAGAGTCACCCTTTGATACCATAGGCAAAAAGAAGATGGAACATATAGAAAATACCGCGGCGCATTATGTGGCTGAGAATAAACTGGGAAATGAACGGGTCAGGTTCGACGCCGTCGGCATTCGGATTAGCGCCGGCAAACAAGAAATAGAACTGGTAAAAGGTATACTTTGATACAGAGTAGTTTTGAATACATAGGCAAGAAAGTAACCATGTTCCTTTCCGAGGCGGGGAAAATAACCCGGCTTTTCGGTCAGGTATTATTTTGGACGTTTAAAAAACCTTCAGAAGTAAAAAGTATATTTGAACAGATGGTAATAATCGGGAATAAATCCCTGGCGGTGGTGACTATTACCTCGCTTTCGACGGGAATGATACTCGCGCTTCAGACGGGAACAGCTATTGAAAGAAAGATCTCCGGCGCGGCAAATATGCTCGGGGGTATTGTATCGCTGGCGCTTACGAGAGAGCTGGCGCCGGTTCTTATAGGTCTGGTTATGGCAGGAAAGATCGGCTCAGCTATAACGGCAGAGATAGGAACTATGAATGTAACCGAACAGGTGGATGCTTTAAAGACGATGGCTACCAATCCGGTAAAGTATCTCGCGGTTCCGAGATTCCTTGCGGCGATTTTTATGCTGCCGCTTCTTACTATATATGCGGACCTTCTCGGAACACTGGGCGGGCTGTTTATCAGTTTAAATATCTTTGACGGAACCACGGGCGGCTATTTTGAAAGTTTGAATATGTACATGCGCCTGGACGATGTTTTTAAAGGGCTTTTCAAGACAGTGTTCTTTGGCGCTATTATCGCGGTTGTCGGTTGTCAAAGAGGGTTTGAAACTGAAGGCGGGGCTGAAGGCGTGGGTAAGTCGACTACTTCCTCCGTGGTTATTTCTTCAATGCTGATACTGGTCACTGATTATATCCTGACCGCGTTTCTCTGGTAGAAAATGATAAAAATAAGCAATGTCACAAAATACTTCGGCGCGCAGAAGGTAATGCACGGGCTTTCTCTGGATATTCCGGATAAGAAAACCGTTGTAATTATCGGAAGGAGCGGATGCGGAAAAAGTGTTTTGCTTAAACATATGATAGGACTTTTAAAACCGGATTCCGGAAAGATCCTTGTTAAAGGGAAAGACATTGCAAAACTGGATGACAAGGAGCTGGATGAGGCGAGAAAACATTTCGGTATGCTTTTTCAGGGCGCGGCGCTCTTCGACTCGCTCACGGTTGCCGAAAATGTAGGGTTCGCGCTTACGCGTTTTACAAAAAAGAGCCCGGCTGAGATTAGAAAACTGGTAAAGGAAAAACTGGCGCTTGTAGGACTTGAAAATGTTGAAGATAAAAAGCCTGCGGAGCTTTCCGGCGGTATGAAAAAAAGAGTGGGACTCGCCCGGGCAATCGCAATGGACCCGGAGATAATGCTTTATGACGAGCCGACTACGGGATTGGACCCTATAATGTCGGATATTATTAATGAACTTATAGTTGAGCTTCAGAAAAAACTTAAAATGACCAGTGTGGTAGTTACGCATGATATGAAAAGCGCGTATCAAATAGGCGATAAAATCGCCATGATGTATGAAGGGAAAATAATAGAAGAAGGAACACCGAAAGAGATTCAGCATACAAAGAATGCTGTGGTGAAGCAGTTCATTAAAGGAAGCGCGAAAGGACCAATACAAGTTTTAGGATAAAATCCTAAAACTTGGATGCTTAGATGTTTAGAGGGTTGGATGGTTGGCAAAAACTGAGGACGGAAGTCAGAAGACGGAAGACTGATTTTGAAAAAGGCTTTGACTCGTAACCCGTCACTCGCTACCCGTAACGTTTTTTACAGGAGGATTTATGGCTTTATCAAATGAAGTGAAGGTGGGGGTGTTTACCGTGGTGGCGCTCGGGATACTTCTTATGGGGACGGTTTATATCGGCGGGTTTACGATATTTGAACCGGGGTATAAGGTCAATGTTGTGTTTGATTCAGCGCCTGATTTAAAAGCTCGTTCCAAAGTGAAATATGGCGGAGGGGTCAATATCGGCAGGGTTAAAGAACTTACTTTAGCCGGAGACGGTAAAATAAATGTCGAACTCTTTATTTTTAAAAATACTAAAGGTTTTGAATTCCGGAAGGACAGCTATATCTCTGTCTCCTCAACCGGCGTGATGGGCGAAAAATTCATAAATGTTTCCGGCGGATCGAAAACCGCGGATCTTGTTGCTCCCGGCGATGTCCTTTCCGGCAGGAGTTCTTACGGTATTGACGCGGCGCTGGAAAGCATGTCCCAGGCCTCGGCGGAATTAAAAGATGTTCTCGGCGCTTTAAATAAAATAGTGGGCGGCGTGCAGAGTTCTCTTGTCGGGTCCGTCCAGAATGTAAATGATCTTACCAAGGTGACTAAAGGTATTGTAGAAAAGAGCGGACCGGCGATCACCAGATCTGTGGAAAATTTTGAGAAAACTTCACAAGAACTGGCGCTTGCCACTAAAAATTTACAGGAACTCACGGGCCAGTTAAATAGCTTGATAAAAGATGTAAACAAAGCGGACCTGCCGAAAACTATGGATAATCTTAATAAAGTTTCGCTTAAGATAGATGAAACGGTCTCCGCGCTGGATTCTGCCGCAAAAAAGATAGACAAAGGCGACGGCACGCTGGCAGTGCTTATAAACGATAAAAAAATGGCAGAAGATCTGAAGTCTTTCATAAAAGACGTGAAAGATAACCCGTGGAAGATATTGTGGAAAAAGTAAGAAAAGCAATGAGAAAAGAAATTACTAAGTACTATTGACTAATGACTATTTAATGAAGGCGGAATGGAACGCTCCGCCGAATTTTGAATAACAAATAATATAAATAAAGCTTTTTCGAGATGTGACCTTTATAGACCTTATGGACTTTTAGACGTGCCGGCCAAGGGGTTGTATCGGGGAAATAAGAAAAATACAGGAGTCCAAGGAAGCGTATGAAAGCCAAGGTTAAGTTCGTTTGCCAGCATTGCGGGTATGAATCGGCCAGATGGCTCGGGAAATGTTCCGAGTGCAACAGCTGGAACTCTTTTGTGGAAGAGAAGACTGTTACCGAGAAAAGTCAGAAGTATACTTTTGAAGCGGGGAAGGTAAGTAAAGTTTCCGCGATAACGGATGTAGAGGGAAAAGATGCAGATAGGTATGATACGGGAATTAATGAGTTAAATAAAGTGTTAGGCGGCGGGCTGGTTATAGGGTCGCTTGTTCTTATCGGAGGAGAACCGGGAATCGGAAAGTCCACGCTGGTTCTTCAGATGTGCAATGAACTCAGTAAAAAGTACGGTTCGGTGCTTTATATTTCCGGAGAAGAGTCCATTGCTCAGATAAAAATGAGAGCTACCCGTTTGAAGGCTGTCTCAAAGGATATTTTTCTGGTTTCGGAAACCAATATTAAAGTTATAGAAAAACATATATATGAAACAAAACCAAAAGTTGTAATAATAGATTCCATTCAAACCATTTTTAATGAAGATATACCCTCCGCGCCGGGCAGTGTCTCCCAGGTGAGAGAAAATGCCACAAAACTAATGTATATCAGTAAAGGAAGCGGAGTTTCTATATTTCTTGTCGGACACGTTACTAAGGACGGCAATATCGCAGGACCGAGAGTACTCGAACATCTTGTAGATACTGTGCTTTACTTTGAAGGAGATAAAAACCATAATTTCAGGATTCTCCGTTCGTATAAAAACAGATTCGGGCCTGCCAATGAAATTGCCGTATTTGAAATGGCGGAAGGCGGGCTTAAAGAAGTGGAAAATCCTTCTGCGTTATTTTTGGCGGAAAGAACAGCTGACGCATCCGGCTCGGTAATAATTTCAGCGATGGAAGGCACAAGGCCGTTTTTAGTAGAGATACAGGCTCTGGTATCACCTTCATATTTTGGTATGCCGCAAAGAAGGGCAAGCGGTCTGGATTATAACAGGTTCACGCTTTTATCAGCGGTTCTGGAAAAACGGGGCGGGTTTAATCTTGCCAATCAGGATATTTTTGTAAATGTAGCCGGGGGAGTTTCGGTCGATGAACCTGCTGCGGATCTAGGTGTTGTTGTTGCCATTGCCTCAAGCATCAGAGATATTCCCACGGATGCAAAAACAGTTTGTTTCGGGGAAGTAGGCCTCGGCGGAGAAATACGTGCCGTTTCCCAGGTAACGGAAAGAATAAAAGAAGCCGCACGGCTCGGGTTTACGAAATGTATAGTTCCCCAGTCCAATATGAACGGACTTGTGATAAAAGAAAAGATACAAGTGCAGGGAGCGAGATACATAAGAGACGTCTTGAATACCATATTCTAGAAGTTGACGTCTCTGAGGCTTAGATGGTTGGATGGTTAGAGGCGCAGCAAGAAAGACCCGAAGACGGAAGACAGAGGGCGGAAAGTACGAAGTGAAAAAAAGGTTGGCTCTGGGCGCTAGGTGCTTGGCGGGAAAAGTACAAATGACAACCCTGTACCGTTCCCTTAAATAAGGTCAGGTGCAGGGCCATGAACCTGAACAAAGAGAATGGTTCATGGTTTAAGGTGGGCCTGCCACAGAACACTGGCGGGGAAATCTTTAGAGCGTTCCGGAAAAAAGCACTCCGCCAAGATAATATTAATACCACATTAATGTAGAACGTGAGTAACGTGAGCAACCTGGAACGTTCTAACCATTATTAAGGAGCTTGGTATGCTGAAAACGATTAAAAAGACAGTAACCGCTGACAAAAAGTATCTCATATCTTTACTCGGCAAGCTCGTGGAGATCCCTACTTTATCGGAGCCTGGATTAAATTATGAAAAATTGGTCAAAGTGCTTGAGAAAGAGTGTAGAAGTATCGGGTTAAAAACGAGGATCATTAAAGTTACTGACAAGAAGTTTATTAACACCTTAAAAGAGGAGTTTAGAAGTTACCCGCGGTATATTCTTATGGCGTATTGGAATACGGGGGCAAAAAAGACCCTCCATTTTAACGGGCATTATGATGTGGTGCCGGCTTCGCTCGGATTCTCAAAAAATCCGTTTAAACTTAACATAAAAGGTGATAAAATAATGGCCCGGGGAGCGGCGGACATGAAATCCGGGATTGTTGCAATGCTTGGAGCCGTACGGGCGTTGAAAAAACTAAAAGTTAAACCGGCGTGGAATCTTGAGTTTTCTTTTGTGCCGGATGAAGAAATAGGCGGATACTGCGGGTCGGGGTATATCTGCTATAAGAAAATACCGAAGGCGGATGTGGTAATAGAAGGTGATGGCGGCGGCGGAAATAATTTAACCGTAGCTCATCGGGGTATTGTAGGTTTTCGTGTCACGGTTATCGGAAAAGCAGTACATGCGGCGTTGCATACGAGAGGTGTTAATGCTTTTCTAAAAGCCGTAAAGATAGTGAATGAACTCGAAAAATTCAGAAAGAAGATTGAAAAAAGAAAGTCAAAGTATTGGGCGAAAGTTCCGATATCAAAAGCAGCTACCATGATGATTGGCGGGCTTTCGGGCGGCGGATTAAAAAGTAATTCGGTGCCGGATAAATTTACCTTCACTATAGACAGAAGAGTAATACCCGAAGAAAGTATGAAGAAAGCAAGAAAAGAAATTATTGATCTCATAAATAAAGCAGTAAAAAAAGATGGTACGTTCAAAGTTAAAATAGAAGCTTCAGAAGCAACGCATTCGAGTATAAGTGAAGACGCGCCGATTTGTAAATTACTCGGAGGGATTCTTGAAGAGTATTACGGAGAGAAATCCAGAATGCTGATGACGGGAGGAAGATTGGATTCCGCTTTCTTCTCCCGGGTGCTGAAAAAACCGACTTTGGCATTCGGAGTAAACGGCGCAAAGTATCACGCGGATGATGAGTATACGACAGGAAAAGATATCATAACGGCAACAACGGTTTACGCCCAATTGATGTGTAAAGGATATTGAGGATTGGGCTAAGCAAGTAAAGCAAGTACAGCAAGTACAGTAAGAGAAGTAAAAGAAGAAAAGGAAGCAAGTTGAGCAAAGTTTAAATATCTAACCATAAATCTTTGCGAAATCCGCCTAGGCGGAAACAGTAAAAGAAGTAAATGAAGCAAAAGAAGAAAGTACTGGTTTGTATCAGTGGAATCAAATAGTTCTGCAATCTGTGGAATCATCTTAATAAAGGAGGAAATATTATGATCGTAGGTGTACCGAAAGAGGTAAAAGAAAATGAGTTTAGAGTTGGTATGGTTCCGTCCGGAGTGGAAGCTCTGGTAAAGGCGGGGCATAAAGTAATCGTTGAGAAGAATGCCGGAGTCGGAAGCGGTATAACGGATGCTGAGTTTAAAAAAGCGGGCGCTCAGATAAAGGGTACGAATAAAGAAGTTTACAAACAGGCTGATATGATAGTAAAAGTAAAAGAGCCTATTCCGATGGAATACTCCCTGCTTCGTGAGAACCAGATAGTATTCACTTATTTTCATTTTGCAGCAGATCTTCCTCTTACTAAAGCAGTCGTAAAAAGTAAATGTATCGCGATAGCTTATGAGACGGTGGAAGAGGGCGGAACACTTCCGCTTTTAACTCCGATGAGCGAAATTGCGGGAAGAATGGCGGTACAGGAAGGCGCGAAATATCTGGAAAAACCGATGATGGGACGCGGAGTTCTTCTTGGAGGCGTTCCCGGTGTTGCCCCTTGTGAAGTGGTGGTTATCGGCGGCGGTATAGTCGGCACCAATGCAGCAAAGATGGCTGCAGGTCTCGGAGCAAAAGTAACTCTCCTCGATGTAAATCTTGACCGGCTTAGATATCTTGACGATATAATGCCGAAGAATGTGACGTTCCTTATGTCCAACAGTTACAATATCCGAGAGCAGGCAAAGAAGGCAGACCTTCTTATCGGCGCGGTTCTTGTGAAAGGCGCGAAAGCTCCGACTCTGGTATCGAAAGAGACCATTAAAGCGATGAAACACGGCGCGGTTGTCGTGGACGTGGCAATTGACCAGGGTGGTTGTATTGAAACCGTGCGGCCGACTTCGCACGCCCATCCGACGTTTATTTACGGCGGAGTTGTTCACTATTGCGTGACGAATATGCCTGGAGCCGTGGGAAGGACTTCCACTTTTGCATTAACCAACGCAACATTCCCTTATGCCATAAAGATAGCAAATCTTGGCGCAGTAGAAGCCATAAGAAGAATGCCTGGCTTAGCAAAGGGACTCAATATGTTCAAAGGAAAGATAACGTACAAAGCCGTTGCGGATACGTTCAAAATGACGTATATCCCGGTAGAACACGCGCTGAATTAAAGAGAGAAAAAAGAAAAGGCGGAGAAGGAAAAAGGCTCCGCCTTTTTATTTTTAAAAACAAATAATCTCAACTTCTTGACTAGGGACTAAATATTCTTTTTGAGCGTTTATTTTATAAAAAACCCGGATTTTATGTTTCCCAGGTGTAAGTTCAATATTGGCCGCATTTTTATCATAACGGTAGTATTCTTTTTTGCTCTTAATTTTCCTGAAATAATTAGTGCCAATTCCTATTTGGGTGTAAGTTTTTCCAAGCGGCATTGGAGAACTTTTACCTCCAAAATCATCCTCGGCGTAAAAAAGTCCATCAAGTTCGATCAAAAATCTATGCCCTCCTAGAATTATACCATCTAAGCTAGTATTTTCGATATTTTCTATTGAAGCAAATATCACGAACGGGCCGTTGTCTTTTTTAGGAAGCTCTATACTCGAAATAGATACAACTATACCATTTTCGACTTTTCCGCGAGTATTTATTTTTATTGTTTTATTTTGTGTTAGAGGCTGGCTGCATCCGACAAGAAAAAATAATATGAATGATAAAAATATTCTCATTTTGTGTTACACCTTTCAAACATTAATTTTTAATACAATCTATTGCTAACTCCCCACCGCATGCAAAAGGGTCTTCCGGATGCTCATCTTTTCCTTTTTTTATATTAACTATCTTAAACCTGGCAGAAGTAACTTCTTCAATAATCTCTTTTGATAATCTGTAGCTTGCCCATTCTTTGCCGTCGCGGTAGAAAGTGCCTTCTTTCGGACTCCATCTAAAACTGCCCTTTGTTATCTCAACTTTAGGTTTTTCATCACTGTGCTGGGCGGCGATATAACAGAACCCTCCGGGTTTTAACACTCTGTTTATATTATCAAAAAAGGTTTTTCTTGCTTTTCCGCAGACATAGTAGGAAACTCCGCCGTCAAAAACAAAATCAAAAAAAGAGTCTTTGAAATCCTTTAAGAGCGCAGCATCGCCAACGGAAAGCCCCGCTTTTACATTTTCTTTCCCTGTTTTTTCCTTCGCCCAGCTTATTGCTTCCTCGGAGTGATCAATCCCGTAAACTTCAAACCCCTTTTTAGCAAGATAGATAAGATTATTCCCCGCGCCGCACCCGAGTTCCAAAACTTTCCCGATATTCTTTACATATCCCGCAGAAAGTATCCTGTCAATGTTCTTCGCCGCATTGGAGTAGGATTCTTCCGTGGACCACCCGTTTTTGCCCTGTTCACGGTTTTGTTTGTACCTTTTCTCAAATATTTCGGAGTTGTTTGGCATATATTAATTATATCAGTTATATAGTTGAGTTCAAGCAAAATAACATTCAGTTTCCTATTTAGAAACAGGCCGTATTTTGCTATAATAACTGAAGTCCACCACATCCTAAAATTCCGGGGTAGTGTAATGGTAACACAGCGGCCTTTGACGTCGCCCTTCGTGGTTCGAGTCCACGCCCCGGAGCTTAAACTAATCTTTGCCTTTAAGGCGCAAAAATAATAACCAGTTTCTAAATAGGAAACATTGAAGGACTGGTCTAAAGACACTGGATACCGGATCTGAGTCCGGTATGACAGTAAAAAAGGGATAATACGTGAAAATGCAAAAAAGTAAAGATGCATTTGGAAGGTCTCTTTATGCGTACTATACTAAACGAATCAATTTCCTTTTGGCGGAGAGGGATGACGGGTATGTCTCGGATGCGGGCGGGGTTAAGGTTTATTTTGACCCTTATGAAAAATGGCCTGTAAGGGAAAAGCGGGCGCTGAAGCTGATAAAGAAAACGGATAAAGTATTGGATATCGGGTGCGGCGCAGGAAGACACGTCTTATATCTTCAAAGTAAAGGAATAGATGTGACGGGGATTGACAACTCGCCGTTGGCTGTTAAGGTGTGCAAACTCCGAGGGGTGAAACAGGCGAAGGTTCTGGCAATAGAAGAGATATCCAAAAAGACAGGATCTTTTGATGTGATGCTGCTCCTTTGTAATAACTTCGGGTTGTTTGGAACGGAGAAGAAAGCGAAACAACTTCTTAAAAAGTTTTATAAAATAACCTCGCCGGGAGCGAAAATAATTACCGAGAGCTATGATTCTAATACTTCCTTCTTTAGGGATTACCGTGCTTTTAACAGAAAAAAGAGGCGGCATCCCGGGTCGTTCCGGGTAAAACTATTTTACGGCCGTTACGGAACTGACTGGTTCGAATATATCAGAGTTTCCAAGCGCGAGTTGGAAGAAATAGTTAAGGGAACCGGATGGAAGATAAGTAAAATATTCCCGACCAAAGATTATTCTTACGTCGCAGTTTTGAAAAAAATGTAAAAAAATTAACAGTTGTAATATACTCAATAAATGTAAACCTTTCCTGCAGTAAAACGTCTAATTGAATGATCTGAAAAACCGCGATAAGTCCGTTTTTCCTGTACTTTTAAAGAAAAGAAAAAGTAATTAAGTATTACATGTCGGGAAGAATGGTGCAGCGCCGGAGAGTATAAATAAGGTCTGAATTCAAAAGGATAATATGTTTTCTGTAAAAAACAGGATAAAACTTTTACTATTAATGTGTTTGATAATAATATTCCCTGTTTTTGCTTACGGAGATAGTTCAGAAGGAAAGATTGGGGTTGGATTAAATTATCCCGGCATGAGCGTAAGATATTTTTTATCCGATATAACATCCTTGGAATTGAAAGGACAGTACGAACAGGATATTTTAGTGCTGGGATCGCGATTTTATTATTATTTTGACTGCAAGTCTGAGGTGCTGCTTTTCGGCGGAATAGAAGGTGATTATGTTTCTTTCAAAGGTGAAGAAAGTCAAGGGAATGGTTTTGCCTGCGAATTGTTTGTAGGTTTAGAATACTTTTTTACTAAAAAACTTTCTTTTCAAATGGATATAGGGCCTGCCTGGATTTATCTTGCTGACAGAAATTATACAAGTGTTACGGTGGCCGGATTCGAATATGTTGTTAATTTAGGTTTTAACTATTATTTTTAAAAACAGGAGACAAAGATGAAAAAACTGAAAAGCGGGGTTTTCTTATTACTATTTATTATTTTTATTTGCGGAACAAATTATGCCGCAGGTATAAGACTCGGTATCTCCGGCGCTGTTAAAGAGAAAGTAAAAGAATTAGATCAAAAGGTAAGAGAAGCTAAACAGCAAAACGTGACTATGAATACTGATACCGCCGGTTCTGTTACTTTCAGTTCCGCTGCTTTATCCGGAACCGTTAATCCTAATGGTCTAAACAGCACAGTCTATTTTGAATGGGGGACAACACAAACATACGGAAATACTACGGCGCGCCAGTCTGTAGGAGGCGGGACAACTAATATTAATGTGAATGCCGCTCTGACGAATCTTTCAGCGGACACTCTGTATAATTACCGGATAGCAGTAACTAACGGTGCCGGTACAACTTACGGGTCAAATCAGACATTTACTACGGGTCCGCTGGTTTTTGCGCTGAGCGGTTATCGAAACAGTGTTTTTGCTTTTTCCGAGTATCAGCAGCATATTTCTTATCTGGGAATTCAGCAAATCCGGCTTGCCGGTCCGGATGCCGCGTTTTGGAATATAGGTGATGCTAATAAGGACGGTATACCTGATCCCTCTTTTCTCAGCAAAATAGACGGCGTTATTACAGAAACTGTTCAGCTCGGGTTGAAGATTACCTGTATCATTACATTAAACTCTGAAGCGGGTAACACGTTTTTGAATGAAGGAACCGCTAACCGTACAGCGTATATTAATTTTGTTAAAACAATCGTGGAACGGTATGATGGTGACGGAGTGAGTGATTGTTCAGGAAGTCCGAGGGTAACCATGTGGCAGGTCGGGAATGAACCCAATGCTGTCGGCGGAGCCGGTGTGTTTTTGGCAAGTGAGTTTGCAAAAATGGTATCGGCAACGGTTACTGCGATCAGGCAATCAGACTCAAACGCGCTGATTGCTTTGGGAGGGACTTTTGGCACGGAACAAGGAGGGACCGGCTGGGAAACATATTACGCGACTGTCCTGCAAAATTTAGAAACAGGAGCTCCGGGACAGCAGCTGTTTAACACGGTAGATATCCATCTTTATGGCAATGCCCAGGGTGATTATAGACGCATGGTTCAGGACGTTAACAGTTTTCGCACTATCCTTGCCGGCTATCCGCAATACCGGGACGTAAGGATTATTACTACGGAAACCGGCACCTACTCAGGCGGGGATGGCGGCAGTTGTCCTCCTTTCCAGAGCGAATCGGAAGAAGCTGCCAATATGGTAAAGCGGTTTGTATTAAATATTGCCTCCGGTGTGCGCCAGATACACTGGGCCAGACTTATTGAGTCTCCCGGTACCGAAAATAAGTATTTTGGTCATTGCGGATTAATTTTTGACGGTACGGATGATTCAGGCGACACTGCTCATGACCGGGGGGCTAAACTTCCAAAACGTATTTATTACAGTTATCATCTTCTTACTAATGCGTTGTTAATGATTGACTGGTCGCAGTCCGTATCCGCTCAGACCCTTAGCCCAAGCATAAATATGTATTCCTATCGTTTCAAACGGGCAGGACAAGCGGATCTTATCGCAGTCTGGTGGGATTATTTCAGCGACGGGGCTTCTTTTAATGATACGCGGACTATTAATTTAAACGAGTGGAATCTATCGGAAAGTCAAATTAATCAGATCATCAGCGCTGTAACCGACATTAACGGGAATACCAGAACAGTCTCCGTATCAGGAGGGTCGTTCAGTATAAATGGAGAACCCTTATTAATCGAACTCAAATAATTTGTCGAGGATTGGCAGCCGCAAGCTTTAGCTTGCGCAATTTCGAAGGCTAAAGCCTGTGCCTACCGTAGCCGACGGACCTGTTACTAAAAAAATATTTAGCGGACATTCTTACTTTGGCTTGACAAAAAAATATTTAGGGTTTTCCCTGAAATATTGATATAATATGCTTAAGTATTTTGCTCGGGGTATTAACATCTGGAGTATATATGGAAAGTATTAAAATAACTGAACTTGTTAAAAAGTATGACAAAGTGACCGCGGTTGACGGGATTAATCTTACTATTGAAGAAGGGGAGATATTCGGGCTTCTCGGGCCGAACGGGGCAGGGAAGACGACGACTCTTATGATGTTATCAACGCTTCTAAAGCCGACTTCGGGGACAGCTATTGTCAACGGTTTCAATGTTGTGACGCATCCTGATGAGGTCAGGGCTTCTATCGGGATGGTATTCCAGGACCCGAGCTCGGATACACTTCTGACGGGCTATGAAAATCTAAAGCTCCATGCTCTCATGTACAATCTTCCGTGGAAAAGCATAGATAAGAAAATAGACAGTGTGCTTGAACTTGTAGACCTGCAAAAAAGGAAATTTGATGTAGTTAAAAAATACTCAGGCGGAATGAGAAGAAGACTGGAGATAGCAAGAGGGTTGCTCCACGAACCAAAGATATTTTTTCTGGATGAACCAACATTAGGGCTCGACCCTCAGACCAGGCAGCATATCTGGGAGTATATAAGGGCACTGGCGAAAAAAATAAGGATGACGATAATTGTGACTACGCATTATATGGAAGAAGCGGAGAAGCTTTGCAGCAGGATAGGGATTGTTGATCACGGGAAGATAGTGGCACTGGATTCCCCGGCGTATCTAATACGTTCGACCGGCGGGGATATTGTAAACATTAAAGGTAAAAATCTGAATTTAAAGGAAATAGAAAAGCTTCCCTTTGTTAAAGGGATAAAAAATGTCGAGGGGAAATATTTGATCTCTGTGGAAAATGCAGGAAAAAATCTCCAGCATCTGCTTGGTCTTGCGGGGGACGTCGAATTTGTTGAAGTACGTTCTCCCGATCTGAACGACGTATTCTTGTTTTATACCGGAAGAGAAATGCGGGAAGCAGGCGAAGAAGTAAGTTTTATGCAGGATGCTATGAGGACAAGCTGATGGATATAAGAAAAACGCTAAAAGGGCTGTATGCGCTCTGGTTCAGGGAGTTTCGTGTTTTTACCCGGGAGAAAAGCAGGGTTTTTTCTTCCGTTGCGCTTCCGCTCTTCTGGTATTTTATTTTTGGAAGCGGCGTAGGTTCAATGACGACCAACGTTGCCGATTACCAGCATTTTATTTTCCCCGGTTTCTTAGCCATGACGATAATCTTTACCGGATTATTTGCAGGCGCCTATATTGTCTGGGATAAAAAAATAGATTTTTTGAAGGAAGTTCTGATAACTCCTCTTTCAAGAACGACGGTGTTTTTTGGAAAAGCTATGGGCAGTATGACGGATGCGCTTATTCAATCGTATTTCCTGCTGCTTGTGGGAGTTCTATTTCTGGGAGTTCCTTTTACTGCTTCAAGTATAATTCTTTCCATGGTAATGCTTTTTGTGTTTGCAACCGGGCTTATAAGTTTAGGACTTATCATCGGGTCTTTTATGACAAGTCCTGAAGGGTACGGCCTGATTTCCAGCTTTGTAATTTACCCGATTTTTCTTCTTTCAGGAGCGCTTTATCCGTTGGATAATTTACCAGGCTGGATGCAGATACTGACCCGTCTTGACCCTGCTACTTACGCAGTTGACGGTTTAAGGGCCGTGATCCTCGGAAAATCCACAATGGCGTATCTCCCGAATTTAATGATAGTTCTGGGGTTCGATGTAGCAATGATGTTTGTCGGAACGTGGGCGTTTAAGAGAATGAAGCTCTGAAGAACAGCAAGAAAAGCAGAGAAAGCAAGAAAAGCAGAGAAAGCAAGGAAAGCAAGGAAAGCAATGACAGAAAAAGAAGTAAAGGAAGTTGAGCAAAGGTGTATATATAAAACCATAAATCCTTTGCGAAATCCACCTAGGCGGATGAGGAAAGTGGGGAAAGAAAAAAGCCTGGTCGCCGGTTTTTAGGCGAGCAGTCCGCCAGCGCTTTTTGGCGGAAAGGACAGAAAAAGAAGTAGAAGAAGTACAAGAAGTAAAAAAAGTGAAACAGATTGAGCGAAGCCTAAATATTAAACCATAATCCTTCGCGAAACCCGCCTAGGCGGGAAAAAGGGGATAGAGAATGACTGCAATGTACAAAAATCTGCCGAATGTTTGGGGGGAGGGGGCTCTCTTTGCGTTTTCCGGGTATGAAGGAAGAACGGATGCTTCATTTCAGATAGTCAGTAAACTCCTTTATGACAGAGTAGGTATGAGTGTGTTTTTTGAAAATAAAAAGGGGCAGACATTGGCTGTTGAATTTTGGGTTGAACTTCCCGGGGCGAATTTATCAATGTATCTTCCGGAAAAATCAGTCATAGCCGGGGATGTTGTAAAGCTGGTTTTTAAGAACGGACAGATTTGTTTTACCGCGGTGGATCATCTGACAATTGCGGGCTTTACGGATATAAAGAACGCAAGGTTAATAGTAAAACCCGTAATGAAAGATTATAAAGAAGGACGAAGCAGGAATGCTTTTGTATTAAAAAGTAAATCTAACAGTATTGCTGTAACCGGAAATAATCTAAAAAGAAGCAAATTCTATTTTCCTGCTTTTTCGTTTAAAGAAAGTTTTGTTTTATCGGTAAACAAAAGCTATAAAGAAGCTGCCAAGCATTGTTCAAGTATTCTAAAGAACAGATCGGCTGAAACTTTGCCGGAAAAAAATATCAGAGCATTGAGTTCGCTGATTCCAAAATGGGCCAAAACAAGGACGGCGGGAAAAGCAGTTTCAATTTTAAAGTGTAATGTTTTATCTAAGCAGGGGAGTATTCCCTGCAGGTGGACAACACCGGACAGATATCCTCACCGAAATATGTGGATCTGGGACAGTGCATTTCATTCAAGGGCCTGGGAGTATCTTGACAGTAAAATGGCATTTGAATCCGTCAACGCTGTTTTGTCCCAGCAAAAAAAAGACGGCTATATACCTATCTCAAGTAATCCTTTTGTTCAGGAAAGTAAAATTACTACGCAACCGCCTATTCTGGCATGGGAACTGCTTAATATTTACAATGAGACAAAAGATGCCGGAATTCTCGAAGAGACGTATGCAAAGCTCGAAAAATTTACCGGTTATTTCGAAAGAAAAAGAATGCATAAAAAAACGGGATTGTTTTTCTGGAAAGCCGATTATAAAGTTACGATATGCAGGGCGGGAGAATCAGGACTGGATAACTCTCCTCTTTATGACGGGGACAAAGTTCAGCTGTCTTGCGATCTTTCCGTATTTATGGGCAATGCCTATGAAAGTATGGAGAAAATCGCTTCGATCTTAAATAAAAGTAAAAACGAACTTGACGTATGGAAGAAGAAATATGACAAAACTGTTTCTGCCATTAATAAATATTTGTGGTCCGAAAAAAATGGATTTTATTATGACCGGGAGATAAACGGCGGGCTTGTCGATGTAAAAAGTGTCACGGGATTTTTCCCTCTTT
>Ga0156422_1180_pt4 | contig 17793 bp, 19 predicted proteins | sample RifOxyA2_FD_108065 | JGI IMG/M metagenome (GOLD analysis project Ga0156422, IMG submission 108065) | Candidatus Firestonebacteria bacterium RIFOXYA2_FULL_40_8
CACCTTCTTTTAATCTACTCGCTACTTTTTTTTAGGTACACAATAAAAGCCCCGACCATTCTGCCTATTTTCAGGCAGGTTTCATTTAGTACTTCATATTCCGGCTCGCTGACATAATTTTGATCCAATGCTACAATCAGCTGCACCCTTGTTTCACCGCAGGAGCCTTTGGCTATTGAGAGAAATCGTGCGAACTCTACACGTGACTTTCTCTCAAAACCTTCTGCGATATTAGATATTATTGAAACTACCGACCGCCGTATCTGGTCTTTAAGAGAATAATCTTTGCTAAACTCTCCGTTTTTAGTAATTCTATATATTTCTTTCGCCAGTTTTCTTGACTCTTGAAATATCTCAAGTTCTTCAACAGTTTTTGCCATCTCTCCCTATCCTTTAACGTCACCCCTGACGTTGTAAATAACGTTACGAGTATCGAGTCACGAGTTACGAGTGCGAAAAGCGTATAATGAGGTATTATTATATCAAACTCATTTTTGCGGCGGCTATCGCCTGCAAACATCACCCGGCATCAGCCGATATTATTATCTTCAAGCTTTTGCCCGTAACTCGTAACCCGCTACTCGCTACTCGCTACTTTCTTTCAACTAACTCGCCACCCGTAACCCGCTACCCGCTACCGCTCTTCCTTCACATAGTCTTCTTTCGTAACACCCTTCGCGTCCGTTTCTGCTATCGAATATTTCTCTTCTACTTTAACTATTCTGCCGGTACCAAGCTTGGTATCCGATGAGCCAAGAGATATGCCTGTTTCCGGGTCTATAAGATCTTCACCTTTTCTGAAAATACCGAAATTTCTTCCTTCTTTTTCTTCATCTTTCTTTCCTGAGTTAAGCCACATTTTTTTCCCTTCGACTTTCATTATCCTTGCGGACCAGGGGAAATTCTCCGCCATCTCTATAAGAGGTCTGGAAACGCTTTCTATGGTTTTTCTTACTGCTTTACCGATGACTGTATCATCAAAACCGTCTTTACCAAAATCCACCGACGGCGCTATGCTCAAATCAACGGAAACACCGGTGCTGGACTCTTCACCCTCGCCTTTTTCTGCTTTAAGAATCTCGCCGGTTGAAGTATCAATCATTCTTATGTCACAAGCCACTTTCGCGGTATTGGTTCTGGTATCTACTCCGCCGCCGACACCGAAAAGACCGCCTAAATTTCCTACTCCGAGCTTGCTTTGTTTAATACCGAACTCAGTAATACTTCCGGTCACAATATATTGTATTCCGAGAACCTGTCCCATCTTGGCCGCAGTCTGAGCAGAAATAATACCGGTAGCGCCGATCTGTTGTTCTTTCATCACTTTTTCAAGCGCTTCTCTCTCTATAACGGAATATTTACCGGATTTTGTAAGAGCTGTAACCAGCATGTCTGTCATTCCTTTCCCGGGATTATGCCACCCGCCGTGCTGTCCCTGGGCTTTATCTTCAAAATCCATTACCGCTATTCTTTTCTTGTTACCCGCCAGAGCAGGTGATACTGCTACTGCCAACGCTATCAAAACCATTACCAACTTCTTCATAAAACCCCCTTTAAAATCAAATTCGAAGCACTAAATTCTAAACTCGAAACAAAACCAAAAAATACCAAATTCCAAACAAAAAGACTAATTCAACTACTTTTTTTCTCTTTTTCTTTTTCGAATTTGTTTCTAACTCGACTTACCTTAATATAATAGATATAGTCGTCCGCCAGTCTCTTTGGAGGATCGAATTTGTATTTTTAGTAATTAATTTTCTCCGACCTTAAACTCTTTTTATCGGAGTTAAATTTCTTGTCGTGTAAGATGTTTTCCTTGGCTCTTCTGTTCCTTCTTTTCTTTTGTTTTTTTATTTTATACGCCAGTTTGGACTCTGCAGAAAGTTTTCCCAGTATCTTGGCTTCTATTTTACCTACAAGTATCTTCCTGGCAAAATACCTGTTCTTCGCTTGAGACCTCTCTTTCTGGCATTTTACTTCGATACCCGTAGGTAAATGCTTTAAATAAACACAAGTCTCTACTTTGTTTACATTCTGCCCGCCCGGCCCGCCGGAACGGAGGAACTTCTCAACAATTTCGCTCTCTTTGATACCAAACTTAGCCATACTGGCTTCCAGAGAGGTTCTCTTTTCTATACTTACGCCAAAATCACTCATTTTTTCCGATGTTCTTTAACCTTAAATACGTTTGTATATTATACAAGAATGGTAAATTTTTTGCCAGTATAACTTTAGACCCGAAATCCGAAGTAGAAAGTGTACCGTTATTGACATTAAGAATATTAATATTTCAGTGGGATTTCGGGTTCGATTCCGCTGATTAAGAAACAACCATATATGTTTTTCTATGCTTTAATTTGCATATTCCTATTTCGTTTTTAGGGTTAGACAAGATACACAGACAAAGTAAAAGGATTTTACAACGTTTTTAAGAAATTTGAATATATCACGTGGGCGCGACGCTCGTATTCTACTTTGTTTTTATAGGATTCTAATATTATCTTGGAACGCTCTTCTGCCAGCAATTCGTTTTTAAGCCAGCTTTCAATCATCTGAGGGGTGGCCTCTATATGGAACTGAAAACCATAGGCGTTTTCACCGTACTTAAAAGCCTGGTTTATTCCGTTATCAGAAACCGAGAGCAGTGTGCTTTTTTTCGGAAGCTCAAACATATCTTCATGCCACTGGAAAACATTGAATTTTTGTCTGGTATTTTTAAATATGGGATCCCCTTCCCCTTCTTTTGTAAGGTCTATCTCATACCATCCGATTTCTTTCATCGGAGCTTTTTTTATCTTAGCTCCGAGCGCCTTTGCCAGAAGCTGGGCTCCGAGACAAACACCGAGAAAAGGTATCTTCTCCTTTAGAATTTCTTTTATAAATATATTTTCTTCTTTTAAAAAATAATACTTTTCTTCTTCGTAAACATTCATCGGGCCGCCCATCACTATTACGGCTTTATACTCTTTAACGTCTTCAGGAAAAGACTCCCCTTTTGCCAGTTCAAGAATTATCGGCACAAAACCTCTGCCTTTAAAAAAAGTCTCAAGCGTCCCTGCTCCTTCATTTTCAACATGTTTGACTATCAAAATCTTATTATACATTGTTTGTGTTTGCCCTTTCCGGTTTTTCTAAATATGACTGTTTTACATTATACCTTATTTTACGGGTTCAAAATAACAAAAAAGCATCGGTTTTTTAGAAATATAGAACAGTCCCATAAACAATAAAATAGATCCCGACAAGAATTGATATTATTCTTGCCAGAGATCTTATTTTACCGGTCTTGCCAAGCAGGGAAAATATTGAAAGCGGCAGGAGAAAAAGAGATGTGGAAAGAAAAAACCCTGTCATAAAAACAAAGGAAGAAAAAATGCTGCCATTGGAGATTATCTGCGTTAACCCTGCGGCAAACGGCGGACAGATATTAACTCCCATTAGAACTCCGCTGAAGAACGGCGCGCGGGGAAAAACGGAACTTTTCCCGGCAAAAGCGCATAATTTTGCTTCCGGGAATTGTTTAACTAAACCGTAGAGAAGAAGAATGACCCCTGAAATTATCAAAAGTAAATACGGCATTTTTGAGCCCGGGGCTATTACGGCTTTTCCGATAATACCAAATAACAGGCCGATCGCCGTGTAAGCAACAAACCTTCCCGCGAGAAATTCTACAAGAGGTCTTAAGGATTTTTTATAGTTTTCGCCTTCGGAAACCAGATAAGGCAAAAGTACCGGCACGCAGGTAACCACACATCCTGCCCCCGTAGCCAGCCCTGTTAATATTCCGCTTAAGAATGCATCCATGATCAAAAGATCCTTTTACCGAAAAATTTAACTTTTACGGCTTTTTCCGGGCAGGATTCAACACATTTAAAACAATTTATACAGTTAGGATGGTCCACCGTCTCCCTCTTTTTCTCATTATAGACGAACGCAGTATCCATCGTGCAGTTATTCGCGCAGACTCCGCATCTGTTGCACTTTAAGAGGTCTTTCTTTTTGGCAAGCACTTTTCCGGTATTGAAAAAGGAAAGCATTATCCCGTTCGGACAGATCCTGCACCAAAACCTGTTCACAAAAAGACTTCCCGCAACCACGGCGGTTAAGAGAAGACAGATTATAAAGAAATATACAAATACCGGACGGAAGAGATCAAGCGTGACCGGATAGCCGGTAAGTAAAGCAGAAATAACCCTCGCAGGACAGACCTGACAGCCCGCAAGATAAAGGCCGTCCCTGATCTCCCACGGCAGGGATTTTATTGTTACCGCAAAGGAGAGAGCAGGTACAATTGCAAAGAAAAACACCATAGCGGAATATTTCGCTATTTTCGCCGCTTTTTCCGGAATTTTAAGCGACCTTATACCCGTTTTTTTTCTTATTCTCTGGAGAATATCCTGAATAAATCCGATGGGACAGATCCAGCCGCAGGTGAACCTGCCGAAAATTATGGCAAGCCCGAGAAATAAAAGAAGGTACGGCCCCCACATTCTTATCCCGTCTTTCCAGCTTATAGATTCCTGGATAAGATGGTAGGAGCAAGCCCGAAAAAGCCCTGTTCCTCTCGCATATCTGCAGCTTTTAAACTCCAGATAAAGATTATACGGATTGTTATAGGGAGCCACATTTTTTGTGAACGTGGCGCTTTTGAACTCCTGCGGAGCCTGACTCACCGCAAAAGCCGGGGAAAGATACGCTTTTCTTCCGTCAAAGATCAACCAGCCGCCATAAAGTATAAAAATTGCGGCAACAAATTGCATAAGAGTTCTAAGAAAAGAAATTCTTATTTTCATTCTAGGTACCTTTCGGTTCGTAAGAAACTGCTATTGCTTTTTTTGGACAGGAAGTCCGGCAGGGTTCTTTTTCCCTGCTGCATTTGGCGCAGGTATATTTCAGCTCTTTTCTGAATTCCTCTTTTACGGCTGCCACTTTTTTGTCATCAAGTTCTATCATTATCACTGTTTCGCCAAGGATCTTTTCAGGACATTTTTCCAGGCAGATACCGCAATTATCGCATTTAAAACCGTTAATACTTACATAGAACTTGCCGGAGTTATCTTCATAACCGTAATGAATTATCATTTTCCCTTCTCGAATAATTCTTTTGCATAAATTGCCGCGCCAATGGCACCCGCACACATAGGATCTTTCCCGTTTTCTTCAAAAGGCGGAGGCAGCAGCCTTTTAAAACCTATGAGCTTTTCTATCCTTGAAACCACTCCATTATTTCTGGACTGGCCGCCGGTAACTACAAAATCCTTCTCGAGTCCGACTTTTCTAAGCAAACTCTGCATTCTTTGCGCCATCGCCAGGGAATAAGCCGCCAATACTTTTTCCTTCGTCCATCCCTTCCTTAGAAGCGAGAGCGCTTCTGATTTTGCAAAGATAACACAGGTGCAGTTAACAGGGGTCGGATCTTCCAAAACGGTAAGGGAAATATCCCCTAGTTCTTCAATAGGAAGCGACAGAAGGTCGGCGATAACTTCCATACCCCTGCCCGTGCCTGCCGCGCATTTATCATTCATAAGAAATGAAAGGGTATTTCCTTTTTCATCTATCTTTATAGCTTTAATGTCCTGGCCGCCTACATCCAAAACCGTTTTCACGGTCGGACCCCAGATATAGTTAGCGCCTCTTGCATGACAGGAGATCTCCGTAATTGTTTTTTTTGCCATAGGTACGTTAACCCTGCCGTAACCCGTACCGACAAGATAATTTATATCTTCAGCTTTTATCCCCGAGCCTTGAAGCGCAAAATCAAGAACTCTTCTGGCAGAATCCGGACTATCGGCACCCGTTCTCATAATACCGCGGAGGAATATTTTACCGTCCAGCATGACAATACATTTAGAGCCAATAGAGCCGATGTCTATACCTGCAGATATAACTTTGGCAATTTTTGCGTCAAGACCCGAGATCGTTTGTCTTATCTCTTTCCATCTCCAGAACTCTTTTTTTTCTTCGCTCACAGACACGCTCCAATAGCTCCCGCAAACTCAGGAAGTTCGGGGATAAGAAGATTTAAACCGCTTTTTCTTTTAAGCGAGGCAATAAAACCCGCATCTCTGGCAACCCCGCCGCAAACTACAATTTCACCGTTTATTCCTATTTTTCTTATCAGGGAAACCACCCGGCCGGAGATAGCGTCATAAGAGGCCCTCGCAATCTCCTCTTTTGGAGTTTTCCTATGAATCAAAGATACCACTTCGGATTCTGCAAACACAACACAATGGGTGTTCATCGTAATGGATTTTTCTGCTTTTAAAGAAAGCGTTCCCATTTCTTCCGCTTTTATTTCCAGGGCCCTGCTTACCGCTTCAAGAAAAAGCCCTGCTCCCGCGGCGCACTTATCATTTAAAGCAAACTCAGTTAAGCCGCCTTTTTCATTGCATTTTGCGACCCGGCAATCCTCGGCGCCGACATCCACTGCCGCGCGGGCACCCGGAAAAAAATATACGGCTGATTTCGCTATCGCACCGACAATATTGGCTTTTTCGATCTTTATCCAATCAAGGGTCAGAAGCTCCCCGCCCACACCTGTGGTTTTCACTTTCTCTATCTTGTCTTTTGAAACACCAGCTTCTTTAAGGGCTTTATCAAAAGCAGTATTTAACGCGGGAGTAAGGTCCGTCCCGCAAATTTCCATACTCTTTGCCAGAAGCTTCCCGTCTTCCATTATGACCAATTTCAGGAATTTGGCGCCGGCATCTATCCCTGCTTTTATCATACGTTACTCCTGATCATCTCTAAAAACGCTTCTATTCTTGTTTTTACCTGCTCCGTATCCTCCTGCGAGTACTCGGTATGGATCGTAATAACGGGAATGTTTTTGTCCGCAAGGACCTTGGCGACAAGGTTCCTCTCCATATCAAAAAGCTGGCAAAGCCTGAGGTCGTGATAAACCACGCCATCCACTTTAAACTCTTCCGCCAGATGCAAAAGTTTGTCAATCCTGTCATAACTTGTAGTAAAGCAGGGACAGGTAGACGGAAGCATATACCTGGAAGCCAGAGCTTCAAGCATGCCCTCCATCGTCCATTCATCCGGCTCGGAGTAATCCCAGAGGCGCTGGGTCCCGGAGCAAAGCTCGTCCACCGTAACAAGCGCGCCCAGATCTTCTATAACGGAAAGAATCTTGAAATTCGGAAATATTACGGGAGCTCCGGTCAAAAGAAGCCGCTCCCCTTTGAATCCGGGATAATTTTTAATTCTTTCTTCCAGTTCTTTCTTCAGTATTTTTCCGTGCTCCATCCACCTCATAATATCATCATAAAAACTCGCCTGCACAAAAGCAAGAAAGTCCCGGTGGGAAATTATTCCCGGATTTTTCTTTCTCATTTCAAAAATATCCCGGAAAAGAAGAGCCCTGCTTTTTAAGACCCCCGTCCAGTGTTTTAAGGACTGCTTTGTTATCTTTTTTCCCGTGAACTCTTCGAGTTTTACTTTTAAACTCTTTATCTCCCTGAGCCAGACTTCTTTTGAAACCCTGTAATCTTTCACATTGGGAAGGTTGAGCATTACTACCGGCAGATAATCCGAGAGATACTCCCCGAGTTTTTTCTTGGCATCACAGCTGGCAGGCAGAACTATCATCTGTACCACGCCCGTATAATTAAGACCGAGTATCCTGCACCCCAGGGAGGATTTACAAAGAGGACAGATGTCCCGGGGTAAGACTTCTTCTGAGGTAGTAATGGTCTCATAAATACCGCTGCAGAGACGTACCGGCACGGCACCGGCCGCGTAAATAATTTCTTCGGGGGCAAAATAGCAATAAGTACCCGTTACTTTGGCTTTACTTTCTATTAACTCCTTCTCGCGCTTATCCGTTGTTAAAATATCATAGAAATAGGCCATTGCTTCAGGGTTTTTATACCCGGCGGAAGTCAGGGCAGCCTTTCTGGTGTTGTCTTTGGCGGCTTGCACCGCATTTTCAACATCAGGGTCTTTTCTATTTAAAGGTTCTCTGGAATATCTTTTTTCGAAATCGTTTTTTATCATGACTTAAAAACCTCCGTATTACCGACTTTTACCTTCAGGCAGTCTTTTTCCGGGCAAAGATCCACGCACCGGTAACAATGGATGCACTGTGAATGCATCACATTTTTATTCTTTTTTTCTTCGTAAACATCCAGGCATTCCATGGGACAGCAATCCGCGCAGACCCCGCACTTGGTGCATTTAAGAAGGTTTTTCTCTTTTTTTATAAAGGAAATCTTATTAAAAAAAGAAAGTATTACCCCGCCCGGACAGATTTTACACCAGGACCTTTTAAATATCAGGCCAAACACATAGAGTAGTGTAAAAATTATTATAAGAACATTTAAAGTCGTAAGTATTATTGTTGAAGCGCTTTTAAAGGTAAAGTTAAGCGTAACAGGAAAGCCGGTGATAAGAGCCGAAACAATCCTGCTCGGACACATCTGACAGGTGGCAATATAAAGAGGTTTTTTTATAAGCCATGGAGTTCCCGGCAAGGCAATGATCAAGGAAGATACGATAAGAAAAACAAAAAGAGCAACACCGGTATATTTCAGGAATTTTCGAAACGGTTCCGAGAACCTGGCACGAAAAACCCCGGTTGCTTTACGAATTTCATAAAGCATCTCGGAAAGAAAGCCTATGGGACAAAACCATCCGCACCAGAACCTGGCAAAAAGAAGAGAAAGACCTGTTAAAAGAAGTATATGCGGCAAAATTTTCTTTAACGGGTGCAGCCAGGTAAGCGCATCGGAAATAAAAAACATCATACAGCCGCTGAAAGTCCCAGTATTTCCCGCGAATCTGCAGCTTCGAAAAGGTAAATAAGTCTGTACCGGCTGGGTATATGTAGGATTATCATAATTCTGGTTGATCACCTGTCCTGTTTTTATATCAACCGCAAACCATTTTATGGCGGCAGGTTTATATAAAAAGATCCAACTGCCATAAAATACCAGAAGGACCGCAAAGATCTGCACGGTTCTTCTTATGAACGTTATTTTTCTTTCTATCATTTTACCTTTAGCTTTCTATATATAATAAATACTATTACAAGAACCAGCGCCGGCCAGTAAAAATACTTTGTTACCAGATCAAAAAAGCCGGGTTTACTTACAATTTCTATCGTTACCATAGGTGCCGCCGTCGGCTGACTGACCGCTAAAACCGAGCTCACAAGATATTTCAACATATTATTTTCCTTTTGCCGCTTCCGTCGTAAGCTTATCGATAGTTCCGCTGTATACCTCTTTGTTCCTTGACAGGACTTTAAAACCGACTTTATCCTTAACATCTTTTATTTCTATTTTTGAAGTTATTTTGACGGTAAATTCGGCATTTTCTCCGGAGGCCAACCGCATAATTGATTTAGGATCAGTTTCCGCTTCAAAAGCCGTATTAACAATTTTCAAGGTCACCTCGAACATATCCCGGCTTCCCTTGTTCTCGACTGAGACCTTAAATCTTCCTTTACCATTCACAAGTTTAAAGCCTTTTAAGTCAGGAAACACCCCTACTTCCTTGCCGCCTGAAATGTTGACCAGTCCCAGACCGCTTCCGGCCTGCGGAACAGTTGAAACTGCCGTCCTGGAAGTTGCGCTGCCCGTTCCACCGTCATTTCCGCCTGAAATTGTCGGAGGATTTGGTGGAGGAGGCGGCGGTGGCGGCGGTGTTACGCTTCCGCTCGAACTCCCGGGATTTGAAGGATTTGGCCGCCAGGGATCGTGACAGGCGTGCCCAAACAACTGAACGCTTGAGAGAATAGTTAACAGCAAAAATATTCCAAAAACCTGAATCTTTTTCATCTTTACCTCCGAATATTTATTTCAGTACAACTGTTGCTTCTTCCATATTTAACAGGGCCTCTGCCCCATCTGCTTCACCCTTAATAGAGATCTTGTGAGAACCCGAGGTTGCCGAACTTTTTCTTGTCATTTTCACCGTAAAACTTGTTATCTCCCCTGGTTTAACTGTTTCCTTGATCTCCGGAGTAACGGCAATATCAAAAGCAGGACAATCAACTATGAGTTTCACATTTTTCAACGCTTCCGAAGCAGGATTTTGAATGGTTATTTTTTGTTCAAAAACAGGTTTATCAACATTTATCTCTTTTTTCATAGAAAAGAGATTGATCCGGCAGGAATAAAAAATGGCCGACAACTCGGATGAACCGGAAACAGCGGTATCAAGTCCGGACGGTGTCGCTTTAAATTTCAACTTATATTCCTTTGCTTCCGAGGTTTTTGAAAGCTTTATGGAAACAGGGTATTTTTTCCCGACTGTCACTTTTTTTATTTCCGATTGATCCATTTCTATACCCGCGCCCTCGCAGGAACCTTCAATAGATACATTGGGAATGACCCGCCCGGCTCCTGACTGGGTAAGAGAAATTGCGTTAACAAATATATTAAAGGCTTCATTATTTACAACCTTTACCGGGTTTTTCTCAAACATAAAGGAAAGCTTTGCTTCCTTAATGTCTTTTTTCTCCGGGGGCGGCGCCGGCGGAGGCGGCGGAAGACTGGGTGTTGAAGCTGCGTTCCCTCCGGTTGGACGCCAGGGATCATGACAGGCATGTCCAAAAACAACTCCGGAAAATATACAGACAAGCAAAAAAGCAGATATTATGATTTTCATTTTTTAAGCTCCGCATTGTTTTTATTTTTTGTGTTTATTTTAAAGTCCATACCGTATTTGCCGTCCGGTAAACCGGCTTTTAATTTAAATTTTACCGTAAAGGAACTTCTTTCCCCGGGAACCATTTTAGAGATCTCTATGGGGTTTAGCACAACTTCAAATTTATCCGTAACCGGCACTAACTGTATCCCGAAAAAATCCCTGGTCCCTCTGTTCTCAACGTAAATCCTAAACTCCCCTTCTTTACCGAGATTTCTGATATCAGCAGCTTCGGGAATAATATAAATTTGCTGCGGTACGGCGCTTTCAAGCATACCCTGTTTTTCCTGCGGAAAAGGGGAATTTTCACCGGTTTTCTCACCCTCTTCGGAACGAGTCCGCTTAATGGTCTGCGGCCGGGCTTTTCCTTTCACCTGCACAGCATACTTTAAAAAATAGGACCCATAATCGCAATAGACAACGTGCCCGGTCCCGTTTGCATCAAACGCCAGGGAGGGATACGCCCCCACATCACCGTTATCATCAAGGACCTCCACCTTCCAGCCAAAAGAAGAAAGCCAGGCGTGTTTTAAGGCAAACTTCGAGTGGTCATAGAACATAATATGCGGTGCTTCCTGTTTATCAAAAGCAATGGACGTGTGATAACCGGTCTCGCCTTCGGTATCAACTTTAGCAGCTTCCCAGTTCCCGTTTACTTTTTTTGTATACTTCAGATCTTGTCCTGTATAATCATTGTAAGCTATGTGCGGCGCCCCGTTTTTATCCAGCGTAATACTCGAAAAATCCCCGACATTGTCGGTAGTAGGATCCGCTTTTTCTATCTCCCACTTCTTTCCGTCATAATATGCATACTTAAGCATTTTATTGCCGTAATCATAATAACTTATGTGCGGGTTATCGTTCTTATCCAGCGCCAGAGAAGAACACATTCCGACACTCCCCTCAGAGTCAACAGCTTCGACACTCCATTTATTATTTTTGTAAGTCGCAAGTTTTAGGTCATAATTGGTCCAGTCAAAGTAACTTATAAACGGCGCCCCCGAAGAAGAAAGCTTTAACGAAATATACGTTCCTACAGCACCTTTTTTGTCAACGATCGTTGTTTTCCAAACACCTTTTTCTTTTTTTGTGTATCTTAAATGATAATTCCCCCAGTCAAAATAAGCAACCGCCGGATTATCTTCTTTGTCCAAAGCAAGAGAAAGATATGTTCCGTAATTTCCACCGCTATCTGCGGTCTCAAAACTCCATTTAGCACCGTCAAAGGTCGCAATTTTTAAAGAATAATCCCGCCAGTCGCAATACGCCGCAACCGGATTACCTTTACTGTTAAGAGCCATAGAAATTGCATACCCTTTTACTTTACTTTCGGTATCAACATCCGTAACTTCCCACTCCGGAGCCTTAACACAGCCGGACAAGACCGCCAGTGTTATAATAAGCCCCGTAATAATTATTGTTTTCCGCATTAATCCTCCCATGAATAAACAGTCCATAAAGTTTGTAAAGTCTATAAGGTTCATAAAGTCTTACATTAATGGTAGTATTATTAAATTCAATACCTCTAAAACCTTATTTCACTTTCTTCTTTTTTACCGCTTTTCTTACTGTTATTGCTTCTTTTACTTCACTTTCTGTCTTTGCTGTCTTTGCTTTCCTTGCTTCCTTTGCTGCCTTTATTATCCAATATTCCTTGCTTACTTTCTATATTTATTATAATTACTTGGCGGACGCTTTGCCTGTCTTCCTTTTTCCTCAAAACTGTAAACAAGCGAAACCATATGGTTAAGCCAGCCGCTTGTAAAAAACGCGGCGGAATAATCAATTGTCAACGCTTCTAGTTTAAAACCCGCGCCGGCTGTAAGATCAAGACCGGTTGAACCGGTTTTAAGACCGCCCCTGATTGCAAACATATCGTCAATAACGACTTCCAGACCAAAATGCATACGCATATAAGAATCAAGCGGTTTACACAGATCAAAAGCGACTTCAAATTTCTTATCCCGCCCGGCTTCGAACCTGTAAGCTATACCCGTACTCAACTGCGCAGGTAAAAGATCCCCTTCGTTTATAAATTTCAACTTTGTTCCGAGATTTCTAACGTTTATTCCAAGCCAGATTTCATCATTTTCTATCTTTAGTCCGGTAAGCCCTTCAATCAACCGCCAGGTTTCTTTTTCGGAAATCCTGTAATTTACCCCGGCGTCAACCGCAAAAGCCAGCGCAGTATATTGTTCCACGAGCTCCGCTCTAATGAGTTTTAAACTTATCCCTGCCTGCCTCCCCCCTTCAAAACTTCTCGCCGCCGAGAAGGTCAGTAAAATATCCCGTTCTGCTTTGAAATTTGAAGTGACACCTTCTACGGAATTATATTCGAAGTTACCGCCGTCATAGTATGACAAAGAACATCCAATAATATCCGTTTTACTTAAAGGAAAAGCGTAACCCATATACGCAAAAAATGAATCTTCCAATGTCTTATAATACACAAGTCCGAGTTGGGAACTTTTAAGTCTCCCCAAAGAAGCCGGGTTCGACGAAATTGAGAATATATCCGAGACGGAGGTAACCGAAACCTCACCCATACCCAGATATCTGCTTCCTGCAGAAAGCGTCATAAACCTTGCGCCGTTTGAAGTGTCAGCCCAAACAAGGTTTGCGCAAACAACCGCTATAATGATTACTTTACAATACATATTTTTTTCACCGTGTTAACTCCTGGAGCCGTCACTTTCAAATAATAAATACCGCTCGCCGTCACTTGATCTTCAAGGTTCGTTCCCGCCCAGGTAGTAGTATAAGTCCCAGCGGCTTTCTCTTCGTTTACAAGTTCACGCAAAAGTATCCCATCAGATGAGTAAACCCTGATAGAGACCCTGCCGGCGGAAGCAGTATTGTACCAAATCGTCGTAATCTCCCCGTTTGCCGGATTAAATATATTCCCGATAATTTTTACATCGTTTGAAACAGATACTGTTCCGTAAAAACCCGAAATATTTTGATTGTCTTTATTTTTATAAAGATTTGTATACGCTTTCGGCGAAGGACTGAAAGTCCAACCGGTTTTAACAGCGGTAACTAAATAACTGCCGAAAGAAAGACTTAAAAATTCATAATAACCGTCAGCTTTAGTCGTGTAAGATGCCGTCAAGCTGCCGCTTAAGGATATAACTGTATCAATTATCGGTTTTCCGTTCGCATCTTTAACATAACCCCTGATAAAGGAAACAGTGCCGGCGGCAACTCCTATTACATTCTGGCTTTCCTGGTTGGCGTTCAAAGAAGTGTAACTGTTGGAAGCCGGAGCAAAGCTCCAGCCGGATTTAACAAAGGTTGTCGAATAATTCCCCGTGGCAAGACCGGTAAATTCATAATAACCCGTTGACGTAGTCGTATAACTTCCGGGAGCAGTTCCCGATAAAGAAACCAATACATTATTTATAGGCACTCCGTCAGGATCCGTAACATACCCTCTTATAAAATATCCTGTTCCGCCCGCACCTGTAAAATTCTGATTGGCAAGAGTCGAAGAAGCCGGAGTATATGCCCTGTTCGACGGAGAAAAAGTAGTTCCGGCTAAGGCCGGAGTTATCGTAAAATTAGTGGCGCTTAATCCTGTAAACTCATAATATCCGGTCGCGTCCGAAACATAATTCCCGGTAGCCCCACCGGAAAGAAAAACAACCGCGTTGAAAATGGGTGTCGAGCCCGAATCTCTTAAGTAGCCGCTTATCGTGTAAGTTCCGTTTATCCATTTTGCATATTTTAAAACTTTATTTGCCACATCATAATAGGAGATATGCGGGTTGCCGGACCCATCCAATTTTATAGAGGTACAGTAACCTACCCCGCCGTTTGAGTCCACCTTATTAATAACCCAGCCTCCGGTTTTATTTGTAGCATATTTCAAGTCCCAGCTAGCATGATCCTGGTAGGATATGTGCGCATAGTTACTGCCGTCCAGTGCCAGAGAAGTCCACCAACCCGTATCACCTGCTGTATCCACATCCTGCGTAGTCCAGGAAGCCCCGCCCCAGACGGCATATCTTAAATCTGCAGTATTCCATTTTTGATAACTCACACAGGGATTATTGCTCGAGTTCAGTTTCATAGAGGTATAAAAGCAGCTATTGGCAATTGCGGTGGGACCGCCGTCTACCAGCCAAGCCGAACCATTCCACCTGGCAAAATGAACCGCATCACCGCCGTTTCCAAGATACGCAATATAGGGGTTAGCGCCGTTCATCGCAATACTGCTGTCCATCGGCGCATCCAGGTTAGTTATTGAAGTGGTGGCGTTCCAGGACCCTGCATATTTTTCATATTTTAACGGACCCGAACCCCAGCTTTCGGAATAGGATATATGGATATTATTAGACCCGTCCACAACGATTGCGGTACCGCAGGTATTGTCGGCGGAAGCTCTCGTAGAGAGAGTCCAGGTACTGCCGTTCCAGCCCGCGTGTTTTAAATTCCCCCCGGCAATATAAGAAATATTGGGATAGCCGCTGGTGTCAAGCGCAATCGAAGTCTGGTACCCTCCGGCAGTATCTACCGTGGTTTTAACCCAGCTCCCCGTCTTGTTGGTTATATACATCAGATCATTATTATTGTAGCTTAAATAAGATACATGCGCATACCCTGAACCGTCAATTGCCAAAGAAGAATACCATCCCACATCCGTATTCACGCCTGTCCCCGTATCGATTGTCTCAATATTCCATACGGGATAAGCCGTCCCGGCAAGGAGCGCAAGAAATATTATTTTTTTTAATATTTTATTCAACATTTTCCTCTTCCGCTAAAACAAATAGATATAACTTGTAACGATTATCCCGAAAGTCTCGTCAGAATAATTATAATAATAATCATTTGAATAGCTTCTTTCATACGTATACGAGAGTTTCAACACCCAGTTGGTTCCAAACATCAGCCCTATCATTTGGTTTAATTCTACCTGCGCGGAATAAGTATTGTCTTCCCTCTTGGCGGCTGTCCAGGCACCTTGATCATCCTGGGCAATCCTGTTTAAATATTTTTTACCGGTGTAGTTAATTCCTATTTTTGCGTAACTGCTCTCTTCCCCGTAATAATAAAAACAATTAAAGGATAGACCCAGATCTGTCCGGTCATAGTAGCCCTCGGCCAGAGTAGTTTGTCCGGTCGCCGCCGGATCGTAAGCTTTTGCATTGGCGTTTGATATTACCCCGAGATAATTTGCCCCCAAAGAAAGTGAAAGCTGTTTTAAAGGTTTAAGCGTAACTTTTCCGTTAATATTTGTTTCCGTGTCAACCCTGTAAACAGACGTATACGCATAGGTACTTCCGTCAAAAGAGTAAAGCGGCCGCTCCCGGTACTCTTTTGTCGAACTCATCAGGTTCAACTCAGCGTCAATATCTGAAGATAACTGCTGTCTGATAGCCAGATACGGACTTAAACCGGTATAGGAGGAGACCTCTTCTCTGAAAGAAAGAGACGGAGTCCAGCCTTCCACAGAAAAATTATAATTCAGATAATCAAAATTATTATATTTTGCTCCAATGTCAATATTTGTGTATTCAAAAAAGAATAAAAACACTCTGAAGGCAAAATTCGCACTCAGGTCCATGTAATTGTATTTATCATTTGAGGGATAAAGAAGATAGTCCCCCTGAAGCAGGAGAATTCCGGCAAGACCGCTCATGATATCCTGATCTATATTTATTCCGGCAAGATGCTCGGTGTAGTTTTTTGCCCCCCAGGCAGCATATCTGCTGTCCCGCAAAGTGTATGTTCCAAGCAATCTTGTACTGTTTGCCAGCTTATCTTTAAAATTCAATCCAAAATCAAAGTACGAATAAGAATCAGAGTACGGGAAGACGTATTTATATACATTGGCTTCGGAGTTTACACCCAAAGAAAGATTTCCCCATAGGGAAGCAGAAGAGTTTTCCGGGAAAACGCAAAGAAATAGAAGTAAAACCACAAGGGTTTTAGCTTTGGAGGTCATTTCTTTGCCTTCTGTAAATACAAACAAGCCTTTATCAGATATTTTCTCCAAAAGGTTTTTTAAAATAATACAATATATTATTATATATAATACGGTTAGGAAAGCATCTCGGACGTGATTTTATCAGGTAAAAACAGGATTTTTTCAGGAAAATACTAGTTAGTAATCATTTTTACTGCTTCTTCTGCGGCTTCGGCTACCCTGGGGTCAGAATCTTTCATGGCTTCATACAGCAATTGGAGATATTGTTTATCTTCAAGGTTTCCAAAACCTTCCATCGCTGCTTCCCTCGTTAACGGGTTCCAATCCCTGGCGGCAACTAAAAGTATAGGGATAACCGTGGTTTCTTTAAGCTTTCCAAATGCTCTAATCTCTACAGGACGCAGATTAAACCTGAAGTCCTGTTTCTTGACTATCTTTAATATATCTTTTGATGCTTCTTTCATTATCTTGTTGCCGTCTTTCACCGAGACCTCATATATCTTTTGCGCTGAATCCGTGCCCATGGCTCTCGCGTAGGCAGTAAGCGCTGCAACTTTAAGAAGACGGTCCCTGTCGTTTATATATTTTTCCAATATTCCCGTCAGTTTTAGTTTATCATCCCTGTAATAATTCATAAGCAGATATCCCAGCACTCTTATTGCCGTAAACTTTACCTCCCGCGAAGAAGTTTCCGAAAGAACCAAAGCCACTTCCCCTGCACCATCGGCATAAAATACATTGGCAACGGCCTGAAGAGCCTTTCGTTGTATCTCTTCATCAGGATCTTTTATTGCTTCAACCAGAGCGGGAAACGTCCTGGGATCATTTAACTTTTCAAGAGCCCGTACAGCATACCACCTGACATTATTTTCGGTATCTTTTAATCTCTCTGCTATTTTCAAAGTTACTTTTTCCGTGCCGATTTTGCCTAGAAGTTTCACCGCATTACATCGTGTATTCGCATTGGGACTGTCTAAATCCTTGGCCAAACCAGCCACCTCGTATACTTTCTCTCCTAAATTAGAAAGGCCCAGAGCTCCGCCTATTTTTGCTTCTATTTCAGAATCTCCGGCCATCCATTTTAGCGGTTCTCTTGCATCCATAGCCTTAAGCTTTCCAAGAGATATCGCCGCATACATTCTTACAAGTTTATCTTTATCACGAAGCGATCTAAGGAGGGGTCTTACAACTTCCTTATTCCCCGG
>Ga0156422_1008_pt2 | contig 17314 bp, 14 predicted proteins | sample RifOxyA2_FD_108065 | JGI IMG/M metagenome (GOLD analysis project Ga0156422, IMG submission 108065) | Candidatus Firestonebacteria bacterium RIFOXYA2_FULL_40_8
ATTATCTTTACCCGCCTGTCAGCCGGGGCGGAGAGCCGTTCTACCAATTTTGCTTTTTCCATCCGGTCAACAAGCCCGGTCACATCGGCTTTATTGACAAGAAGACGTTTGCTCAGTTGTACCTGGGACATACCTTCTTTCTCAGAGTACTTTAACTGCATAAGCGCGTTAAACTGCGACTCTGTCATATTAAACCCGCTGAAGTACTTATAAGCAATCTTATACAGCAAAGTCGAGGTATACATGATGCTCATAACACACTCATGCTCCTTAGTTTCTATTTCCCTGAACAACTGCAACTCTTCTCTTAAACTCATTCTACCCTCCATATTGGTATACATATATACTATCTACTAGTATACTAACATAGCTTTTGGTTTTTGTCAAGGGGTTTAACAATATATTCCGAGACAGGCACATGCCTGTCTCGTGAATTCAATAAAACGCAAAACAACCTCAATTTGGGGACACTCTCTTTTTCAGTGGATATTACGACAGCCTTTATTAACATCTATATATACAAGCTTTTTGAACACAACATCTTTTCACAAATGCAACACCCCTAATAATAACGCAAAAAGGGGACAGGCACGTGCCTGTCCCCTTTTTTTCTTTTTTTGTATTGGTTTTGGTGTTTTATGCTGTTTTCAGTATGTCTTTTAAATCTTCGTCGGCTGTTTTAATTGGTTTGATGTCAAAATTCTTGACTAAGAAAGTCAGGATGTTGGGTGATATGAACGCCGGTAATGAGGGGCCGAGACGGATGCCTTTTATTCCTATTGAGAGCAGAGATAGAAGGATGACTACGGCTTTTTGTTCGTACCAGGAAAGAATTAGCGAAAGAGGAAGTGAGTTTACGTCAGTCTTAAAGACATCCGCAAGGGCTAAGGCGATTTTTACGGCAGAGTAGGCGTCGTTGCACTGGCCTACATCTAAAAGACGAGGTATCCCGCCGATATCTCCGAGGTCCATATAATTAAACCTGAATTTTCCGCAGGCAAGCGTAAGGATGATCGTATCCTTCGGAGTTTTTTCTACAAACTCGGTGTAATAATTTCTTCCGGGTTTTGTGCCGTCACAGCCGCCGACCAGAAAGAAATGCTTTATCGCTCCGGATTTTACCCCGGCTATTACTTTATCCGCAACTGAAAGTACGGCATTTCTGCCAAAGCCAGTGGTCAGAGTTTTTCCCGCAGTTTCTTTAAAGCCCTTCAACTCTTTTGCTTTGTTGATGAGCAGTTTAAAATCAGTATGCTTTACATGTTTAACTTCAGGATATGCCACAAGACCCGTGGTATAAACCCTGTCCACATAGCTAGTTCTCGGTTTTTGTATGCAGTTGGTTGTAAAAAGAATTGCGGCTGGAATATTATCAAATTCTTTCTGTTGATTCTGCCACGCCGTTCCAAAATGTCCGGCAAGAGATTTATATTTTTTCAGCCCCGGATAACCGTGAGCAGGGAGCATCTCGCCGTGAGTGTAAACATTCACCCCCGCCTTTTCCGTAAGCTTCAAGAGTTCTTCCAGATCAACAAGATCATGACCGGAAACAATAATCGCAGGACCTTCTTTAACTCCGGTGGAAACAACTGTCGGAACAGGATGGCCAAACATTTCAGTATGCCCCGCATCAAGAAGTTCCATAACTTTTATATTTGTCTGCCCGCATTCCATATTTAAAGCTACCAGCTCTTCAAGCTTTGCATCTTTATTTGCCAGGGCTGCGAGCGCTTTGTGAAAGAAAGCATAAACACCTTCATCTTCTTTTCCTAAAATGTACGCGTGATTTGCATAGGCGGCCATTCCCTTGAGGCCGTAAGTGAGAAGCTGTTTAACTGATCTTATATCCTCGTTTTCATTCTCACTCAATATGCCGTTTTCCTGTCCGTCTTCTTCCATTTCGCCCAGAGTCTCAGGCGGAGTATATTTTGCTTCCTTAGGGAGAGACTGTTCCTTAAAGGCAGCCTTGGCCGAAGATGCATATATATCCAATGCTTTTTTCCTTATAACTTCGCCTTCTCTGATGATTTTTTCGAGGCGCTCCGGGTCGAAATTCACATTTGTCACCGTAGTAAAGAGCGCATCCACGGTAAACCTGTTGATAGACCGGTCTATTTCTGCTTTATTTTTCCTTGCTTCATTTGCAAGATGACCTATTCCTTTCAGCTGATATATTATAAGATCCTGTAAGAATGAAACCTCCGGCACTTTACCGCACACTCCCGAATTACTGCACCCTTTCCCGCCCGCTGCCTGCTCGCACTGGTTACAAAACATTATTGCCTCCTTTTAGTGGAACTATTCCACTGATACATACTATAGTTTCTATATTATGATACTACATTGGTATCATTTCAACTATGACACGCATCAGGTTAGATAAATATATCTGAGTTATAAGGTTGGTGAATTCCTGTGACAGGTACAGTCCCAAAGAGAAGGACAGTCCCCTTAACTATTTTTCAGGAAGATATATTCCTTTTTCTAAAGCTTTTTTAAACTGGTTTTCCGCATAAATTGGGTCGTCGTTTAATCTTTCCAGGCCGGTTCCTGTCTTTTGCCAAGCGGTTATGCCTAGGACAAGATTATCGCGGCCGGATTTAATTGCAGGGAGATTGGCTATATAGGAAAAGATTGAGAAAACTACGGCCAGGATTAATATATATTTATAATATTTCTCTGCTGTTTTTTCTTTGGTTATTTCTATAAAGGACAAATACACCAAGGCGAACAAAAATAACGGGATTATCCGGTACCTTGAGGCGAAGGCTTGCATGGGTCCTATTCCGCTTCTTGTTACTGCTGCTGCTGCTGCGGTTATAAAGAACAGAATAAATACGATAAAGATAACGGGGTTTGCACGGTAATACTTCTTTTTTGTCAGGTAGATGAAATATGCGATAACCGCGCCGCCGGAGATTATGGAGAGTGAACGTATTATGAGTTCTGCATTGGCACCAAGCAGACTCTTCATATATCCTACGCTAAAAACAACAGGCGAACCGAGAAAGATAAAGAAGAACTCCACAATAGAAAGAGGATTCACCGCGTAATATACTTTTTCATGTACCGGTGTGGTATAGCCGTAAAAATAACCAAGAAGAACAAAAAGAGTTCCGGCTGACCAATAGAAAGCAGTTTTCTTTCTTTTCGTAATCAACAGGAAGAAAATTACGGCGGGAAGTAAAAGCAAACCGTTACCAGAAGAAAAAACTGCAAGAAGAGCGAAAGCAAAAGCCGTAAGCGTCCGGAGAGCACCTTCTTTTTTTAGTAAGGCAAAAGTAATCAAAGAAAAAGCCAGACAGGAGATATTTTGAAGCGCGGAGGTAGTCCAGAATATTGACCCGATAAATTGCGGAACAGCAATTACAAAAACCGCGGGAAGGAAATATTTGAGTTTGTCCTTGTTCTTTTTAAAAGAAGAGTAAACAGCGTAAAGCGCGGGAAGGAGCATTATATTTCCGGTAAAGATCAGGATACGAAAATCTATTACGCCGTTTATTTTATACACCAAAAGAGAAACCAATCTGCTTAACACAATCCTATATTCATTATGCTGGGAAAACAGCAGGCGGAGTTTTTCTGACAAACTATTCAATGAAAAAAAGGAAGTTAGAAAACCTAGTACGGTCGGAAAATCATCAGAGAGCGGAACATTTACGGCATATAAATAAACGGTAAGATAATAGAACACCAGCGGGACGAGAAGTGCTAATCCAAGTATATATTTTGGCGTTGTCTTAACAACAAATGCTTTCTTTCGCATTAAGCCGTCCAGAGCCAGATAATATCATTTAACTCCCAACTTCCTTTCTCTTTTTTGAAGATGTAGAGGTTACCTTCCGCACACAAATAGTCATGCATGCCAAAAAGGCAGACCATTGCAGTTGTTTTCTCCTTGTTAAAGCCCACTCTGGAAACCAGAGTTTCCCCCGTAGACTCGGGGTATTTTGTATAAAAAGCTTCCCAGCCCGTGGCGGAATCTCCCCCGCCGTCAAAAGCTTTGTCCAAATCAGAAGCAGTAATAAGCTTTACCGGCTTCTCGGTTTTCAGGCTTTTTGCCTCGAGGTTATAAATCTTCTTGTTTTTAGAGACAAAATCCAAAAGCATCCCGGCATCAAGCCCTTCCAAGTCGCCTTCGGGAGTTTTAAAATAATCTTCATTCTCGTCAATAAACCCGTTCTCGGTCTCGGTCTGGAGAACGATATAATCCGACTCCCCGTCATCCGTATAATCCAGCAAGAACCCGAGAAGTTCGTACTCTTCCGTCGTTATCAATTCATCCATATTTCATCCTTTTACTTGTTTGTATATTCGCCCTGGCCAGTAATTCCAAATTCGCAGCCTTTGAATATATTATCTTTAAAAATAATCTTTTCCGCAGTTCTATTCTCCCCGTCTCCGAGCCTGAAAGGTTTAAAATCCGAAGCACCTTCTGCTTTGATTATTGTGTTGTTATGAAAATTAACATTTTTCGCAGGTCCGTAATCGGTGCCTATCCAGACAGGCGTGACATTGGTCGTGATTTTATTATTATATATATCCCCGCCCTGGTCGGAGCCCCCGATGAAAAAGGCAAGCGTTCTTACTTTCTTTCCTTCCGAGTTAACAAATATTTCATTATCATAGATCTGGTTAACCCCGCCGCCTACACTGATAAAAAATGCATACGTCATAGGGAGATAGCGGTCGTACTCCGGATATTCTTTACCGGTAATGTAAATCTTGTTATTATAAACTTTATTATTATATACCCGCTTTTTTTCCGGTCCCGTCATGGGAGTATTGTAATCAGAAATACGAAGAGCACTCGTCGAGTACTCACCGTCCCGGTATTCGCAATTTGCCGGAGCGCTGGAGATTTTAAAGACATTATTGTAAACCTCAACATTCCTGGACCCGATATAGATGCCGGAGCCGATCCTCGGTTCAAACCGGTTATTATAGATCTTGTCCCCTTCCCCCGGAGAGATGCTGTAGTGGTTGGTAACCGTTTGCGCGTTAACAAACAAATTGTCATGCACATCGGCGTTTCCGCCTCTCGTCGAAAGACATCCCTGTCCGCCCAGAAATTCATTTCCGGAAATCTCCACCGCTTCCCCGATCTTGGCATTCATCTCCGAAGTGTCGTGCCTGTTGATAATAAAAGGCGTGTCAACTTCCAGTTTGCAGTTCTTAATGGTCACTTTGGCTGCCTGGACAGAGCCGGAGTTAAGCCCGCTATTATTTATATATAAATTCTCTAAAATTAAATTTATCTTACCCGCATTACTTTGTATGCCCCAGCTTCTGGCACCTTGCACATATCCGGATCTGATAGTTCCGTTCTTTATAGTAATAGTACCCTCGTTTTTACCAATCACCGGAATACCCTCTACGGCTTTCCCCGGTTCATCTTTTTTGTTGTAATCAAAAAACGCGCAGGGATACCAGGACATCACATCCTGATACGTAGCATAAGGTTCAGGAGCTCCCACAATAGCAATACCGGCATCAAGCGCCGGGCGGATATCACATTCATCTATTTCACAATCCCCCGAAACTGCTTTTATCCGGATACGATATTTGCCTGCAGGAAGATAAAAAAGTTGTGTAAAAACAGTACCGCCTCCAAGCTGAGGTCCGATATTTTCTATTTTTCCGCCGAGATGCGGCTTTGACCTCCCCTTAAATTCGCAAGATACAACCTTACCGCTTTCATCTTCAACTACTACCGTTACTCTATGATTTTTTTTAGAAACCGCACAGGTGCCATAATAAGACCGGTTAGCAACGGGTAACGTCACATATTCCGAAACAATCTCCTGTCCTTCGGGAAGCAGGCAAAATTGTTTTCCGACCAGAGGGCGGACAATAGTAGAAACTGCTTTGGCGCCCGGCGCTTTGGAAACATCCCAGCGGGCCAGGCCTTCTTCAAAACCATAATTTGGAACATGCCCGTAATTTCCGTCTGCAAAAGTAACGGTGTGTCCGTTAAGGTCCAGCGTCACGTTTTTTCCTAAAAACAAAGTTGTCATCGGACCGGTAATGTCTTTTGTCAGGATATAGGTTTTACCATCCTCGGCGTAAGAACCTGGAGCAGATACGGCAATCTCGCCTTGCGCAGGCTCTCTCGGCGTTGTTTCTTTATACCCGCCAAATACAGAACCTGCCAATATCACCATTGATATGAGTCCCACATTAAATATTCGCATCTTTCCTCCCTGATAACTCCGGCGTTTAAAACACCTTGCATTTTATTATTGTTAACCCCAACCCGAAGACTAGCTTTGCTAACATAGCTCAAGTATACAATAATTTCCCGAAAAGGGGAAGTATTCAGACGGTTGGGCTTCCCCATTTTCTGTGACTTATGAGCAACGTACAGTATTTTATTGAACTGTTAGGAATAAAGGCTGAATTGTTCGAGCAAAGCAAGTTGAGCAAAGTCTAAATATCAGACCTTAAAACTTTGCGAAATCCGCCTAGGCGGATAACAGAAAACAAGGAAACTCAACTTCAACCCTGCCAAAAGCTTTTATTTTCACTACACTTATCTGGACTATATATTTAAACCCTTAATATTTCTAGTGCCTTTTTCGCTTCTTAATGTTAAAATCCTTGTATGAACCTGCTTGATTTTCTACTTATAGCACTTTTCCTGCTTTCAGTTCTTCAGGTATTTTTGTTCATTAAAAAATATAAAGCACTTTCCCTTAAAAATCTCTGGCTGACGGAGTTAAACGGATTAATTGACGGCGGAAATTATGTTGAAGGAGAACATCTCGGGATCTCCCTGCTAAAAAGCAATCCCGAGGATTTCGATTTGCACTACTCTCTGGGTTACTGCGCCTATAAACTTAACCGCACGGAAGAAGCACTGCGGCATTTCGATAAAGCGGTTTCTTTTAAAAATGCCGCCGGCACCGCCTGGCACTCCCTCGGATATATCTGGTATTACGACAAGAAAAATCCCGAGAAAGCAATAAAGTTTCTCAAACAGGCAATAAAGCGCGCTCCGTCCTTTTTCCGGGCCTACAACACGCTGGCTATTGTTCTTGATTCCACCGGTAAAACGGCAGAAGCACTTACTTTGCTGAAAAAATCCGTTAAAAAATACGGCGGTGATGCAAATTCACTTAACACTCTCGGCCTCCTGGCTTTTAAACAAAAAGATTTTTTACATGCAGAAGAGTATTTTAAAAGCTCTATCGAGCTCTGCCCTTCGGCGGAAACCTTTTCTAATCTCGGGAATCTTTATTCCCTGCAGCTGGAATTTGCGGACGCCGTCTTTGCTTTTAAAAAGGCGGAAGAGCTGGATGAAAGAGACAAACAGATAAAATACTGGCTCGGTTCGGCCTTATACTTAAATCATGAATTAAAAGAAGCAGAGACAAAACTCAACGAGGCCATAGGACTGGACCAAAATTTTGCGAAGGCCTATCTGCAAAGAGCTTTTGTAAATAAAAAATTGAAAAATAATGACGCTTTCCTTGCCGATTACAATAAAGCAATTACTCTGGATCCGTCTCTCAAAGAAAAAGGAGCTAAAGATGAATAAAGAGTTCTTAAATAAAGTCAAGATCTTCGACACTCTGGATGACAAAGAGACTGCGATTATTCTTTCACTTATAAAAAAAACAAACTACAAAAAAGGCGAAGCAATCTTCAAGGAAGGAGAAACCGATACCTCTCTATATATAATAGAAGAGGGTAAAGTAAAAGTAGTAAATGAGATAACGCCGTCGGAGTTTAAAACGCTCGCAACTCTTACAAAATATGACGCTTTTGGCGAACTTGCGCTTTTTGACAGGGCTCCGCGTTCCGCTTCAGTTATCGCCGCAGAAAACACGGTTATCGGTATAATTGACGGCCCGGCCATTGCGAAACTCTTTGATAGCAACAGCAATATAGCGGCAAAGATCTACAAGGAGATAATAATAGAGATTGCGGTAAGACTTCGAACAACCAATGAAAAACTCCAGGATAATATCACGTGGGGAATGATTGCAAAATTATAAGCATAGCTTTTCTCGCAAGGAATAATATATAAATGCCAACATCCGTTGGCATAGCGAGATGACTCTGTAATATTTTTGAGTTTGTAAGGTTTGTAAGGTTTTTAAAGTTAGCACGCAAAGCTTTTCTCGATATGTAGAATATATAGATGCCAACATCCGTTGGCAAAGCGAGATAAGGTTTTAAAGTGTTTTATGCTTTTACTTTACAAACCTTACAAACTTTAAAAACTTTATAAACTTACGAAGTGACTGAGGACTTCATGTTTGAAGATGTGTTTTGCGACATACATAAAGAAGCAAAGTCCATAGGCGTTTGCTCCGGCTGCGGGAAGCATTTATGCACTAATTGTTCCCGGTTTTTTTCGGGCAGGACGCTTTGCGATGTTTGTCTTTTAAAAGAAAAAGCCAGAAGCAGGGGCTTTACTGATAATTTACGCTATTCCCCTAAAGTTATAAAGAAAACAGATTTCACACGCACTATACTGAAATACTCCGGCAGGATACTTTTTCTTGGAGTTTTAGCTTATCTGGTTATTAATTTCAACGGGGTAGTCACCGCTGCCGTAAAATACGTCCCCGGGGTCAAACTTGAAGCCGTAACCAAATCCCTGCAGAAAATAAACCCTTACGGAGACCCGGAAGCCGTTAAAAAGTTAACCTCTCAAATTTCCGGCTCGCTGGTAGTAATGCAGATGAACCAGTTCATAGGTCCGCTCGAACTTAGCTATCAAACAGGCGGGGGCTATCCTCCTGATTTCGAAGAGTACTTAAGGCAGAATTTTGAGACGAAAGATAAATCAAAACCCCCGGAAAAAGATATCTGGGGAACGCCTTACAGACTGGAGATAAGAGATACCGGTTTTGCCATAATCTCTGCAGGAATTGACAGGCAGTTCGGAACTACTGACGATTTAACCGCGCCTTACAAGAGAAGAGCCAACACTCCTATAGCGGCAGAGTAGAATATTTTTCCGCAGCTATTACAATTACTTTATCTTTTTTATCGGTTTGTCGTCTTTGTACAGCACTTCACTTTTAAGTTTTCCGTCGGAACCGTATATTTTCATAGCGCCGTTAAGCATGCCGTTTTTATAATTAGCTTCGGTTTCTGTTTTTCCGTTTTCATGATAGGATTTAAAACTCCCGGCAGGCGCGCCGTCTATATAGAGGGTTTCTCCCTTAACTTTACCGTTCTCCCAATATTTTTTCCAGGGCCCGTCTAACATATCATTTTTGTAAGTTTCCTCGCTTTCAACAACTCCGCTTGTATAATACGCTTTTCTTTTCCCCTCTTTCACTTCTTCTTTATAATTTTCTTCATATTCTTTGTTCCCGTTCTGAAAAAAGGAGATATACACCCCGTCTCTTTTCCCGTTCTTATAATTAATTATCTGCATCGGTATTTTGTCTTTATAATACAGGGTTTTTGTCCCGTCCAGAACACCGTTCTTATATCCGGCATCATATTGTAAAAATCCCTCTTCCGTGAACAATTTTACGGCAATTTTTGACCCGCCTTTAAAAGTATATTCAAATCTTACCGTTTTTTTATCTTTATAATATATTTTGTAAATTCCGTCAGGTATGCTGCCCGAAACCCCTTTATAAACACCGTCCACGTCATAATTTTCCCGTCCAAGCTCGCTCCCGCCTTCTGAAAACACAAGTGAAGTCCCCGAATTCCCCGCCTCGAACTTTACGGAAACTTCCGCGTATGCTGAAAAAGAAAATACTATTATTGCCCCGATTAGAATTATACTTTTCATGTTAAACCCCCTGTAAAATACCAGTCTAAAAGTCCGTAAAGTCTATAAGGTCCATAAAGTCTTACACTAATGTAGTATTTGATTAATAAATATTCCTTATTGTAGAACCCGCCACTCGTAACCCGCTACCCGCTACTGTATTTTCTTTTCACTTGCGCGAATCCTTCTTTTCGCCGTTTCGCCTTTCAACTCGCGAATGGCATCTTTCGCAATCCAATTTGCAGATTTGGAATTTAATTTTAATAACTCTTCTGATACTTTAATAGCGGATTTGTTTAATTTAAAACTTCTTTTTCCGATATTCCGAAGTGCCCAGTTAACGGCTTTCCTTACAAAATTTCTTTCATCCACCGATTCTTTAATTATATAGGGGTAGAACTCTTCAAACTTCTCATCCGGAGAAACGAGGTCATGCACAGCCAGACCCGCCATTATTGTAAAGCCCGCCCGTTTTTCATACTCGGGTTTTCTTTTCGTCCACTCTTTGGCCTTTTTCCACGCAAACGGTGTTAAGTCAAAAAGATTGGTAGTCGCCGCATCCGTAACGTCCCAGGAGTTAAAACCTTTCACCCAGCTTTCCATCTGTTTTTCCGTAACAAGCAGGGGATCATCGATGATCGAAGCAAGTACTTTTCCTTCATGAATACCGCTTTTATAAAGGGAAAGCGCAAGTTCATGATCTGTGCCGATTATCTTTGCAAGCGCGCGAAGCTCAGGAATAGAAAGTCCATACGTCTTTTGAATATTTATCCCGAACCGTACCATCCCCGAAAGATTAGCTTCGTTCTTGTGTTCCTTAAAATATGTAAGTACTTCTTTAAGTGTCATAAATTAAGTATATTTACCGTAATTTCGCGCTGTTTCATACATTGCCAGGACATTTTCAGTCGGCGAGTTATCCTGCAGGCAGTGCGTGGGCGCAAAGGCATATCCGCCGCCCGGCATCATAATATCAAGCGTGTCTTTGCAATATTTTACGACTTCAGGTACGCTTCCGAAAGCTACCGGTCCGGCAGTGCTAATGCAGCCGTGAAAAGCCAGACGGCCGCCGAAGGTTTTCTTCAAATAGGCGGGGGACATATTTACCGCTTCCGGCTGGAGCGTATCAACTATATTTATTCCCATCTCTATAAAATCTTCATAAGCCCAGCTGCTGCACCCGCAAGTATGTATCATTACGGGAACTTTAAAACTTTTCGCAACGTCTATTATTTTTTGATGGAAAGGTCTGATAGCTTTCCTGTATAATTCCAAACTTATCATCGGCGCTATCTGGGTCCCGAGGTCTTCTCCCATCCAGATAAAATCTATCCCGCCTTTTGCGGCTTCCAGAGTTCTTCCAACAAGCTCTGCGTTTATGTCAGTACGCCTTTTCGCAAGGAGCATCCCTGCCGGCTCTTCCGTCATAAGATCAATAAGCGTTTGCTCCATTCCCCGGAGCATTCCGTTTGCGTTTATAATATCCCCGATTCCCGCATGACCGGTAAAAACAGCATATTCATTTTTCTTTTTACACGCTTCATATATAGTAAAGTAATCAAATTTATCCGGATCAGGCAGAGGCCAGGCCGCTACTTCTTCTTCCGTCGCATTCTGCAAAGGAAAATCACAGTAATCCCAGTACCCTCCGCTCTCATGCTCAACCCAGCGTCTGTGAATACCCCAGAGATCGGCTTTAATACCTTTTTCCGGTATATCCGCATGCGTCTTCGGTCCGGTATACTCCGGTCCGACACCGCGGAAATCCACCCCGAGCGCCTGAAGCAGGCCTTCTTTATCTTTCACCTTAAAATGCTTAATGAGACGGCTTTCAAGTCCCGCATTTGAATCATAGTCAATTGGTACGCGGTCAGGTTTTCTGCTTGCAAAAGCCGTGAGAACTCTTTCTTTTGAATTCATACTTTTCTCCCTGTGTTATTTCTTGCACAAACATTTTTCTATTCTAGCATGGCATTTCCGGCAGCTTTTAACGTTCTTGGAGATCTCGTACCCCTTTGCTTCTTCCGGTCCAAAAATTGTAAAATCTACCGTGGTTTTCTTCCCCAGATACAGCACTTCAACGGTTATAATATTTCTTCCGTTAACTTTGGGAGCAATGACGCTAAAAGAAGTTCTATTTTCACCGTTATATTTACTTTCATTTATTTTAAAACTTTTCTCGTTTTTCAGGCTGATAGAAACTGTTACAGGCATATTATTTTTCAACACAGAAACTTCTACGGTTTTTTCCACTCCAGGAAATATCACAGGATCGCCGTTGTAATGGAAGGTGATTGTAAGCCCGTCCCTCACTACTATCGCAGACAGAGGATCAATAAGCAGAGCTTCCCTTGCTTTTTCATTTTTAAACAGTAAAGACAAAATATCTTTTGGCAAACAGGTTTTACTGCCGAACTCAACAGTTGCCGAGTACTTCTCGTATTTCTCCGCCATCTTCAGCATCCTGTTTGAAAGCTCTTTGATCGTCTTCGGTGAGTTAAACTTTCCGGTGAATTTGTGCAAGATTATTTTTTCGCCGATAGGTTTCAGCCATTTTGCAGGAATTGCTTTTCTACCTCCGATTATACCAAGGAGTGAACCTAGTGTCGCGCCCGTACAATCCGTATCGTATCCGCAGTTGACGGCTTTGCAAAGTTTATCCCCGAAATCAGAGCCGTACAACCAGCCGAGAATAGTAAACCCGTGGTTGGGAACCGCATGGCAAGGGTGATTATGTCCGTACGCATCAACTATCCTGTTCCTCGCATCTGCCCAGCAGACCTCATTTTCAAAACACCAGACGGCGTCCCGTATTACCCGGGATATTTCAGAGTATGAAGGAATCATCGCCAGTCCGATATTAATCAGTGTCTTTGGATCTTTTTCTACAAAAGCCGCGCTTTCTACCGCAGCCCAGAACATCTCGCCGTATAAACCTTCCCCTCCGGTATGATCGAGCACGGAATCTTTCCACGCCATCTCCGCCGCAGCCTCAGGATTTGCAGGATATAAACACGCCCAGATCTCGCTCCGTATAGGAGAACCCATATTATCTATATAGAAGTTCTCAAAACAACCGGCGATTGGCGGAAGAAGTCCTCTTTCAAGATTTCTGGTGCAAAACCCGTACTCGTCCCACGGATAAATACTTGAATGTTTTTTCCAGAACTCCGCAAAATCCTCCGTTTCAGGTATCCCTTTTGTATCTTCCAGAAGTTTAAGCCAGACCAGTTGCAAGTCAAGATCATCATTCGGCGCCGACCCGTCAGGAAAAGGACTGTAAAAATCCAGGCTGTTAACGTATTTTTTACATTCGTAAGGCGCACCAAGAGTTCCGCCGATATTTTTCCCAAGCCAGCACGCATACATCTTATCGTAATACTCTTTCTTGCTTAGTTTGATCCTTTTCATTTAGTATTCTCCTTATTATTTGACCTTCATATTTATATCATTATTAACCTTGTATTGTAAACATTGGTATGCTGACCCGAAATCCGATGTAGAAAATGTTCCACTATTGACATTCTAAATATTGAAGTTTTAGGAGAATTTCGAGTTCGATTCCACCGATTACAAAGCTACGGGATTCCACTGATTCTAAAACAAGTGTATTGCTTTTCAGCGATTGCATTTTAAATAGTTCTACTTCGTTTTTAAGGTGCCGAGGGTCAAAAACCAATCATAATCATGATATTCGGCTAACTAAACTGCATAAAAATGCGGTAAATTTATAGGGTTTTGGACTTTTCGGCAAGCTAGTTCTTGATTTTCCTAGATATTGGGAGTCAACTCAAATCGAACTATTTATAGATCATAATTTGGAGAGTTCATTTTTTAAATCCCTCTTTTTTTATTATCGCTTTCTTTTTTCATTTTTTTGTAGCCGGTATAAAATATTATCAAAAAACATATGAAGAATATCAAAGCATCACTCAAATAGTAATTATCAATGTGTATCAATCGTCCAAGTTTAAGTGAAATATCATGAGAAGCAGCGATATAGCTATTAGTTAAATTCCGAACAGGATAATTTGCCAGATATTTATAAAAATTATAAATCGCGGCAAGTAATAACGCAAATGCCAAAGAAAAATCAAATTTATAATTTGTTACATACGTTCCCTTGTAAATTAAAACCGACAAAATAATGCGTAACAAATATATAATCAATATGCAAATAATAACTAGTATCATTTATCTAAATCCTATTTTTATACACTATCCACAGGAAGATTACAAGCTAAAGGGTGTCCCTCATTTCCGCTCTGGGGTAATTTCTTTTTTCTCTTGAATTTCAAGAATGCCCAGTAGAATCTTTTTCCTTTCATCATCTTTTATAATATTATCTATTAAAGCTTCTGTGTTTTTTTTCATTTTTAGATCTGAGGACATTTCTTTAACTATTTTATAGGCCCTTTCGGAATAATTTTCATTAATTATTATTAGTATTTCTTGAATATTTATTTTCTTAGATCTTTGCTTATTTTCCTCTATAAGCCTTTCATATTCAGCTCGCCTTTTTGGATCATTAATATCATTTGGACTCATACCAGATATCGAAATACCGTCTCCCGGTGGCGGCATCACATTCGAAGAAAAATTACTATTTTCTGACGAGTATTTTTTGTTCATATATTTATCAATGATATTAAAGTAGTTAAGCAAAAGCTTGTGGCTATACTCTCTAATTAAAATCTGTTCTTTTTCCCCGGTCTTATCAGTTTTGCAATTATCCTCAAAAGACAGGATATCAAAGTTAATTGCTTTCACATTATCTAAATCTATTTCTTCTAAGTTTTTATTTATCTTATTATTTATTTCTGTGTATCTTTTTTGAATTTTATCTATATTCTGAGATTTGGGATTTTTCACTATCGTTAAATTTGTTTGCATCAATCCAGAATCGTTTTGATCCAACCCAAAACATATGGCGACAAGAAATACGGACACTGAAAATATTGTTATTTTCATATTTCTCCTAATAACCCGAAGCTGGATCGTTCAAATTTGCAGAAGCAGATGCGCCAGCTTTAGATACGGTGAGCTTCCCAGTCGCGTCTATAGTAAAAACCTGATTTATAGTTATAAACTTTTTATATCCTTTTCCGGGAAATTTATAATACCATGGAATTGACCAAGTAAATGTTCCTGCTGAGAATGGTGTAGGAAAATTATTACCAAGTGACATCGCTGCCGTATCGTAACCATTAAGTTGATTTCCTTTGCCAGTTACAACATCCACAACTAAATGTTCCACTCCACTTGGAGCATGCACATAATCTTTTGTGTAATTAAAATATCCAGTGCATGTAGCTTTTGCAGTAGGAGGAACTATGTCTTCAGCAAAAAACATCCCAAAATTTACATCATCGGGCGTGACAAACATATATGTTCGCATTCCTACAGATGGTATATCCTTTATGTGATATGTTCCACCAAATTTATTCATTACAAAACCGCTCGGCTCAATTACGTTAAAGCTTACAGAACAATTTACGCCACCATAACTTGCTGTAATTTCCGGAGAAGAAGCTGTTTCACTTGCAGAAAAAGTAACAGTGTTTCCTGAATCGCTGCTTAAAGTCCCATCACCAGATATTGACCATGTAACCGTACTCAATCCTTCAGGTTTAGATTTTAGAAAAACATCTTCACCTATGCCAAGTTTTTTTCTATCAGTATTTGCAGGTTTTAGCACATATGTTTCTGAGACTACTCCAAATACAATTATTTCTTCTGACTTTTTCCATGGACTAACTTCTTTTTCTCCAGCTTTCGCACTTATTTTATACTTGCCAGCCTCATTATCAGATCCCAACTCATAAGTTTCTGATCCAGAGGTTTCTATAATCGATGAGTCATCTTTATATATTATCCATTGCATAAATATACTAACATCCCCTATAGCTGTGTTCGCAGGAGCAAGATTCGCTGTTGCGGTAATTTTATCTGTACTTCCTTTTGCTATTATTGTTTTATCTACGGTGACAGAATCTACAGCAAATGCGACAATAAAATCATAAACGGAATTTTCTCCAGACTCGCCATCTTTCGTCCATTTCAGCGTCGCTTTTGCATCATATATAATCGGGTCATTCAAAACCACAGCATCGCTCGACTCTCCAACCCCGCTAAAATCTTCTTCCCATTGGTATGTTACTTCATAACCTCCAGCTGTGTCACCACCGACAACCATGGATGCGGTTACAGACTCTCCGATTGGCTGAGGCGAAGAAGGAGAAAAGGTTATACCTGTTACCTCCGGACATGCAAGTATTTCAGCTGTAAAAAACAAAATCGTTGCCAATACCATTTTTATTACTTTAAATCTATTGCTTTCCATAAAATTATCCCCCTATTTAGCTTTTTTCATTATACTGATAATAATTTCCTATTTCAATCTATTAATAATTACGTTCTCACCAAAATTCCCAATATCTATCTTATCTTTGTCTTTGTTATTAATGGTCCAACTATCCCCTTTCCTCGATACCTTTATTTCCGGGACATAGGACATCATTTTCATATATTTCGGAGGAACACCCTTTGCATACAGATATTTATATACTACTTCGTCATTCTTCCTTTTATAGTTTTCATCAACTTCAACAGTTATCCTTTTCCGAGAATCATTATGATAGCAATGAATCAAATACAGTTCTCCATTGATTTGCTGCAACAAAATCTCTCCTTTTTCTTTTACCGAAAGCCCATAAAGATGGTCTTCTTCATATTTGTATTCACTTCGTATCATTTCCTGATTTTTCTCGTCTGATTTATATTGTTTAATGATCTTCATTTCGTCTTCCAATTTATATGGACCTCCAACAACATTCACAAGCCAGTAATCCGGTTTGACATACGTTATCTTCCTTTTTCTCCCGTTTTTTTCAATTACTTCAAGACAATCATAATTTTCTTTTGTCACCCATTTGATTATTTTTTGTTCTGCTTTTTTTATTCCTAGTTTTCGATTATAAGCGCTAAAATCCTCGCCTTTTTCGGTTATTATGTATACAACCTGTCTCTTTTCTTTGTCCTCGTCGTGAAAAAAAGGAGTCAAATATCTATCTCTGATATCCCAGCCGTTTCTCATTACATAAACACCTGACTTTTCATAAGCTACGCTTGTTTTTTCCGGCTCAAAGCAATTTTCCATTAACAAGCCGCCAAAGGCTACGTACCGGAAATCCGTTCTTTTGTAGATTTTACTGCCCCAATATAGCCATTCTCTGATATTTTCTTTTGATTTATCTATGAACTCCGATACTGTTCCGTCAGGATTACTGCAATACATTAAAAATTCCAGGATATTTTCGGTTTTTTTAAATATTTCGTCCGGGATCTTAATATCATTTATCAGGCAGAGTCTTTCTATTTCCGTCAATATTTTTACGTCTTCTATCGGGTCTCTGTATTTGTCAAAACCTTCTTCGTTAAAGTTTTCTTTCAGGTATTTTTTTGCTTTTTCCCAGCCTAAGTCTGCGCATTCTTTTGCTTTTAATCTTTCCGGGAATAGTATTCCGTACCTTATGAGCATTTCGGCGTCCCTCAAAATGTTTACGCCTT
>Ga0156422_1015_pt1 | contig 16769 bp, 13 predicted proteins | sample RifOxyA2_FD_108065 | JGI IMG/M metagenome (GOLD analysis project Ga0156422, IMG submission 108065) | Candidatus Firestonebacteria bacterium RIFOXYA2_FULL_40_8
GTTTTTTTACAGATTCTCCGATGCTACGTTCATACGCAGGTCCGATAATAAGATCAATATCAGGAAATTTAACACACAAATGCTTCCCTTCCTGCTCCGCCAGACAACCTATTATTCCGTAGAAAACTGCTTTTTTACTTTTCCTTTTATACGCTGCAAACATCCCGAGTTCGCTTCTCGCCTTCTGCGCCGCAAGTTCCCGGACAGAACACGAATTTACAAGGCAGATATCCGCCTTTTCATAGGAGTCAACTTCAACCAGTCCTGCCTTATCCAAAACACCTGAAACAATTTCTGAATCCGACAGGTTCATCTGACATCCGAAAGTGTGTATAAAATACTTTTTGATCAAAACAAACTCCTCTTTTAATCAGTGGAATCCTGTAGCCTTGCAATCCGTGGAATCGAACCAGAAATCCACTTAAGATCTCAATATAGATTTCCGGTTCAAAAAAAGAAAAACCCGCCTTGCCATTTCTGACAGAGCGGGTTTTCGATCAAAATTAAATTAACGTTTACTGAACTGGAATCTCTTTCTTGCTCCTGCTCTGCCGTATTTCTTTCTTTCCACCATCCTGGGATCCCTGGTGAGCAAACCATTCTGCGCAAGTAAGGACCTGTAATCAGGATTGTGCTGTATCAGGGCCCTGGCAATACCAAGTTTTAACGCTTCTGCCTGGCCGGTAATGCCTCCGCCTTTAAGAAGCGCAAATACATCCATCTTGGCAGTCAAACCAAGAAGCTCAAGAGGTTTTTTCACAAAGATCTGATGTACCGGCCTCGGGAAATATTCTTCGAACTTTCTTTTATTGACGGTTATTTTTCCGTCACCATCAATTAATTTCACTTTTGCGGTGGCCGTTTTACGTCTACCAACCACTATTTTTTTCTTTTTCTTTGTAGTTTCCTGCAAGGTAATCTCCTCCTTAAACTTTTATGGTGCCAAGCTTCTCTCCGGCATGCGGATGCTTGTCACCCTGGTAAGGTTTTAATCTTTTTATCATTCTGTCCCTTAGTTTATTCTTCGGGAGCATGCCTTTTACGGCAAGCATCATAGCTCTTTCCGGATTTTTCTTCATAAGTATACCGTAAGGAGTATATTTATCACCGGTGGGATAACCGGAATGCGTGAAATCAAGCTTCTGTTCCAGTTTTTTACCGGACAGTTTGATCTTATCCACATTAAGTACAATTACGAAATCCCCGCAGTCAACATTCGGCGTATAGATAGGCTTAGTCTTGCCCATTATAGCCATTGCTGCCTTTGAAGCTATTCTTCCCAAAATTTTGTTGGCACCGTCAATAACGTACCATTTCCGCACTACATCTGCGGGCTTAACCTGAAAACTCTTCACTTTAATCTCCTCCTGTCAGACAAACTCCACAAAAACCTCGTTAGAAAGAAAAAGACCTGTCCGGGTCAACTTGACCGAGCCGTTTTCTTCTTTTAGAAGTTTTAAATCTAAAAGTTTGTTATACTGTTTTTCAAATAAAATAAAAAAATCCTTACCAAATCTTTCTTTGAACGTGGTAAGGTTTAATCCTTCCAGCATCCTAAGCGAAAGAAACACAGTTTCCGATATTTCAGTTTCCCTGCTTATTTTTTGATTACGTAGTATATCATTTTTAATATCCTTTATCAATACTATATATTGCTTAACATCTTCTATGTTTTCTGTCCTATTTAGACCTATTTTTCCTGAAGCTCCGGCCCCAACCCCCAGATAATCCTCATTTTTCCAGTATATTTTATTATGTTCACATTCTTTTCCATGCTTAGCAAAATTAGATATTTCATAATGCTTATATCCAGCCTTTTCGAGGTAATCCTTTATAAAGTAATACATATCCGCTTCTAGATTCTCTGAAAGCGGCGAGAGAACACCTTTTTTTACATCAACACATAAGGGGGTCCCTTCTTCCAAAATCAGATTATATATTGATATATGTTCAGGAAACAAATTTACCGTTCTCTCCAGATCCTTTTTTATGCCGGAAAGTTTCTGCCCCGGCGCTCCAAAGATCAGATCAATGTTTACATTTGTAAATCCCGCATCTCTTACCATCTTATAACTCTCTAAAAACTTTTTATAATCATGAGGCCGGCCAAACAGTTTTAACACCTTATCATCTGTCGACTGCATACCTATTGACAAACGGTTAACTCCCGCCTTTCTCATCATTTTAAGTTTGTTAAGTGTCAGCGTTCCCGGATTTGCTTCCACGGAAAACTCTGCGTTTTCTATAATCTTTGCAAATTTCGAAAGACCGGTAAGGATCTTATCAAGCTCAACTTCGGGAAGAACAGTGGGAGTGCCGCCTCCGATAAAAACAGTTTTAACGGGAATATCTTTTGCTTTTATCCGGAGTTCTTCAAGTAAAGTATCAGTGTAATAAGAAATCACCTCACGGAAATCCGAGACCGGATATGAATTAAAATCGCAATATCGGCATTTGGAGAGACAAAACGGGATATGAACATAAAGTCCTGCGGAATTATCTGCTTGCATCAGCTGCTGTGCAGAATACTAAGAATGTCGCCGTCTTCCACGACATAGTCCTTGCCTTTTAGATAATATTTTCCGGTCTCTTTTAATTTAGCTTCGCTCCCGGCGGAAACGAGCTCCGAATATTTCATGACTTCGGCCCTGATAAAACCCTTTTCCAGATCTGTATGAATAGCACCTGCGGCTTTAGGCGCGAGTGAAGATCTTTTCACCAGCCATTGTTTGACTTCATCGGTTCCGACTCCGAAGAAAGATATTAAGTCCATCGCCACAAGACAGGCTCGCCTTATCACATCCACTACCGGCTCGGAAATACCCATGGATTTTAAAAACTCTGCGCGCTCTGCATCATTTTCTATGGCAGCTATCTCCGATTCCAACTTGGCGGATACCGCCATAAAATTGATTTTACGGTCTTTATACCTGGCTTCGCATTTTTTTATCAATTCGGTATTATTCAATTCATCCTCAGAAATATTAAACGCAATTATCAATTCCTTAAAAGTAACCAGAGGATAACTGGAAATAAGCTTTAACTCTTCGGGTGAAAGAGGCAACGTTCTTAGAGGAAGTTCTTTCTCCAGATGTGCTTTTAATTTCGGAAGTACTTCTTTTTCTTTCTCGGTCTGCGGGGTTTTCGCCCCTCTTTCATTACTTAAACGATGTATACGCTTATCTACAAAAGATAGGTCATTAAAAGTAAGCTCCATCTCTATTTCTTCCAGATCTCTTTCTGCATCTACAGAACCGGAAGGATGATATACGGATTCATTCTTAAAAGCACGTATGACGACTAAAAACGCGTCGTAAGTATCAAGTTCATTCATAAACTCTGATTTCGAGGAAAAACCTTTATCTATCTTCGGCAAAAGTGTTACATTTATCCTGGCCCTGGCTTCACTTTCAGGATTGTACATTTCCACAAGTTTTTCGAACCTGGGATCAATTATTTCTGTTATACCCTCAATCGCAGCCCCGGAAGCTATTTCATTCTCTGATAATTTCTTCTTGGATATCAAAGTAAAAAGTGTCTTTTTTCCCGACTGAGCCATTCCCATGATTGCGATCTTCATATTCGTCTCCAGATGTTAGGTTTCGTTTCTAAGGTTCTCACGTTGCTAGCGGTAAAACCCGTCCATAAAGTCTATAAGGTCTAAAAGTCCATAACGTCTCACACTATTGTGGTATTATTATATCAACAACTCCCTAACGTACAACTTTGTACTTTGTACCTCGTACTTTCCGCCACAAAGCGCTGGCGGATTTCACTACCGCTCAACGTACTATACAATCTTCTTTCCCAGCCCCTAGCGCCCAGAACCCAGCGCCTGTTTTTACTGTATCTTAAGCACTGCTAAAAACGCTTCCTGGGGGATTTCTACGCGGCCTATCTGCTTCATGCGTTTTTTCCCCTCTTTTTGCTTTTCCAGAAGCTTTCTTTTCCTGGTGATATCACCGCCGTAACATTTTGCTATAACATTTTTTCTGAGAGCTGCGATAGATTCCCGGGCTATTATTTTACTTCCAATGGCTGCTTGTATTGCGACTTCGAACATCTGTCTGGGAATTATTTCTTTTAAACGCAAAGCAAGCTCCTTCCCTTTGTAATAGGCCTTGTCCCTATGCACAATAATGGAAAGCGCATCCACAATTTCAGTAGCGACCATTATATCCAGCTTAACGAGATCGGCTTCCCTGAAATCTATATACTCATAATCCATAGAAGCGTAACCCTTGGAAACGCTTTTTAAAATATCAAAAAAATCAAAAACGACTTCCGACATCGGCATTTCATAGTGAATCTGAACCCTGGAGGTCGTCACAAACTGATTTTCTACGTATTCACCGCGTTTGGATTTACAGAGGTCCATAATGTTGCTCATGAACTCGGGAGGCGTTATAATCGACATCATAATATATGGTTCCATTACTTCTTTAATCTCACCCGCAGGCGGCAGGTTAGCAGGGTTGTCTATTTCCACTTCTTTTCCCGCATTTGTTATTACTTTGTACCTGACATTAGGAGAAGTGGCTATCATATTAATGTTATACTCCCTCTCAAGCCGCTCCTGAATTATTTCCATATGAAGAAGACCCAGAAAGCCGCACCGGAAACCAAAACCGAGAGCTCTGGACGATTCCGGCTCAAACATAAGCGAAGAATCATTCAGTTTTAATTTTTCCAGAGCATCTTTCAGAAGGTTATACTCATTCGGATTGATGGGGTAAAAACCGCAAAAGACCATGGACTTAATCTCTTTATAACCCGGCAGAGGATTCTTAATAGGATTTAACGCATCTGTGATAGTGTCGCCTACTTTTATATCAGATACATTTTTAATATTTGCAATAAAATAGCCGACCTCACCCGTTGAGAGTTTTTCTATCTGTTTCATTGTAGGTGTAAAAACACCGACTTCAGTAACTTCAAATGTGCTGTTTGCTCTCATCATCAAAGCTTTAACACCGGAATTAATACTGCCGTCAAATATCCTGAAAAACACTACCACACCTTTATAAACATCATACAAGGAATCGAAAATGAGAGCTTTTAAAGGTTTATCCGCATGGCCCCGTGGAGGCGGAACAAGTTTCACAATAGCTTCAAGGATCAGGTCCGTGCCAATACCTTCTTTCGCACTGGCCAGTATAGCTTCATCAGAGTTAAGTCCCAGTTCTTCCAGCTGAAGCAGGACCTTTTCCGGTTCAGCCCCCTGCAAATCTATCTTGTTTATTACGGGAATAACACGTAGCCCTGCATCTTTGGCCAGGTGGAAGTTAGCAATAGTCTGGGCTTCTACACCCTGCGAAGCATCTACAATTAAAAGAGCCCCTTCACAGGCAAAAAGAGATTTTGAAACCTCATACGTGAAATCCACATGCCCGGGAGTGTCTATAAGATTAAAAACGTAATCCTGTCCGTCTTTGGAATGATAATTTAACCTTACCGCTTTTGCTTTAATTGTAATACCACGTTCTCTTTCCAACTCCATTTTGTCCAGGAATTGTTCCTTCATATCACGTGAAGAGATCGCACCTGTTGCCTCAAGCAGCCGGTCGGCAAGAGTTGATTTTCCGTGATCAATATGCGCGATTATGCAGAAATTACGAAGTTTGCTGTTATCCATAGAAACCTAAAATACCACAAAAACATCGAAAAAGCAAGGATTACCCTTAACAAAGGCAGGAGAATTACGGATAGAAATACAAATACCAGATAAACATTCAGTATGGTGTTTTTATATTATCTATTTTACTTTTTTTTCGGCGTGCTGTATTTATACTGTCCCAAACTATTATTCTTTTTATCATCTTTTACATCATCTATCGGTTCGGGTTCTTTGTTTACTTTTTCTTCCAAATCCTGCTGTTCCGGGAGGTCACCTGGTTTGGAAAGTCCGAGACGGACCAATAAACTGATCCTGTGGGAAGTCCCGATGTCTTCAAGGCCGGGCGTATAGGAGTAGTTAAGCTCATATTGTGTTCTATCCATAGTAAGTCTAAAGCCCGCACCCGCCGTCAGATTTTCAAGCGCGTAATTAACTTTATATCCGACACGAAGGAAAAACATTTTCTGAAAACTATACTCTATGCCGGCATTAAGTTTGAGAGTCGAGTCAAAAGGAAGAACGCCGTCCGCCGCAATTACAACAAGGTGATCTTTTCCCAGTGCATTTAACAAATAACCGCCGCCAACTTTCAACTGCATGGGAAGGAGAGTGCTTTTAGCAAACGTAATTCCGATATTATCAAAAGCAACGCCGATAAAACCATTTTTAATAATCTCTGAAGTCACACCAAGGTCCAAACCGGCGCCAAATTGGAATTCACCGTCAAGCCTATCTCCGACAATTTTAATACTTGCTCCGAGATTCATCGGCATTTTTTCTATAACAAACTTATTGCCGTAAGAAATCGCGCCGGAAAAAGCTCTATAAGTGAAGGAACCGGCAGCAGTGTAATCACTCCCTCCTGCATTTTCCGTAGTCCGGTCAATGAGTCCGCTATCCAAATAACTCACACTAACCCCGAACGTTCCGATTTTTTTCATAGGAAGAGCTACTGCGGCATACTCATAATTTATTCCCTGCCAGTACATCAAATGCATCAGGCTGACTTCGGTATTTTTTACAAGGGCAAGTCCCGCCGGATTCCAATATACGGAGTCAACATTGTCTGATATTGCAACCTGCGCTTCACCCATTCCGGCAGCTTTTGCTCCAGTACCTATCCTGAGGAAATTAGCTGAAGTACTTCCGGCACCTGCATATAACGATCCGGCAACAAATAAAACTAATGTGATTAAAATAAGTTTTCTCATAACTACCATCCTCTAAGATAACCATAACTTCTGATTATTCTTATACAATCGGAGTTTTCTGTAAAGACATCCGATTGACTTATCTCTACATTTAGTTGACCTATCTCTATTAAAGTATATCACAGAAGCCTTATTTTGTCAACTTAACGTGAATTTACGAAAATATTAACTGCTAAAGATAATTCGCAATATCAGCGCTTTCCTGGGTGTATTTCTTCTTTTTAGAATTAAAAATGAACTCGTCGATTAAGGCTTGTTTTTCCATCATATTCATGAACAAAAGGCCTAAATTGTATTTTTCCCCGATTTTTTCAGACCTGACCACACCTGCCTGAACATTCTCGAACACTTCCCCGTTCGGAAGGGTAAAACTTATATAAACCATCTCATTAATAGATATTTGTTTGTCACAGAGGACGGCCATGCCTCCGGAACTGATGTTGTGCATTATTCCTTTTAAAAACATACCTTCATAACCGGACGGAGTAATTTCGATAGTTATCAGCGCGTAAACTCTGTGATGTTTTCTCTTTTCTTCAAGAATTTCATATAACTTTCTAATTGCGACAATTGCGCCCTCTTTTACCAGCTCGTCGGCACATTTCTGGCAATAGAACCTGCCTGCAAGCCGGATATCGCAATCAGCACACATTCCGGTGCCGCAGATGGAACACATTGCTACCGCTTCTTTCTCTTTATGATTTACACATTTCATTTTTCACCTTCCTACAAAAGACGGTAAGATTCGGCAGCGCCTTTTCTTGAACCGGTCTTTTCCTGCATTTTCAAAGCTTCTTTTGCCGCTCTGGAAATATTTTTCTCGCTATTTGTGACAAACCTGGAAAGAACAGCCTTTGTTTCCGTTTGAGAATAAGAAGCAAGGGCGTATAACGCGGCTATCCTCGTGTTTAAAAGCTTTCCCCTGGTAAAGCTAAGTAAACCTCCGCCGGCAACTATTTTAGCAAGCGGCTCTATAGCAGACAAGTCTTTTATCTTACCGAGAGAGGCACATACTTCTTCTTCCAGGGAGGGATCCTGCTTTTTTTTAGAAAAAACGCTTTCGGGAGAAATAAATGTCAGAAGCTTAGGAACCAGTTCATTCGCTCTTACCCTGCCGGACAACTTAATGGCTTCTTTTAATATTTTCGGATCAAAATCATCCAAAGCTGTGGATAATAATTCTTTTACCCTGTCAGGTTTGATCTTCGCAAGAATATCCAGAACGCCTTTACGTATATCCGGATTATAATGCGAATACATAGCCTTCAACTCATCAAAAACTACATCATAAAACTCGACACTATCCATGACTTCAAGAATCCTAAGCGCTTCTTCGGTGGAGATATCTGGAGTTATCGACTCGCACAGAAGCTTTACGGCATTCTCTCCGAGGTTTTTTATCAGGAAACCAATAATCCTGCGAAGGTGCAGATCTTCTATATCTTTCAAAGTATTTATAAGATAAAATACCGCATATTCATCAAGAGACGCCACAACTTTATACGCCTCTTCTTTTTTCTTTCCCTCTTCCGAACGTAAATCGGCAACAAGAATATCAACCAGTCCGCTGTTCGCAAGTTTTTTCAAAACTTTATCCGCACTGAGGGCACGGCTTTCAAAACCCTCATTTTTAGAGTATTTATGGAGCCGGAACATCCTGGTTATCTGAATAGCTTTTTCGTAATTACCCTCTGCTGCATTTCTGTTGGCTGCCGATTCCAGCAAATCCGCAAGTTCTCGATAAACATCTTCTTCGGTCTCGCTCTCTTCGGTATTCAGGAATTTATCTTCAAGGTTGGAGATGATTTTCTTATCGCTCAACTGCTGGATAGAAGGATTTAACTGTTTAAAGGAGCGCACAGTTTCTAATCTTACATTACTCTCATTATCATCCAGATTCTCTGCGATCTTATCAACTACCTGGCCGGCAAGGTCAGGCCTATTAATTCCGTCCAGTTCTTTCAGCATCTTTTGAAGCTCATTCCTGCGTTCTTTCTTTATTAGGTCTTTTTTCTGTCCGGAAACTGCCTGTTCAGCCTGACTTGTTATGCTATCCACCGCCGACTTTGCCGGAACATTATTAATTGCTTCATCAGCTCCCGCATAATTGCCGGACGATACTCCCGAACCTCCCCCCGCTGTTCCCGAAGGAACACCTTCTATCACCCCTGCTTCGTTTGAAACCTGTGAAGCTTTGGGGTCTTCTTCCTGCCTAATTTCCTGATTATCATTCAAGGCCACATAAACTTTTTGATTTGTTTCTATATGCGTAAAACCTTTTTCCGAAAGCAATTTTGCAATATCAGGACGTGCTTCCTTCTTCTTAATACTCATATTCTCGACTAAAACAAGGAGTTCTTCTTCTGCAATTCCATTTTTAAACGTAATACTTCTAAGCTCGCACTGGATCATATTTTCAACAAAAGCAACACCGCTTTTATCTGCCGTTTTTAAGACCTGACCGTCGACTATCAGATTTTTTTCCGACTCGCTCAGATTCATCTTTCCTCTGGTCGAAAGGTAGGGTTCAAGAGTTTTAATTAAACCGGCAACGCCGTCTTTAACAAGCTGGCTTTTAGGCGAGTAGAGCTGCGCATTACTGATAAGTATTCTCAGAGTTCTTGCAGTTTGATTAACTATTTTAGCTTCATCAGTGCTTAACGGATTTTCCGGCATGATCGTCCCTTTAGTATGTTTAACTTCCAGTAACAACCTATTTGAGAATCGAAAGTCGAAAATAGACCGCAATTGATTTACTTTATTTCTCGATTTTCGATTATCAATTGCTCTATTTATGGTGGGCGCTACAGGGCTCGAACCTGTGACACCCAGCTTGTCGAGCTGGTACTCTAACCAACTGAGCTAAGCGCCCCTACCAATTAACAGTTATTATAGCAAATAATAAAGGATTTTAGCAATGTTTTTAGCTCTGAATACTGACGCAGGAGTATTTCAGAGCTGATGTCACAGATGAAACTATTGCTCACCGCAGATTAGGACAGTTATTCTTATTTAAACTTAATACTTCGGTCTGATTTCAACCAGGCTAACATTGCTTTCGTAAAGAAACATATGTTCTCTTCACAATAAAATGTTAAAGTTTTCTTAATCTATATTCACCGGGGGTGGAATTGGTATGCTTTTTGAAAATCTTGCAAAAATATGAAACATCAGTATAACCGACTTTTATTGCGACTTCATTTACATTATACTGTATATCTTCTAACAGTTTTTTTGCCTTTTCCATTCTGATATTAATTAAATAATCAAATATAGACATTCCGGTTTCAAAATTGAAGACCCTGACCAGATAACCCGTACTGTATCTCATGGCGGCAGCCACATCATCTAAGGATATCTTTTTATCGAAGTTTTTCTCCAGATAACTTATAGTATTTTCAGCTATTTTATTATAAATTTTATGTCTTTTTACTTTTTTAATTTCACCGGCCAGCGCTTCCAGCGCATTTTCCGGTTCAACCTCCCCTTTAATAACCGGAAGTATTTTCTTTTTTATCAACAGGGAAATCAAATCATAGTTCATAATTTCTTTATATTTATTTTTACAATTTTCAAACAATGAATCACAGGCGGCATAATACGGCTTTTTTGCTAATATTTCTTTGCTTTTCAAAATAGATATTTTTGCAGGAAAAGGATAGCCGGACTCAAGTTCAACATTTTTCAAAACACCGGAGTCCAGGAAATATTTGAGAAATTTATTTGCTTCTTGCGGAAATTTCGTATTTTTATGAATAGCTAGCGCCTGCCCGCTCAGAACTCCATAACCTTTTTCTTCTTTTTTCATCCCCGGAAGCGGCGCCAGTCCCACCTTATTTTCAAGCGCAGCACCCTTTCCTTGAAACTCCTTCATAATATACGGCATAAATTTCAAAAATATCACCTTACCTGCGCAAAATTTTTTAATAATATCCCAATCCTCATATAAATATGAATTTTCCGGCATTATCTTGTATTTATATATTAAGTCTTTCATAAACTTCAAAGCCTCTAATTCTTTACCGGTGAAGGTAACATTCCCTTCTTTATCAAATATAGAACCTCCGTTAGACCAGACAAATTCAACGAAGGAGTCTGCCAGCTGGGCGCCATCCCCGCAAAAAAACAACAAACCGTTCAACTCGGAATTCTTTTCTTTTTTTAAAATGTATCCGGAGGTTTCTACCAGTTCATCCCAGGTTTCCGGGACTTTTCTTTTATATTTTTCAAGCAAATCTTTTCTATAGATCAAACTTTTACAATATACATCTTCCGGGATACCGTATAATTTACCATCATAATAACAAGCTTCCAGGGCTTCTTTTATATAATCATCTTCCGCTATATAGTCTTCTTCCAGATCTAAAAGTAATCCTTCCTGCGAATACTTAAAAACCTCATTATACCCAAGACTTATCACTCCACCGGCGGGTTCCTTAGAAGAAGGAGTGTCGATTTTACGCATAGTTTTAGCCGGTTTTTGTGTTCGATACACGGCAATGCTAGGATATTTTTCCTCAAACTCTCTTATGCATTGAACTATTAATTTTCCAAACGGAATATAAACATTTATTTCAACATGTGCCGCCGCACCCGCTTCTCTAAGTTCCAGCCCTGCGGCTCCTACACGTAGTTCGCTTATCTTCTTATCGCAAAGCGTAGCTTTTGATTTCAATACCGTCAATAATTTTACAATATTATTGTTTACCGCTGATTGCTTTATAACAATTATGTTATCGGCGATAGGAGCTAAGGCTGTAGCCGCCAGGCCAAAATATTTTTCTTCTTCAAAAACTCCGCTTATAAAAACAGCTGTCACGTTAAAATTAATTGTGTTTTCGACAATATTGTTTACAGCTTCCAGCAGTTCTCCATTATCTTCCGTATTAAGTTTTGCAGGAAATTCGTCTATTACAATCCTGAATTTATCTTCTTTATTTAATATTATTTCCAGAACTAAAACGGCATCTGCCAAAGAGGACAATTTGGCAGAGTGAAGAATAAATTTCCCTTGACCTATATATTTTTTCCACCGGATATCTAAAACATCATAAGAATCTAATATTCGCAAAGGATTTTTACCTAACGATATGAATATACATTTTTCACCTGAGAGTAAACCTTCCTTTAAGAACTGAAGCCCAAACATGGTCTTGCCGGTACCAGAATGGCCGGCGAGAAGAGTAATACTGTTCTCAACGATACCGCCGCTAAATATTTCATCCAGCCCCGGTATCCCGGAATTTACTCTCTTGTATTTATTTGCCATTTTATTTAGTCACCCGCCGCACTTTAAGCATTCTTTTAGCGTCCGCTTTTTTCCATTTACTAAATTCATCTATTGTTTTTCCGACAAATTTAAAAGTTTCAAATTGATTAACCTGCGAGGTTTCCACTTCATATCCGCCATTCACATACGCATTGGCATGCGGCATATAGCTCAGATAACCGGTAGAATTATACAGGATGTATGTTTTTTTAAATGGAGAATTCTATTTTATTTCCATCCCTGGTTCGCACAATAATTCTCCGGGAACACCGACAAAACAAACATCCCCGATCTTTAAAAAATGTATCTCTGCTTTTTCATGCTTTTTATTTTTAAACAGAGGCATTAACACTGACTTTGCGCCATTTTTTATCTCAAGTTTTACCGTCGTTGATCTGGTTTCCAAATAATAATTTTTAAGTTTGCACTCTCTTATCCTTAGAGCCTGGGAATAACTTTCAATCACCTTAACCGCAAGATTTTTCCCCATCTCTTCTGTTTTTTCGAATCCGGACTCAAAGTTCACCGGATGAAGGTCCCCGCAAGCCCCTGTAACAAATACACATAAACCCCCAAGGTCTCTTTCAACGATCTTTCTTAATACTCCCGGATAGTCGGAAGTTATCTTTAACGAGGATTCACCCGACGATTGAGAAGACAACGGATGAGCCGAATAATTTACAATGCTGGATATCAACTTACTTCCGCCTTTCTTCGTAAAAAACACCATTCCAAGCTCAGGATCCGTTATTCCGTTCACCATTGATTGGAGATGCTTATTGAAAGGCAAATAGGCGAAAACATTTCCCGGCAATGTCACTCTTCTGTTAACATTTTCAAATACATCGGCAGAATATAAGTAGACATCAACTGCAGTCATATTATCAAAAGAACCCGTAACTGATTCAGCGCTCCAATCAACCAGTTGACCGGAATATTCAAGATTTCTCATATTGATTTTGCTGTTTGACCTGGTATGCGGTCCCGAATGCGTATGTGTGCAGCAAAGAACGACATCTGTTTCTTTTATCTTAAGTATTTTCGCGCATTTTCTCCTTATCTTAACGACAAGTGGTCTATCCATTCCCAATAGGTCGTAGCTTAAGAGTATTTTTTTGCTCTTTCCGTCAGAAAATGCTATCCCGGAAATATAGAGTTCATCATGAATTCCGTCAGAAACGACATCCGAACCGTAACCTGCCAGCCGGACACCGGTCACAGGAGTTATTTTTTTTCTAAATGCTTTTATTTTCAACATATTTATATACTATCCTTAATACAATATTTCATTTCAGGACATTACCAGGTTAAACGACATCCATACTTGTTAACGGGTGCCAGTCCTTATCTGTCTTTCCTTTTATTGCAAACCATACCTTGGGCAGGTTTTTGTCATCAATAATACCCAAAGCCACTTTCACCTCTCCCTTCTTAAAACCTTTTGAAAAAATCAGATTTTCCTTGAACCAGTTATGCCCCGGAAGCCAGGTACGGATATCTTTTTTAAATTTTACTATTTTTATTTTTTTACCCTGAGTAAACCGCAACGCCAATTTATAAGGTCTATAAATCGGAGCTGCGCCGACATTGTCAATGAAAGTTTCAATATTAAAGCCGGTTCCGTTCTTTACTTCTATAGGCATTAACACCTGCCGGACCGCGTACCTGTACCCGATCTTTTTGTCAAATTCTATGAGTTTTTCCCTTACTTTTTCCGGATAGAAAACATTTTTAGGCATGAAAACAGAAGTATGATATTTATAACCTTCCCTGATTATGGTATCAAAGTCATAACCGTTTGCAACCCACGTTGCTACATTCCCGCACGATTCCATAACGACCGGAGCAGTTTTCCAGGCCTCTTTGACCCCGCCTTCTTCGATACACTTAGGATAGCAATCGAAAGTGTGGTTCCAGCTCAGATGTGACGGAACATCCGGTGAATTTCCGAGACTTAAGTCACCGATACAGTCGGCACGAAAACCTAAAGCCTTTTTTGCTTTAACAGTAGTTTTCGAAATATCCTGCAAAGTCCCGATAAGTAATATTAACTGGGTCTTTTTAAAACTTTTAAGATAGATATCTACCAGCTTATTTGCGGTCCGGGGCAAACAATTCCCGCCTCCCTCACCCCAGTAACCGCCGTACGCAACATCAACGCTTTCAATGTCAGGATGACCGTCATATCGTTTCCCGAAAGCTTTTATGAATTCTCCGAAATGTTTAAGATAGAGAGGGTCGTTATGATCCGGTTCAATGGCGGTAAATCTGGATTTTTCTATTCGTGCCGCGCCTGTCTCCCAATACCAAGCCGGTAAATTAACTCTTGAGGTTTTTGAGATAACCCCCCAATTTTCAGTGTACGGCTGAAAACGAAGCTGGACGGTTTGTCCGGCCTCGCGCGCCGCTTTAAGTGTGTTATCAATAATGTCCCATCTGTATTTTCTCTTTTCCGGTTCAAGCCAGGCCCAGGGCCAGCGGCAATAGGTGAGCGTTGTACGGGGAATAAAACCGATATTGTCTTTTATTTTGCCTTTAGACGGGAATGTGACCGGTCCAAAAGTATCTCCGGTAATAAATGAAGGGTATACGGCTTCCCCTTGGAAGCGCTGGAACGTCGTCGTGCCGCGATGGGGATTATGGATGTACTCATCAGATTCAACAGGCCTGACTCTTTGGATGGCTTCCCCTTTTCCGAAAGCATCGCGCCAGTATTTGATCCTTTTCCTTTTTACAGGAGTAAAACGCGCATAAGCAGAGATCTTGCGGAGCATCTCAGGTACCTGTCTCAATCCCATATGTTTTTCAAATACTTTAATCCAGGATTTTCTTGAGGGATTCTTCGGCACCATATAAGTAAAAGCCGGAAGTTCCCTGAGGACTTCCATTATTCTTTCTGCAGGTTCTCCATTTTTAAAAACTCCTTCCCAGTAAGACCGTGTTTTAAAATCCTCCGGAAGTTCTTTTACCGCTTCGGGCAAGTGTTTAATCACACTCATAATCCGGTCAACAACCTGGTTTCGTGTCAGTTTTCTGTTCTTAGGCATGTGCTCGCTCCATTTGAAATCTGCATAATGCGAAAAACATATAATTTTATTCAAACACCCGGATTATAATCTGACAATTTACGAATTTACTCGTTGAAATATTCTATATCGGTATAATACAAGATAGCGAGTTCATTGTCAAGGCTATACCCGGAAAAGCTCCATTCAAGGATCTTCTTCACGTTTATATAATCCTTTGCGTCATTAATTGAAAGTATGGTAAAGTCAATTTCCAACTCATTCCACCCCGGAGAAATAACTTTTGTGATGTCACATCTTGCGTCCCAGTCGTTACCTCCGGGTTTCCCATAGCCAAGATCCCTGTCCCTTACAACGAAACTAAGTTTAATACTAAAATCTTGAGGGTTGTACACTTTACATTTGAACCCGTCCCACTTGTTCCAATCAGGATTTTTCGGATTTAAAACTCCAAATTTATCTTTTTTCCTGGTCAAGGTGGCCTTTAATACGTTCTTTCCAACTTCGGCATTCTCGGTTGTCAACTCATACTTACAAACATACTTATCTGAAACACTCAAGTCAGCGCTTTCCAGGAGCTTTGCACTCGGTAATTCTCCTGAAGAAAAGATCACTGCATATTCTTTTTTTTCCTCTGCCGCGTTAGCAAATACCGCAAGAGACACTGCGAACAGATCTGTCAGCAAAAATATATATAATTTACTCAAGGGAGTTCCTTGTTTTTTCTTGTTTTATTTATTACCCAATTCAATTTTTCCTTAACCCATTCGTTTTTTTCATATTTCAGTTCTCCCTGCAAAACAGAAAGCGCTTCCGGACTCTCAAAATTATACATTGATAACGCAATTACGCCCCTTACGGACGTTTCCTCATCAGGATATAATTTCGCAAGTATCGGAGCCGCCTCTTTTATTTTCACCTTGCCGAATGCCCATACCACTTCGCGCCTTAATTCATAATTCCTCTCACCCTGCAAGATCACGATAAGTTCAGGAAATATTGAACTGTCGCCTATTTCGCCCAGGACATAAACACTCATTCGGAAAATCCTTGGATTTAGATCTTTCATATTAATTAATTCATACATAAAACTTATCACGCTTTTATCTTTAAAACAGGCCAGGCCCCCCATCAGTTCTTCAACGGTATCAATATTATCATCCTTGCCGTCAATCAGTCCTCTTATCTTATCTATTATTTTTGGTATTATTGTTTTATCCCCCGTCTCTGCCATGCTTTTTGCTGCGTAAACAAAGGAAGTATCGGTCGAAGCATTATTAAACATATTCTTTAATTTTTCTTTATCCTGAGCGTAAGAAATGCCGGACAGAACGATCAAAACCAGCAGCAGAGTATTTTTCATTGTATATTCATCTCCAAGATATCCTTATAGGAGCCAAGTTCAAATACCACGACATAATCTCCGACAGGAACATCCTGGCCGACATTATTTTTCTGATCCCATTCGGCAAAATAGCTGTCCGGTTTCTTTACACCAGAGAAAATCTTCTTAACAAGCACTCTTCCGGAATCATACACTTTTATACTGCAAAAACCTCTTTCCAACACTTTGTATCTTATCCTGACAATATTCCCTTTTTTAATAGTTTTAGCCGCGATGATAAAAGGCTCGAACTTTTTATTGA
>Ga0156422_1102_pt3 | contig 16473 bp, 17 predicted proteins | sample RifOxyA2_FD_108065 | JGI IMG/M metagenome (GOLD analysis project Ga0156422, IMG submission 108065) | Candidatus Firestonebacteria bacterium RIFOXYA2_FULL_40_8
CGAAAGTGCAGTAATAGCTGAGGTAAAGTAACATGCCTACACCTATAAATATTGGAACTAGAGATATTCCATTGGTATTTGCTAAAGTCCTTTCTGAGAAAGTCAAATCAGAGTTTGAATCCGGTAGTTTTCAAGACAAGCTAACCCCTATAACCAGAGACTTGTTAAGGTTTTGGTTTGAAGATATATTTTGTGAGAACCGCAATTTCAATTTTCATTTAGGGCAGAAACAAGCTATTTTAAATGCTATTTATGTCCATGAGATTCTGAAAACCTCCACCGTGTTTGATACCTACATGGCTGTTAAAGAGGAGCTATTAGCCCAAATGGATTTGCTTGACTTGAAAAAGAGCAAGTATCAACATCCTAAGTATGCAATTAAAATGGCTACTGGTACAGGAAAGACCTGGGTAATTGAAGCCCTACTTATTTGGCAATACCTTAATGCTAAGCATGAACAGTCAGACTCGGGCAGATTTTCAAAGAATTTTTTATTGGTTGCTCCCGGTTTAATAATCTACGAGAGGCTTTTGAATGCTTTTCTGGGGAAAGAGGATAAAGAGGGAAAACGAGATTTCGGCAGATCAGACTTTAAGGAGTACGAATCGTTGTTTATCCCACCAATTTACCAGGACGAGGTATTTGGATTTATTCAAGGGAACGTTTGTAATAAAGAAGAAATTGGCAGAAAGGTTACCGGTGATGGTTTTATCGCTATAACTAATTGGCATCTATTGTCTGGTGTGGAAGAGGTAGATGAAAAGCAGTATTCTGCTCTAGAAAATCCTACGCAGGCTGTTGCTGAGATACTCCCTATAACACCTGGGACGACAGCCGGACATTCCCTTAACACCTTAGATAATCAGTATTTTCGTGGCAATGAAATAGAATTCTTGAGAAAGCAAAAGAATCTGGTTGTCATCAATGATGAAGCTCATCATATTCATGAGAATAAAACCTATGGAGAGATAAAGGAAGTCGAGTGGCAGAAAAGTCTTAAATACATAGCTGAAACGAAAGGGAGCAGTTTCATACAAATTGATTTTTCAGCGACACCCTATGATGTAACTGGGAGTGGTCAAAAGAGAACCAAGCACTATTTTCCGCACATCATCGTAGATTTTGATTTAAGAACAGCAATACATCAAGGATTAGTAAAAGCTATAGCTTTAGACCGCAGAAAAGAGATTGCGACTTTGCCTCTTGATTTTAAGGCTGAAAGAAACGGCAGAGAGGTAGTTGGTTTATCCGCTGGCCAGAAAGTTATGTTAAGAGCTGGTTTAGCTAAGTTAAGAAAACTCGAAGAGCATTTTGTGGCATTGACTAAAGATAAAGAAGGCATCTCGAATAAATACCCTAAAATGTTTGTTATCTGCGAGGATACAAAGGTGTCACCAAAGGTCATTGAATATCTTGTGCAGAATGAAGGATTAAATGCTGATGATGTTGTTCAGATCGATTCGGATAAGAAGGGCTCTATACCGCCAGATGAATGGCAGGTTTTAAAGCAGAAGCTTTTTGACATGGATAAACATTCAACACCAAAAGTTATTGTTTCGGTGTTAATGCTAAGGGAAGGTTTTGATGTAAACAACATTTGTGTGATAGTACCTCTTCGCTCATCTCAAGCCCCAATTCTTCTTGAACAGACAGTTGGCAGGGGGCTTCGATTGATGTGGCGTGAACCGGAATATAAAGAGATAAAGGACGAGAACAGAGAGCTATTGCTTAAGAAGAAGAAAGAGCCTAAGACCTACATGGATATTTTGAGTATCATTGAACACCCTGCCTTCTTGGAATTTTATGATGACCTGATTAAAGATGTCATTATTGAAGAAGAAGGGCCTGAAAGCAAGGTCGATGTTTTGGGCGATATCATCAATGTTGGGCTAAAATCCAACTATCAGGAATATGATTTGTTCTTTCCTGTAATCCTTATGGATAGAGAGGAAACACTTGTTCCTGTAGCAATATCAATAGATAAGATGAAAGCGTTTGATTTCAGTTTGGAGCAGTTAAAGAAGATGACGCCGAGCGGCGGAGATAAGTTTTACTCCGAAGAAATTACAGTCAAAACCAGGTTCGGAGACTATGAAGTCCGTTCAGATGTTTTTAACTCCAAGAGCTATAATGAATTTCTCGGCAAGTTGGTTGAGTCTGCTTCTTCGGTTATAGCAAAAGTAAGTGCAAGAAAGCAGAAAGAGTTTCCTGTTATGCAGATCAATCAAGTTGAAATAGCTAGAGCCTTGGACAATTTTATTCGCACAAAGCTTTTCAACCAAGAATTTAACCCTTTTGCAGATAACAATTGGCGAATCTTGCTTCTTACCCAAAGCGGTATCGTTGACCACATTATCAAAGAGATCAGCAAGGCAATTTACGAGCTCCAAAACAACATTGATATTTCGGAAGCCGTCGTAGTAAAGAACTATTTCTCCAGAGTGTCTGTTCTCAAGATGAGAGAGAATTACTGTCTCAATATCACTAAGACTATATACGAGAAGCAAGCCTATCCTTCGAATAAGGGATTGCTGGAGAAAAGCTTTATGGAATTCTGCGATTCTGACTCATTGGTAGAAGCTTTTGTTAAGGTCAACGAGAACTACCATGATTTTGCCAGGATAAGTTATGTTAGGACCGACAGTATGTTGGGATCATATTCACCAGATTTTGTAGTTAAGACTAAAGACAAACTGTTCATTGTTGAAACTAAGGCAGAAACCAATATGAGTCAGCAGAATGTTAAACTCAAACAGATAGCTACGCTGGATTGGGTGAACCGAATAAATCAGTTGAAGCCAGAGGATAGGATGGGTCGAGCTTGGGAATACGTTCTTTTGGGAGAGAATACTTTTTATGAGCTGCGAGATAAAGGCGCTTCAATTATTGAGATCTTTAACTATGTCCGACTTACCAAAGACAGAGTGGAAGGCACCTTATTTTAAGTGTTGGAGGCACAGAGAAAAGATATGAATCATTTTGAATACTGGATTGGGGAAGGAATAAACTCGGAAAGAATTTGGGATAATTATGACAAGGGACAAGCCTATATTGAGAAATTTAAAAGTACTGAAACGTATATGCTTTGCCTTAAGTTTAACGCCTCGTCAAACTTGCCATTATTTAACCACGAAGCCGTTTATAAGACCATTAAGTCTTTATTTCATGACTTGAAGAAGGAATGCCTCCCTGATTCCGAGTATAATAAACTTGGACCGATTTATTTATACGAGATCAAGCGGGGTTCTGCCGAATGGAAGTTTGTGGCAGAGCTTAAACCTTTGATATTGCTCTCTTTGATTCTCTTACCAAAAGTTGCCAAATGGATCCAGGATTACAAGAATACGTGTCTTGATAATGAGAATAAGAGCCTTGATAATCTTGAAAAGAGGCTGTCTATAATAAAACGGCATTTCCCTCGAGCAGGGAACATCGATACTAAGCAATTTATTAAAGCGCGAACAGACACCGATCGGACTAATATTATTAACAAGCTTTTGGATCAGGGATTGGTAGGCATAGAAATTTCAAAGACACCTATTGGAAGTGTTGAGCCGCCGAAGGATTTCATCGATATAAAAGAAATCACTGAGGACTGATGTATTCAGTAAAAGGTTGACGAGTGAAGCAGAGGATTGTTTTAATAGGTTTTTCATTGAAGTGGAAATTATGGGGTTCGGAGCCTGACGGACAAGATGGTCAACTATAAGTTACTGTATGTTATATAGGAGCGTCGTGCAGCTTGTGTAACTAGAACAACACTTAATATTCCCATTTATTTTATCTCCTCAGTGTGCTAATATTTATACAGCTTTAAATTTCAATATGGGAGGTGGAATATGAGATATCCAGAGGTTGATGAGGCTTTGTACAAGATTGTCGGAAAGAAGACCATGAATTCAGGTGACATAATAGATGCATTCCAGCATAAGTATCCTAATTTATGGAGAAAGTTAAAGCAGCAATATCGTGGGACAAAAGGTGAAGGTGGTGCAGTAGGGGGATATTCAGTTTCTATGTATTTAGGACCAAGGTTAAAATATCTAACAAAACACGGTAGGTTAACAAAACACGGAAAGCTCGAATTTAAAGGAACAGAAAAAGTTCTCAAAGGGAACTGGACAAAACGCCTTGCAGTTTATAAGATGCGCAAGACAAAATAAACGACTTTTGGACATGCTTCTATAAGTTACATATAAGTAATATGGTCAGTGTTGTGCAGCTTGTGTAACATGTGTAGCTTATTACGGAATATAAGCCTTGGAACATCTCCCCATGTCAGAATACCTAAGATTTTTCTCGACAAAAACTACATATTGATATACAATTTTCGGTAGAGGTAACGGCTATGGGATTAAATATTAAGCACTTGGAGGATTTCAGAAAGAAGCTACAGAAGGTTTTATATCTTAATGTAAAATCTCTTGTTGGCATTATCGAGTATGGTCGCAGAAAGAATAGATACTCGTGTAAGTGTGCTGCAGTCTTGGCTTCTCCCGGCTATGATTTAAGAGCTTATCAAAGGGAAATAACTGGGTTATTGCAAAACAAAGAAGTCAAAGACAACCCGGAAGCAATAAAATTATGCGAAGCGATGCAGAAAATGATTGACTCGTATTACATGCTGTACGGGTTATTGAAGAATATTAATTACTCCGGCAAATACAAAGCCCGTGTTGTAGACAAATTCAAGCTATACGCTAAAAAGCGCATAAGCAAAAGCGATCAAAACTCCAATTATGATTCACTCGAAGATTTCCTCCAAGAGGTGGCATTATCTTTTCTGAAGAACATAAAACGATGGAAATGGAAGGATAACAAATACTTCGGGTATGATGAAGAATTCATATTGAAATTTGTTAAGCCGGAGTCTGACAGAATTAGAAAACAAAAGCCAAAATATCTTGGCACAACCAAAGATCATATGACGCCCCTGCTATTAAGTAAATTTACGGATGATACAGGAAAATTCAATACGAAATACACGATTGGGTCTGAAACTAAAGTTCATAGGGATGATTTTATCTACTATAAAGGTGAAAGATTATTGCCTATCAGATATGGCTCTGAATTATTGGGCGTTGACGAAGGAACCTTAAAGGATTATTCCCGAAAGGGTGATTGCAACTTAATTTGGAAGATTGAAGATGGCAGAAGAGCCGATGGAACGAAGTATTATGGTTACGTTTATCGGCAGGAAGATACCCAGAAGATACAGAAACTAATAAATCAAAGGCAGGATGGGAAAAGGCATAAGATAATCAAAGACTGCATGACGAAGGGCCAGCTATCAAAAGTTTTAGCTGAAAAGTATAGTCTGGATGTGGATACGGCAGACAAAATGATTGAAAGGCTTGAAAAATCTGCTCAGTCTAAAAAGTTAGACAAGGATTTAATACCCCCAAGAGATAAGCATAACAATCGGTACTATTTGAAAAGGAATATAGAAGCATACCTCAAGGAATTCGATAGAAGATATAACCCCGAATAAGCATTTAACCACTCCCACGTTCAATTCATTCCTGTGTTGTCCCCAGCTTCCTGCCCTTTATAGTTCATAGATGCACTGTAATTAAATCTATGTGCATAAGGCAGGTGATATATCATGGCGTTTAAAAACTTCAAAAGGAAAGAATGGCGGGCACTCTGGGATTTGTACGGTGAGTACCTGCAGGTGTATGTTCCTCAGCAAAAGAACTTCATTAAGGGATCCCTTCTTGCTTCCATGAAGGCTTTCTATGATTACTACCATATGGTTCCGGATGAAGAAGATCTCGAGGCATGTAAAACAGATGATGCGCTAAGGTTCAATGCTTTCACGCACATAACACTGGAGCGTATGCAAAAGTACATGCTGGAAAATGGTATGCCGGATGAGGATTTTGAAATAGTTAAGAAAGCGGATGGGAGCGAGGTCGTAGAAGCACCCAGAGCATAGCTTTGGGAATTCAAAAATGGGGGCCTTAAAAGGTCCCCCGAGGAGAAATGTCATGAAGAATAATATGAAAGTAAAAGAACTGTTTGGAGCTTGTGGTTGCGGTAAGTTGACGGAAGGCTCAGCAGGAGTATTATGCTGTGCCGAAGATTGGAAGGGATTTAAGGAGGATTGCCTCGAAGAAATTGATGATTATTGTTTAAACCGAGTTAAACGCTCGGCTAATTCTGAAACCTACCTTGTTACTAATTCTTATTTAGGATTAAAAGAGCATGGAGGGTGTTTTAAGTTCTGTGCAATTGTTGTTGTAACCAAGAACGCAAAAGGTCTATTTGTAGGTGTTAAGCTATTCTCGGACTTCAGAATGTTTTTAGAAAAGAAGGAGGATGCATACTGGCATTTCTGCGCTACTTTAGAGAAAGCCACACAAGGCTTTGGTTGTAAATCAGCTGTTTTTAGCATTGATGTTATTAGAAAGTACCCACAGATATTCAAGGCAAAAGTGTTCCCGTACGAAAGATCCATAGCGAGTGGAGTTGCTCATTTTATTACAGAACACAACGGAATGCAAAGACTTACTGAAGGAAGACGGTTATTGTTTCTAAGCAGACAGGGGGTTGTATGCACTATCAAGAAAATCTATCAAAAACGCAAAGAGCTGGTAAGCGAGCATATAGAGCAAGTCGCTGAGAATTCAAGTAAAAGGGAGGCTATATGAACAGGACAAAAATCGAGTGGTGCAATTTTACATGGAACCCGCTTGTCGGATGCAAGTATGGCTGTTCCTACTGCTATGCTAACGTTTTGAACCATAGATTTCATTGGCTGGACGATTTTAGTGAGCCTGAGTATTTCAGAGAGAGGTTGGAAGACCCGATAAGACGTAAAAAGCCATCCAAAATATTCACAGGAAGCGTGTGTGATCAATTTGGGGGTTGGGTTGATGAAAATATCATCAATGACGTGCTAAATGTTGTTCGAAAATGTCCGCAGCATACATTCCAGTTCTTAACGAAGAATCCGGTAAGGCTACAGGATTTCAAATTCCCAGATAATTCTTGGATCGGCACTACAATAGACCACTGTGAAAATGCTGGACGGTCAGGTTTGTTGAAATTGGCTGAGGCTAAAGTGCGCTTTATTTCTTTTGAGCCCCTGCTGAGCGATATGACGACTGTTCCATTGGACGGCATTAACTGGATAATTGTCGGGGCAATGACGGGAAAACAGGCAGTAAGCCCAGAAATGGGATGGGTGAGAAACATTATTAAATCTGCCACCGCCAAGGGTATTCCGGTGTTTTTAAAGAACAGTATTGCCTGGCCAGAAAAGCTTCAGCAGTATCCGATGTAGGAGTCCGGGGGAGCCTCCACTTAACTGAGGCTCCCTTCTATATAATAATAAACGGGAGGGTCTATGAAAACCAAAGAGGATATGCGGGAAAGAAAATTGAGCTTTTATTCGGTTCCGATGCATCTTGTCGGGAATACACCAGGGTTCGTTAACTTTACAGGCGGGCAAACAGAGGAAGGAAGGATTAGCGAGGCCGCACTGCTGGCGCTAATGAAGCTATACTGGATTTGGCGCCAATATGGTAGTGGAAGTAACTTCACCCTGTCGGAGGAGCAGGTAATCGAAATTGGATCGGATAAACTTAAGGAACTTTGCGAAAAGCAAATAGAATACAAGTTTAACCGCTTCGTTCTGCAGAAAGACCTCTATGACTATCCCGATAACAAAGAAGAGATTTTCTCGGGTGAGCTTATCGGGATTGACCCGTGCGCTGATGGTGGATTATCGGTTACATTGAATGTGACAGACGGTTGCCTTAAGGGGCAAAACTATTTTGTCTTGATGTCTAAGCACATTTTTAGCATATACGATGCCCTATCGCCACTGGAGACCATGTTGTTGCTCTGGTTTTACTACTACTACCGGATGCATTACAAGAAGTTCAGTCACATGGAGATGTCAATCGGTGCCGAAGCATTCGTTAATATTAAGTATTTTAACGGACTGCTGCTAAGCCCAGATGCTCGCTACCTTCTAGAACTAGCTTTCCAGAAGTTTACAAATTACAAGGTTCTGCTCAAAGGCATCTTGGGTAGGGAAACGATATTTATTAAGCTGTCTCCGTTGTTCTTTTATTCGCTGGATTATTTAAAACGTCGAGGCAGGGGATATTAAGTAACAATATAGTCACATAGGGTTAAACCCGGGAGGTTAAAATGAACGATGATAATTTTGTAAAGAAAATACTAGATGCGGAAGATAGGTACCTGTTCCTGCAGAAAGATGCGTACCGGAAGGTTTTGCTCGTTTGGATTTTGTATGCGGAGGTTTTTAAGATATTTCCGGTCAGCATTCGCTTGAAAATTGAAGGGTCCCCTGAATCCGGAAAATCTGCGGTAGGGAGGTTTATCGCTGGTTTAGTTACAAGATACGATGTTCCCGTGGAGGTAACTAAAGCTTCATTGCGAAGATTAATAAATATGGATAATGACCGTGTTTTTATTTTCGACGAAGCAGATGTTAAATTCGACAAAGGTATACTGACCATTCTTCGAGCCGGGTATCGCAGTGACGGCGGTAAAATGAAAATAAGTGGGAAGGGAAAATGGGAAGTTATCGCTTATAAGCTTTTTGCCGTTATGGCTCTGGTTGTTTACTACCCATTCAATGATGTGGCTTTTGAAAGTCGTTGTATGACAATTTATTCCCATATGACACAAGAAAGAAAAGAAAAGATCGATACAAAAACGTGGAGACAGGAAGCAGAACCAATACGCAGGGAGATCACGCAGTTTATTCGGAGTTACAGGGAAGAAATACGGAGCACATATAAATCGTTGCGGGTTGACGAACTGGGATACGGCAGGACTGAGGAAATATTTGCCCCGTTGTTATCCGTAGCTCTTGTCGTTGATAAATACTACCCTGGAAATGATTTTTATAAGACGATATTACAGTTCGGCATCGATCATAACGACAGGCGTAAAGCGGAAGCACTTATGGATGATCCGACACCGGACTTCGTCGAACTGCTGGCAGAATGTCTCAAGGGTATGACTCCCTTTAGGCGTGAATACTACCGACTCGATAAAGTCCGTAATTTCCTTGCTGGAAGGGATGAGAAGTATTTAGACTGGACCGTAGATCAAGTAGGCCGGAAAATACGTCATCTAAAGCTCCATAAGCATGCAATAAGGCCGAGAATCGGTCAAATAGAAAAGAATGATAACAAACGTCAGGTGACGTGTCTCAAAATAGATTTTGAAAGACTTGCGCTTCTTTTGCCGGTTGATCATTCTGCTGGGACTACACCGAACAAAGACGATAGCCAGAACCAGATAAACAAACAAGAAGAAACGGGAGAGACATTAACCGAAGATCATTTTTTAGATTTCGGGGAACCGGTCTGATAATAACGTTTCTGTTCGGGAGGAGTGTAAGGACAAAATGCAAGGCGATGCAGATGCAAATGTCCGATGATGTATTAAAGAATATAATCGAAATGTCAAATGGGATAATACCTATTTGCGGGGAGGACAAATGAATATAGTAAAGAGCCATCAGATTGTAGCTGTAAGGGAGATAAAAATACTTGCTGGACGTAATCCTAGGCAAGAATGTTCGGGAAAACACATCATGGAGCTTTCCGATAGTATAAAGGCAGAAGGATTGAGAAACCCTCTTATACTACAAAAGAAAGAGGATGGGGCCCTATATCTTATTGCCGGAGAGAATAGGCTAAAAGCCCTGAGGAATCTGGAAATACCGACCGTACATGCCATTGTATATGAAAATATCTCTGAAGAATTAGTTGATGTAATGGCTTTGGGCGACAATGTTCAGAACGCCGTTCTGCAGCCTGTCGAAATCGCTTTTGCGCTTAAAAAGCTTAAGGATACCTACGGTTGGGATCAGGAAGAAATAGCTACAAGACTGGGGAAAGAACCTCGCTGGGTCAGCCACTTGTTAACGATCGCCGAGCGCTTAGCTCCGGAGGTGCAGCAGCTCATTAAGTCCGGAGAATTAAAACAGACGTTTGCTCGTGCTATCTCAAAGCTTTCCATTTCTCAACAATATGTGGCAGCTCAGGAAATAATAAGGTCCAAGCTGAAAACCGATGACGCGCTCGAATATGTAAACCGACTCTTGAACGTCACAGGAGCAGGACCTTCTGACAGCAAAAAGTCAGTTGAAAATATTAAGAGTTTGGTGTCAGAACTTAAGGCAGAGATGGAGAATTATTACGGTAGTGGGCAAACCGATATAAGCGTTGATGATTTAACTTGGCTGGCACATAATACTCTCCGGATAAGGGCAATGATAGAACATATGTTTGTTAAAAAGGGGATAAGGCGATAATTAGTTTGCTTATAAACACGGCTACCGTATTTTAATATTAGGAGCTAGGCTATGAAGATAGGTTTTAAACCACCGGACAAACTGGTCGAGGTTATAGAGGTCTTGCAGCGAATCGATGATAAGCTTGGCATGCAGGCTAATCAAGTTAAGATGCCAGAAAAGCGACTCTTAGACCTATCGGAGGCCTCTGTGTTTATAGGTCTGCCTAAAGGCAGCCTGTACAATATGTGCTGTCGTAAGTTAATCCCGGTTGTTCGCATTAACCGTAAACTTCTTTTTGACAAGGAAAAGCTGGTTCAGTGGATTGCTACTAACTCCGTAGAAGCTCGTGATCTAAGAAGGGGAGCATAATCAATGCGCATATTCAAGAAGACCCTATATAAGCGTGATGGGACAAAGTACCAAAGCAAGAAGTGGTATATCCAGTACAGGAATGACAAAGGAGATGTCGTAACCCTTGCTGTCAGTGAAAACAGGAAAGAGGCGGATGACGTAGCAAGCAAGATGCGCGTAGAGTCCATAGAGAAAAGATTTTTCGACATAAGGAAGGAGCAGAAAGTACTTTTTTCTGATGCTGCCAAACAATACCTGGAGTTTTCCCGTAATAATAAACGATCATACACCAGAGATGTGTTGAGTCTAAAATATTTGTGCGCGGAGTTCGGAACGAAGTATCTGTATAACATCTACCCAGAAATGATTGAGGAGTATAAAATTAAGCGTGCGTCATTGGTGATGAAAAGTACCGCAAACCGGGAACTTTGTTGCCTGCGCCACTTGCTGAATAAAGCTGTTGCCTCGGGTTATATCAAACAGAACCCGATGAAGACCGTAAAGCTGTTCAAGGAAGAAGAACGTAATATAAGATATTTAAAGTCGGAGGAAATCATCATGCTATACAGCAAGTGTGATCCTGCTTTGCTTCCAATCATAATCACTGCTGTGAATACAGGAATGCGCAGGGGGGAAATACTTAAGTTAAAACGAACCGACGTTGATTTTAAACAAGGAACTATCACCGTGCGGTCAGAAAATGCAAAAAGCGGCATGCTCAGAGTCATTCCACTCAATAATATATTGACAAAGGCGCTTAGAGATGTGATAATAGATAGTAATATTCAGAGCGAATACGTGTTTTGCCATAAGGACGGAACTCCTTATCGTGAAGTACGAAGAAAGACCTTTGACAGGGCGTTAAAAGACGCGAAAATAGACAACTTCAGATTCCACGACTTGAGGCACACTTTTGCCTCACACTTAGTTATGAACGGCGTTGATTTGGTAACCGTAAAAGAGTTGTTGGGCCATAAAAGCATAGAAATGACTCTGAGGTATTCGCACTTAAGCGGGGACCATAAAAGACTAGCGGTTGTAACTTTGGAGAAAAATCAGCGTCCCGAAAACGTCCCGCAAGATAAATCAGAGGTTTAGGCATTATGTAAGTGCTTATGTATCAAGAGGGGCCCTTAGCTCAGTTGGTTAGAGCAGCGGACTCATAATCCGTTGGTCGAAGGTTCAAGTCCTTCAGGGCCCATTAAATTTTGCTCGACAAAATTTAATAGAGCAATCGAACAATAGAGAATAGACAATAGATAAAACATCAAACGATTGTGTTCTATTGCTCAATTGTTCTATTTTCCAAATGGTATTTACCTCGTACCTCTTAAAAGGGTGGTGTCTATGTTCGGGATGAAAGAAGATAAATACGGGAAAGTTGACAGTCTGATTGGTTCCGAAGCCGAAATAAAGGGAGATATAGTCACCAAGGCGACTATCAGAATTGACGGCAGAGTAGAAGGCGATATAAACGGGGAAGGTGACGTTGTTGTCGGCAAAGACGGCAGTATAAAGGGCGATATTAAAGCTAAAATAATTATTCTCGGCGGAAAGATAATCGGGAATATATTTGCTGAAGAAAGAGTTGAAGTTATTGACGGCGGACAGGTCATGGGCGATATTAAATCTCCCGCGGTCGTTATAGCAGAGGGCGGTATTTTTGAAGGTCATTGCGAGATGATGAGCAGTTCAAAAGGAAAAATACTGGAAATTCCCGAGAAAAGATCAAAAGGCAGTCAGGGTTAACCCTAAAATATGCTTGATCTAAAGCTTATAAGAGAAAATAAAGAAGTTGTCGAGACCGCCCTGAAAAACAGGAATTCTAAAGCTAACATATCAGAGATACTTTCCATTGATGAATCCCGCCGGAAAATTATTCAGGAAGTTGAAGCCATTAAATCCGCAAAGAATAAACAATCCGAAGAAATAGGTAAACTAAAACGCGATAAAAAGGACGCCTCCGTCGAAATGGCGGAAGTTGGTAAACTCAATGTAAAAATTGCGGAGCTGGATGGAAAGCTTGCGGAAGTTGATGCAAAACTAAGCGAAGCCCTGCTTGTCCTTCCTAATATTCCGGATAAGAGTGTCCCCGTGGGCGCTGATGAAAAAGCAAATCCTGTGGTTAGAACCGTCGGAGATATTCCGAAGTATTCTTTTAAACCTAAACCTCACTGGGAAGTCGGAGAACAACTTGGAATAATGGAGTTTGAAAAGGCAGTAAAGATTGCCGCTTCCAGATTCGTGATCCTTAAAAAAGAAGGGGCGAAACTTGAAAGGGCGATTATTAATTTTATGCTTGATACCCACGTCTCGGCGGGGTTTACCGAAATTTATCCTCCGTATCTTGTAAACGGAAAGTCCATGCAGTCGAGCGGGCAGCTTCCGAAATTTGCGGATGAACTTTATAAATGTTCAGAGGACGATCTTTATCTTATTCCTACCGCGGAAGTACCGCTCACTAATATGCACAGGGATGAAGTTGTAAAAGAAGATGACCTTCCGTTCAAATATGTTTCTTATTCCGCCTGCTTTAGACGTGAAGCTGGTTCTTACGGAAAGGATTTAAAAGGCCTGATACGCGTGCATCAGTTTGATAAAGTAGAACTTTTCAAATTTACCAATCCCGAGAGTTCTTTTTCCGAGCTTGAAAGTATGCTCCTTCAAGCCGAAGAAATACTGAAGAAGCTGAGAATTCCTTATAGAGTTATTCATCTTTGCACGGGAGATATGGGTTTTGCTTCCGCAAAAACCTACGATATCGAAGTTTGGATGCCGGGCCTAAATATGTACAAGGAGATATCTTCCTGCAGTAATTGCACGGATTTTCAGGCTAGAAGAGCCAATATCAAATTTAAAAGAAAAGCTACCGGTAAATCAGAATTTGTTCATACTTTAAACGGATCCGGCCTTGCCGTGGGCAGAACCATGGCTGCTATAATCGAGAATTACCAGCAGGAGAACGGGGATATCGTGATTCCGGAAGCCTTAAGGTCCTTTATGGGCAACGTGGAGAAAATATCCGTTGGCAAACCGTGATGTTATGACGTTATGCCAAAGAAAACTCCGAGCGTTAGCTCGTGGGATGAATTTGGCATGAATAATCTAAAATCTCCTATCGTCGAAACTCCGTGCGCAAGCTCGGAGAGGTTCATAATACTCGGGATAGAAACCTCCTGTGACGATACCGGTGTTGCCCTTGTAAAAAACGGCGAGAAAATCCTTTCAAATGTTGTTTCCTCACAGATAAAAATACACAGTGAATATGGCGGTGTCGTTCCTGAACTTGCCTCAAGAAGCCATCTCGAGAACATATATATAGTAGTCGATGAGGCTCTAAAACAGGCGAAGCTTCTACTTAAAGACATTGACGGGGTTGCAGTTACCTATGGGCCGGGACTTGTGGGTTCTATATTAATAGGCATAGAAGCGGCAAAAGCAATAGCTTATGTGCATAAAAAGCCCCTTATCGGGGTTAACCATCTCGAAGGACACATCTTCTCTACTCTCCTGGAAGGAAGAAAACCCGAATTTCCTTTTCTATCTCTTATTGTTTCGGGAGGACATACTGAGCTGGTAATGGTTAAAGGCTTCGGGAAATACACTATAATCGGAAAAACCAGGGATGACGCGGTTGGCGAAGCGTTTGATAAAGTGGCAAAACTATTGGATCTTGGTTATCCCGGCGGACCGAAGGTCGAAAAACTTGCGAAAATATCGGAAAAAAGGATTAAATTTCCCGAGGCAGTAATGAAAGACGGAAGTTTTGATTTTTCTTTTTCCGGGTTAAAGACTGCCGTGTTGAGCTGTAAGAACGCAGACAAGAATATTGACTCAAACGATCTCTGCGCCGGATTTCAAGATGCGGTCATCGCCGCGCTTTTAAATAAAACGATTGCAGTTGCTGCAAAATACAAAATCAAAAGAGTTGTTCTTGGCGGGGGTGTAGTGGCGAATTCTACCATCCGGGGAGAGTTTATAAAAAGGGGGAAGAGAGAAGGTATTGAGATTTTCTTTCCTTCCATGCCGCTTTGTACCGATAACGGCGCGATGATTGCCGTAGCCGGTTACTTTAAGTTTTTAAAAAAAGAATACTCCGGTTATGTTCTTAATGCCGATCCGGGCCTTTCCTTATGAGTGTTGCGTTAATTATCCTGATTATAATAGTAATTGCGTATGATTATCTTAACGGTATGAATGATTCCGGGAATATTGTCGCTTCTATGGTCTCATCAAGATCTATGTCTCTGCATTCTGCTCTTTTTCTCGCAGCTGTTTTTGAATTTATCGGTCCTTTCATTATAGGAACTGCCGTGGCGAAAACTATTGGGAGCGGACTGGTCGATCCTTCCGTAATTAATCTTAAAATCCTTTATGCTGCGGTGCTCGGGGCCATCACCTGGAATATTATTACTCAGATTCTTGGTTACCCTTCAAGCTCTTCTCATGCGCTCCTTGGCGGAATTATCGGGGCCGTTGTCATATCAACAGGAATAGACGCAATAAAATTCTCCGGAGTTTTGAAAATACTTATTGTGCTTTTCACCTCGCCTGTTCTCGGTTTTGTGATAACTTTCCTGGTAATGAAGATGCTTTTTTATTTCAGCCGAAATGCTACGCCAAAGATGAATAATGTCTTCAAATTGCTTCAGGTGCCTTCTTCTATGTTTCTTGCAATTAGCCACGGAGGCAACGATGCTCAAAAGTCCATGGGTATTATTGTTATAGGTCTTATTACGTGCGGTATGCAGAGCGCTTTTTCAATACCCTTCTGGGTCATGATAATTTGTTCGCTTGCTCTGGCTCTTGGTATTCTTACAGGCGGAATGAAAATAATGAAAACTCTTGGTTCAAAGGTCTTTAAAGTACAGCCTATTCACGGCCTGGGTATTCAATTTTCTTCGGCGCTGGTGATTTGCTCTGCGGCTTTGATAGGCAGTCCTGTTTCTACGACACATGTTGTATCTTCCTCTGTTATCGGTGCAGGCAGCAGTGTCGGTGTAAATAAAGTAAGATGGGGAGTCGTAACGGACATCATACTTTCCTGGGTTTTAACAGTTCCTTTCTCGGCTCTTATTGCTATTGTTTTTTATAAAGGGATAATGTATATTAAAATGTAATACTGTAAAAGGAGCCGCGAAAATGTCGTTTTTTAGAAAAAAAATAGATTTTTTTAGCATCCTGTCAGAGCAAACAGCTAAAACTATGGAAGGGATACAGGCGCTCGAGGAATATATGAAGACGCCCAGCGAAGTTCTTTTAAAGAAAGTGTTTGATCTGGAGCGGGAAGCTGACGGTATCAGACGGACTTTAATAGATGAACTTAATAAAACATTTGCGACACCGATTGACAGGGAAGATCTTTTTGAACTTTCGAGAGAGATAGATGATATCATTGATTATGCTAAAAGTACTGTCGATGAAATGCAGCTATTGGAGATTAAGACAAACGAGCATCTTGTAAAGATGGTAGGATTACTGGTTAAAGCAACTCTGGAGATCAAAGACGCTGTCGGGCGGCTTAAGGAAAATCCTAAAATTGCGAGCGAGCATGCTCTGCGGGCTAAAAAACTTGAAAACGAGATAGAGCTGGTTTATCGGGATGCCTTAAAGGACCTTTTTAGCGGTACCGATGTTATCAGCATGCTTAAAACCCGTGAGATTTACCGGCATTTAAGCAATGCGGGTGACAGAGTGGACCAGGTTGCAAATGTGATTTCAAGTATTGTAGTGAAAATGAATTAAGAGCAAATGACTAAGATCAAAGCACTAAGCACTAAAAAGGAAGTTTTTTGATATAAATGCAATGATTTTGTTTAGCGTAAATCCTTAGA
>Ga0156422_1157_pt6 | contig 15939 bp, 14 predicted proteins | sample RifOxyA2_FD_108065 | JGI IMG/M metagenome (GOLD analysis project Ga0156422, IMG submission 108065) | Candidatus Firestonebacteria bacterium RIFOXYA2_FULL_40_8
GGACCCGGATACGCATCATTATATAACTACCGGGAAAAAGGAAAATAAATTTGGTATTAATATAAGTAAGGCCAAGGAATTCTTTATTGTAGCCGCACGTTTAAAAAATCTAAAAGTAAGCGGGATACATACTCATATAGGTTCACAGATAACCACGGTTGAGCCCTATGTGCTGGCTTTGAAAAAAGTTATTGCCTTGAAAAAAGAACTGGAAAAAATAGGAATTGTTATCAGCAGATTAAATATCGGCGGCGGCCTGGGGATAATATATAAGGACGAAACTCCGTCAACTCCGGCAGTCTTTGCGGAAAAGATACTGCCGCTGCTTAAGCCTCTTGGCGTTAAAGTTATAATGGAACCCGGGAGATTTATTGTCGGTAATGCAGGAATAATGTTGGCGCAGGTGCAATACGTAAAGATAGGTGAAGTTAAGAATTATGTTATTCTTGATGCAGGTATGAATGATTTTATACGCCCGGCACTTTATGGCGCATATCATGATATTGTAGCAGTTAAAAAGACTTCAGGTAAAATTAAGGCGGATGTCGTAGGTCCAATTTGTGAATCCGGAGATTTCTTCGGAAAAAACAGGATGCTTCCTAAAGTTAAGGAAGGCGACTATATGGCGGTTATGAGTGCGGGTGCTTACGGCTTTTCGATGACTTCAAATTATAATTGCAGAAGAAAGGCAGCCGAAGTTCTCGTAGACGGCTCAAAATATAAAATTACGAGAAAAAGAGAAACTTTCGAGGATCTTGTTAAAGAAGAGAGAATCTAAAATGAAGAATATAATATTTTCAAAGTTAAGCGGAACCGGCAATGATTTTATTGTTGTGGATAATAGAAAAAAATCAGTAATAAACGTAAAAAAGTTCGCACTTACTGTTTGTGATAGAAAAAGATCTGTCGGCGCTGACGGTGTATTGCTCGTCGAAAAATCAAGTATTGCGGATTACAAAATGCGTATTATTAATTCAGACGGCACAGAGGCAGAGATGTGCGGAAACGGGATACGCTGTATAGGGCTTTTTGCGTATCTTAAAAAAATAGCAGGGAAAGAGCAGTCTGTTGAAACTTTATCGGGTCTTAAAGCTGTAACCATACTTTCTGCCGTAAAAGGACTGGTGGATGTCAATATGGGGCTGCCCAAAGATGAAAAAATGGGACTGGTCATCAATACAGGAGGAAAAAAATTCATAGGGGCTTTTGTTAATACCGGTGTTCCTCATACTGTTATTCTTGATACCGGTGTAGATGTAAACGAATACGGAAGGCAGATTAGATATCATAAGGTCTTTAAGCCGGCCGGTACAAATGTTAACTTTGTTAAGGTCGTTAATAAAAATACAATTAAAGTCCGTACCTATGAAAGGGGTGTTGAAGCGGAGACAGAGGCATGCGGTACGGGTTCCACGGCTTCGGCTTATATCACAAACGCGCTTTGTAAAACAAAATTTCCGACAAAAGTAATTACTAAAGGCGGGGATATCTTGGAAATAGACGCGGATGAAGAAGGCAATCTGTATATGTCAGGCAATGTAACATATATCTGTGAAGGTAAAATATTTTATTAACCAAATACTTTTCTCCCCTTTTAGATAAGGGGAGGATTAAGGTGGGGATAATCCCCATCCTGCCTTCCCCTTATCTAAAAGGGGAAGAATCTATGGTAAGGAGAGAAATAAATGTTTAAAGGTTCGGTAACAGCTCTGATCACTCCGTTTAAAAACGGCAAAGTTGATGAAAATAGGCTTAAAGCGAATGTTGACTTTCAAATTAAAAACAAAGTCCTGGGACTGCTTCCCTGCGGTACAACGGGTGAATCCCCGACGTTATCGCACCTGGAACATAGAAAAGTAATTCAGCTGGTTGTGAAAGCCGCAAAAGGCAGAGTGCCGGTGATGGCGGGAACAGGTTCAAACTCAACGGATGAGGCGGTAGAGCTGACCCGGTACGCAAAGAAAGTCGGTTGTGACGCGGCTTTGATGGTTTCACCGTATTACAATAAACCCACGCAAAAAGGGTTATATCTGCACTTCAAAAAAGTTGCAGACACGGTTGATATTCCGATAATGCTTTACAATATTCCGGGTCGTACCGGTATCAATATTGAAGCAGTGACAATGGCAAAGCTAAAAAATGATTGTAAAAATATAATAGGAGTAAAAGAAGCCACCGGCAGTCTGGATATGGCAAGCCAGATTATTTCTGCCTGCGGAAAAGATTTCTGTGTGATGTCAGGAGATGATAATCTTACCTTGCCTATTATGTCTGTCGGCGGAAGAGGTGTTATTTCGGTAATTTCTAATATTGTGCCGAGACAAGTTGCGGATATGACTGCTGCGTATGCAAGAGGGGACTTTAAGAAAGCGCAGGAGATCCATTATTATCTGTTCCCTCTAATGAAAGCAGCTTTTATCGAAACAAATCCTATACCGGTAAAGACGGCTATGATGCTGGCAGGTATGGACACGGGTGAAATGCGTCTTCCTATGTGCAGCATGGAAGAAGGAACGTTAAGGAAAATGACGGATGTTCTAAGAACATACGGTCTGGTCGGATAGCAAGGAAAGCAAAGAAAGCAAGGGCAGCAAGTGAAGAAAGTGACAGAAGAGTGATAATTATTCTGTCATCCTCGAGTGTTTTTATCGGGGATCCAGTGTCTTTGTTTTGTTAAATAACACCACATTAATATAGAACGTGAGCAACGTGTTAACGTGGAACGTTCTAACGAATTTTATTTAGATACTGCTTAAACAAGGAAAATACGGAGAGAGTTATGATAAAAGTAATAATGGCCGGTGCCGGTGGCAGGATGGGTGTGATAATAATTAAACTTATTGCAGCTCAGAAGGATATGGTTCTTTCCGGAGCGCTTGAAAATGAAAAATTCCCGGGATTGGGTAAAGATATAGGTGAGTTTATCGGTATTGGAAAACTGGGAGTTTCTATCGTTTCGGATCTTTCAAAAATTGCTCCTGAGTGTGATGTTATAATTGATTTTACTTCACCTGCTTCCACAATGGCAAACCTTGCCGTAGCGATTAAAGCTAAGAAAGCCTTTATTATAGGGACCACGGGTATTGACGATGCTCAGAAAATACAGATAGCAGAGGCGGGGAAATCTATCCCGGTGGTGTTTTCTGCCAGTATGAGCGCAGGTGTTAATCTTTTATTTAAGCTGGCAAAAGAAGCTGCAAAAGTTCTGAGAGATTATGATGCAGAGATCGTAGAGACTCACCACCGTTTTAAAAAAGATGCACCTTCGGGGACTGCTTTAAAGCTCGGAGAAAGTATTGCTTCAGGCAGGGGTATTGATTTTAAGAAAAACACGGTGTTTGGAAGAGAAGGCATTACAGGGGAAAGAAAACCGGACGAAATTGCTATTCACGCAGTAAGAAGCGGTGATGTTGCAGGAGAGCATACAGTTTCTTTCGGGACTATCGGTGAACGTATAGAGCTAGTGCATAGAGCCTCAAGCCGCGAAGCTTACGGAAGAGGCGCCATACTGGCTGTAAGGTACATAACCAAAGCAAAAAAAGGTCTTTACGATATGCAAGATGTACTTAAACTCAAATAGCTAATAGCTGATAACTCATAGCTGATATTTAAGAGGAGTATTTAATGAAAATAGAGATCGCTGACAGACTAAAGAAACTTCCCCCCTATTTGTTCATTGAAATTGATAAGATGAAGAGAAAGGCGAAAGATGAAGGTGTAGACATAATTGATCTCGGTATCGGAGATCCGGATTTACCGACTTTAAAACCGGTTATTGAAGAGATGCAAAAAGAGATCTGGGATGCAAAAAATCATCAGTATCCGCTGGGTTCGGGACTGAAGGAATTCAGGGTGGCGGTTACGGAGTGGTATAAAAAGCGTTTTGGCGTGGATTTTGATCCTGATACGGAAGCCATGGCTTTGATAGGCTCCAAAGAAGCTATCGGTCATCTTCCTCTTGCGTTTGTTAATCCTGGAGATGTTGTGCTTATTCCTGATCCGGGTTATCCTGTATATAATGCAGGTACAATATTTGCAGAAGGCATTCCTTATATCATGCCTTTGCTGGAGAAAAACGGGTTTTTGCCGGACCTTGACAGTATTCCCTCTGATATATTAAAAAAAGCCAAATTGATGTTCATAAACTACCCGAATAATCCTACAGCAGCAATTGCGCCTAAATCTTTTTATGAAAAGGTAGTAGCTTTTGCAAAGAAGAATAGTATTATTGTGTGTCATGATGCCGCTTACTCTGAAATGTTCTATGAGGGCGCTAAGTCTCCTAGTTTTTTTAACGCTGAGGGAGCAAAAGATGTAGGTATTGAGATGTTTTCTTTTTCAAAAACATTTAATATGACCGGCTGGCGTCTCGGCTATGCTGTGGGACATAAAGACCTGATTGCCGGGCTGGCTTCAGTTAAAGGCAATCTGGATTCAGGGCAGTTCCATGCAATACAGAGGGCGGGCATAAAAGCTTTGCAACTGCCTGATAAATGGACTGACGACCTCAGGAAAACTTATGAGGCTAGAAGAGATGTGCTGGTTTCAGGGCTTAAGTCACTGGGCTGGAGCGTAAATAATCCAAAAGCAACTTTTTACGTATGGATAAAGGTTCCGGAGAAGTTTGCCTCTTCAAATAAAGATGTTAAATCTATTTCAAGCGAACTGGTGAAGTTTCTCCTTCAAAATTGCGGAATCGTGTCAACACCGGGGGTTGGGTTTGGTAAATACGGCGAAGGCTACATCAGGATGACTATTTGCACGACGGAAGAAAGACTTAAAGAAGCAGTTAAACGGTTGAAGGAAAAATGCCGGTTCTAAAAGCATATCTGGCGATTGGCAGCAACCTGGGAAGCAGGTATCTGAATTTAAAAAAAGCAGTGTTGCTTCTTGAAAAATATGGTAAAATCAAAGTAATAAGGTGCTCCCCGTTGTACGAGACGGAACCGGTAGGCAAAGTAAAGCAGGGTTTTTTCTTGAACGGAGTAGTAGAAATAAAAACGGCCCTGAAACCGCTTCAACTCCTTGCAGTTTGTAAGGAAGTTGAAAAGAAAATGAAAAGAAAGAAGACGGTGAAATGGGGACCTAGAGTAATTGATCTTGATATAATTCTTTACGGCGGTCGGGTAATAAAAGTTAAAGGTCTGACGGTTCCGCATAAAGAGATGAGCAAACGGGAGTTTGTTCTTAAACCCCTGGTGGATCTGAACGGTAAAGGCAGACATCCTGTGGTAAAAAAAAGTTTTTCGAAGCTACTTAAAGAAATAAAAGGCGAAAAGACAGTTAAAAAATATGGAAAAAGAATTTAATCATAAATACATAGTGATAGAGGGGCCGATTGGTGTAGGCAAGACCAGTCTTGTGGATTTGATCGGACGGGAGTTCCGCTTTAAGCAAATCCTTGAGGTTGTTGAGGAAAATCCTTTTCTTCCTAAATTTTACAAAGAGATGAAGAATTTTGCCTTTCAGACGCAGATCTTCTTCCTGCTAAACAGGTACAAGCAGCAGCAGGCGTTATTTCAGAACGAACTCTTCTCGTCCGGGATTATGGCGGATTACCTTTTTGAAAAAGACAGGATCTTTGCTTACGTGAATCTTGATGAAAGTGAACTGGTATTATACGAAAAATTATATGCTATTTTGAAACCACAGGTACCCAAACCTGACTTGGTTATTTATTTGCAGGCAAATACGGAAACGCTGATAAAACGGATAAAACTTCGTGGGCGGACTTATGAGAAAACTATTGGTCACGAGTATCTTGACCGGTTGAATAAAGCTTATAGCGATTTTTTTCTTAGATATAAGGAAACACCCCTTTTAATCATTAATACCAATGAGATAGATTTTGTTCATAAAATGGGTGATTTAAACGATCTCATTAAAACCATCCGCGATATGAAAACCGGGACCAAGTATTACCTCCCTATAAGTTCCTAAGGATAAATATGAGAGTTATTTCAGATATAACAGAGATGACTTCCTTTTCCAGAAAAATAATTGCTGCAGGGAAAACAATCGGGTTTGTCCCCACCATGGGCTACCTCCATGCCGGGCACCTTTCTCTGGTAGAAAGAGCAAAAAAAGAATGTGATATTATAATATTGAGTATTTTTGTAAACCCTGCGCAATTTGGCCCCAAAGAAGATCTGGCTGCATATCCGAGAGACCTGATGCGTGATTTAAAGTTATTAAAGCCGCTTAAGGTGGATATTGTTTTTAATCCTCAAGCGAAAGAAATGTATCCTTCTGGTTGTAAGACCTTTGTTAACATAGATGGTGATTTAACACAAAAACTCTGCGGCGCTTTCCGGCCTATACATTTTAAAGGTGTTTTGACCGTCGTTGCCAAATTGCTTAATATAGTGCTTCCGCATAAAGCCTACTTTGGGGAAAAAGATGCCCAGCAATGTGTGGTAATTAAAAAGATGTGTAAAGATCTTAAATTCCCGGTAAAGATAATCACATTACCTACTATAAGGGAAAAAGACGGTCTGGCAATGAGTTCAAGGAACACATATCTAACCACTGAAGAAAGGAAATCAGCGCCTATGATATATAAAACTCTTTTAATGGCTGAGAAAATGATAGACGATGGGGAGTTGCGGGGAAAAAAAGTTATAACGGCTATGAAAAAGAAACTAAAAAGTATGAAAAATGCAGAAATCCAGTATATTTCTATTGTTAATTCGGATACTCTTGAAGATCGGGCAAACATCTCGGGAGAAATAATAATTGCTTTAGCCTTGAAACTTGGTAAGACCCGTCTAATTGACAATATCGTAATGTCAGTGTAGAAAGAGATATATAATGTTTCTATTTGATGAAGTTGAGAAAATTGCGGGTAATTTTGTAGGTGAAACTTTTAAATTCGTCGATTTCCATTATTCCAGTTTACTAAAATCCATAAAAGCTGTTAAGGGTAATGCCCGGGTGATGATAGTTTCAATTCCTTTTTGGGCCATTCCTATGACTTGGCTTGGCGTCTACCAATCTATTTTTGCCAAAAGCCTCGGCGTTACGGATACGGAATTGGGTTTTATAGCTAGTTTAGGAATGCTTTTCCAGATAGGAACTACAATATTCGGAGGTTATGTCTCTGACCGATGGGGAAGAAAGAGTACGTTGATGTTTTGGGATACCTTTTGTTTTCTAACCGCTTTTATCTTTCTTCTTTTTGCGAAAAACATATGGTTTTTCATTGGTTTTATTATATTTCTTAACGCACGGTATGTCGGTTTTCCTGCCTGGAAATGTCTGTGCATAGAGGGGGTGAAACCGGAAAAAAGAAGCCAGATATTTTCTCTGACTAATCTTACCGGTGCCGTAAGTTCATTGTTCGTTCTCTTTGCGGGTGTTTTTGTGGATAAATTTGGTATTGACGGCGGGACCAGAATAATTACTGGTTTTTGTATTATTGGAGTGACCGGCGGACTGTATTACAGACGGAAATATCTTGTCGATTCTTGTGACAGCAAATTACTGGTGGAAGAAACAAAAAATGAAAAGAGTTTTAATGTTAAAAAATACTACACTGATACTTTTAAAAAACTATATTTCAATAAAACGATATTTTGGCTTTTGGTTGTGCAGATTCTTGTGGTCTTTACTTTTAGCATGTGGAACTTGTATTGGCCTATTTACTTCACCGATGTAAAAGGACTAGGACTAAAACTTGCGGATTTGCCGGTTTTCTCTTTAGTAAGTTCCATCGTAGGTATGACGGCAACTTTTCTTGCCATCTCGCTGGTAAAACAAAAATTTTATAAGAAGATTCTGGTTTACTCTTCGTTGCTTCCTATTTTAGGTTCTCTCATTTATATAATTGCTCCGCCGAATACCATGTATCTGCTGGTTTTGAGTTTTGTAATTAACAATACCTTCGCAGCATTGTATGGTCCCATTTCTGAAAGCATGACCGCTGATGCCATGAACGAAAAAGAAAGAGCACGGTTATTTTCGATGTTTAGTACGGTATTGTACTTGTTTTGCGTACCTTCTACGGCAATAGCCGGTATTTTGTATACCATCTGGCCCAGGCTGCTTTTCATTGTAATATGTTCGCTTACTATCCTGACTTTCCTCCTAATCCATTTTAAGATAAAATACCGTCCTAAAACCCATAAATATTCAAGGTAAAGTGAAAGCAACCGTAAAATAGGATTATTTTTGTTTCTCCCCGTGCTAATTGAAAAAACCGGCAAAAATATGCTATAATACCTGATAATTACTTAATTTTTGCGTATTTTGGAGGAATAAATGCTCAGGTATATGTGCAAATCAAAGATTCACAGAGCTACGGTTACTGATGCAAATATTAATTATCGCGGCAGTATAACAATTGATGAAAAACTGATGAAAGCTGCCGATATTCTGCCTTTTGAACGTGTTCAGGTTTTAAATATTTCAAGCGGGGGACGACTTGAGACCTATGCTATAAAAGGGAAAAAAGGAGAAATTTGTCTTAATGGCGCAGCAGCGCGGTTAGCGCAAATAGGCGATATTATCATAATAATATCTTACGGATTATTCTCAAACGCAGAAGCCGGGAAGCTGAAACCAAGAATTATATTTGTAGACGGAAAAAATAACCAAGTAAAAGGATAACTTTGCTTAGAAGTTCCAAGCAAACCTGAATGAATCAAGATAAATTAATTATAAAAGGCGCGCGGGAGCATAATCTTAAAAATATCTCCCTGGAATTACCGCGTAATAAACTTATTGTCATTACCGGTCTTTCCGGCTCTGGCAAATCCTCTCTTGCTTTTGACACCATCTATGCCGAAGGACAAAGGCGATATATTGAATCCTTGTCGGCATACGCCAGACAATTCCTGGGACAAATGGAAAAACCCGATGTGGATTCCATTGATGGGCTCTCTCCTGCAATCGCAATAGAACAGAAGAAGCCCAGCCATAATCCCCGTTCTACTGTCGGTACCGTCACTGAAATTTATGACTACTTCAGGCTGCTTTTTGCCAGAATAGGTGTTCCTTATTGCCATAAATGCGGGAAAAAGATAGAACGGCAGAATAGCCAGCAGATAATCGATCAGATTTTGGATTTTGGCACAGGGATTAAGATTCAGATTCTTTCACCGATGGTCAGAAGCCGTAAAGGCGAGTATTCCAAGCTCTTTGAACAGATAAAAAAAGACGGGTACGTAAGAGTGAGAGTGGACGGTAAAGTATTTGATCTGGAAGAAAAAATAAATCTTGAGAAAACAAAAAAACACAGTATAGAAGTCGTAATAGACCGGTTAGTAATAGGTCCGGATATTAAAAAACGCCTTGCAAATTCCGTTGAGACTGCCTTAAAGTTCGGAGATGGTACGGTTATTGTCCTTAAAAGCGACAAAGAAGAAGTGCTTTTTTCGGAAAAGTTTGCCTGTATTGAGTGCGGGGTAAGCATAACCGAGCTTGCTCCCCGGATGTTCTCCTTTAATAGTCCTTTCGGGGCGTGTACCGAGTGCAGCGGATTAGGTCACAAGCTCGAGATAGATGCAGATCTTATTATTCCTGACCAATCCGTAAGTCTGGATGCAGGCGCTATTGCTCCCTGGAGTAGTCCCACGGCAATGTATTATAAAGCAATGCTGCATTCTGTTGCCAAGCATTTTGGAATTAGGACAGATATACCGTTCTGTAAGCTTAAAAAGGAACATAAGGATATTATTTTATATGGTTCAGGAGAACACCATGTAAAGTTTAATTTCAACTCGGTAAATATGTCCCATGCTTACACCGGCAAATATGAAGGTGTAATTCCAAATTTAAAACGCAGATATTTGGAAACAGATTCTGAGTTTATACGTAATGATGTGATAGGTCAATACATGCGGACCATTGAGTGTCCATCCTGTAACGGGGCCCGGCTAAAACCCGAAATATTAAGTATAAGAATCGGCGGAAAAAATATAAATGAGGCGACAAGACAAAGTATAAGTACTTGTGTCGAATATTTTAATAATTTAAAATTATCAGAAAAAGAAAAGAAAATTGCAGATCAAATACTAAAAGAAGTAACGGCCCGTTTGAATTTCCTTTTTGATGTGGGATTGTCCTATCTCACCCTGGATCGCGCGGCTTCAACCTTGTCAGGCGGAGAAGCGCAAAGAATTCATCTCGCCACGCAAATTGGTTCTTCTCTTGTGGGAGTTCTTTATATATTAGATGAGCCTTCCATAGGACTGCATCAGAAGGATAATGAAAAACTGCTGCTTACGCTAAAAACCTTGCGTGATCTGGGCAATACCGTTATTGTTGTTGAACATGACGAAGATACGATGAGGCAGGCGGACTACTTGGTGGATTTGGGACCGGGTGCGGGAGTAAGCGGAGGTTTCATTGTGGCAGCGGGAAAGCCTGCTGATGTAATTAAAAATAAAAATTCTATTACCGGAAGTTATTTACGCGGGGATATGAAAATTGAAGTTCCTGCGCATAGAAAAAATTGCCCGGAAAAATATATAGAATTAAAAGGTGTTACGACCAATAATCTTAAAAATATAGATGTAAAGTTTCCTTCTGGTTGTATGACCTGTATAACCGGTGTTTCAGGTTCCGGTAAAAGTTCATTGATTGAAGAGACTTTATATCCTGCTTTGATACACGAAATCTTTATGACCAGTGTAAAGCCCGGCGGTTATAAAAAATTCAGCGGAATTGAATATGTTGACCGAGTCATCAATATTGACCAGTCTCCTATCGGACGAACGCCTCGTTCCAATCCTGCCACTTACACGGGAGTTTTTACTCTGATCAGGGACCTCTTTGCCTCTACGGTTGAGTCAAAGTCCAGAGGCTATCAACCCGGCAGGTTTTCTTTTAATGTTAAAGGCGGCAGATGCGAAGCGTGTGAAGGGGATGGAATAATTAAGATAGAAATGCACTTCTTGCCGGATGTTTATGTCCCTTGTGAGGTTTGTAAAAGTAAAAGATACAGCAGGGAAACTCTGGAAGTTATGTATAAAGGCAAGAATATATCAGATGTTTTAGAGATGACGGTCGAGGATGCTTTAAGGTTTTTTGAAAATATACCTAAAATAAAGAAAGTCCTTGAAACATTAAACGATGTTGGGTTAGGATATGTAAAATTGGGTCAATCTGCGACAACTCTTTCAGGCGGAGAGGCGCAAAGAATTAAACTTTCTGCGGAACTTTCAAAGAGAGCAACAGGAAAGACAATATACATACTTGATGAGCCGACAACCGGACTGCATTTTGCCGACATAAAGAAGCTTCTGGAAGTATTATTCAGGCTAAGGGATATGGGCAATACGATAATAGTTATAGAACATAATCTTGACGTGATTAAAACCGCGGACTATATAATTGATCTGGGCCCGGAAGGCGGAGACAAAGGCGGAAAGCTTGTAGCCTCGGGTTCACCGGAAGACATAATAAAGTCAAAAGAATCCTATACTGGTTTCTTTTTAAAAAAGATACTAAGATAGAGGGTTGGAGGTTTAGAAGGTTAGATGGTTGGAGGAATTGAAATTGTTATCTAACGACGATAAATCGTCGAAGGATAATGGCATTTAAGCTAACCATCCAAACATCTAAACATCCAATCATCCAACTGGGAGGTAACGCATATGAATAGAAAAGAGTTCTTAAAACAGGTTCCTTTGTTTACGAGCGTGTCCGTAAAGGATAGAGCAAATATTTCAAAAAATATTATTGAAAGAAAATACCCTAAGGGTTCTTTCCTCTTTTTTGAAAATGAAGAAGGTAATAGTCTTTATATTGTTGTTTCAGGACTTATTAAAATATATAAATCCGATCAAACAGGAAGGATTAAGACACTGGCTTATCTTAAAGAGGGCGACTTCTTTGGGGAAATGGCTATGCTGGATGAACAGAAGAGGTCTGCGTCTGCCTCAGTTTTAGAAGAGTCAATAGTTCTCATTCTGAACAGGAGTGATTTCCAAAGAGAAATTCTCAATAACCCTATAATCGCGTTAAGACTTATGCAGGCGCTTTCTTCACGGCTTAGATCCGCAGATAAACAAATAGAAGATCTTACTTTTCGTAATCTTCCGGGCCGGGTTGCCAGTGCTCTTATCGATCTGTCAAAAAAGCATGGAGAGAAAACTCCAGAAGGGGTAAGAATAAGTTTAAAATTGACGCATCAGGAATTAGCGGAAATGATAGGAACCGCCAGAGAGGTTGTTACCTCGATTATTAATGATTTCAGAAAAGCGAACAGCATTACTATAGATCAAAAGCATATTACTATTACCAACTTTCAGGAACTAAAGTCCTGGATAACCTAGAGGAAAAAGAATGAATGTATTAAAGGAAGTCGCGCTCTCTCTGAAGAAATACAAGTTTACTACTATTACTACGATATTAATTCTGGCGTTTAATATCCTGGTTCTCGGTATTTTTGCCATGTTAATGTATAACCTGGATAATTTCTTGAACGAAATCAGAAATAGCGTAGAGATCTCTGTTTATTTGAAGGATGGGACAAAAAGAGAAGCGGCGGATGCGATAGCCGTGAAAATTAAGATTAAAACAGGGATTGATGACGCGGTATTTGTATCCCGGGACGAAGCGCTTAAAGAGTTTGCGCAAAATGAAGATTTCAAAAGCTATCTCGACAGTTTTAAAATTAATCCTCTCCCGGATTCTATCAGGGTTGTAATTAATAAAGAATTTAAAAAAGACCCTTTAAAACTTAAAGAGTTCTCAGATTCCTTTAAAACTATTGAAAATGTTACGGATGTTTATTATCAAAGAGAAGAGGTTGAAAGATTTTATGGGTTTGCCGTTGTAATCAGAAAAATAGTTATTTGGCTCTCTGTTATTCTTGTTGCCGGTTCGATATTTATTGTCTCCAGCACAGTAAGGTTAAGTGTTTTTGCAAGAAAAGATGATATAAAGAAAATGAAATCCTCCGGGGTTGCTCTTTTAAAGATTAAATCAATATTTATAGTGGAGTCAATGCTTGAAGGGGCTGCCGGGGGCGTTTTAGCTGCATTGCTTCTTTTGGGTGTTGAGCGTATTGCCTATGAGAAACTTAATATTCTCTGGTCCGGCAAATGGCTCGCAGTTAATCCATTGATAATCGTAATCGTCATACTTTCCGGGATTGTTATGGGCTTAATAAGTTCACTGCTTTTCCGGATAAAAACCTTTACGGAAAAATGAAGATACTCTTTAAGTTATTGATAATCATATTGCTTGTTTCGGGGAGTACTTCTTTTGCTGAAGACAAAAAGGCGGATGAGAATAGAAAGAAAATAGAAAAAATAAATGCAGAAATAAAGGAAAAAATCAGCAAACAATATAAGCTTTATGAAGAAGAAAAGAATTTACTGTTCCAGATTCAGCGCTTCGATCAGAAACTTGAAGAAAAAAAGAAAGCTTTGATCTTGTATAATAATAAGCTGGCTGAAACGGAAGCCAATATAAATTCCTTAAAGAGTCAATTGGGTTATTCCAGTTCTGAAATGGTGAAACTTGAAAGCAGTCTTAAAATCAGAGTTTTACAGGTGTATAGAGAGGGGAAATATAAAAATCTTAAACTTCTAATGTCGGCCGTTAGTTTGAAAGATTTTGTCAAAAAATATAATTACCTGGTGATGCTGGCAAAAAAAGATGTGGAGATGAGGAATAAGTTCTTGAATCAAAAGAATTCCTACAACACTTCGCGCAGGAATCTTGAAGCAAAATACGATAATTACGAAAAACATAAAAAAGAAGCCGCCGGAAAAGAGAGTGAAATAGCTGTAGAGAAAGAGCATAAGAAAAAACTTTTAAAAGATATCCTTACCGAAAAGGTGCTTTATGAACAGGCAATAAACGAATTAAAGACTCAATCTTCAAAATTGGAAGAGCTGGTAAATGATATCGAAAAAAAGACCAAAGTTGAACTAAAAATTGACATATCCGATATGACCGGGGATATATTAAAAAACAAGGGTAAACTTTCGTATCCTGTAAAAGGCGAGATTGTTGCCGGGTTTGGGAAGTATAAACATCCAAAATTTAATGCCTATGTTAATAATAATGGTATAGAAATCGGTGTCAGCTCTGATCAAGAAGTACGGGCCGTGTTTGGTGGTGTAGTTCTATTTGCGGATTGGTTCAAAGGTTACGGGAAAACAATACTCGTGGATTGCGGTAATAATGTAATAGTTGTTTACGGACATTTTTCTGAAATTCTGGTGAATGTTGGACAGAAAGTTTCAACTAAACAGGTTCTAGGTAAAACAGGGGAAAACGGCGCTTCGGATAAGCCCACGCTATATTTTGAGATCAGGAGCGAAGGTAAACCGGAAAATCCGTTAAGCTGGCTGGCGAAAAAATAGAGGCGCAGAGGCGCGGATGCTCAGAAGCGCTGCAAGTGCAAGAGAAGCAATGGAAGGGGCGGGAAATGAAAGAAATAAGTACAAATGACAAAGTACAATATAATGAAGATAATCTTCCAAATATTGTAATTTGTCATTCGTAATTTGTAATTATATATCTGAAGGGAGGAATATGATGAAGACAGTAAAAATGATGGCATTTGTTTGTATGGCGTTCGCCTTAAGTCTCTATGCGGCAAATGACAGGGAAGTTGTTGATAATTCTTACAAGAAGCTAACGGAAGTAATGGAGTCGCTTGATTATATAAATAAGACTTACGTGGATGAAGAAAAGATAAAAGGCGACAAACTTCTTTATGGTGCGATAAAAGGGATGCTTTTTACTCTGGATCCGTATAGCCAGTTTATGGATCCCGCGGAATATAAAGAGATGCGTTCTGAAACTGCAGGGAGCTTCAGCGGCATTGGTGTTGAAATAACCGTCAGAAATGAGATATTAACGGTGGTTTCTCCTATTGATAAGAGTCCTGCCTCGAAAAAAGGTCTTAGAGCGGGGGACCGGATACTAAAAATTGACGGTGTTACTACGAAGAGCATGACCGTGAATGATGCAGTGAAAAAAATAAGAGGACAGAGAGGTACACCGGTTTTGCTTACAATAATTCATGAAACTGCGGATAAAAGCGAAGATGTGGAGATAATAAGGGATAATATTAAAATAGAGAGCGTGAAACATTACATAAATGATGACAATATCGGCTACGTCCGCTTAAGTCAGTTCATTGAAACCTCAGAAGATGATATTTCAAAAGCCGTAAATGAGATGGAGTCAAAAAAGTGCAAAGGAATAATATTTGACTTGCGTAACAATCCCGGCGGGCTTTTAAACGTATCCGCAAGTATCTGTGACAGGTTTTTACCAGCCGATAAATTGATTGTATACACTCAGGGGCGGGATAAAAATAACAACAAGAAATATGTATCAAAATCCGGAAGTCAATATTTGGAAAATGTACCTTTAATTATACTTGTTAATAAAGGTAGTGCTTCCGCATCGGAAATTGTCACGGGAGCGATGAAAGATAATAAAAGAGCCGTGATTATGGGAACAAAAACTTTCGGTAAAGGCTCAGTACAGTCTATATTTTCTTTGAGTGACGGTTCAGGGCTACGGCTCACAACTGCATATTACTATACCCCTGCGGGAACTAAGATACATGAAAAAGGAATTGAGCCGGATATTATTGAAGAAGATTATTTTCCTCCGGAGTTCATTTACAAGCTTAGATATTATGATCATTTTTTGAGTTTCGCAAAGAAATATGTGAAGGATAATCAGAAAATAGATCTAAAAAAACTTGTTTTAGATGATAAAACTGTTGACGAGTTTGCAAGAGAAGTTAGAGCAAAAGGTTTTGTGCTTTCGGATTCTGACGCAAATGGGAATAAAGATATAATTAAGAAGCAATTAAAAATAGAAATAGTAAAAGCTATTGAAGGAGAAGAAGCCGGGGATAAGGAGATTACAGAACAGGATATTGTTGTCAGAAAAGCCGAGGATCTTCTTAAAGCTTATGGTGTTTTTAAGACAACGGAAAAGTAATATTAACAAGTAGCG
>Ga0156422_1196_pt1 | contig 15918 bp, 12 predicted proteins | sample RifOxyA2_FD_108065 | JGI IMG/M metagenome (GOLD analysis project Ga0156422, IMG submission 108065) | Candidatus Firestonebacteria bacterium RIFOXYA2_FULL_40_8
ATTGATTATCGGAGACAATCTGGTATAAGTTTCCTGCACCCCGGTCTCTTTTAAAGAGGTTGTGGTAATCGTGCTGGCAGGGAGAACTCCAGTCTGCGTGGCAGTGAGTTTCTTGTCCACGTTGGAGAAGTTCCTGTCATAGTGCGCCAGGACGAGTAAAAATCTTACTTCAGGGGATAAACGGTAACCCGCTTTCACGTAGTAGCCGTTCTGCGTGTTGCTTTGCAATGTTTTGGTCGTGTTTGTCAGCAGGGTGTTGGCATAGACGGTCTTATTGTCCCACTGTCCGACCGTATACTCGCTTCTGAACATAAACCCGTTGGTTTCAAAACCAAGACCGCCGGATAACCTTGTGGCAGTGCTGCCCACATTTTCTTCCCATTTGCCGGTGTAGACCGAACCCATAAATTTAAAAATACCTATCTGGGGGGTCACGTGAAGCATAACCGCGCGGGAGTCATCATTATCAATATACAGACTGCCGGCTCCTCCGATAAGGTAAGCGTAAACCGGAAGCGTCACCGGTCCCAGTTCAAAATTCCGATATAGCTCCAGACCAAAATCGTCCAGGGTACCGCCGGTCCCGCTGCAGCTCTGCAAGTTGCCGAAAAACTCTTCTTCATACCAGAGCGCAGGGCCATAATCCTCGGTAAAAGATGTCCTCAAAGCGCCCGCGCTAAGTTCCATATTCTCAGGCAGCTTAAATTTCAAAAACGCGCTCTCAAATCCTAGTGAAGCTGACGGAGAGGTGTTAAGATCCGCGCTTATCGCGTGCCCCAGCTTCGGGGTTGCGCTCGCAGAGACGCTTATCTTCGGGTTTACTTCTATGGAAACTTTATCGGAAAGCTCGCTGCTGATATAAAGGTAAAAACCTGAAAGACCGGAAAGTGCCGACTGCGATTTGTAATTAGTATTGCTCAAGCCGCTGGTTTTATCAAGAAGGTAGAACTTCAAATTTCCGCCTACACGGGTATTTCCGGTTTCGTTTTCCTTGGAAGGCGCCTTTATCGCCTCCGGTAATTTTACTCCTTCGGGTGCCTTTACAGCGTCGACTTTAACCGGTTCCACCGCTTTTACCGGTTCAGGAACCTGCTGTGCTTCTTCCGCGGCTACGACCGGGCAATAAAGCAGAAGCGCCAGGCAGCAGACCATATACATCTTTAAGCTTTTCATTTTTCCTCCTTTTTAAATTTCTTATTCTTTTTAATATTCCTTTAACCTTTTATTAGCCTCCTTTACTCGTATTTTTCAGTTTCCATATACAACATCACCAAAAGACTCACAGCTATCGGAAGAACTTTTCCGAAAAGCTTACCGTCTACTTTATGGCTTCTGATGTATCTGTTGGATTTTTCCCAAAAAATCGGAACATAAGACCAGGACAACGTCATGACCCGGGATACTCTCTCCCCGAAATATTTTTTTAAACTTTCAGCAAGCGCCTCGGGTGCAGTGGTAGTCATCATAAGAGAGGTTATAAGCATTAAGGCCGCAAGGCGGTACACAAACATCACTCCGGTAAAGCAGCCTTCCACAGTAACTTTCAGGAAACCGTACTCAAAAAGGGTATGATTACCCCCTCCAAAAAGCGCGGGAATAATAAAGGAAAAGATGAGGAAAAACCGCAGTTTTATTATACCGGAGAATAATTTTCCCGCCGGAACTTTTGAAACCGTCCCGAGGAGTAAAAGGAATATAAAAACCACACTGTAAAAATAGGCATTGGAAAATAAGAGTACGAGGACCATCAGAATTAAGCTGATAAATATCTTCGCAGTCGCGGGGAACGCATGAAGTTTTGAGCCGGTATTTAGATAAAGCTTTGAAGCTAGAGGACTTACGGGTCCGGAGGTGTCCTTAAAACTTTCCGTCTCTCCGCTTCTAAGTTTATTAATAACCTGTATTGCGATAAGCCCCGTGAGCCAGCCCATAATAACGGCGCTGAGACCGAGCCAGGGGAGCATTAGAAATACCGCGGTGTTCTTTATAAGGAGAAGGTAAACTAAAAGCATCTGCACCGCGATATGCGTGACTGAACCTATCACGCTCACGCTTATAAGACCGAAAATTTTATATATCGAACCCATAACGAGTGTGCTTACGAAAGCTCCGGATAAACTCATCAAAAAGGTCGGAGAAAGGAACGTCCCGACGATAAGAGAACTCACAACGGTCCGGAGTATAGCTACTTCGAGAGCCGCTTTAAAGCCCAGCTCGGAAAGTACAACCAACGTAACAATATTAGCCAGTCCCAGTTTTACGCCCGGCAGAGGGCTCGGCAGTAAAAACTCCGCAATCTGCAGAACCGAAGCACAGGCAACCAGCATCGCTGTCTTTTTTATGTTTTCCGCCTCATTTCTCATAAAATACCCCGCCTTTTTAATAACTCAAAACCTGATACGCCTGCTCTTCTTTCTTTCCCTCTATTTCCACCAGTATTCTTTTCGGAACACATACTATCGTCTGTCCGGGGCCGGAAATCCAGCCAAAATGCCGGCATAAACCTTTGGGGCAGTCCGAATGCAGTACCCTGACCCTGCCGCCTTTAATCTCAAGATTCAAACCGTCAATACTTATAAGTTCATCTTTATCATTTAACCCGGTTGTGCTTATTACTTTGGAATCTCTGTAAACTATAAGTTCTTTTTGTCCCGTCCCTTTTTTATCCTGCAGTAAGAGGTACGGAGAAAGAAAGAGAAGCAGAAGGATAACGGCTGTCACCAGGAGATCTACCACGGATATACTTTCTTTTATTTTCTTCATTTTCTACCCTCCTTTCAGATTCTTTCTGCTTTCCTACCATATACCAAAGCAATAAGCATGCCAGGGTGAAATGTATTTAAAATATAGGTTTTTTGACGGTAAGAGAGATAGTCAACATTACCAATTGGTAATGCTTTCTTGAAAGGTAATGAATAGTTAAACGGAAGGTTTTTTTACTTTTCTTTCATCTTTTCCCACAAATTTTTCGGCGTAATACCGAGCAGTTCAGCCGCTTTTTTCTTTTGACCTTTTGTGTACTCAAGCGCTTTAAGGATATGTTCTTTCTCCGCCTCTTTTAGAGCTTTTTTTAACGGAACGGCTTTCCACTTTTTCTTTTCTTTGAAGTATAAAGGCAGCTCTCCCGGAAGAATCTCGCGGCTTTCGGAAAGAGAAACAAACCTCTCCACAAGATTTTCAAGTTCGCGGATATTCCCCGGCCAGTTGTAGTTCATCATCACCTGCAGAGTCTTCGGAGCAAAACTAACATTTTTTCCGGTTTTTTTATTATACTGTTTAAGGAAATGTTCCGCCAGCAGGGGAAGATCAGAGATCCGATCCCAAAGAGGCGGCAGGGGTATCTGAACCACATTCAACCGGTAATAAAGGTCCTCTCTGAACGTACCGTCAGCTATTTTTTCTTTAAGATCGGTCTTAGACGCGGTAATTACCCTGACATCAGTTTTAATAGTTTCAGTTCCGCCGACCCTTTCAAACTCACGCTCCTGCAATACCCGGAGGAGTTTCACCTGCACTGCCGGTTTCATATCATCTATATCATCCAGAAATATCGTACCGTGATCCGCCATTTCGAACCTGCCGATCCTTCTTTTATCCGCACCCGTGAAAGATCCCTTCTCGTGACCGAAAAGCTCGCTCTCAAGCAGTGACTCGGTAAGCGCGGAGCAATTAACTTTGATAAGAGGACCGGCTTTTCTTTCGCTCAGATTATGTATGGCTTCCGCGACAAGTTCCTTACCTGTACCGCTCTCTCCAAGAATAAGGACCGAGGTCAGCCCCTGCGCCACCGCTTCTATAAGCCTATAAACTTCCTGCATGCCCCTGCTCTTTCCGATTATATTATTTAGCTTTCCCCGTTCACCCAACCGCTCTTTTAAAAGCAGGTTCTCTTTTTTTAACGATTGCAGTTCCAGCGCGTTATTCATTATCCGGAGGAGTTCTTCAAATATGAAAGGTTTTGTGACGTAATCAAAAGCTCCGAGCTTCATGGCTGAAACAGCCGTTTCCACCGTGCCGTAACCTGTCATCATAATACAGACCATATCCGGCAAGGTTTCTTTTATCTTCGAAAGAAGCGCCACACCGTCCAGTTTCGGAAGATTAAGATCAATGAGCGCCAGAGAAAAATCATCTTCTTTTGATTTGACAAGCCCTTCCAGCCCGTCTCCGGCCGCAGTTACAAAAAACCCCGCTTTCTGGAGTTTGCCCAGGAGCATATTAAGCATAAGATCGTCATCTTCCACGACCAGTACTTTAATTTTTTCCATTTTTCTTCTTCTCCGTTAAAACCGGAAGTGTCACTGTCACAACCGCCCCGCTTTCTTTCCGGTTATCCATTTCAAGAGTTCCTTCCGAGATCTGAATAATATTATAGCTGATAAATAAGCCCAGTCCCAGACCTTCCCCGACTTCCTTTGTGGTAAAGAACGGGGTAAATATCTTTTCTTTTTCGTCTTCTTTTATGCCTTTTCCCGTATCCAGCACCCGGATAAACACTCTGCCTTCTTTATACTCCGTATTTACCGTGAGTTCTTTCCTTTGACAGTCTTTCATTGCATCCAGAGCGTTACGAATAATGTTAGTGAACACCTGCTGTATCTGGACCGGGTCCACAAAAACAGGAGGCAGCGGCTCCGTTAATTCTAGTTTGAGACCGGTTTTTTCTTCTTTGAACCTGTGGCCCATAAATTCCAGTATCTCTTTTAGTAATTTATTGATATCCGTCATCTCCGGATTACGCCTGCCCGAGTAAGACAGTATCTGTTTTATGATATTTTCTATCCTGAAAAGCCCTTTAAGACTCAGCTCCAGATAATTCTTATTATCCCCTTCTATCCCGGGATTGGCCAGGACCGTCCGCACAAAATTTATTACCGCCCCGAGCGGGTTATTTATCTCATGGGCTATACCGGCGGAAAACCTGCTAAGCGCCGCCACCCGGGCTGTCTGAAGAAGCCGTTCCTGCGTTTCTTTAAGTTCCTTAGTCCGCTCTTCAACCTTTTCTTCAAGACCGCTTTTCTCCGCTTCCACCTCGCGGCTTTTTTTATCCAGTTCTTTAAGAAGGTAAACACTGGTAGTTTTAAATTCAATAAGTTTTTTTTCCGCGGCTTTCAGCTCATTTTTCTCTTTTTCGAACTTAGCGCTGACGCTTTTAAACTGCTCCGATAAAATGTTAAAGGTTTCCTGCCATTCATCCCGATCAAAGTTCATATTAAACACAGGACACCCCATGCAAGCTTCCATTTTTTCCAGAAAGGTATCGTTTATTTTTTCATGGCAGAAGGTGCCGCTTTTTAACCAGCACTTGAGATCAGAAGAACCGTAAGCGGGACATTCTTTTTTGGCGCATTTATGGTACTCCCAGCATTTCAGCTGTCTAATGTTTTTCATTTTTCAGAATTTCAGTAGAAATGGAGGCTCAGAATTCAACGCCTCTTTATAGACGCGGTACATTACAAATTTGGGCGTCAATCTGATAAAATCAAACCGGCTGGTGATTCCGGATTCAAACGCAACATCCGCGAAAGGATTCCTTCCTTTAAGGGTTTGCAGGGCTGTCATGATATCTTTATCTTTAGTCAGCAGCTGCGCCGTTCCGTTGATCTCAATTTCCCAGGAAAGATCAAAAGGCTCTTCCATACCGAAAACTATCATGGTGATACCCGGTGAAACTAATATATTTTCCACTTTTGGACTGTCTTTGACGGACATGAGATAACCGACGAAACTTTCATCTACGCCATAGTACATGACCCGTGACCGGATAAGGCCTGTTTTTTCATCTCTATTACTGACGATACCCTCCTGCTTTTTTTTCAGGCAGGCAAGCACCTCTTTTTCCCTGTTTTCATCAGACATCTGTATACCCTCAATTAAATCAAGCTGTTAACATAGTACCTTACGTACTATTATTTGTCAACATTTGGATTACCGGATGGATTTCCGTAAAGATAATATTATTAGAAAGTGTTGTGCAAGAACAAAAGATATGCGCCGAGGTAGAATGGTAATTAAACCCTCCCAGGCACTGCTTATCTTCTTATTTCATAGGGGGTAGTATTTTCGTACAGAGGAAGTGTCTTGCCTTTTAACGGTTGATTGGTAAAGAAAATCAGGTCGCCAAAGCTCGCAATTACCTGCCGGTTTCCGAGTTCTTTGTAAGGTGTGGTGTAGGTCAGGCAAAACACCTGGTCTTTTCCTTCTAATATTTTCAACATCTCTTCTTTTTTGGTTACAGGATAAGCAGCGGATCTATCCGAGTAGAATATTAACGGAAGCTGAACGGCAAAATATTCTTCTGTTTGGTATGTTTGAACCCTTTGGCCTTCCGGCACAACTTCTTTAATATATGGAGCAATCGCTTTGATATCGGCGTTCCTGTTCCAATCGAGCCGTACGGGAGAAAATAATATTATCAAGGCAAGGACCGTTCCGGCGCCGAATACAGAAACCAAAGTTACAAATCTTGCTTTTTCACTTTTGAGAATGTACTTATTCGTAAATAAAGAACCCATCACTGCAAAGGCGGGGAACACCGGCATGATGTACCATATCTTTCTTGCGTTGGCGGCGGAAAGAATTATCAGGGTAAGGGTAACGTGAATTACAAGAAGGATAGAACCTTTATCTCTTTCCTTTACCCATTTTATAAGCATGAGAACAAAACCTGCCAGCGCAAGAAATATCCAGGGCTCGTAAAATTTAAAGAGCGCCGGTATATAAGAGGTATAACTCCAAAAGTCCTGTTTTCCCGCCCCTTCTTCAAGCGCCCTTTTAAATATTATATAGCCGAAATGTTCTTTGAAAAATATCACACCGCTGGTTTTGTAACTGTAAAAATACCAGAGCGAAGGAATAACAAGCGCAATAACGGAAGCAAACGTCAGATTAAAAGAAAAGCGTTTTGAAAAACCTTTATTAAAAAGGGTGTAAAGCGCCGCAGTAAGGACCGGAAATACGCCGAGTAAACTTTTCGTTAATATCGCAATACCTGCCGAGACGCCGAAAAGTAAAAAGAATACTCCTGTTTTATTTTCACCTTCTTTCTCCTCTTCTTTTACGGCCTTTACAAAGAAAAACAGCGAAAGTATTACGAAAAATGTGAGCGTCACATCCAGCATCGCGTGCCTCGCGTACTTTGTAAATATCTGGGTGGTTAGAAGGATTACCGAAGAAAAAATACCGATCCAGTGATCATAAAGCAACCGCCCCAGAAAATAGACCAGTATTATGGTTAGAACCCCAAAGAGCGCCGAAGGAAACCTCGCGGAAAACTCAGAAATACCAAAGGTTTTAAACATAACAGCCATGGACCAGATGCCGACAGGGTCATTTTCATGCATCGCCTTCCCCTGATAATGCATCGTAAACCACTCCCCCGTCTGTAAAATCTCTTTTGCCTGCTCCGCGTAATAACAATCATCCAGCGAAGCCATCCCCCCCGCCCCCAGTTTCGCAAATAAAACAACAGCCGCAAACACCGCAATAATCAGTATTTGAACTCTCTCGTTTTTAAACATTCTTTTCATCTCTTTTCTGTGTTTTTTTGTTAACCTGATGCTTGACATTATCGTTACGAATAGCCCGCAAGAGATTATTTTTTAGAGTTGACCGGTGTTTTCTATCCGGCATGAGGAATCCTGGGCTTTAAGAGCTGCTTTTAAACCAAAATCTTACTCAAAAAAAGAAGGCCGTTTAAATCCATGATTTTTCTTTCTCTTTTTACACCAATTTTATTGACATTATCTCATGAAAGAATTAAAAACTAAATGGTGGCCGTCCCTCTATCGTTCAAAACCACCATCATGGGTATAAAATAAAAGTTGCTTGATTTACACAAACTTTCTGACAGACTTTATTTATCCGGCTTTACTATTTCCACGTTAACTTTTAACTTATATAAAGGATTTTTTTCGTCATTGCTTTTGACTACAATATATAATTCCGATATTAGGTTTATATCTTTTGTTTTAATTGTAACCTGAAGAATTCCAACTTGACCATTTCTTTTGGGTACATTTGTCGTATTTACTACAGAAATATAATTTGTATTATATTTAAATCCTGTAATTAGTAGCTCAGACCCGCCAGTATTTTTATATTCAAACTCTTTTTCAACAGTTTCACCTTCCTTGACTTTTCCAAAATTAAGAACATTTTCCTTAAAGGTAATTATAGGCTTGTCCTTAAATATTTCATTTTTTATCTTATCCTCACGTTCGATAATATTTTCATATTTATTCTCAGACATATCGGCGCCAATCATTTCTTTAATTATTTTATTTGCTATATCTGATCCATATTTTCTTGCAAGCACATTTTGATTAATACTTGTGCCTGTTTTCCCTTTTTCTATTGTTGATTTCTTAATATTAATTTTTGCAAAATAAAGGCTTACATTAATATCTTTACTATTCTTCTGTTTTTCCTTTACTTTATACTTGACCGTTACCGTGCTGTTATCATTAAAATACACATTTACTATTTCTATCTTATCCCAATCTGATGTTTCATTTAAATCGATACTTAATGTACTTATTTTACTTTCATTGCCAATGTTTTGAATATTTAAATAATACTTACAACTTACACCACTTTTATCGGCAGAATAATATCTAGTAACAAAAGCAATGGCACTCTCGTTCTCATTCCATGAAATATCACTTACAATATATGGTCTTTTTTCCAATTCATATATTTCATTTCTAAGATTTTCCGGGAAAGAGAACATCAAATAATCGACTTTGAAATATTCCATTTCTTTAATCTTATATAAACGCAATATCCCCAATCTCTGAAATTGTTGTTCTTCTGGAAGATACCGAGCTGAATCTGCCCTGAAAAATACATATTTAAAATCCGGAGTAACAAGAATATCACCCTTTAGGCTGTAGATTTCTTTCTCTTCTCTGATATCTACAATAAGAAATGTACTCTCTTTTATATAGTTAATATTTTCTTTATTTTCCCCCATTATACCAACAATATTATCACTTATCCAAAACACTTTTTCGACTAAAAATACCCCCAAATTAATAGAGACCCTTTTTATTACTTTATTGTCTTTTGAATCAACAATAGTTAGCTTTTTATCTTGAGATAAATATACTGCCTTAGATTTGTCGGGACTTAAATAAATACTGTACTCTGAATATAATTCTCTAGTTATTTTATTTTCTTTGCCTGACGAGTCTCTAAAGTAGATTTCATTATTTACTAAGTATATATCTTTACAAAAGAAACAAGCTAATACTATAAATATAAAAGTAGATATTCGAATTAAAAATAGCATATTATCTCCTTACGATTATTCAAAAACCATTGTTAATTATTTTAACAATTTTTTTTATTGGTTGACCCCATAAATTAGCGCCGATACCCGCTTGTTTACCAAAGCCAAAAAATCTATCCAACCAAGCTAAACTCCCATTATTTCCAGACCCCGTGTCACCTATCGTCCCTTTTAATCGGTTTTCTAGTATGAATGCGACGGATGTACACGGAAAATCAGTGTTATCTTTATTTCTGGCAAAATCTCCTACAGACAAATTAGTATTACAGCTTCCAGTTATTGTTGTTTTTTCATAGAACGCATATTTGATACCAAATTTATTTGTAAAATAATGTGGGGCTATATTACTATTACCACAACTATCATATTTCGAGACCTGCACAAAAGTATTAGCTAAACATTTCCCCGTTCCTTCATTACCCACTTCATCAACAAAATCCGCTTTAAAAGTCCTATCACTCCAAACACAATCGTTACCTCTAACTGAGACCGTAATATTTGGCTTTGTAAAATCAGACTCAAAAGGCACATAATAATTTGTTACCATGTAATCTGAAAGAATTTTTATGGAGCATTTATAACTCGTTACACTAAAAGTCTTACCACCTACTGTCCATTCTGCTTTTATTGTATCAAGAGTTGTATTATCTAAATCATTGTTGTTAAAAGGGATATTAAAACTATCTATTTCGGCGTCAGATTCTGAAGTGTATTTTTCTATTCCAGTCCTATTTTCTGAAACAATATTATGTGATGTTGCTCCTCCTGTAAATGTAAGTTCAAATAGACCTGAAACTTCTGGAACTAATGAGGTAACAATTTGATCTTTGAAATAATCTATACTATTTATAGTTATTCCAAACACCTGTTCATGAAACATATCTAACGAAAGCATCCAATCTCCATCAACCTCTATGTAGTAATCACCTGCTTTAGCGGTGTCCAGCTCTGCACTTACAATTCCATCTTGATCCGGTGTATCAATTACATTTTTTACCGGAGCTCCATCTGGGGTATAGAATTTTATAGTTGAATTAACCCCTGAATATGCATCGCCATTAAAATCAAATATTTTTGCCTTTAGTAATTCTGCAGTATTTGAATCTTTTGGGACAACTTGATTATCTCCACTATCAATTTTAATTTTCGCATAAACATTTATACTTTGCGGTTCACTCCACGGCCCCCATAGAGTTTCATTTTTAGATTCATTTAATCCTTCTAATCTTACCATCACAATATGTTCACCTGCAGTCGTAAATTTAAAATCAGATGGGAGTGGACTTCGGGGGTCTTTATCAACTATCCAATCATCTTCGCCATCATAAACATAATCATCAGTATCTTCATATATACAATCTAATCCAACATGCTCATTAACGATTGGCATCTCGGGATCATAAGTTATTTCCGTTACAGACGGACATCCATGAGCTATCCCTGCTCCGAATAGACCAATAAAAAGCATAAACAGAAAACTCTTAATTCTTTTCATTTTTACTTTCCTCCCCAATCCCCTTGATTTGTATTTTTTCATTTTCTAAATTTATAGTAATAAATATTTCATTACCTGAAAACAACTCAACTTTATTATTATACAGCTTACTGCTTACATTTGGCAACCCTTTTTCCACCCAATCTCTTGTTAGCTTGCTGACGGCAGTTCGACCATTCTCTGCTATACTGCCTGATAATTCACCTATCTGTCCTCTCCCTCCACTAAAAGCGGTTACTACCATCTGCCAATTTATTAAATCCGGAGATTTTTGCAAATATCTTATTTTTGTATATTCTATTCCGTTTCTGTCTTCTTCCTCTTTTTCCATCCTAGTCCTACCGCTTCCACTCATCTCAAAAACTACTTCACCTTGATCTCTCGAATGAAACAAATTCTGAGGTATTCTTTTAAAAGAATTAAAATTGTGCATAGTATACGTCAACTGCCGCTCTTCTTTTTTCTCCTGACTTAATTCACAATTATAAAACTCAAATATTGACTCTAGCGGTTTTTCACTATTAGTTAATGTCGTATCTATAAACCATATCCCATATTTCTTAAAAAACCATATTCTTTGATATACTTTTTCATTTCCATTCTTTTCCACCCTTAAGAAATCATAGTCTTTATTGCTTTCAAATTTTGCTATTTCACCTTTCCTTAGATCTTCATTACCCATATATTTAAATTGAATTTCTCCATTACTATAAATTTCAAATTTCCCGGTATTTAAATTATAACTAAGCATCTTCATTCGATCATTTATGTATAACGAATCCTTTTTGCTATTTTTTTCCTGATTTTCCCGCCTATACTTGGCAAACTCTAAACTATCTGCAATATCCCAACTGTTCCTCATGGCGACATAACCGCTATTAGGGAATGATTTAGTAGTTTTTTTCGGGGCTATTGAATCAGGCATTTTCATTCCGCCATAGGCAATAAATCGGAAATCACTTCTATCGAATATTTTCCCCAGCCAATAATAATACTGCCTTAGATTAACTCGTTCAGTGTCATTTCCTATTTGAGACAGGCATCCTTCACCGTCCATCAAATACATTAAGTTTTTCGCCAGCTTTTTTGTTATTTCTGCCACTTCTTTTGAAACGGATATTTTATTCTGCCAGCACAATCTGATCAGAACAGTCAATTCTTTTACTGTTTCATAACTGCCATCATCTTTCACCAATCCATCTTCATTCATTCTATCAGATAAAATTCTCCTTAAATTATCCCACATAATATCAACATTCTTCATGCTGACACTAAGCTCAGGATAAACCACCATAAATTTTAGAGCAGTAACTATTTCTTTGAGTTTTTCAGAGCTATTTTCTTTCGGTAAATTCTGGAGCAAGTATTCCATATCCTGCAATAATCGCTGCGATACTTTCGTTTGTGTCTCTTTTGTATAAGTATCTATGCTTCTCAAATTTTCATTTATTTCTGTTAGTTTTTCTATTCTTTCAGCTATATTTTTACTTTTTATTTCAGACTTCGTTTCTTCCAGATATTTATTTAATGCTTTTAGCCAGGTGCTCAATTCTGCCGAATCACGATTAAATTCAGCTGACATTTTGAAATTCTTCCATTTATTCAAAACCAACTCTTCATTTGAAATTATTACTTCACCTTTTGTAACAGACTCTACTAATTTCGCTGACTTTCTATATTCCTGATTTATCAGCTTATCCTGCCATCGCGAGTACAAAGTGAAAGGGAAATATCTACTATTCGTCTTCTGAAGCTTATCGATTAATCGCGATATTTCCTTACTGTCTACTGGAGTTTTAATAAATTCTGTTTTATTTTTATCTACTTCCTTATATTTCAGCTGTTCAACAATTTCCTTTTTGCCAAGTATAACTTCCAAATTACCATTCTTTTCTCCAGCATACTCAACAAGAAATATTACTTTTACGCTTTTAGTTTCTTTAAATATTTCAGGATAATCAAGGAGCTTACTTACCTTAAATAATACTTCCTTATCACCATATAGAACCTTTTTTACCTCATTATTTTGATCACTCGGAGCATAGGTACTGACATCTATCACACCAAAACAAGGCAACCCATTAGGGATATCTTTAAAACCCAGTTTCACATTAATTTTATTATTTTCTTTATCATATGTAATTTTATCTCTCGTATCTATTAAATTAAAAGTTAAAGCTTCTCCATACCTTATTGGTTCTCCGTGAGTGGGGAAGACAGAGACGAATTGTCTGTACTCACCTTTTCTGACACGATTCACGTCCATATATTCTTTAATATTTTTCGATAGAGTTAACTGATCTTCTTTCGTTTTCGCTTTACCAGTGTTTTCTTTAATTTTCCGTATTTTTTTATCTTCGCCAACTCTAATCCTGTTTAGACTATACGCCTGAGCCTCTCCGCCGTAATATTGCTCGCTCTCGCATTCTTCCGCGAAAAAATCCGTAGGGGTGGCCGTCCAACCCGGTCTTTCGCGGTCTGCCTCAGGTGTTTCTATAACCCAGTCGTCCAAGTCTTTATATGCTAAAGGGTTACCCTTGAATTTATAATATTTCTTATATGCCTTTATAAAATCCACATCAGAGATCATTCCATCCTTCCAGCCGGTATAAGAATAACTTAACAAAGCGTGATAACCAGCGCAGTTTACTGAAACGGGATTGCCTCCAATAATAACTAGATTCGGCTCAACTATTCCTTTCTCTTCGTTAAAACTATTTTCCCATATATCCTTAAACAGCTCTTGATATTTCCATTTTAATCCCAATTTTCTATAGATATCCAGGGTGGGAATACTTGAAGGATTCTTCGTAGCGCCATCAAGCATAAATAAAGCTTTTGTTGTTCCTTTCTTTTCATATGTATATTTCAGCATGCCGTATATTTCTTTTATGGTTGCTTCTTCTTTATTCTTTTTCTTAAAATATTCACACAAATCTAATATTCTATTATCAAGAAAGTTTATTCTGCTTTCCTCGCTGTGATCTCTTCTTTCTGACAAATAATATTTTAAAAACATTGATAACGGAAAATCCCACTTGCCGGTATCCACACCTAATTCTTGCAAAGCCAGGGCCACGTAAATTACATCGGACGCTTCATTATTCCAGTTTGGTTTTGGTATAGGCATTGACGGCGCAGAAGGAACAACGTCATCTGTCCGATAATAAAACACATCCCCTTTTTTATACAGCATATAATCCCGGTGAAAAAAGTCCATAATACATTCGAGTATCTTAATGTATTTTTCTCTATACTCATCTTTTAGTATTACTTTATCTTTTTCGCCAGAGTTATCTTTACGGGTAATCAGCCTTGCGAGTTCCCAGGAGCCTACTCCAAAAGCATCAAGCATCGAAGCCTTTTCAATGAGATAAATTCCGTTTGATTGGTCAAATGAGACAGGATGTCGTTTTTCATTGCTTAACCTATTAAAACTTTTTCCCTTGGAATACCCATATAATTCACCGGTTCTTGTAACCGCAGCCTGTAATGGGATCCAGTTTTTTCCATCTTTGTCTTTGGTAAGAGAGTATACTTTAAATAATTTTTCTATTATTTGTTCGCCCAGTTTTTGATATTCGACAGAGCCAGTTCTATCATAGAATCTAAGATATCCGTCGATTCTACTAGGGTACTGTGCGAAAATAACATTATTACACATAGACAAATCACCATTCGTCTCTGTATTCTCCCCGTAAAGTAATTCGAAATTATATACTCCACGGAGATAACAGTCTATCGAACGAACCACAGTTGTATAGCCGGTAAGCATTTGCTGATCTTCAGCTTGGTCTGCATTTAAAGGAAGGATAAAAAGACAAAATACTATTATTGCCAAGGCAAGTTTTATTACTTTTGATATTCTCCCTATCATAATATTCTTTAATCACCCTTGTTTTAAAGTAAACAGAAAAATTAATAATTTGTTAATTATTCGAGGCTCTCTCACCCCTTTCTAAGATTATTTTAACTTTTTTTCATTTGATAGTCAATGCCAATTTACTGTCTGTCAAAGCGTAATAACAATCATCCAGCGGATTGGGGACAGGACACCGAAACGCACGTTGTCAGTCCCAACAATGCCTTTGTTCTTTTTGTAGAAAGCTCCGGATTCTCGATTTCTTGAATCCGTTCGTACCCAACCCGGGCCAACCATCTCTTTAAGGATTCAGCTTTTGGCGAGGGTATTGACTGAACAATGCGGAAAGCTCCTTCAGTATTCACGCAGTCAGTCTCATACTTTTTCCCATCAGAAGAAGCTAATTTCAGTTGTCGACAGATTGTCGACAACTCAGCGCCATCTTCGCTTTTAACTCTGATTTTCATTTTATACCAATAATCACGAGGGTTTTGACTATCCGTAAGAACTTCTATAACATCAACAACAGAAAACCACCACTCGTTGTTGTCAACTATTTTTCTTATCCTTTTTCCTTTAAAAAGCGCTATTTTAGTCTCCGCCATTTCTAACTCCTTAATCCCCTTGAGATTTAAATACTCCTTAGCTCACTAACTTGCTTGAATACACCTGTATTTTACTACGAAAACCGTGCAAAATCCAAACAAAGCCGATTTATATAATTATTTTGATCCTTGAAACCTTTGCCACTCCCCGTTTTCATAATAATATACTGAAGAGCCTTTTCCAATAATACGGTTTGCAATACCGTCTTTATTAATATTAATTTTTAATCCCGGATTATTTCTTATTATTTCGTCTTTATCTGCCTTTAATATTTCAAGAGAATAGGCCTTTTTGTTTTTCTCCACTTTCGTAAAAGAGACCTCATCTTTAGTGGAAGCAATAAATATATTATCCTCTTTTATCACTTTCTTGTCAGCATCATTATAACTTAAAATAATCAAATTAGTCAGGTTTTCCTTATGAACCAAAAAGGCCCAAGCATCCCCGGTTCCTAAAAAATTACCCTTGATAATATTATTAGGCTCTTTGTTATTCCAATTTTGAGGAATTGAATATCCTTTTGCTTTGAAAAAATTAACAACACTTTCGGGGATATCGCCAAAAGCTCCTATATTTAAATACTTAATATTTTCAATGGTGAATTTTTCATTTGAAGTTGCTTTGTTAGATTCGTCAAAAGTTATTGAACTTATAATTATATTG
>Ga0156422_1163_pt2 | contig 15670 bp, 12 predicted proteins | sample RifOxyA2_FD_108065 | JGI IMG/M metagenome (GOLD analysis project Ga0156422, IMG submission 108065) | Candidatus Firestonebacteria bacterium RIFOXYA2_FULL_40_8
CTGTATCTTTCCCCTGGGCTTGAACCCGAGTTTTTCCGCGAGCTCAGCGTGATAATCAACTTCATGCTTGTTATATTCTTTTTTCTCGACAACAGCCGTTTCATAAATAAAAGTCGTTCCGCTGTTACCCCTTCCGGTATTCTTTCTTGCGCCTGCGGCAAAAAGCATAAGAGCCGTCTTAATTGCAGAGTTCAATGATACAACGGTCCTGAGGTTTACAGAAAGGTCATATTTTTGCTTTCTTAATCCGGAAAACAAACGAAGATATTTAAAAACAAAAATACGCCGGATATCACTGCTTCCCGCCGGGAGTTCCACCACCTTGTCAAAAAGCTTTTGATTTTCAATGATACCATAACTATTGGTCACGGTCAGAAGGGTAATTTCAGCTGTTTTATACCTGTCCCTGAGCCCGCGTAAAAAAGGAACGGAAAACAACATATCACCCAGACCGCCAAGGTTTATCACCAGTATTTTCATTTTTTCCTTATAGTCCACAATAAATTTAAAGCAAGCGCCCCTCTAAAAAGCGGGATATACGCCAGATACGGCCTTCCCGGATCAAAATAACTTGTCGTAAAAGATATTTCTTCGGATTTCATCATTCTTTCAAATTTCCTCCTGTAAATCAAGCCAAAATGAAGAGGATTTTCCTTATACCGACGCAGTAACCTCATTATTATTTCCCCTATCTTCTCTCTCATATTGTTTGGAGTGTATATAACCGCGATTCCTCCTGGTTTTAATATCCTTTTGATCTCTTTCAGAAGCTGTACTTTGTTTTCATCGCTGATATGTTCTATAAAATCCACACAGGCAATACGGTCGAAATAATTATCATCATAAGGAAGCGTTTTAGCAGTATCGGCCGCTATAAAATCCGGCTTAACATTGAATTTTTCGCATAATTTTCTCGCCATATTTATAGACTCTTCAGAGTAATCAACCCCGTAAGCCATAGCACCAGCTTTCGCCGACCTGAAAGCAAAAGTGCCCACTCCGCATCCCAGGTCCAGAACTTTCATTAAAGGCGCAACCATTAATTTTGACATAACATATATTACACGCCGTTTCATATCCGCTGCTTTCGGCTCATAATAATTGTCAATCTGAAACTCTTCGCCTTCTTTCAAAATATTCTTATCATAATCCTTATTGGTTATTTCCACCATTTTCATCTCTCTCCTTTATCCAATACTTCCTCAATTGCAGCTTCAACAGTTTCAGTTGTTATCAGCTCTTTACATTCAAAGGACCTGCAGTCTCCGGGATGACATCCCTCGCAGTTCAGCTCAGAAAAAACCGCCTTACTGTTTTGGCTCAAAGGACCCCAGACTTTATAACTGTCCAAAGGATGTGCGTTCCCAAAAATAGCAACCGTCGGAACTTTTAACGCGGCCGCAATATGCATAGGACCCGTAGAATTGCCTACAAATACTTCACTTAAAGATATCAAAGCCGTCAGAACCCCGAGAGTCAAACCTTCCGCTATTACCGCCCCTTCCTTTACCATAAAAGCCGTTTCCAGAACATAATCATATTCATCTTTACCTGCGGTAAGAACCACTTTCATTTTCTTTGTATCTATAAGCCATTTTGTGACTTTTGCATATCCCTCTTTGGACCATCTTATGTATTCCTGCCTGGAACCGGGATGCACAACGGCAAATTTTCCTTCTATCTTATTTTTTTTCATGAAATCCTGCGCAGCGGCTTTGTTTTCGGGAGATACTTTTACTTCAGGCAGGCTCTGCTCCTGCATTACTCCGACCTTAGCGGCCACTTCCAACGCCGAGATGACCTCATGCCTTATTCTAACATCCCTGTCATCCTTAAGAATCAGGTTAAGAAAAAAAGATCCTCCGCTTCCGGAATAACCCGCCCTCCATTTTGCCCCGGACATATAAGCGAGCCTATTGAACTGATAACCTGGATGAAAGACCAGGGCTGCGTCATAATTATTTTTTCGCAAAAACATCTCACACTCCTGCCTTGAAGAAAAAGACTCATATTCTATGACAGCATCGATGCTCTTATTCCCAAATAAAAGTTCTTTCGTATAACGGCGGACAAGGATGTCTATTTTTGCCGCAGGGTAACTGTCTCTTATAGCTTTTAAAGCCGGTGTTGTCAGGATCAGGTCTCCTACGCGGTCCAACCGTATCAGAAGTATGTTTTTAATTTCTTCCTTTGAAAACACTCCCGGCTTTTCATTAAGAAAAAGGAAAAGAAAAGAACCCGCGGTTTCAGAGAGAAGGTACATTTTTTTTCTAAGAACCCTGTAAAGCCTTCTGAAAAAAGTAAATTTTTTAAAGCTTGGTTTATTTGTCACAGTTTTTCCGCCTCCGCCGCAAGCTTTTCGGCTATAGCTTTCCAGTCATAACTCCTGATATTTTTAGACCAGCTTTTATCCCATTTCATTTCGGCTGCCTGTCTGAGCTTTTCCAGCCATTCTTTTTCAATCAACGGCGCAATGAGGATATTCGGAAAACTAAGCCTGTTTATCTCAACAAGAGGGGATGCTACCACAATCTTTTTGGCCGCCGTATACTCAATAACTTTAATATGAAAAGAAACATTTTGAAATTCATTAACAACACTCGGAACAATTCCTACATCCGTAGCTTGGAAATACTTATTAATTTCCTGACTGTTTACAGCCCCTGTGAATATAATATCTTTTGCTGCATACTTTTGCTTTAGCTGCTGATCATCCTGGACAGGTCCGACAATCAGCAAAGCCGCGCCGGGCATGTCCTTCTTAAGTTTTGTAAATACTTCCAGAATAAACCTCAAGTCCACCCATTTCCCCACGTTTCCAATAACACTAAAAACAATCTTGCCCTCCAGCCCCAGTTTTACCTTTAATTCCTTTACCGCAGCGACAGGCATATTCTCAATACACTCAAGGTCCACCCCATTGACCAACGGCATCGCTGTTTTATTGTGATTTTTTTTAAGCCATTCCGCCAATCCCACAGACACCGTCAAAACAAGGTCTGCTTTTTTTAACTCCGCCGAAACAAACTCTTTCTTAAAATCATCGAAATTGTCATTACTGCTCATGTAGGGCAAATCAACAAGATCATATATATATTTAAAATTCTTTCTCTCTCCTGCATCTTTGCAAGGCGCAGGAAAAGCATGAATGGAAGAGTTGAGCAATATATCTATTTTTTCTTTCTGCATTATCCTTTTTAACCGCAAACGGTTCAGCGAAGCAGAGAGCCTCAAAGGCCGTCTGAATATCGGCACCCGGATCGCGCGAACATCCCCTTTTTTGTAAAGCTTCACCCGTCTAAATATATCCATAAGCATATTTTCCAGGCGCTTTACCTTTGAACCGGAGAATTCAACTGCCCAGGTGAGATAATAAACATTATATTTGCCGGACAACGCTTTCGCCAGTTCAAGCTCTCTGACCCTCACAGAATCTTCAGAAGGGATATGTGGAATGACCAGAAGTTTCTTTTTTTCCTGATTTATTTCTTTATTTTGTATTTCCTTTTTTATCAGGGCATATACATCTTCAATCCTTTTTCTCCAAGAATTTTCACCGGCAGCCCTTAGACGCATTTCCCTGTCTTCGGGCGGATCAAAGGTCAATCGCCTCTTAACCGCTGCAAAAAATTCTTCTTTGTTCGAGGTAATGTCAATTAACCCTTCAAATTTCATTATCTCCGGGAACTTAGAGGTAACAACAGGTTTCCCGGTAGAAAGATAATCATAGATCTTTGTAGGCTCCACTTCTGTATTTGCCGGCACATAAGGCATAATGCAAACGTCAAAGCCATTTGTATATTTCGGCAGTTCCCAGAAATCTACTCCTCCCGTAAAATGAATATTAGATATTCCCTTAAGAGAGCTGATATCGACACGCTTACTGTGATAATCCCCGACAACAACTATCGAACACTCCGGCAGTGCCCCGGCAAGATACGCGAAAGTTTCCACGTCAAATCTTTCGTTTACGGTCCCCATATAGCCCAGAACAGGCTTTTTCACCTGTTTCATTATTTCAGCGAGCCCTGAATTATTTCCCGGCGCGAAAATCTCCGATACCGTACCGCTCGGAAGAAAGAGCGAGTTTTTATTCACTCCTTTTGCTTCGTTCTCCATAACCTTTGACACTGTAAACACCAGGTCAACCCGCTCCAGCATCTTACGCTCTTTATTTAAAACATCCTTTCTGGCATTGCCCTTCAACTCCGTAAAATACTCCCCCCATTTTTCCGCCCAGTCAAAACAGGATACTTTACAGCCGTCAAACCATTCTGCGAGGTAATAATCATACGGATGATAAAGCCAGAGAATTGATTCTTTCGTTTTCGGCAGGCGCCGCAGGAGCTTCATCATTCCAAGAGAAAGCGCCCGGTTTATTTTATTAAGCCACTCCACCCTCATAAAAGGAAGAATAAAAAGCGGAGTTAGAATAAATAACTCTTTGGTATAGTTATCGGCTCTGACTAAAAATGCCCGTTTCCACCTTGCTTTCCATTCGTCATTTTTTAAAGCATTTTTGGGAGAAAGAATAAAATCATGCAGGCTTACGGGCGGTTCGATATAATAGACTTTATCAATTTCCGGACATCTTGAAAACTCCCTTGAAAAATGCTGTTTTCTCGCCCATCTTTTTTCCCAGTAATTAATTGAAAAACAAAGCACCTGTGTCTTTTTCAGTTCTTTCTTTTGCAGGGCGCTTTCCAGCAGAGCCATTATCTTTCCTATCCTGACTTCCCAGGTGTTCTTTTTGGCATGTTCAAGTCTTTTTTCTTTAAAAGCAGGCTCTTTTTCAGCAAGAGCCTTTTCAATATATGTTATAAATTCAGCCCTGTCTTTGGCAAGAGAGGCAACATCTCCGAATTTTGACAAGGAAGGAAGCGCTGTTGAAACCACAGGTTTGCCGCTCGCAAGGTACTCATTAAATTTGATAGGGAAGCAGGCATCGGTATATTCATTTCTCGCATAAGGAATAATGCAGACATCAAACGCTTTTACATATCCGGGAAGCAAAGAGTAATCCCGCCCTCCGAGTATCCTTATATTTGAACGGCTCTTAAGTATACTAATATCGGTGTTACTTTCCCCAATACCAATTCCTCCTATCAAGACCAGGGACCACTCAGGCCTCTTCTCCGCGACGTAGCTTAAGAGTTCAAAATCCACCTTGTAAGAACTCAAAACGCCATAATAACCGATTACCGGTTTATTCAAATCTTTAATGTCGCAGGGGATTACAGTCTCGAAAAGAGCAGCTTTTGAAAAATGCTCATAATCCCCGACATTCTCAACCAGATAAGTATACGGATTGAGTTTTTTCTTTTCAGAAAAAAGCTTTTCGCTTGTCGTAATTACTAAATCAGCTTTCTCAAGAAGTTTTTTTTCAGACCGCAATATCCATTTTCTGGATTTTTTTGTTTCATTGTATGCGGGGGTTTCAGAGTAATCATCCACACAATCATAGAGGACCAGTGATTCATTCAATTTTCCCATAAAATAACTTGCTTCAGGATGATAAGCCCAAAGCACGGGTTTTTCCATTCCAAGCTTTTTAGCCCATCTCCGGACAAAGAACAGAACGATTATATTATTTACAGCTTTGATAACACGGGAGTATTTCCCAAGGTAAGACACAAACGGATAAATCCTGAAAAGATTTTCATTTATTCTTTTATGTCTTTTAAAAATATCGACAACACTTCTTTTCCCCCGCAAAAAAGAAAGAATAAACCCTTCCAAAGTGCCGTCTTTAAAAACATACAGGACATTATGCTCTTTGGATAACCTGCTCATTATATGCTGTTTGTTAGTCCAGGAAAAATCATCCCAGGGCTGGGTCGAGAAGCATATTATGTTGTGTTTTTTCTCCATTTCAAATCCTTTTTATCAACCAGTCATACATACCGTAGGGACATGCATGCCTGTCCCTACGAAGATAAACTATTTTAAAATCATATTTATTTTACAGCGTATACAACGTAACCGCTGGGGCATACTTTACTCTTCCAGAAAAATATATATTTCAACGGGGAATTTACAAGAAAGAAAATCCTTAAAGGAAAACTTTTCTTGTAGAAGTTATCAAAAAACGCGGTAAATACATTCCCATGGGACTTTATCTCCTTTTCTTTAAATCCTTTGAAAAGATGAAGCAAGCCCTGGTCCGTAAATCTGAAATAATCATAAGGACTGCCATGGATTTTAAACATAAATCTTGTCGAAAGAATACAAACACCGCCTTTCTTAAGAATTCTATGTATTTCACCTATCGCCTTCTGCGGCGTATGGCAATGTTCCAGTACTTCAGTAGCAAACACTATATCATATGTCTCATCCTCTATAGGCATATTGTGGATATCCGCGCATATGTCCGGCTCTACTTCTTTCCTTATATCCAGCGTTTGATATGTGACAGCCTTTACCTTATCCTTATAAAGCGGATATTTCCCCGAACCGATTTCTAACACATTCCCTTCCGGTAGCGCCTGGAAATACAAATTCAATATTTCATCCAACTGCATTCTGGCCAATGAATTTGTCATACTCATAAAAAATCGATAAGTAAATCCGATCATCTTCACGCTCTACCCCCTAAAAAAGTATTTTTATCATAAAACAATCCTGCTGAATATCATTTACCCTTATTCTTATAATCAGAATATATTATTTTTTCAAGTATTTTATGTACAAGAAAATTAAAACTGGACTCTACGTTTGTATTATAGGTACAGCTGCATCCCGGACAATCCTTCCGAAACATCTTTATTGTTTGATTCTTCCAGGATTTAGAAAACACTATTTCATTAAAACCTTGATGCATGATATTTCCTACCGGCGGTAATCCTGCGCAAGTATGAAGATCTCCATTCGTATTCAGCCACACTTCTCCAAGTATACCTCTTAAACAAGGAATATTTCTGCTCGCAGGATCCCTAAAGTACCTTTTAATATATTTCAAGGCTGAAATCGAAAAAGGAAGAAGCTTAGGGCTTTTTTTTCTGACTTCTACAAGTTTGTCAACGACCCCATCCAGAATCTTGAGCTTTTCCCCGCCTACAAACAAGTTTCCGCCTTCACTGCCGGCGTAATAAGGCATCGTCTTGTCAATAAGACTCGGAATAAACGAAATATTCATGGTCTCACACAAATCAGCTATTTTTATTATTCCATTATCACCTATAGTCTTTAAGGAAATTATTGATCCTACCTGAATATCAAGAGTACTTCGTAATTTAATTGCCGCAGTCTGCAGGAAAGATATAGCCTTAACAGATTTTTCATAAGCCCCTTTAATTCCTCTTAACTCATCATTTAAATCTCCGACAGCATCCATAGATATTGTAATATTTATTATACCGCTCTTTACTATTTTTTCAGCCATTTTCTCATTTATCAAAAGAGCATTTGTTATCACACCGACAGTCATGCCGTTTTCTTTTACTACACTGATTATATCAAAAATATCTTTTCTAAGGAAAGGTTCCCCTCCATAGAGAGTAACCGCTTTCACCCCTGCTTCTCCAGCTTCTTTAAATACTCTTACCAATTCGGAAAAGCTGAGTTCTTCCGTTACTGTATTCTTCCAATAACTGCACATAACACATTTACTGTTACATCTGTTGGTAAGCGCAACAATAAGGGACGAAGGTCTTACCTTCTTAATTTTCAAGAGGAAAGGAAAATATCGAGCTATGGCGAAAAAAACTATTCTAATAATAGTTCTTACGCTCTTCATATCACACCTCCGTTCCTGATAACTATTATACTCATTTAAATTCTCTTTTCTTTATCACCTTTGCCGGAGAACCTGCAACGACAACACATGGAGGAACAGATCTGGTAACTACCGCACCCGCTCCGACAATACTTCCTCTTCCAATTGTAACTCCATCCAATATTACGGCATTAGCTCCAAGCCAGACATCATCCTCAATAATAATACCTTTCTTAGTTTCGCCCTGCTTTGAAATAAAAATGTCAGGATTTTCATAAATATGATTAGCCGGGACAATAACAACATGGGCTGCTATATGGACATCATTTCCTATAACCAATCCCCCGTGTCCGTACAAAATACTATAGTCATTAACGGTACAATCTCTGCCTATAGAAATTTTTCCGCCATTTGCTTTTATGAGCGAATACTCATGAACCAGAGTATTATCTCCTATGGAAATTGATGAATTCTCGCGGCTTGCATCAATACGGGCATGACTGTCAACGTATACATCTTTACCCAGAGAAATTTTATTTGCATTCTTTATTTTTGAATTAAAAGCTATATACGTATTAGACCCCGTTTTTACGCCTTTCAACAAACATAACATTTTTTTTATTATAACTTTTACCGATTTCAACATGAACTCCTCCCAACAGTTTTCAAATTCATATCATATTAACCATGAAAAATACTTAGCTTTTGGATGCAAGCCTATAAATCTTTCTTTATCTTCCATGCTAAACAATTTAAGTATTTTATAAAATATTACTACAACAACAGCAAACACCATCCCGACCAGAATCAACCCTATTTTATCCCTAAGATGTATGAAGTAGACACAAGAGACCCCCGCTAAAGCAGCTATAATAGTTTTAACGGCAAATGTTAACGGATAAAAACCCGTCACTGTTTTTCTCAGCAGGGAAAACTCCAAAATTTGCTGAACAAAAAGGGCCATAGAAACGGCTATCACCGCCCCAAGAGGTCCAAAAACCGGTATTAATAAAAACAGCAATCCTACATTTATCGCGCCTGATATCATTCTTATGTATAGTACTTTCCTTTCCTGTCTGACAGCATAAAGAGAATTATATGTTACATGTGTTAAAAGCAGTACATTAAACAGAGAAAATACAGCATAAACCCTAAAAAGAGATGCGCTTGGAAAAAACTTTTCCCCAAGCAATGTCGTAATAACCCGCCCGGGATAGGCTCCAAGAAATATTATTACGGGAGCCAGCAAAGCAATAAGGAGTTTTGCGAGACCATTTATTGTTTTCCTAAAGCTGTCTGTACCTCCTGAAGCTAAAGCTCGTGTCAGAGCAGGAAGGAATATCCCGGCCATTCCTGAGATAAATACCCCGGGGAGATAACCTATCATTATGGCACTGGAATAAAATCCTATTTTTTCAGGATCCTTTAACAGATAACCTAAAGCAAGAACATTGATCTGTCCGCTTAAGAAAAAAGTAAATATGGAGGTAAGCCAGGTAAAAACAGAAAATCTTATTATACTTTTTATTCCCGTATTCTCATTTCCGTCTTTGCACTCATAACCTTTTGAAATTCTATTAATGCCGGAATACGCCAGAACGACAAAAATAATAACACTGAAAGTAAAACAATAAAGAGCGTAATCTAAACGAGGCTGCATGTTGTAAAACAGAACAGCAACCAAGATTACTCCGGTACTCTGAGCAACGATTTTAATTATTGATAAATCCTTTATTTTAAGAACGGCAAAATAATATGAATTTATAAGATCCCTCAAACCAAAACCTATCAAAAGCAGGGAAAGAAGCCCTCTCAGGTTTAAAAATTCCTTTTCCCCGAGTTTTGAACCTACAAAATCAGACAATAGGAATAATGCTGCCGAAGCTATAAAATAAACGACAGCTCTTATCAGTAGGAGTTTTTTAAAAAGTCGAATTCCTTCCAGATCTTTTCCTTTCGCTGAGCACTCAGGCACAAAACGCACCATTGCCATTTCAAAACCAAAAGATAAAATAACGACAAGCGAAGAAACAAAGGTCATCATAAGATTATACGACCCGTAACCTTTTGGTCCCAGCTTTCTTCCGACAATAAGAAAAAACAGACCTGTAAGCCCAAATTCGGCAAATTTACCGACGTAATTCCATAGTACATTCGTGGCAACTAAAGTACCTATGTTTTGTTTTTCTTTATCCATTTTTATCTTCTTTTCCTCGTTAAACTATTAACATAGCAATACACCAGAATACAAAACACCAACAATAATAAAGATAAGGCAATGCCGCGGCCCCAAGGAGGAGAATACTTCAAGAGAAGAACATTAGAAGTAGCAGCACACTTGACCGCTGATCTCCCCCAATTATCCCTTGAACATCTCACTTCTATCCCATCAAGATATGCCTTCATCCATGGACGCCAGAGAACATTCACTATCACTGTCTGTGATGGAAGCACAGTAGAAACCTTCACCATTGCTCCGGCAGCGCTAAAGATCACAGGAAGAGACTCGCGTCCAGAGAATGCCATCGGTTCAACACCCTCTATTTCCCTGACAGTCATATACGGCAATACCAATTTCTCCCGAGAAACGGCTGCAAGCTTTTCCATTATTTTTTTATCTTCTTCTGTTATCTTTTCAGCATCATACAGGTTTGGATTTGAACACAAAACCGGCTCAAGTGCAGTTTTGTGTATAATTATCCAATTTATGCCATAAGCTTTAGCTGCAGCAACCGGATCCTTGTTAAAACGTTCACTCACAGCAATATATTCCAGAGTATGCGAACTCTGCTGATCATGATAACCGTCAAAAGAAAGAATGCCGTAAACAGTTGCAAAATTATTATTAAGAGCGTATATATAATCAGGAACAGTGCTCTTATGAGGAGATATACTTATAACCCTGCCATTCCGTAATATTGAAAGCTCATCAGGAAGATTCGGATATGGAGGCATATCATTATAAGTGTATAAGCTGGCTCTTGATATACTTACATGATAAAGAAGCAGAAGAAGCGTCAAACAAGCAAGTACCGCACTTTTATTTACCGTTTTTTTACTTCTCCTTAAATATTTTTCCATAATAATACCTGCACTTATTATCATGAAAAGATTAACAAAAGGAAGAAACTTTCCGGGACCTCTTAGTTTATTAAAGATCGGTAAACGTGCAAGGATGCCGGTGATCACACCTTCATTTCCCAATGCAAGTACAAAAGCAAGAATAAAGCAAACCATCCATATATTCGTTCCGGCAAATTGTGCAAGCTCTTTTTTCTTTGTATTATACGCAAGTAAACACATAAATAATATTATAACCCCAAGGAAACCGACGACTGCAAATATAGTACCGGAATAATAGAATTGTCCCATTACATCTAAATTTGCACTTCCGGTACCATATGGGGAGTTCGCATTAACAAGCGGCGATGGCAGGAGCATCGAAAGAATTCCACGATAAATACCGTCCCCGCCCATACTAGTTCTCAAAATTGTCCTAAATTCCAGAAGCTGCACAAGAAGTACAGGCGCAGCAAAGACAAGACCAAGAAGCCCTGCCGGGATGGACCATAATGCTCGTTTAATATTTATTCTCCCCGAGAATATCATCAACACGAGAAAAAGAAAAACAAATCCCATTGAGTATATCCAAACCTGCGAATTTCCGGCATGAAAAAATACTCCTATTACAAGACCGGTCAATAATACCCAATACTTCGGTTTTTTTTCTTCTGCAAGCTTTATAAAACACAAAAAAAGCAGGGGTGTCCAAACTATCATTGGCATCATAATTTCTGCCGAACGTCCGGCTATAAGATTATACCCCGAAAGAATAAAAGAGAGAGACCCGATTGACGAAAGCATATCTCGAATCCCGAGTGATCTAAGAAGGAAAAATACTGCAAAAAAGCCTATCAGAAGATGCAGTATCATAAGAATCTCTATCACTAAATACTCATTACCAATCAGATATTTGGATATATAAAATGCTATATATCTTGGAGGATAGAAGACACCCGAAGTACCAAGACTTACAATTGGAGAACCTAAAAACTGGTGAGGGTTCCACTCCGGAAAAACCCCCTTTTCTATACTGTTAAGAGTATAGAGCATTACAGGAAGTTCCGTAGCATAATTATCCGCCTGAGTAAAGTAAAAAGGCTCCATCCTCTCAAGCAAAAAAAGCGACAGGACAAGAAAGGCAAAACCAGCCAGGAGCCAGTGAGATCGTAATTTATTCAGGGGAACCTTTTCCTTTGAAATGCTTTTTAAAAAATAGGCATCTAAAACAGGTCTGAACTTTTTACGGCGCATCAAAATGCCTGACATAAATAATATTACAGCAAGAATAATGAAACCCGAAGAAAAAACCCTTAAAAATACTGCTTTTACAACTTCTTTATCTCCCGGCCAATTTATGAGTTCTTTTGCTACGGGAAAAAAAGAATTGTTACCTAGACAACTTTTTTGCGGAGTTAAAAACACCATACCTTGAGGTCCAGGTTCTTTTATAAATTCATTTACAGCAAGTTCATATTTCTTTTTACCTACAATAACAGTTACTTTTTCAGATTTACGAAAACTATCGTCAGGAACATGAAAGACCAGTTTTTTTATCCACTGATCTTTAATTTCCGACTTTAACTCATGAATTATACCTGTCCTTGAAATATAGCTTGCAATAATGTCTTTTTCCGGCACAACAATAGAAACCGGCTCAGCAGCCATTGAATTCAGAATCTGATCATTTACAGCAAGCGCACCTTTAATTACAAACGCTAAGACTATCGATAATAAAGCTATTTGAGTATTCTTTCGAGCAATCATCTTTTCCTTAATTGAAATATTGCAGTCTCAGACCAAAGATATGATAATGAAAAACATTTTGTTAAAGTATCAAATATTACGCTAAATCCAAACATAAAGCGATGCTTATCAATGACAGGGTCACCAAAAAACATTCCTCCTGTACCAAAAGCTGCTTCTATCTTAAAACCGCTATTTTTAAAGAGCTTCAGCCATTCCCTTCTGCTTTTTTCTGAAACATGCCCCAAACCGGCTCTTCCAATTATCGTGTAAGCATCCAGAGCTTTCTTTTCTTGTTTATTTACTAATTTATTTACAATAGCTTCTTTTTCTACTTTTATCATCCCAAAAGTCAGTTTTTTTAATATTTTAAATCCCTTTACGATAATATTTCCATCTGAGTTTGGTGTAGTAAGTACCGCCAGTCCATTTTTCTTAAGTACTCTCTTTATTTCACATATGATCCGTACAGGGTCAGGGATATGTTCAATAACCTCAGAACAAATAACTGCATCGAATGCCTCACCTTTAAATTTTAAAGAGGTCGCGTCCATTACATGAAAATCACATCCCGTAAGTTTATAATGTTTTTTCTTTCTTTTCGCAAAATCTATTTCAAAATCCGAAAGATCAATACCGGTAAAATTCACATTATATTTACCGTCATATTCATTTTTCAGCCTAAAAATCATCCATGCCTCTCCGCAGCCAATCTCCAGAATATGCAAATTCTTATTTTTACCTGTTTTTTCCACCTCAGCGCCTATTGCCTGTATAATGGATTCATACCTTCTCCAATTTGCATATCTGTTGGAAAAGGACTTTCCGAAGTAACCGCTGCTTTCTTCTATTCTTCGTTTAATATACAGCTCTTTTTCACTGTAAAATGACACAGGGGCATTTTTTTTACTTTTTCTTAATATTCTCATTAATAATATCTCCGGTTTTAAAACAGCATACTTACATTACACCTTGTATTAAGTCAGAGCAGATTTTACGGGAACGTTACTGAAATTTTCTCTGTATAAAACAGAAACTAGTGCGGCTAAAAACCAGAAGGGCTCCATAACCCTTACAATAATAAAGGTGTTTGCTGTAATAGCGTGAAACAAAAGAGCAATAAAGGAAACGGTAAAACCAAACGAAATAGCTTTAGTAAACTCCGTTTGACCGTTTTTATATGTTTTATAACCCATCTTTAGAATGGCGATGATCATCCAGATAAACAAGGCAAACCCGATTATTCCGACCTCTCCAAGTACCGTGAAGTACTGACCGTCAATAAAACTGACCCCCGTAACGCCATAACCGGCAAGCAAGTGCTTCGGGAGTTTCACCGTAATAAGATTTCTCCAGCTCTCAATACGAGCCATGCTTGATTCATCAAAATTAACCTTCCCCACTCCTGTTTCTATCTGCCGGCCCTGAAAGGTTTCGCGCACACGTTCGGTAATGTTTGCCGGTAGAATTAAAGGCACAATAACAACCGCCGCAAGTAATACTGAGAAATACATAAACCTGTTTTTTTTAGTTAGAAACAGGGTAAAAAGAAGCATTATACCAAAACCAATATAGGAAGCTCTGGACAATGTTTGCCAAAAAGGCGGCATAATAAAAGCAAAACCTGATAACGCAAGAAGCTTTTTTATCTTATTTTTATAGTTTAATACAACTGCGGTTAAAAGCGCCAAAGCCATAATAAAATATCCGCCCAAACTTGCAGGTTCTCCGGCGGTTGCCGCTGCGCCTAACGGATCCTCAAATGGAGCAGTAATCCTAACCCCGCTATTAATCTGGGTATATCCGTAAATAGTGACTATCGCAAGGGTTATTAAAGCAGCAGAAAGATAGCGCTTTACATCTTTCTCGTCTTTTACGACATTACTGACCATGAAGAAGAGGAGGAAGTATTCCACGTATTTTAGAACATAAAAAAAACTCTTTACCGGATTTACATCTCCGTAGATTATTCCTTTCAATGTAAATATTATACAAGCCAACGTATATGCAATAACAGAAGCATTAAGCGGAGTATTTTTCAGCAACCCGATAGATTTATCAATGGCTATTCTCGCAAACCAGGCGAACACCACTATAAGGAGAATAAAATCATCCAGACGCATTACAACATCCCGGCCCGGAACGGAAGCAAGTTTTATTTCCGGAGAGAGAAGCATGGAAAAAACAAGAATATAAATTCCAAACTCTATTCTGAAAAATGCGATTATTCCGACTAACAGTCCGAGGATTATACCGAGCAAGACACCTGAGTTGGCTTGAGGGATTAAAAAGGCGACAAAGAGAGCTATCAGAGCAAATACCGCAAAAAAAACCAGCTTATACTTAGCCATCTTTGGGGTCTTTCTTTTCTTCTCTGTAATACCTGGAACTGTAATAGTAGCTGCCGTAATGCGGCATCATTTTAATGTTAACATCATTAAGCACAATACCCAGAATATTGGCATGAACATTATCCAGCTGGGATTTCGCGCGCCTTAAAGCAAGCTTGGAGGTGCGTCCAGACTGATAGATGAGGACCACTCCGTCCACCTTGGACGCAAGTATGGTGGAATCCGCAAAAAGTAAAACCGGAGGACAGTCAAAAATAACCAGATCAAAATTTGCTTTAAGTTCCGCAAGTAAATTATCAAGACTCGCAGAACTGATGATATCAACAGGGTTGGTGTACATTCTGCCGCACGTTATAATCTTCAGGTTCTCAATGCCCGGAACTTTTATTATATTGTCGAGTTTCAGCCCGCTCATCAAAATATCAGAGGTACCTTTGAGCGCTTCTTTCCAGGTAATATTACCGAGTAACACATCGGAAAGTCCGTTTTCACGGGGAAGCCCGAATATCTTATTAATAGAAGGCCTTCTTAAGTCCGCTTCCACAAGCACAACCTGCATACCTGCTTCGGCCGAGGAAAGAGCATAATTAATAATAGAGAAGGTCTTTCCCTCCGCGGGGCCGGAACTTGTAAAGATGAGTGATTTCTTTTTGTCTTTAGACACCATAAAAGAGATATTTGTCCTGAGTGTATGATAAGCTTCAACGAGCACTGATTTCGGAGAGTACCATAGGATGAGATGCCTTTTTAAATATGCATCTTTATCTTTCTTCTTAAATATACGTCCCAGCCATCCGCC
>Ga0156422_1184_pt3 | contig 15544 bp, 14 predicted proteins | sample RifOxyA2_FD_108065 | JGI IMG/M metagenome (GOLD analysis project Ga0156422, IMG submission 108065) | Candidatus Firestonebacteria bacterium RIFOXYA2_FULL_40_8
CCGAAAAGATCAAGGCAGTCTCGAATGTCGTTGAATACTTAAAAGAAAAAACCAACTCCTAATCGGACACGGTTAAATCATGAAACGTAGAGTCGTAGTTACCGGCCTCGGGGTGATCTCCCCGGCTGGTAATGATGTTAATACATTCTGGAAAAATCTTTGTGACGGCGTCAGCTGCGCAGATAAAATCGCCAGATTTGACGCTTCCCGTCTGACTACTCAGATTGCCTGTGAAGTCAAAGGTTTTGATCCTACATTATACATGGACAAGAAGAGCGCCCGGCGTATGGATGGTTTTACCCAGTACGCTATGGCGGCGTCTGTTCAGGCGATGAAGGATTCCGGTCTTGACATCACTAAAGAAGATGCCACCAGAATGGGTGTTATTATTGGTTCGGGCATCGGTGGTCTTACCACCCTTATGGACCAAACCTATACTCTTATCGAAAAAGGTCCTTCAAGAATTAGTCCTTTCTTTATAGCCATGATGATTTCTAATATGGCCGCAGGAATGGTCTCAATACAACTGGGCTTAAAAGGTCCGAGTGCTTGTGTTGTGACGGCCTGTGCTTCAGGTAATAACAGCCTCGGAACTTCCTACCGGCATATTCAATACGGAGATGCGGATGTTATGGTTGCCGGCGGTTCTGAATGTACCATAGTAGAGCTTGCGATGGCGGGTTTCTGTTCCGCTCAGGCTATGTCCTGCCGTAATGATGATCCGAAACATGCAAGCCGTCCGTTTGACAAAGACCGGGATGGTTTTGTCATGGGAGAAGGCTCCGGTATCGTGGTTTTGGAAGAACTTGAGCATGCAAAAGCCAGGGGAGCAAAAATATATGCGGAAATGGTCGGGTACGGTATGTCTTCCGATTCTTTCCATATGACTGCTCCGCCGGCAGACGGAGAAGGCGGCGCCCGCGCTATGGAAAATTGCATTAAAGATGCAGGCGCAAAGCCGGAAGATGTAGATTATGTGAATGCTCACGGAACCTCAACGCCTTTGGGCGATGCGGGTGAAACTGCGGCTATAAAGCGTGTATTTAAGGAACATGCTTATAAACTTTCAGTTAGCGGTACAAAATCAATGATAGGACATATGCTCGGGGCGGCAGGCGGGGCTGAGTTCATTACCACCGTACTTTCGGTAAAGAACGATCTTATTACTCCGACTATTAATCTGGTTAACCCGGATCCTGCATGTGACCTTGATTATGTGCCGAATAAAGCCAAACAAAAAACCGTAAATCTTGCTATTTCCAATTCCTTTGGATTTGGCGGGCATAATGCCACTGTTGCGGTCAAAAAATACGTTGGATGAAAAGTTCTGACGCTGAAACAAAAACAGAGCTTACTGAGTTCCAAAAAATAATAGGTTACCGGTTTAAAGCCGTTGATATTTTAGGAACGGTTTTTTCCCACTCTTCTTTCGTAAACGAGAATAAGTTTGAGAGAAAAGAATCAAACGAACGACTGGAGTTTCTTGGAGATTCGGTGGTAGGTGTAGTGACTAACCGGTACTTGTTTGAGAAGTATAAAGATGAAGATGAAGGTTTCCTGACCAGGGTTAAATCTATGGCGGTTAGCCAGCCCAGCTTGGCTGCTGCAGCGAGAAAGTGTAATCTTGGCGGGTATCTGCTTCTGGGAAGAGGGGAAGAAGCTTCCGAGGGCAGAAATAAAGAATCTAATCTCTCAAATGCTTTTGAAGCGCTGGTGGGCGCTATTTATCTGGACGGCGGTCTCGAAAGCGCTGCAAAATTTATAAAAGAATTTGTTTTAAATAATCTGGTGGTGGATGAGAGGGAAGCAAAGGATTACAAATCCGAGCTTCAGGAACTTATCCAGAAAAAGTTCAAGAAAAGGCCGGTCTATCATATCGCCTCGGAAGAGGGGCCTGAACATCAAAAAACTTTTATAGTGCGGGTTGCTTTTGCCGGAAGTATCCTTGGTGAAGGACGGGGTAAAAGCAAGAAAGAAGCAGAGTTGTCTGCCGCGAAAGAAGCTTTGAAAGCTTTTTAATACAAGGAAAAGGAGAGAAAAATATGATGAATTATTTTTTCACAGAAGAGCAGCAAATGATAATAGATACGGCGAAGGAATTTGCCGCCAAGCATATAAAACCTGTCAGGGAAAAATATGATGAAGAAGGTCACTTCCCGACTGAAGAAGTTAAAAAAATGGGCGAAGCGGGTCTTTGCGGACTTTATATTCCCGAAGAATACGGCGGCATGGGAAAAGGTATTATGGGACTTTGCCTTGCTGTCGAAGAGATGTCCAAGGTCTGTTCCGCTATAGCGCTTTCCATGGCGGCAACTGCGCTAGGAACTTTCCCTATCCTTTTGTTTTCGTCAGATGCTCAGAAGAAAAAATACCTCCCGGATATCGCTTCCGGTAAAGATCTGGCGGCATTTGGTCTTACCGAGGCCAATGCAGGTTCCGATGCTCTTGGCATGCAGACCACCGCAGTAAAAGACGGCGACTATTATGTGTTAAACGGAACAAAACAGTGGATCACTAACGGCGGAGAAGCCCGGGTTTACAGTGTAATAGCGGTAACGGACAGGGCGAGGGGTTCCAGAGGGTTGACTGCTTTTATTATAGAGAAGGATGCAAAGGGTTTCACTTTCGGGAAAAAAGAAAATAAAATGGGTATTCGCGCTTCTGCGACCCGTGAACTTGTATTCCAGGATTGCAGAGTTCATAAAGATCAGGTAATAGCTAAAGAAGGTATGGGCGCTATTGTTGCGGTCAATACACTTTATAACTCAAGACCGGGCGTTGCGGCTCAGGCTCTCGGAATCGCCGCAGGTGCTTTTGAAGAAGCACTTGCTTATTCAAGACAGAGAAAACAGTTTGGTCAGCCGATCAGCTCTTTCCAGGCGATACAGCATATGCTGGCAAATATGGCTACAGAAATTGAAGCAGCCAGGGCACTTCTTTATGCGACGGCAAAAACTATAGACGCTGCGGGCGACGCAAAAGCTTTTGCAAAAGAATCCGCAATGAGCAAACTTTATTGTTCTGATGTTGCTATGAAGGTGACCGTGGATGCCGTTCAGATTCTCGGCGGTTACGGTTACATGAAAGAATACCCCGTAGAAAAAATGATGCGCGATGCAAAAATTACGCAGATCTACGAAGGAACCAACCAGATTCAGAGAAACGAAATAGCGTTAGGTTTGATAAAAGAAATAGCATCAAAAAAATGATGCTTGGATGGTTAGATGGTTGGAGGCTTGGCAAGAAAGAACCTGAGGACGGAAGTCTGAGGACAGAGGTCGGATAAAGTAAATAGTACCACCTTTAAAAAAGACTTTATAGACCTTACGGACGTTATAGACTTTTAGACGGTTGTTAGTGCTTGTATCAGTGGAATCCGAAAGTTTTGTAATCAGTGGAATCGTTTTTCTAGGAGATCAACAATGAACATAGTCGTATGTATAAAGCAGGTACCGGGGACCACTAAGGTGGCGATTAATCCGGCTACCAATACCCTGATAAGGGAAGGCGTAGAAGCCATTGTCAATCCTTTTGATGTTTACGCGGTTGAAGAAGGCATACGCTTAAGAGAAAAGTTTGGAGGGAAAGTAACCGTTATTATAATGGGTCCCCCTCAAGCGGACCAGGCAGTTAAGACTTGTATAGGTATGGGTGTGGATGAAGGTGTGATTCTCTCGGACCGTGCGTTTGCGGGATCGGACACACTTGCTACTTCCTACACTTTAGCGCAGGGTATAAAGAAGATGGGCGGAGCTGATGTTATCCTTACCGGAAAACAGGCCATGGACGGAGATACGGCGCAAGTTGGTCCCGGTATTGCCAACTGGCTGGATATTCCTTTTGTTGCCTGGGTTAAAAAAATAGAAAACGTTGACGCGGCGGCAAAAACTATCAGAGTTGAAAGGCTAATGGATGACGGCTATGAAGTTATAGAAAGTTCCCTGCCTGTTCTCATTTCCGTGGTAAAAGAGATAAATGAACCCAGAATAGAGTCTATGCGCGGAAAAATGAAAGCAAAGAGTTATAAAGCTTTAATCTGGAGCGCAAAAGATATTGAATGTGACCCGGATTTTATAGGGCTTCGCGGTTCACCCACCCTGGTTAACAGGGTTTTTGTGCCGGTTAGAAGCGGCAAAAAAGAGATAATCGAAGGCGCTACGGTTGAAGAAAAAGCCGACAAGATAACGAAAAAGTTAAGAGATGCAAAGCTTATTAATTAAAAGTTTAAAGATTCGGAGGCTATTGTGGCTATAAAAGTATTAAATGAAAAATGCGTCGGCTGTAAACTCTGCCTGCCTACCTGCGCGCAGGGTGCAATTACGATGCTTGATACAAAAAAAGCGTTTATAGATCCAGTTAAATGTAATTATTGCGGGGCCTGTCTGGATGCCTGCAAGAAATTTAAAGCCATACTTATTCAGGTAGACCGGAAAGTATCCGACCAGGACCTTTCTCTTTATAAAGGTATCTGGGTTTACGCTGAACAAAGACACGGGGAGATTGCCTCGGTTGTTTACGAGCTTTTAAATGAAGGCAGAAAACTTGCCGGAGAGCTCGGGGAAGAACTTTGCGCGGTGCTTATCGGGCATAATGTCACCGGAAAAGCCAATGATCTTATCTTGCACGGTGCCGATAAGGTCTTTGTAGTTGATTCCAATTGTTTAAAGGATTTTAACGACGAGTCCTATTCAAAAGCGCTCGTTTCTTTAGTTGAAGAGTACAAACCTAATATTATTCTGACCGGTGCCACGGCGCTCGGACGTTCTTTTATTCCTAAAGTTGCCGTTATGCTGGAGACCGGGCTTACTGCGGATTGCACCCAGCTGGATATTGACCAGTATACAAAACTTCTTCTTCAGACCCGCCCTGCTTTCGGCGGAAATCTTATGGCTACCATTACCTGTCCGAGTTTCAGACCGCAGATGGCTACCGTAAGGCACAAAGTATTTAAAAAAGCAGTGAAAGACCCTAATAGAAAAGGGCTTATTATAGCAAAGAATATTCAGGAAGACTGCTTGCTTGCCCGCACAAAATTAGTTGATTTTGTAAAGGAAGTAGAGTCCACCGTAAACCTTTCGGAAGCGGACATTATCGTATCCGGCGGAAGAGGGCTCGGGGATCCTAAAAACTTTGCGTTGATCCGTGAGTTAGCCCAGCTTATAAACGGTGCAGTGGGCGCGTCCCGCGCCGCTGTTGATGCCGGCTGGATACCTTATTCTCATCAGGTGGGACAAACCGGAAAGACGGTGTGTCCAAAATTATATATTGCAGTAGGTATTTCCGGTTCAATCCAGCATATGGCAGGAATGCAATCCTCCGAGAATATTATAGCTATTAACAAAGATCCTCAGGCGCCGATATTTGAGATTGCCACCTACGGTATAGTAGGCGATCTTTTCGAAGTAGTCCCCGCGCTTATCGCCAAAATTAAAAAGTAGTCTAATTTAACATCTAAAAGGGCTTGTTTTTATTTTAAGAACAAGTCCTTTTCTTTTCCCAGAGCCTAGCGCCTAGAACCCAGCACCCTCGTTTTTCCAACAGTAGACAATCACCTTTATATCAAGTATAATATTAATATATGAAAAATCTTGAGGGCATAAAGACGTGTAATTTATTCGGGACCCTTTCCGAAAAAGAACGGGCTAAAATACTTTCTGTCTCGGTGCAAAAGGAATATGGAAGAGGGGATATTATTGCGCAGGAAGGGGATAAGAGCAGGTATGTTTACATTATTACCGAGGGACAGATAAAGGGTACAAGGTTTACTTCTGACGGGCGGGAGATAATTCTCGAAGTCTTTGGCCACTGCGATATGATCGGACAGGTAGCTGCTATAGCGAATGAACCGTATTACTATTCTGCAATAGCTCTTACAAGAGCCACAGTTAATATGATCAAAAAAGAAGAGTTTATGGAACTTCTCCGCCTCAATCCCGGTATCGCTCATAAGACCTTTGTCGCTCTTGGTAAACGCCTGCGGGCTGCTCAGGGAAAAATTGAAGAGTTTGTTAGTGATAAAGTTGAACAAAGAATTGCCAAGCTATTAATGGCTCTATCCGCCAGAATGGGAAATGAGATACCGTTTACCCGCCAGGAGATAGCCGGTATGGTCGGAACAACCATTGAGACCACGATCCGGGTTACCAGCCGTTTCAAAGAAGCAAAAGTAATAAGAACTACAAGAGGAAATATAATTATAATTGACAGGCAGAAATTAGGATTGCTGGCAGAAGGACCGCCGATAGAGATACTATAAAAAACGTTACGCGTTACGGGTTGCGAGTTACGAGCAAAAGCTTTTTTAGATCATTTTCCCGCTACCCGTCACCCGCTACTCGCAACTTTCTTTTGTGATTTAAGTCATACATTTATTTGATGTAATTTAATATAATAAATAAAAAGAATTCCGGAGGTTAATATGGCTGAAATAATCAAAGAAAAAGTACAGAAAGCATTGGATAAGGTAAGACCTTCTTTACAGGCGGACGGCGGGGATGTTGAACTTGTGGAAGTTACCGCTGATAATGTCGTAAAAGTTAAACTTAAAGGGGCTTGCGCGGGATGTCCCATGTCCCAGATGACGTTAAAGAACGGCATTGAAAAGTTCTTAAAGAAAGAAATTCCGGAAGTAAAAAGCGTAGAATCTGCCAACTAAGGACGGTATATGTCGGAAAAATGTAAAGGCACAGGTTTAAGAATCGCCGTATATAGATGCCCTAAATGTTATGAGACGGTAGAAATATTTTCTGATGAAAAGAAAGCCACCTGCACGCATTGCAGCTCTATTATCCGGGTTGAAAGTGCCAATAAATGCATGGAGTGGTGCGCTTCCGCCGGCGCCTGCATGGCAAAGACAGTTAAAAAGCAAATTCGAAGCGCGAAATTCGAAACTCGAAAAAAAAGATAAATTCGAAAAAAGAAAGAAAAGATAGAAGACGAAAGACAGCAGTCGGAGGTCGAAAAACCGGTTGCTGTCTTTTTTTTGGTTTATTAGTTTGTTAGTTTGTTTCGAATTTCGAGCTTAGGATTTCGAATTTATTTTATAGTGGTTCCCGTAATAACTATCTCAACTCTCCTATTAAGAGCTCTTCCTTCTTCCGTGTTGTTTGAAGCTACCGGTTTTGTATCGCCCAGACCTTCGACTTTTAGCCGGTCAGGAGAAATATTTCCTTTTCTTACAAAGTAATTAAATACATTATTAGCTCTGGCATTTGAAAGTTCCAGATTTGATTTGTAATAACCTCCTTTAGTCGGTATATTATCCGTGTGTCCTTCAATTCTAACAATGGAAGTCTGGTATTGTTTTATAACTTCAATTATTTTGTCGAGCGTGGAAAACACTTCGGATTTTAATTCTGCGCTTCCGGGTTCAAAAAGCATCTTGTCGCCTATAATAAGTTTACTCCCGGTAGTTCCGTCGGTATTTTGAGTCACCTGTATTGCCTGCGCCTGCCCGCTGCCTGAGCGCTTGCCTTTTATTTTTAAAACAGCAGTGGCAGTTCTTCCGACCCAATCATAGGCTGTAACGGTTATTTCATTTAAACCTTCTCTGATATTGGTGGTAGACATAAAGGTTTTCTTTTCCGGGTTCATAATTGCATTTACATTTCCCGGAGTAATGACAATTTTTTCTATCTTGCTCTTGTTATAGAGACCGCTGAGTGTAAACATGCCTTCAGCTTCCTCTTCTTTTGTCTGATTGATTGTTACCACGGGAGCTATAGTGTCTATTATTATAGCCGTTGCGGCCTCATTAGTATTATCGTTTACATCGGTTGCGGTAAGCTTCAGATTATAAAAATCGATTTTACTCGGGACATCGGTAATATTCCAGGAGGTGATAAATCTGCCGTCTTCCGCTTTTGCCGGCAGGGTAATTCCTTTTGTCATCCAAATGTCGGGGAAGGTCGCGGTGCTGTATTCGACCTTAAAGCTCTTTATCTTGTTATAGCTTAAAGCCGCACAATCTATATCAACCGGTTCGTTGTCCGAGGTGATAAATGATTTTTTTGAGGAAATTAAAACTTCCGGAAGAATTTTATTAAAGCGGGTAACGCCGTTATCCGTACCGAACCAGATGAAATTGCCGTCCACGTCCATAGCGGTTATCGAGGCATCTGTCAGCCCGTCTTTTGCCGAGTACACTTTCCAGTTCTTTTGTTTTGTAGAGAAGAGTGATACGCCGTCAAAGGTTCCGCTCCAGAGGTTAAAACCGTCTGCGATAAGAGAAGTGATGTTCTCGTCACCCAGGCCGTTATCCATCGTGAAAGTGGTCCACTTCTTTGTCTGCTTGTTGTAAATTCTGATACCGCCGCCGTTGGTCCCGGACCAGATGTTTTCGCCCTGTGTGGTCATAACGATGTTTGTATACATTTCCTTGGAAGGAGCGTAAAGTCCCCAGGTTTTTTTCATTCTGTTGAATACGTTTATTGCCGCGCCGTATGTACCCACCAGTATTTGACTGCCGTCGGAAATAATGGAAGTAACTGTTTTCTTGTTTAGCCCGTCCGCATCCGTGTAATTCGTGAAGGTTCCGACACTTTTGTTATATACACTTATTCCGTTATCGGTACCTATCCAGACCTCGTCTGCTCCCGGAAGTATAGAAGTGATCTTATTGCTGATGAGCCCTTCTTTTATCGTGAACGACCTGAAGCGGTCAGAATCTACGTTGTAAACACAAGCGCCAAAATTTGTTCCGATCCAAACGTTACTATTTGCAACGGCGAGGGTGGTAATCTCATTTGAGGGCAGGCCGTCATAGGTAGTAAAACTCTTAAAGACCCCGGACTTCTTGATCATTCTGGAAAGACCGTTTTTTGTGCCGAACCAGACATTGTCGTTATCTACGGCAATTGCTTTTATGGAGTTGCTTGCGAGGCCGTCTTTAACGGTGAAAACCTTCCAGGCTGCGGAGTCTTCCGCATAAAAGTTATTCGGAAGGGTTATGAGAAGAACTAATAAGGCCATAAGTGTTTTCATTAAGTTTCCCCCGGCTGATATGAAATAACGGTTAATAAAACTCATTTTTTCTCCAGCTCTTCAAGCATTTTTATCTTGTTTTTCGCCCGTTTCAAATAAAGAGCGATCTTTTCTTCGTTGGGATTTATTTTATTGGCGTTTTCCCAGTAGGAAACCGCTTCCCTGAGTTTATCCTGGCGATATAAAAGAATACCCTGGGAAATCATAGCTTTAACAATATACTCGTTCATTTCTTTGTGTGAGGGATCGGTAGAGAGGCCTTGTTTCCAGCTGTCTATAGCTTTTAAGTACTCTCCGGCGTTGTAACTTTCAATGCCTTCCCTGAAGTATTTTGTAATCTTGTCTTTAATTTGCTGCTCGGCTTCGTTAATATAAAATTTTGCTTTCTCGTTAGCAGGGTCAAGGTTTAAGACTTTTTTCCATTCGGCCATGGCTTTTTCATACTGGTTCTGGCCGTAGTATTTTAAGCCTGCGTCAAAATTTTCTTTGACCAGCGAAGCAAGAAAGGTGATGGCAGGTTCGTAAGTGGAATCCATTACGAGAATTTTGTTCAGCTTGTCAACAGCCAGTGCCAGGTTGCCTTTGGTATTTGCTTCGACTGCTTCCTTAAAGTACTTATTTAGCAGGTCTTTTTCCTGTGAACCCTTTTTTAGTTCGGTTTGTGCGTTTTTTATCAGTTCTTCAGTATCCGAGTAAGAGGGATGCCGTTCCAATAACCATTGCCATTTTTCTATTGCCTTTATATATTGTTTGTCGTCAAAATATATCTTTCCGCCGTTGTATGCCTCTATCAGTCTGCTTTTAATACTTATGATCTTTTCGGAAAATTGCTTTTCTTCCGGCAGTATGTTTTGTAATGTTTCATAAGAAGCGATTGCTTTATCCCATTTCTCAGTTTTATCTGCTTCTTCACCTGTTTTCTTTGCGGTCTCGATCTTAAGCTGGAGAACCTCTTTTGCTTCCTGAATGTACTTTTGTGCGAAATCATTTGCTTTGTCAAGTTGAAGGACTTTTTTCCAAAGCGCGATGGCTTCGCTTAAATGCCCTGCCTGGAAATATTCCATGGCCTGCGTGTTGTAATCTTTTATATTACCTTTAAGGTCGACCTCAAACAGTTCTTTATTCTTATTGTCTATGGTGGTTTTTGAAGGTGTGAGTTCTACCGAAAGAGAAAGTTGATGCATTAAAGTCCCGTTTGGTTGTATAGAGAAAGAGTAGCAAAGTTCGTCTTCCCCCATCAGAAGCCCGAGTCCGCCGCAGAAACGGACATTTTTATCGAAGATAGCTCCGGCCCGGATGTTAATTATTTCCATATTGTAATCCCAGGAAACTGAAGCTTTGAACTCTGTCCCGAAAGCCGCGTCCAGACCGATTCCGAGTTTGCTGAAGTTAACCCCGAATTTTGTTGAAGCGACAGAAGGACCGTCTCCCAGAAGGTCTGTAGTGTCGCCGAGGTTGTTTACGGAGAAGAGAATTTTATCAGGCGCAAAAGAAGGCATATCCTTAAGTTCGGCTGCTATACCAATGTCAAAAGCAGAACCGGAAACTGTATCAAGATATTTCTTTGCCAGGTATCTTGCGTTTACGCCGAAAGCCAGAAAATCTATTTTTTTCGAGAGAGATATACCATAAGCCGCATTCTTGGTAAAAGCACCGCCGAAAGCGAGTCCCGTGTTATCCCCGAGATTAAAACCAAGGTTTGCCGTTGAATAAAAATTACTGTCACAAGATAAGAGGTTGAATTTTAAACGGAGGTCCTTTAACCTGTAATTTAAAGCGGGATTAGCAAAGAGGGAGAACTCATTTTTTAGATACGCCGTTTCCCCGAGCGCCGCGGCCTTGGAGCTGTCCGGCACATCCAGAGCCAGAAAGCAGGAAGGCAAAACAGCTAATAATATAGTACACAGCAATTTCTTCATATTATCTATTGTATAATAGTAGAAGCAAGTTTTCAATCAAAAGAAACCTGAAATCTGCTAAAGTTCAACAATGTCAATGTGAAAATATGGGTTTGAAGTTATATCTCTGGTATTGACTAAGATATACGGTTGTGGAATAATAAGGCTTATGAAGGCTAAACTTTTTAACATTATTCTGTTTTTGCTTTTTCCGGTTTTTTTATTGGCACTGCCGGGAAAAGAAGTTACTGCGGAAGTAAAAGCGCCTGCGGCAACTTCTACCACTCCTAAAACTGTTGTAAATCAGGACGGAAGTACGGTTATTACAAATCCTGACGGGACCACGGTGGTTATTCCTCCTGTTTTGCCCTGCGAAATTAAAAGTGTTTCCACGGTGAAACTCTATCCCGGAAAATGCTATCCTGATTTTAAAATAAACGGTGATAAATTTATTAAAAGCGCGCTTGCGAGATTTAACAGCGATAGTATAGGCGTTGATAATATTTTAGAAGTTACGCCGTCAGCCATAAAACTTTCTATTACTGTTAAAGATACGGCAAAACCGGGAAAATATGATCTGATAGTCCAGAACCGTCCCGAAGATATTTGTACTTCAAAAAACGCCGTTCATGTTATGAGTAAGCCCGTCCTCAGTGTTGTTCTTCAAAAAGAAATTAAACAAGGAAGCAGCGGTAACGAGATAACCGTGAGCGGAGCGGGTTTTATGGACGGCGCCAAGCTCGAATTCCCGGATGCAAGCGGGGAAATTGTAGCCCGGTCTGTCAGTTTCAAATCAGATAAAGAACTCAAGGCAAGCATAGACGTTGCCTTTACCGTTAAACCAAAAGAGACGGGTATCCGTGTCGTTAACCCCGACGGTGAAAGCGCGTCAAATAAAATTATGATCACGACCGCGCTCGGGGTATCGGGAGTGACACCGCAGGTTCTTCCACAGGGTGCTGATAATGTTGAGATCTCAGTTAAAGGAAGTAATTTTGTGAAAGGGTTGAAAGCGGAGATCAAAGATGAAGGGTTCGTCGCAAATAATATCTTTGTACTTTCCGAAAGCGAGGCCGTGCTTTCTGTTTCTGTAGCAGAAACAGCTTCTGTCGGAAAAAAAGAGATCACTTTAACCGCTCCCGACGGGGGTCTGCAAAAATTCAATATTACCGTGTCGCTTAGGCCTCTGGTTTTTTCTATAATGCCCAACGAAATGCCCCAGGGAACGGAAAATAAGATTGTAACTATAACAGGGAATAATTTCGGGAAAGATACGCAAATTAAAATATCTTCCCCGGGGATAAGGATAAATAATTTTGAAATCAAATCAGCGCAGCAGGTAGTCGCGGTCTTAACCGTTTCTGAGAGAGCGCCGGGCGGCGTTTATGATATTCTCGCCGTAAATCCGGACGGCGGAACCGGGGTGTTAAAAAAATCTTTCACGGTCAATCTAAAACCGGAGTTAAAAATAATATCTCCTGCCGGCGCAGTACAGGGGGTGTTTGAGCAAGAGGTGGAGTTAAAAGGGCAGGGCTTTACCAGAGAGACAAGTGTAAAGCTTTCAGGGGAAGGTATAGTAATAAGCGCAGTAGAGTATATAGATTCGACCAAATTGACGGCTTTGGTTACCGTGGGCGCCAAGGCTCCTATGGAAAAGCGGGATGTTTATGTTTTTAACCCGGATGGCGGTAATTTTATGCTGAACGATGCTTTCGGGATAAGTAAAGTCGATAAAGAGAGCATTTATTACGGGGATATTAATAAATTTAAAAAGCCGGCCATGGTTAATAAGAAAAAGCTCTTTTTGGAGCATCCTTATTACAAAACCATAGTCCGGGAGAACATCTCTTCTGAAGTGGCTAAATACTGGCTGATAGTCAATAAGATAAACGAGTCGGTAAAAGACGCGTATAAAAAAATACAAAAGAGATATGATTATGATCTTATCGGTGAGGTCGGGTTCGTGACCGACAAAGAAGGAAATCCGGTCAAGGATATCCCGGATATTACGGACGCCGTTATTCATGAACTGGAGAGATAAAATGAAAAAAATATTGTTTATGCTCCTTGCCGCCTCGGTACTTTTTGCAGCGCCGGGCGCCGGAAATCCCTCCGGGAAAGTCACGAAATACTACTATCTGAATTATATTTCGGCTAAGGAGTTTAAATACATAATAGTTAAAATGCTCCCGACTCTCGGTATTGATGTCAATGAAGAGTTTAAACTCGCTATGGTTACGGATACCCAGGAGAATATAAATATTTTTGAAAATATGCTTAAGATGGTGGATATCAAAACCCCCCAGATAAGAATAGAAGCGAAGATTGTGGAGACAAAACTTTCCACTATGGATAAGATGGGTGTTAACTGGACCTGGCAGGATCTTTATAATAATTCAAATAAAGAGATAAAAGCGTTTCTGGAAAATTTCCCCGCTGCGGACGGCAAGTTCCAGGCGCAGTTCGGCACGCTCCGCGTGGACGGTTTTAATCTGGTACTGCAGTACCTGCTTACGCAGACAAATACAGATTTGCTTTCCAGCCCGAGCATTGTGACCTTAAACGGAAAAGAAGCGAGCATAAATACCGGTGATCAGATTCCGATAAAATCAGTAACCACCCAGGGAACTATCACCGTGTCTACCACGCTCTATAAGGAAACCGGCGTTAAGCTCCGTGTGACACCTTCAATTAAAGACGACAATTATATTCTTCTGGATATTCATCCCGAGGTGAGCGAAGTGCTGGAGTACAGCGTTGTGACCGGGGATCCCATAATCTCGCAGAGAAAAGTGGACGGGGCGGTTATAGTCCGCGATAACGAAACGCTGATGGTCGGGGGACTGCTCCGCAATAAATCCCTGACCGTCGAAAGCAAACTACCCATTCTCGGGGATATTCCGCTCCTCGGGCTTTTGTTCAAAAAATCCTCCGTCGAAAAAATTAAAACAGAAATTATAATTTTTATTACCCCGCACGTTATAAGGGAAGGGGAAAAGCTCGTCGCTCCGGACGAGATGAAATAGGAGCCTGTTATGAAAAAAATATTAGTTGTTTCTCTTATTCTTGGTCTCGGGCTTTTGTTCGTCGCCGGTTGTAAAAATCCTCTTTTTAATCCGAAGGCTGATGCAAGGATATCTTACTTTACCGACACTGCCAATGTGCAGACCAGCTGCCTTACTCTCTCCGGCGCTGCTCCGCATACTATTAAGGCCTTTGTTACTATAGTTAACGGTATTGATATCCGGTTCAGCGACTATACAATTGATTATTACACCACAGGTGGAAGTAAGATTCCAATAACCGTAGAGGGTAAAACCTCTGCCTACATAGGCGGAACGGGATCAACTGCTTCTACAGCTACGGGTTATGTAGGTCTTAACATTACAAGCACAACGGTACTGACTTACAAAACAACAAACTCCCTTCCTCAGCTTAATTTGCAGATTCTGCTCAACGGGGAAGATATAAACGGCAATTTTGTATCACTTTACGGCGCATTTCCTATATATTAAGAAAGCAATAATAACCGTTTAGAAATATAGCTGTTTGGCCGTCTTAGCACATGGAAAGTTCATGTATTCCTCTCATTTAGCCCCATTCCTTAGTTGTCATTTTTCTTGAAAATCCCTTATATTTGCTGTATAATGCTAATTTACTATAGTAAATTAAGTTTATAAAGTTTGTAAGGTTTTTAAAGTTCATAAGGTAAGAGCAGTTAAATAGATCATAGGTGCTGGGCGCTAGGAAATAAAAGTACGGACTTTTAAAGACTTTTATGGACGGGCTTGTAGCTTGTATCAGTGTCCACCTTTGGTGAGATCTCGCTGAAGGCGGAGAATCTTTTTAAAAAAGGAGCTTATATGAAATTGGCGGTTTTCACGGCGTGTCTTCCTGCGTTGGATTTAGAAGAACAATGTAAGCTTCTCAATGAAAATGGCTGTGAGGGGATAGAACTTAGAGTAAGAGATCTGACAGCGGAGCAGAAAACCAAGCCGTTCTCGTTTTGGGGCAACCATAAATGCGACCTGGGCGTATACAATATTTCTGAAAGAGCTAAAGAGGTCAGAAAGACGTGCGATAAGTACAAGCTGGAGATATGCTCTTTAGGCACTTATTTGAATGCCGATGATTTTAAAGGTATAGAAGAAGTATGTAAAAATCTGAAAACTCTGGGTACAAATCAGTTCAGAGTGGGTAATGCTTCCGCTTTTTTTAATCCGGAAAAAGAAAATTATACCGAGAAGTATGACAAGTTAGTCGCAAATATGGCGAAGGTCGAAAAAATAGTAAAGAAATACAAAGCTAAGGCTTTGATAGAGACACATATGGCGACAATAGTTCCTTCTATCGGACTTATGCACAGGGTCGTGTCCCAGTTTGACCCGAAATACGTCGGAGTTATTCTGGACCCGGGAAATATGGTGTACGAGGGTTATGAAAATATCGAAATGCAATTAGACCTTTTAAAAGATTATTTAGCCCATGTGCATTTAAAGAACGGCAGGTGGACAATTAAAGAAGTAAAACTTGACGGCTCAGTTATCTGGGAAGCCGGCTCCTGCGCTACCTGGGAAGGTCAGGTAAATGTTAAAAAAACTATAATAGCGTTGAGAAAATTTGATTATGATAAATGGCTCTCCATGGAAGAGTTTACAGGAATG
>Ga0156422_1001_pt2 | contig 15434 bp, 25 predicted proteins | sample RifOxyA2_FD_108065 | JGI IMG/M metagenome (GOLD analysis project Ga0156422, IMG submission 108065) | Candidatus Firestonebacteria bacterium RIFOXYA2_FULL_40_8
GATGGGAGTCCAGATGGTTCGCCGAAAAAAGTTATGCGGCCAATATTCTTGAAGACTGGAAAATTAGGAATTTTATTAAAGAAAAGCTGGAGCATGCCGGTATTGCCAGGGTAGAGATCGAGCGTACCGTAGGCAAAGTCCTGGTCATTGTTCATACTGCGAAACCCGGTATCATTATAGGTAAAAAGGGTTCCGAAGTTGATGAACTTAAAAAGAAAATTCAACTAATGACCAAGAAAGATGTATATATAAGTATCATGGAAGTAAGGAATCCTGCTATAGATGCTCAGATCGTTTCAAAGAGCGTTGCGGTTCAGCTGGAAAAAAGGATTTCACACAAAAGAGCTATGAAGAAAGCGGTTATTGCCGCTCTTGCTGCCGGTGCAAAAGGTATTAAAATAATGTGTTCCGGACGTCTTGGCGGTAATGATATAGCTAGAAGGGAATGGTACAGAGAAGGCCGAGTACCTCTTCACACTTTTAGAGCAAATATTGATTACGGCGCTACGGAAGCAATGTGTGCCTACGGAAAAATCGGTGTAAAAGTATGGATATTTAAAGGCGAAGTTCTTCCCGGATCCGGTTTTATTAATATGACTGAAACAAAAGAAGTAAGGGATCCCAGAGACAATAATAGAAAAGATCATAGACGGCATGATAGCCGCCCTGGTGAAAGGTCTCCTAAACCTGCATCTTCTGCCGAGGTGAAAGCCCCGGTTGTTGAAGCAAAAACGGAAGAAAAAAAGTAATTCTAAAGGAGTAAGGTTATGTTGTTTCCAAAAAGAGTAAAATTTAGAAGGTCCATGAGGGGCAGGATGAGAGGGATGGCAATGTCCGGCTCTGAGTTTAACTTCGGAGAATATGCGATTAAGTCAACGGAATGCAGCTGGGTAACAGCCAGGCAGATAGAATCCGCCAGAGTAACAATCGTTCGTTCAATGAAAAAAGGCGGTAAGGTATGGCTCCGTATATTTCCCGATAAACCCGTTTCTAAAAAGCCTGCAGAAGTCAGGATGGGTGGCGGTAAACCGGGTCCCGAATTCTGGGTTGCAGTTGTTAAACCGGGAAGGATACTTTTTGAAGTTGCGGGTGTGACAGAAGAAGTTGCACGGGAAGCTTTTAAAATGGCAGGTTATAAACTTCCTGTTTTAACAAAATTCATTAAGAGGGCTGACTGATTATGAAAATTAAAGAAATAAGGGAATTAACGCCCGAAGAGATAACGGTAAAACTGGCAGAAAAAAAGAAAGAATTAATGGAAATTAAAATGAAACATGCAATGCGCAGCTTGGAGAAAATTAATCTTATTCCCGAAGCTAGAAAAGACATTGCTAAAATGTTAACCATCTTGAAAGAAAAACAAAAAGGAGCCAAGTAAGTGAAAGTCGGAAAGCAAACCAGAGTAGGTGTCGTCATAGGCGACAAAGCATCTAAAACGGTGCAGGTCAGTATACTGCGTACGAAAAAAGAAAAAATATTGGGCAAAATTATTAAAATATATTCCAAGTATGCTGCTCATGATCAAAATGAAGAAGCAAAAGTTGGAGATGTTGTTGAAATCCAGGAATGCAGCCCGATAAGCAAGACGAAAAAATGGAAAGTTGTTAGAATTATTTCTAAATCTACAGGGGAAAGTATTGAATTGAAAGATGAACTTGAAGTGCTTAAGCCGTTAAAAAAAGAAGTTGTAGCAGAAGAAAAGGAAAAGGGAGTTTAATATGATTCAGGTACAGTCAATGGTCGAAGTGGCCGACAATACAGGAGCTCAAAAGCTGATGTGTATTAAAGTGTTGGGCGGCAGCAGAAAAAGATATGCCTCTCTTGGTGATATTATAGTTGGCGCAGTGAAGGAAGCAATTCCTAATAAGCTGGTTAAAAAAAGTGAGGTTGTACGGGCTGTTATTATCCGGACAAAAAAAGAAGTAAGAAGGAAAGACGGCTCTTATGTGAAATTTGATGAAAATGCGGTAATACTGATTAATGATCAGTTGAACCCCAGGGGAACCAGAGTTTTTGGACCCGTAGCCAGAGAATTAAGGGATAAGAATTTTATGAAGATTATCTCTTTGGCATCGGAGGTTGTTTAAATGTCTGCGCTTAAAACAAAATTAAAAAAAGGCGATACGGTAGAGCTGATTAGCGGTGAGGATAAAGGAAAGAAGGGTAAAATCCTTCAAATTAAAAGAATAATAAATAAAAGAGGCGATGAGATAACTAAGGTTCTTGTTGAAGGTGTTAATTTTATGAAGAAGCATATTAAGCCTAACCAGCAGGCCCCTCAGGGCGGTATAGTTTCAAAGGAAGGTCTCCTTAGTGTATCCAAAGTGATGCTTGTCTGCCCCAGATGCAGCAAACCGACAAAAGTTGGTATTAAGTTTTTAAAAGATGGAAAGAAAGCAAGAGCCTGCAAACATAAAGAATGCGGCGAATTGATAGAAGGATAAGGGTAATATATGACACCGACATTAAAAGAGCTTTACAGAACAAAGATAGTTCCGGAAATGATGAAGCAATTTAAATACAAGTCCGTAATGCAAGTACCTAAATTGGTTAAAATTAGCATGAATGTAGGTATGGGAAAAGCTGCAGACAATGTAAAGTTAATTGACGCAGTTGTCGCCGAACTTGCGGCAATAACAGGGCAACATCCCGTAATTACAAGATCTAAAAAGGATATTTCAAATTTTAAAATAAGGATAGGAAATCCTATCGGCGTAATGGTTACGATCAGAAGCGACAGAATGTATGAATTTTTGGAAAGATATATCAAAATAGCTCTTCCCAGGTCCAAGGACTTTAAAGGTGTTCCGGATAAATCCTTTGACGGTCGCGGCAATTATACAATGGGAATAAAAGAGCAAATCATATTTCCTGAAGTAGATGTTGATAAAACAGATCAGATACACGGTATGGATATTACAATTGTAACAACGGCGAAAACTGATGCAGAAGCAAAAGCGCTTCTTGAATATTTCGGAATGCCGTTTAAGAAACAGGGGGCTTAAGGTGGCGAAAACGTCTTGGATAGTAAAAAATGAACGTGAACCTAAATACAAAACAAGAAAATATAATAGATGCAAGATTTGCGGAAGAAGGCGCGGTTATTACAGGAAATTCGGTGTATGTAGAATTTGTTTTAGGAAACTTGCCCAGGAAGGAAAGATACCCGGGGTTAGAAAAGCAAGCTGGTAAGGAGAAAAAAAGATGGCATCAGTAGATACGATAAGTAATATGCTAACAAAAATAAGGAATGCTAACAAGGCGATGAAAGAACAGACTGATATTCCTTATTCCTGGCTTTCTTATGAGATTCTTAAAATTATTCAGAAAGAAGGATATGTAAAGAACTTTAAAAGAATTGATGATAGAAAGAAAGGTGTTATTAGAGTGTATATGAAGTATTTAAACAAGGAAAGGGTCATTTCGGGTATTAAGTCTATTTCAACCCCTGGTTTCAGGGTGTATAGAGGGGCTAAGGAATTACCTAAAGTTCTTGATGGTTATGGTGTTGCAATTATCTCTACATCAAAAGGTCTTATGGTAGACAAAGATGCGAGATTGAACAATGTTGGCGGTGAAGTAATATGTCACATATGGTAGGAGGAATTAATGGCTAGGGGCGGAAATAATCCGGTAATAATACCGGCAAATGTTAAAGTTATAATAGCAAACAGTTTAGTGAAGGTAGAAGGTCCTAACGGAAAACTTGAAATGAAGCTTCCTTCAAAATTAAAAGTTGAAGTGAAAGACGGAAAGGTTTCTGTGATTAAGGAAACGGAAGAAGCTCAGGTCAAGTGTAATCATGGAACCGTAAGGGCAAGAATTGCCGTAATGATAAAAGGTGTTACGGAACAATATGTTAAGGTCTTAATGATCGAAGGTGTAGGTTTTAAGGCAGCAATTGCAGGTAACAAGCTGTCGATGACACTTGGCTTTTCTCATCCCGTAGAAAGGACACTTCCTCTAGGAGTTTCGGGAGCTGTAGAGAAAAATACAATAATTACTTTGAAGAGTGCGGATAAAGAAATGCTCGGAGATTTCGCGGCTCAAATAAGGAAGATTAGAGTGCCTGACCCCTATAAAGCAAAAGGTATTAAGTATGCTGGCGAGCATATTAAGAGAAAAGCAGGTAAAACAGCAGGCGGCGCGACCGCCGGAGGAAAGTAATCATGGTTTTTAATAGAGAAGCATTAAGATTAATGAGGCATAAAAGAACTAGAAAGAAAGTTATAGGAACAACCGGCCGGCCTAGGATGTGTATAAAGAAAAGTTTGAAACACACTTATGCTCAGCTCATTGATGATGTTACAGGTAAGACCTTATTTACGGTCTCGACGCTTTCAAGAGAATTAAAAGGAAAATTAAAAGCAGGCGATAATCAGGCTGCTGCCGAAGCTATCGGCGCGCTGCTTGCCAAGAAGTGTGTTGAAAAAGGAATAAAAGCAATAGTATTTGACAGAAGCGGTTATATTTACCACGGTAAGGTCAAAAAACTGGCGGATGCAGCCAGAAAAGAAGGATTGGTTTTCTAAGGAGGGTTATCTTGTCTAGAATAGATCCATCAAAGTATGAATTGAAAGAAAAAGTAATCAGTATAAAAAGAGTCTCTAAGGTCGTTAAGGGCGGAAAGCGTATGTCTTTCAGTTCTATTGTGATTGTTGGAGATCAGAAAGGTCATGTAGGTGTCGGAATAGGTAAAGCGAACGAAGTTCCTGATGCAATTAAAAAGGGAGTTGAAGACGCAAAGAAAAACCTTTTTGAAGTGCCTCTTTCAGGTGCAACGATTCCTCATACGGTTCTAGTGCATTTTGGTGCAACAAGATTATTACTAAAACCGGCTTTCCCGGGTACCGGCGTTATTACGGCAGGAGCGGTTCGGGCAGTGGTTGAACTGGCAGGAATAAAAGATATTTTAAGTAAAACTATAGGTTCTACGAATCCTTATAATTTAACGAAAGCAACAGTTGTCGCGCTTAAATCCTTGAAAAGAATTGATAGGTTGGCAGAACTTAGAGATAAAAAAATAGAAGAATTGCTTGTATAGCAGAAAAGCAGGGGAGATTTATAATGAAACTTAACGAATTGAAACCGAACAAAGGTGCTAGAAAAAAAAGAAAGAGAATTGGTTTTGGTATTGGCAGCGGCCACGGTAAAACCTCAACAAAAGGTAATAAGGGGCAAAATGCCAGAAAGCACGGAAATAAAGTAGGATTTGAGGGCGGTCAGATGCCTTTAGTAAGGCGTGCACCAAAAAGAGGTTTCACTAATATTTTTAAAACAAAATATGCGATTGTCAATGTTTCGGATCTGAACAGGTTTGAAAACGGAGAAACTGTCGATATTAAGTCCTTGATAGCCAAGAGATTGATTGATAACGGTGCCAAACTTGTAAAGGTGCTCGGAGACGGCGAACTAAAGAAAAAACTGATAGTAAAAGTGGCGAAAGTGAGTAAAAAAGCGGCGGAAATAATTAAAGCAGCTTCAGGAGAGATAAAGTAGGATGTTGAAAAGTTTTTTTGACGGTTTAAGAAATATATTTAAAATTCCTGAACTTAGAGATCGTGTATTATTTACTCTTTTAATGCTGATGATTTACAGATTGGGTTGTCATATTCCGACCCCGGGCATTAATGCTGCCGCATTATCTGAATTTATGAAAGCACAGCAGGGTGGTATCCTCGGATTTCTGGACCTCTTTACAGGCGGCGCATTTAAAACTTTCTCAATATGTGCGCTCGGTGTTATGCCTTACATAAGTTCTTCTATTATCATGCAGTTGTTAACTCCGGTCATTCCGGCTTTGGAAAAGCTTTCCAAAGAAGGTGATATTGGAAGGAAGAAAATCAGCCAATATACCAGATATGGAGCGGTTGCTCTATGCGCGGTTCAAGCCTGGACCATGACCTTTTTAATGCATAGTATCGGAAGAGGAATCGTAGATAACTGGGGTATTTCTTTCCAGTTGACTACAGTACTTACTCTTACGACCGGCACAATGTTTCTTGTCTGGCTTGGAGAACGTGTTACGGAAAAAGGAATTGGAAACGGAATGTCATTGATTATTTTTGCAGGTATTGTTGCCCGGATTCCTACTGAAATTATTAATACGTACAGACTTTGGATGAATAATGAGCTGGGAATAGTTACCATTGCTCTTGTTCTTACGGGAATGCTCGCAATAGTAGCTTTTGTCGTAATGATTCAAACTGCAGCAAGAAGAATCCCCGTGCAATACGCTCAAAGAGTTGTTGGTAGAAAAGTATACGGGGGCGCGGCGACGTACTTACCTCTTAAAGTTGATTTTTCGGGTGTTATTGCAATTATATTTGCGTCTTCTGTATTGTCGGTACCGGCGATGCTTGCAAAACCGTTTGCCGATAATATATTCTTTGAGAAAATTGTTGAATACCTTTCTCCCGGGCAGTCAGTATATTTGATACTTTACGGGATTCTGGTAATATTCTTTTGTTTTTTCTACACGGCAGTTGTATTTAATCCGGTAGATGTTGCAGAAAATATCAAAAAGTACGGCGGTTTTATTCCCGGAGTGCGTCCCGGAGAACCTACGGCGAAATTTATAGATTACACTCTTACCAGAGTTACTTTAGTCGGGGCGCTTTCAATAGCTGCAATTGCGATTATTCCGGATATTCTTATGAGAAGTGTTAATATTCCGTTTTATTTCGGCGGTACGTCGTTACTAATAGTTGTAGGTGTTGCTTTAGATACAATGAAACAGATAGAATCGCATTTATTAATGCGGCATTATGACGGTTTCATGAAGGACAGTAAATTGAAAAGCAGGGCCGGTTTCTGATGAACCTTATCATTTTGGGAGCACCGGGCGCAGGAAAAGGAACACTCTCTGATGCGCTTGTAAAAGAAATAAAGATTCCTAAGATTTCTACCGGAGATATGCTAAGAAAAGAGGTAAAAGACAATACACCTCTGGGTTTAAAAGCAAAAGAAATAATGACAAAAGGCGCTTTGGTACCGGATGCCATAATAAACGAACTTTTGAAAAATAGAATAAAGAAATCTGATTGTAAAAATGGATTTATGCTGGATGGTTTTCCACGGACGATTAATCAGGCAGAAGAGCTTGATAAAATAATGAAAGAACTTGCACTAAAAATAGATTTAGTTGTTAATCTGGTCATTTCCGAAGAAATTATAGTAAAGCGTCTGACGAATAGACGGGTGTGTAAAAAATGCGGCGCGAATTATAATTTAGTTTCCCTGCCTTCTAAGAAGGAAGGTATTTGCGATCTTGACGGCGGAGAGCTTTATCAGAGGGCTGATGACAATGAAACTACTATCAGGAACCGGCTTCAGGTTTACGCCAAAGACACTCAGCCGTTGATTGACTATTATGCAAAAAAAGGACTACTACAGGATGTAATTGCCGAAAAAGGTATTTCGGATATGGTAGTGAAATTCAAAAAAATAGTTGCTGATAAAAAATTGAAGTAATGCTGATTCTTAAAACGCACGCAGAAATAGAACAAATGAAGGTAAGTTCGAAACTGACGGCTTTGGTGTTAAAGAGTTTAGAAAAAGAGATTTTCCCGGGAGTTACTACGGGAGAGTTGGACAGGTTAGCAGAGTCTTTGATAAAAGAAAATGGCGGAAAGCCGAGCTTTAAAGGATACCGTGGTTATCCTGCAAGTATCTGCGCTTCCTTGAATGAGGAAGTGGTGCATGGAATACCCGGACCCAGAAAAGTTAAAGAAGGCGATCTTTTAAAGATAGATATTGGAGTCTTTAAAGATGGTTTTCACGGAGATGTTACCGAGACCTACGCAGTCGGAAGTATATCTTCGGAAGCAAAAAGATTGAAAGATATCACCGAAAAAGCTCTTTACGCGGGTATAGATAAGGTTAATTCTGAAAACAGGATTGGCGACATCTCAAGTGCCGTGCAAAAAGTTGCAGAAGACGAGGGTTACACTGTTGTCAGGGATTTTACCGGACATGGTATAGGCCGGAATCTTCACGAAGAACCGCAGGTTACCAATTTTGGTAAAGCGGGTACCGGAATGAGGCTTAAAGAAGGGATGGTCTTCTGTATCGAACCCATGATTAATATGGGGACGGCAGAGGTTGAAATACTTAACGACCATTGGACCGTGGTGACAAAAGACAGAAAATTGTCTGCTCATTATGAACACACGGTGGCAATAGTAAACGGAAAAGCCGAGATACTAACCAGGTATTAAAAGGGACTATGTCAAAAGAAGGAAATATAGAAGTAGAAGGTAAAATAGTTGAATCGCTCCCGAATGCAATGTTTCGGGTCGAATTAGACAAACCGGAAAAGGCTCCTAAAGATCAAAAGGGTCCGGTTGTATTAGCCCATATTTCGGGTAAGATGAGGATGCATTTCATCCGATTGCTCCCTGGAGACAGGGTAAAATTAGAGCTTTCGCCTTATGATCTCACAAGAGGCCGAATAACTTATAGGATAGGGTAGAAAAATGAAAGTAAGAGCATCAGTTAAAAAGATTTGTGATAAATGTCTGGTAATAAAAAGAAAGGGTGTTGTTAGAGTGGTTTGCTCTAACCCCAAGCATAAACAAAGACAGGGGTAATATTCCAAGGAGGAGTAAATTGGCTAGGATTGCAGGTGTTGATTTAGCGAGAAATAAAAGGATCGAGATAGCTCTGGGATACATTTTTGGCGTTGGAAGAGCGACTGCCAATAAGATTCTCAAAGACACCGGAGTTAATCCGGATACTAAAGTACATGAACTCACTGAAGGTGATATTAAGAAAATAAGGGAGTATTTGCAGACCATCAGAGTTGAGGGTGATCTTCGCAGAGATGTTTACCAGAATATTAAGCGCCTTATTGATATCGGTTCGTACAGGGGACTGCGGCACAAAAGAAGCCTTCCTGTCCGCGGTCAGCGCACCAAGACCAATGCAAGAACAAGGAAAGGCCCTAGAAAGACCGTAGGCGTAATGAGAAAAGAAGTCAAAGCAATGGTTGATAATACGGCGGCAAAAAAATAAGAATCATTGGTTGTTTTGATTTTGCCGTTAGTAGACTTCTAATAATATGATAAAGAAAGAAATCAAGGAGAATTCTAAATGGATGAAGTAAAGAAAGAAACGAAATCGCAGGCTGCAGCACCTGTCGCAGCTACGGCTCCGGCTTCTGCTACCGCTCCTGCGAGAGAGATAAAAAAACCTGAAAATCGGCCTATGAAAAAAGGCACGGCCCATATTTTCTCGAGGTTTAATAATACGATAGTTTCCATTGCGGATGTGGCAGGCAAAGTTGGAGCCTGGGCGTCTTCAGGAAGTGTCGGTTTTAAAGGATCGAGAAAGGGAACTCCGTTTGCAGCGCAGCTTGCGGCTGAAACGGCGGCAAAAAAAGCGTTTGATAAGGGATTTACCCATGTAGAAGTGCATGTTAAAGGTCCCGGAGCAGGAAGAGAGTCGGCCATTAGGTCAATTCAAACCGCCGGTCTGAAGATTACTTTAATCAAAGATGTGACGCCGATCCCTCATAACGGGTGCAGGCCAAGAAAGAAAAGAAGAGTATAACCTTAAGGAGGATCTAAGTTGGCTAGGATTACTGGAGCAAAATGCAGGTTGTGCAGAAGAGAAAAAATAAAACTCTTTTTGAAGGGTGACAGGTGTTATACCGGTAAGTGTGCTATTGAGAAAGGCGGTATTATCCCCGGTCAGCACGGAAAAAAGATGTCAAAACTCTCCGAGTATGGTGTTCGTCTCAGAGAAAAACAACGCGCCAAGAGAATATACGGCATGAACGAAGGTCAGTTCAGGAGATTCTACGGCATAGCCGCGGGCAAGAAAGGTGTTACCGGTGAGTATCTTTTAAAACTCCTTGAAAGCCGTCTTGATTCTGTGGTTTATAGGGCCGGTCTGGCTGCGTCCAGAGATGCCGCAAAAATACTGGTTCTTCACGGGCATGTTCAGGTAAACGGCAAGTTTGTTAACATAGCTTCGTATATATTGGCACCCGGTGATATAGTTACCGTAAAGGAAAAGTCAAAAGGCATGAAAGCAATAAAGATGAGCATTGACAGGGTGAAGGAAAGAGGCGGCATTACTTCCGGGGCCTGGCTTGATGTTGATTTTGATAATCTTAAGGTTACTTTTAAGAAAATGCCTGAAGAATCTGAGATTGGCTCAATACTTAATAAACAGCTGATCGTTGAATTCTATAATAGATAATTAGGGGGAAAATTTATGAAATGGAAAAGGATGGAGATGCCAAAGAGCTTGGAAGTTGATTCCAGCACCCTTACCGGCGTTTATGGTAAATTTGTTGCCGAACCTTTTGAACGGGGCTATGGACAGACTGTAGGTACCGCGCTTAGACGGGTACTGCTTTCCTCAATTCAGGCGGCTGCAGTTACCTCTATTAAAATAGAAAATGTTCTTCACGAATTCGGAACTATTAAAGGCGTTTTGGAAGATGTAACGCACATCATACTAAATGTGAAACAAATTAAGATAAACCTGCACGGTAATGCACCTAAGAAATTAACATTGAACGTTGAAGGTGCAAAAACGGTAACCGCAGGAGATATTACTCCTGATGCAGAAATAGAGATCGTTAATCCTGAACTGGTTATTGCGACCACAACTTCTGCCAGTTCAAAACTGGTTATCGAATTTGTAGTTGATACCGGAAGAGGTTATGTTGTAAGCGAAGATAATAAAAAAGAAGGCACTCCTATCGGTGTGATCCCGGTGGATTCTATTTTCACTCCCGTAACAAGGGTGAATTATACGGTAGAGAACACCAGAGTCGGACAGCAGACAGATTACGAAAAACTTGTTCTTGAGATATGGACCGACGGCAGAATTAAGCCGGAAGAAGCGCTTTCCTATGCCGCAAAGATAATGAAAGACCACCTGGCGGTATTCATCGGAAATGAAGATGAGCTGGTAATGGAAGATGAAAGTTCGGTGGATAAAAACAATGCGCAAATGGAAGAAATGCTTAAAAAGAGCGTTGATGAACTTGAGCTCTCTGTACGTTCCGCGAACTGTTTAAAGATAGCCGGTATTAAATCCATTGATGAACTGGTTAAAAAGAGCGAAAATGAAATGCTGAAATACAGAAACTTCGGAAAGAAGTCGTTGAAAGAGATTAGCGATATACTTAAGAGTATGGGACTTGCTTTCAATATGGATCTTGATTCTCCTGATATACCCGAAGACTGCGAGCTTCCTGAAGATGTGACCCCGATTTATGTTGAGAAAGAAAAAAAACCAAAGAAGAAGTAGGAGCTAAATTATGAGGCATAGAGTAAACGGTAATAGATTAAGCAGGGTTTATGAAGTCAGGCAGGCGCTAATTAAAAACCTGGAGACTTCGTTATTTAAGTCCGAGAGGATTGTTACGACACTGGCAAAAGCAAAGGTGCTGAGAGGTAAAGCAGAAAAGCTGATTACTCTGGCAAAAAAAGGCGGGCTTTCGAATATCCGTCAGATAGAGCAGTCAATCAAGGAAAAGAGCGTTCTTTTTAAACTTTTGAACGTTATAGCTCCTCGGTTTAAAGACAGGAACGGCGGGTACACCAGGATAATTAAGTATAAAAACCGGAAAGGTGATGACGCTCTTGTTGTAATGATCGAACTTGTTGTAAGACAGAAGAAAGAGAAAAAGATTAAGAAGGGTGAAAAACCGGAGGAAAAAGGCAAAGAACTTGAAGCTCCGGCAAAAAAGTAGTCTAACGGATATTTAAATAAAGGCGCCTGAAAGGGCGCCTTTTGTTTTTAATGGATTTACCGGTTGTTTTAAGGCGTTTTACACACTGTTTAGCGGGATTACACCCTTTCAAAAGTGAATTGGCAATTGACACTAATTGAGGATTTTGATAATATTAGATGAATTGAAGGGGGGCAGAAAAGAAGTAAAGGAAAAAATTGATCCGCCTGGATAATTGGCAGATCCTCAAAAGATCCGCCTGGATAATTGGCAGATCCTCAAAAGATCCGCCTAGATAATTGGCAGATCCTCAAAAGATCCGCCTAGATAATTGGCGGACGAATATATATAGAATAAATTAAGGTTGTTTGAAAAGGAGGAATTATGAAGTCAGTTAAAACGAAAGTGTTTTCAGGTTTGCTGGTATTTGGATTAATTTTGCTCTTTTCCGGAGTTGCCAATGCAAAGGATTTTATGTTTATTTTAAAATTTGACAAAGGCGAAATGTTCAATGATTTTGACCCATCCAAAGTTGAAATGGGTCTTGCAAAAGAACATATGGCAAAAGGCGCTAAGGTCAGTATGAAACTGATGTTTAAAACAAAATGCGGTATAGGAGAGTTACATCCCGGAAGAGCTGCTTGGGGAGAATTTACAAAGATGACGTTTACCGTGTATAATGATTCAAAAGAAGAAAGAAAAATGAAAGTTATTGTTAAAGGCGCGAAAGAACCGGCAAACGGAGATACAAACAGAATGGACTATGTATGCAAACTTCCTCCCGGTGAAAGTGTACAAACTATAGACTTGACGAAGGAAAAATGCAAGGATGGAACCTCGACGCTGGATTTAAGCAAAATCTATCTTTATGCTTTTTCAAATCCTGATGAAGAACCGCTCACAGTATATATAAGTGATTTAAAGTTAGTAAAGTAGAAAATTCTCCCAAAAGCCCGGTTTAGAAGTTAAACCGGGCTTTTGTATTTTAATGCATTATAAATACCCTGTATATATTTTGTTTGTAAAATACTATGTATTTATGGCTGTTTCATTGAAAAAAAATATTATTTGACAAATACCGGTCTTCTACTATAATATAGTAGGAACAAGAGGGTATCGACACTAAATGAGGAAAACTAAGAGATTCATAAGTTTAAGACTTAAATTCACTTTATTCTTAAGTGTTTTTCTTATTGCTATTCTTGTGGTGACAGGACAGGTTATTATTTCCAAACTGCGTCCTTACCTTGAAATTGAGCTGAAAAAGAAAGGGGAGGCTCTTGTTTCTAATCTTGCTGGTAATGCAGCAGAAAGCGTTCTTATTGGCGATGAAATGCTTCTAGCTTCCTATTTGGATAAGGTAAAAGATGATTCTACAGTTGTCTTTGCTGGTATTTATAATTCCAAAGGAGAGCTTCTTGCAAATACCGATATAAAGCTTTTAAAGGGAGCTCCTGATACTTCTGACAGCATAATCCTGTCGTTTGATAAAAATGCCAGGTTTAAAATTATTAAAGTAACAGCCCCTCTTATTGCTTCTAAAAAGAAGATTGGCTACGCGGTTGTCGGGTTTTCCGACGAAGAGATACAAAAAGCGGTTGCTAATATTAGAAAGATTATTTCCACCATTACTTTACTGGTGCTGCTTGTAGGTATTTTATTTTCCATTTTTTCAATAGGTTATTCATTACGGGCGGTAAATTTGCTTTCTGAAGGCGTGAAAAAAATCGGCGCCGGAGATCTTGATTTTAAAGTAGAAGTAAAAACAGGTGATGAACTTGAAAAGTTCGCGGATGCTTTTAATGAGATGACTTCAAATCTTTCGAAAGCTGAAGCGGAAAAGCTGGAGAAGGAAAAATTACAGCATGAGTTGAAGATCGCTCAACAGATTCAGATGTCACTTCTTCCGTCTTCGGTACCTGAACTAAAAGGGTTTGAGATAGCTGCTTATTACAGATCAGCAAAAGATGTAGGAGGGGATTATTATGACTTTATAAAACTTTCTGATACTAAATTGGGTGTAGCGGTTGCTGATGTGTCAGGGAAGGGTGTTCCGGCGGCGCTTGGGATGGCTACCATAAGGTCGATTCTACGGGCAAATGTTAAAAGCTCAATAAATTTACGCGACGTAATGTTGAATACCAGCGGTATGTTCAAAGCGGATACGTCGAGAGGTATGTTCGTAACCCTCAGCTTCCTCACTTTGGACGCTTCGAATTTAAAAGCAGCTTTTTCTGATGCAGGGCATCTTCCTCTTATTTTAGTAAAAGCAGATGGAAAGACAGAGCAGATAAAAACTACAGGTATAGCAATGGGTTTGGTCTCACAGGGTGTATTTGAAGGGAGTTTAGAAGTTAAAGAGTTCGGTGTAAACAAAGGCGACCTTATAGTCCTTTATACGGACGGAGTTAACGAAGCTATGAATGCACAGAGGGAAGAGTACGGATTTGACAGACTTATTCAAACAAGCAGTGATAGCAGGACTTTGACGGCAAAAGAGGTCCTTGAGGTCTTAAAAACAAGTATTCAGGGATTTACCGGTGATACGCAGCAAAGTGATGATATGACAATTATAACAATAAGGTGCGTATAAATGGAAGACGTAGTAATAGAAACTAAAAAAGAAGGCAAGGAAAACCCGGTAATAGTTGTGATAAAAGGTTACCTTGATTCTGCAACCTCCTACAAACTTGTAGAAGTCGTGGACGGCTTGTTAAATGAGGGGTTTGTCAAAATAATATTTAATATGGGTGAACTGGAGTATCTTTCGTCAGCGGGTATTTCGGTAGTCAGTGAGAGTTTTGAACGCCTGAAAGAAAAGCAGGGTGCTTTAAAACTTACTAACGTAAGCCAGCGCGTGTTGAAAGTTCTCGACCTTTGCGGGGTGGCAAAGCTTCTGGATATTCATGCGGAAGTGGACACGGCTTATAAGAGTTTTGAAAACATTGTAAAAAAGCAGGAAAGTTTTCCTGCTGAAATAAAATGTCCTGCTTGTGAATTTAAGGCGGTTATCGAAAGTCAGGATATTTATAAATGTCCAAAATGCGGTATAATATTTTACATAGATGAAAAGTTGAAAATCGAACTTCTGGAAAAAGAAAAGACCGGAGGCGCGGTTTCTAAAATGGATATGTGGATTAAGGCGGATATCAGCTATATCACTCCCATAAGAAGGATGGTCGGGGCTATTGCTTTACGTGAGGGTTTTTTTGAAGATTCCGTACATGAAATTGAGCTGGCACTGGATGAATCCATTACTAATATTATAGAGCACGGGTATAATTTTGATGCAACAAAATCTATTGGTATTAATATCGCAACAGAAAGCGACAAGTTAATAATTTCTATCACCGACAAGGGCAAATCTTTCGATATGCAAAAACTGCCAGAGAATTCGTTTTTCTCCAGTAAAGGTCCGTACCGGGGGCGCGGTCAGCATATTATTAAGAATACAATGGATGCGGTGAGTTATGCTCCCATCTCGGGTGTGGAAAATAAACTTATACTCACTAAAATAAAAAAAGACTCGGATAAAAAAGGCGAGGCTTATATAAAGGTCGTATGAAAGAAAGAGAAGATCTCATTAAAACAAAAGAATTATGCGAGAGGATCCTTTCCCGGGATCCTGCTAATAAAGTTATGCTTGAAAAGCTCGAAGTAGTAAAGAAAAAATTAAGATTGATTGAAAGAAGGCTGATGGATAATTCTGACGACAAGAAAGATAAAGCATCTCAGTTGAAAA
>Ga0156422_1026_pt1 | contig 15274 bp, 13 predicted proteins | sample RifOxyA2_FD_108065 | JGI IMG/M metagenome (GOLD analysis project Ga0156422, IMG submission 108065) | Candidatus Firestonebacteria bacterium RIFOXYA2_FULL_40_8
CCTGCAAGAGTTTCCCCCACCATTTTTTCTATCTCCACAAGATGTTCCGGAGTATAACCCAGGTTAACAAAAATAGACGCCGGAATATTTATCGCAAAATAATCCGCGGGGATAAGTACCGTGGCTGCAATAAGTGCCATGACAGAAACAAATCCCTCGACCAGCATGGAACCGTACCCGATTAAAAGAATATCTGACTCCTTGTTTATCATCTTAGGAGTGGTTCCGGAAGCTACTAAACTGTGAAAACCGGAGATTGCCCCGCACGCAATTGTTATGCAGACAAATGGCCAGACCTTCCCAGGAATTATCGGACCGCCGCCGCTGATAAAAGATGTGACCGCGGGCATGTGGATCTGAGGGTTAACTATAACTATTCCGAACGCCAGAAGAACTATCGTACCTATCTTCATGTAAGAACTCAGATAATCCCTCGGACAAAGAAGAAGCCACACCGGAAGCACAGAAGCGATAAAACCATAGACCGGAAGAATAATCGACAAGGCGGGCTTAGAAAGTAAAAACCATTTTCCAAACTCGGATTTCGAGACCTGTTCTCCAAAGACCACGCCGAGAAAAACAAGAACAACGCCTATTAACGAGGCCTCAACCAGTTTTCCGGGGCGTATCTTGTACATCCAGAGCGCTACGACCAGAGCAGCTGGAATAGTTGTAAAAAGAGTGAAGGTAGCCCAGGAACTTTCATTCAGCGCATTTACCACAACAAGCGCCAATCCTGCCAGTGCAGTAATAATAATAAATAAAACCGCAAAACCTGCAGCTATACCTGCTGGCCTACTGATATATTTTTTTACAAGATTGGAAAGAGATAATCCCTGATTCCTGACTGAAGCAAAAAGAACCACTACATCATGAACGGCTCCGCCGAGACAAGCACCGATGAGGATCCACAAAAATCCGGGAAGGTACCCGAACTGCGCCGCTAAAACAGGTCCGACAAGAGGTCCGGCACCGGAGATAGCCGCAAAATGATGCCCAAAAAGCACCCACTTGTTGGTCGGATGATAGTCCCGCCCGTCTTTTAGTTCGTACGCCGGAGTTGTATTTTTATCATTAAAAACCAGTATTTTCGTAATAATAAACTTGGCGTAAAACCGGTAAGCCAGCGCAAAGACAAGAAGAGCTGTTATAAGAAGCGTAAGAGCATTCATATTTAAAATATATCAGAAGCGGTATTAATATTCAATATTAGTTTTGTATTTATTTTGGTAAACTATATATATGACGGCTATAATAATAATATTTATACTTACCTACATCGGACTTTCTTTCGGCGGGCTTCCTTACTTCCGTCTGGACAGGGCGGGAATAGCAATTGTCGGTGCGGTTTTAATGGTCGTCTTCGGCGCACTCACCTTTGAGGAAGCGGGAAAGGCGATTGACTTTAACACCATCCTTCTTCTTCTCGGCATGATGATGGTTTCAGCTAACTTGAAAGTGGCGGGATTTTTCGTCTTAGTAAGCCGATTTATCCAAAAAAGAACCAAAAATCCTATTGTTCTCCTCGCTGCAATTATCTTAATTTCCGGCGGGCTTTCGGCGCTTTATGTCAACGATACTATCTGCATCTTCTTTACCCCATTCCTTCTTGAGATAATATGCGCTTTATCGTTAAATCCAATTCCTTTCCTTATCGGGTTTGTGACGGCCTGCAACATCGGCTCTGCTGCCACGCTTACGGGAAACCCGCAGAACATGCTTATCGGTATATACTCCGGTATCTCTTATTATAATTTTTTCATAAAACTCTTTCCGGTGGTGTTACTATGCCTATTAGCCAACTTTCTGGTTGTCTTCCTTATATATAGAAGAAAGCTGACAATTAAAACACCCGTCCAAATACCAAAAAGTAAAAAAGTAATACACCTTTCACTGATCTACAAGACCATGGCGGTTACATTTTTAATGCTTGTTGCTTTCTTTGGGGGGGTTAACCTGGCGTTGACAGCAATTTCGGGCGCGGCCCTGCTTTTGATAACAAGAAGGGTAAACCCCGAAAAAATCTATGACGGCATCAACTGGTCCCTGCTTTTAATGTTCTCAGGACTTTTCATCGTCGTTCACGCTCTGGAAAAAAGCGGCGCTTCCCTTAAGTTTTTCGAAATAGCGCAAACCTTTAATCTGGAGAACAAGTGGAGCTTTTCTTTTGCCGCTACTATACTTTCCAATATAGTAAGCAACGTCCCCGCCGTTCTTCTTTTTAAACCGATAATGAGTATCTTCGTAAACCCCGAAAAAATGTGGGTTCTTTTGGCAATGGTCTCTACCTTTGCCGGAAACCTGACAATTATCGGTTCGGTCGCCAATCTTATAGTAGTCGAACAGGCCAAACCCTACGTCAAGCTAGGTTTCTTTGAGTATCTAAAGGTAGGAATCCCTCTTACAATAATAACTATAATCGCAGGAGTTTTACTTTTGTAAAACAAAAACGGGGAGCCGTCTTCACAGCTCCCCGTTGGTCTATTCTAATTGCTGCCTAACACCGGTGACAGTCCCAAAGAACAGGACAGTCACCTCTTCGTTCCTTATCCACCTTCTCTTTTTCTGACTTCTGCCTTCCGTCTTCAAGCTTTTCCCAGTACCTAGAACCCAGCGCCCAGAGCCTGTTTTTTTAAATATTGCGGGGGCTTCTCCCGCATACATTCAATTGTCAATCGTCATTCGTAAATCGTCAATGTTCTTATTTGCTTGGCATTATCACTGCTGCGCTGAAAGATCCATTTGGCGAAATACTCTGTTCCTGCCCGTCTGGCGAAACCGCTGTCACTACATAATAGTAAGCAGCGCCTTTGTCTTTTTGCGTGTCATCAATAAAGGTGACGGCATCTCCCGGAATCTCCGTGGCAAAAGGTTTTCTGGCTTTTGTCCCTGATATCGGCTTGTTATCCCGGTAGATATTGTAGGAGAAGATACCGTTGTTACCGCACGTCGGAATATCATCCCTCCAGTCGAGAACTATCAGTTCATTTGCGGAGGCATCCCTGTAATCCGCTATGGATTTATCTTTTTTATCCGCAATACCTGCTTTTAATTTGCTTATCCACGGGTAATCCTTGCATCTCGGAGGTTCGTCGCATTTCGGATAGGCTGTAACTAAAAACAGCGTTGCTGTTTTATCATTACCGCTTTTCGGCTTTAAAAAATAACCGAACTCTATAGTGGATCCGAATGCTACGTCCGTATTCGCTTCCATATGAACCACGCTCTTCTGATTCAGCCCTATGTCCACCGAAAGCTTCATTGCTATTTTTCCGTTTGCTTTTTTCTCCGGCAAGGCGGTTATCATGAGGTCTGCATCCTGTTTCTGTCTTTCCCCTTCGTTCTTAATAAAATACGCCGGAATATTTATCTGACCTTTTATTTCTTTCCCGCTTTCCCCGGTCAGCGCGACTTCAGATAAAAAATCTATTTTGGAAATACCTTCCACCTGCTTGATCTCTCTTTCGAGCGCCGGAAACCTGACTAGAAGAGGTTTTTTATCCGGAACAAAATCTCCGGAAAGCTGCAAATCGAGGAGCCGCACTTTTATTACAACCTGCTCCGCCTTGTCCGTTGCCGCCGGAGCCGCAACCGCCTTTGCCGCTTCCTGTCCAAATCCTGCAATAACCATAGCAAACACCAAAGCAATCATTTTTTTCATAGTACCCCCTTTTATTTATCCAAGTATTCCTTTCTGACTTCCGACTTCTGTTCTCTGCCCTCCATCTCTTGCTAAACCTCCAACCATCTAACCATCCAAGCCTCAGCTTCTCAAATGTTTCCTTTCTGCATTCCTCTTTCATTCCTGGATCTTACTCTTCTGACCAAGCCGTCAATCTGTTCCTGCTCGCTGATATCCGGATTGAAAAAAGCGATTCCTATATAACTTTCATTTCCTTTTTTTATTTCCCTGACGACATCGGCTGATATGTGTTTATATTTAATACTTTCGAATTCAAAACTGAGAGAAAGCGGGGTATGCAAAGGAAGTTCTTCCCTCGTCACCATTGAAACGCCGCCCGCTGAAATATCAATAATCCTGCCGACCATTGTTTTATCATTTAAGACATCATATATCTCTGCCGGTATAGATACTCTTACGCGTAAATGTTTTCTTTTATCCTCTATCCCCATTTCCGCCTCATTAGGCTATCTTTTATATGAATTATTGAGTACGAGTTAAGTATATTATAAATACGGCCCTATTACAAGAGCTTAGCCCAAATAAGCGGCGGAGTTTTCCTATTTTCTGTGACTTGTGAGCAACGTACAGAAATTTAATGAAATGTCCGGGAAAAAGGCTGAATTGTTCGAGCAAAGCGAGTTATTCAGCCGCCGAACATGGAGATAAATTTCCTCCAGTTGCGAACCGGAACAGAAAATAGGAAAACTACACAAACAACTACACAAATAAGCGTTATTGAAACTATTTTATTTTCATGCTATTCTACATTATATGATTATAAAAGCAATTATTTCAGATTTGGGCCGGGTTTTTGTCGATTTTGACCATGATATCTCCTGTAAAAAGGTGGCAAAACTCGCTAAATGCGACATCGAAGACGTGTATGATTTTATTTACAGGCACAAGATAGACATTAAACTCGACCGCGGGGAAATTGCCCCTTATCAGTTTTATCGCCGGGTTAAAGAGCATTTTAAACTTAAAATATCCTACAAAGAGTTTGCTCTGATCTTTTCCGATATTTTCACGCTGATCACCCCGGTTTACAAACTTTACCTTAAACTAAAAAAGAAATATGAGATAGTGTTTCTTTCAAATACAAATATAATACATTTTGAAACCTGCCTGAAAAAAATGCCATTGAAAAAGGTTTTCCGGACCGGAGTACTCTCTTATAAAGAAGGTATCATGAAGCCCCACCCCAGGATCTATCTGAAAGCAGTTAGCTTAACAGGCTTCAAACCGGAAGAATGTGTTTACATTGACGATATTCATGAATTTGTGGATGCGGCGAGATTAGTTGGCTTAAACGGGATACAATACAGAAATATCGGGCAACTCAAGCGGGAGCTTACGAAGCTGGGAGTACGATAAATCAATTACTAAGATCTAAATTCTAAGCACTAAACAAAATCTTTGTACTTATATTAATAAACTTCCTCGTTTTTAGTGCTTAGTAATTATTGTTTAGTCATTGTTTTTCTTAGTGCTTAGTGCTTTATTCTTAGTAATTTAAATTAGCACTGTTCCATGTGCTAATTAACTTATCCCTTGACCTCAATATGGGGTCAGCTTCCCCCGGATTGGTAATATCAAAAGAATATATTCCCGATAAAAGATCTTTGCAAACTTCGATTGTGAACTGACCTTTAAATCCTTTTTCTTTGACCGCAAGAAGGAGGGCCTTGAGATCCAAATTGCCGTAACCAAGTTCTTTATGTTCGTCTTTTTTGCCTAAATTATCGCTAAAATGTATCTCTAAAGTTTCAAGAGGCATTTTTTTATAATAGTCTCCAATTTCCCTTTCTTTTTTTTCACTACCGCTCCTGACATGGATATTTGCGTGAGCGGCATCAAAAAGTAAGCCAATATCCAGTCCGCTGCATTCCTTTTTGAACATATTAAAATCTTCAATGGTATATAACTTTGCGTGGCCTGCAAAAATATTTTCTATTCCTATTCTAATTCCGTACTTCTTTAAACCAAAGCGCAACAACGTCATATACTCTTTATTAATTCTTGTGTTAAAAGTACCTTCGCCGTCTTTCGGAGGTTTAATAGAATCATAACAGCAGGAAGAAACACCCGCAGTATTTTCGTTCCACCATATAACATCATCCAGTAATTGCTTTATAAATTCCAGGTCCAACTCCCCTTCATTTGTCAGCTTGTGTTGAACATTCCCGTGATACGTTACATTTAATTTTGCCGCTTTTATGGCAGCCGCGGCATCCTTACGGTCTTCCCTGTCGGTATTCATTACGCTTTGAAGAAAAGATACCCCGGTAAATTTATTTTTAATTACCCACTCCATCCTTTCTGTTAAACTTTTTCCCTTAAGATGCCAGGCGCAGGCACCGACGGGAGGAAGACGACTTTTCATTGAGAACCTCCTTTATAGCAATAACTAATATCTAAATTCTAAGCACTAAACAAATCTTAAAAATAAAACCAACCAACTTCTAAACAAAACCATTGCAAATATATAACCTAGCTCCAATTTTTATTAATTATTGCTTAAGTATTATCTTTTTGTTTAGTGCTTAGAATTTTAGTCTTAGTAATTTGTATTTCTTTTATTCTTTTACAAGGTCTTCTTCCACTGTATCGTAAACCAGAGGGGCGATGCTTATTTCAAACCATTCCTTAAACATGGCAAACGTACGATTCTTGGGCCAATCCTTCTCCTCCGTCCACCATGCTTCAAGTTCATCCTCAAATATCTCGGGAAATACCGCCTCTATATGATCATTTATCTCAGCAGGATCCAGATCAGGAATCAGGTAAACGGTTGTATCCATCTCCGTTTTGCTGAAGTTTTTTTGTTCTTTCGGGACGCCGTCGTCAATATTATTAGCCCAATCCCAGTAGGGTTTTAGCGGTTTTACTATTAAAGCGGTCCGGTTTAAAGATGGATAGTCGTTCATAATCTCCCCTATTGTATGGATTTTTCATTCGCAGCTGGTTATGCGCTTGCAAACTAAAGTATGTTAGAACGTTACCCTCCTGCGCCCGTGGCTACGGAGGACAAGCACGTTATCACGTTGCTCACGCTCTACACTAATGTAGTATTATTAAATATTAAAACAAAGACTTTGTCCTCCAAAAAACGTTGGCGGATTTCACTACTACTCAATATTCTTGTTTTTATCCGCCATCTGTCTTCCGGCTTCCTTCCTTGTCCCTTTCGCTCTTGCCAAGCCTCCAACCATCTAACCATCTAACCCTCAACAAGTACTTCGTACTTGCTTCACTGTACCGATATAGTTGTGGCTTTCCAGCTATTTTCCTTGTCTCTTTCACAGCCGACGGAGGCAAATATTTTCTCTTCTTTGCCGTTTGTTATAACCTTTACACCTATTTTTATTAAAGCTTCATTTCCCTGTATGACACTGGATTCTATTTTATCTATTTTAAAGGTCACGCCTTCTTTTACCAAATTCTTCTCGCAATACTCTTGTACTGCAGTAAGGGCGGCTTTCTTTGCGTCCGGTTTATCCGCGATTATCGAGCAGGAAACCAGCAGAAATACAGAGAACAAGACAGGCAGAAGATTACATATTTTTGTCATACTACCTCCATCGTGCTGAATAATTACAAATTACGAATGACAAAGGACAATATATCGGGATATTATTTAAATAATTCTACATTATATTGTAATTTGTAAATTGTACTTTGTCATTTCTTTTGTATTTCTCTTATCACTTCCACCATTTCTTTTACCGACTTTTTCAAGTCTGTCAAACTGCTGTCATTATAGATCACTACATCAGCTTTCTTTATTTTTTCTTTTAACGGAATCTGGGCTTTTATTCTTCGCAGAGTATCGGTTTTGGTATGGCCTTTCTTTGTAAATCTTTTTATCTGGTTTTTCTTTGACGAAGCCACCACTGCGATAATATCCGCCATTTTCTCCATACCGGCTTCAAATAATAGAGGGGCTTCAAAAAGTACAATTTTTGATTTTTTCTTAAAGCCATTTATATCTTTTTTCATAGTCAAAATAATATCAGGGTGCGTTATATCCTGCAGTTGCTTACGTTTTGCGGGAGTATTAAATATTACTTTGGCCAGCAGTTTTCTGTCTATTTTACCGTCTTTTGCAAGAATATCCCTGCCAAAAGCTTTTATTATCCGTTTATAGGCAGGCATTCCGGGTTTTACAATACGATGTGCTATTTCATCCGCACTTGTAAAATATTTAAAATACTTTTTAAGAAGAGCTACCACGGTACTTTTCCCGGTTGCCACCCCTCCGGTTATGCCTATAACTATATTTTTACTTGCACTCACACCAGTTGTCCCCCGAATTTACATCCACTTTAACAGGCACTTTAAGTTTTACCACATTCTCCATCGTATCTTTTACAAGCTTTTTCAGGAGTTCTACATCTTTTTCCGGACATTCGAGAATCAACTCGTCATGCACCTGCAGAAGAAGCCGTCCTTTAACTTCTTCTTTCTTCATTATACTGTATAAATTTACCATTGCAACTTTAATTATATCCGAGGCCGAACCCTGGATCGGAGCGTTTATAGCGACTCTTTCCGCAAACTCTCTTGTATTCTTATTATTACTTTCAATATCCGGAATATACCGTTTCCTGCCGAGAAGAGTTTCGATAAAACCGTTCTTTCTTGCTTTTTCCTTGGCGTCTTTCATAAATTTATCAACGCCGGGATAGTTTTTAAGATAACTGTCTATATATTTTTGCGCTTCTGTTCTGCTTATCTTTAACTGCTTCGCCAGTCCAAACGCCGAGATCCCGTAGATAATGCCGAAATTAACGGTTTTAGCAACACGTCTCTCGTCGCCGGTCACCGCTTCTTTTTCCATTTTAAATATTTCGGCTGCAGTACGGATGTGAACGTCTTCATTCTTTGCGAAAGCGTCTATTAAATTGGCGTCTCCGGAAAAATGCGCGAGTATCCTTAGTTCTATCTGGGAATAATCAGCTGAGATTATTTTCCAGCCTTTTTCGGAAGCCACGAACGCCCTTCTGATTTCTTTCCCTATCTCCGTTCTTACAGGAATGTTTTGTATATTCGGATTCAAACTTGACAAGCGTCCGGTTGCCGTCCCCGTCTGATCAAAGGAAGTGTGTATCTTATTTTCTTTGTCCGCCAGGAGAGGCAAAGCATCTATGTAGGTATTTTTAAGTTTTGTCAGCTGTCTGTATTCCAGTAAAAATACCGGCAAGGGGGATTTTGCCGAGAGTTCTTCCAGAACTTCCACGTCCGTAGACGCACCCGTCTTGTTTTTTTTAATTACGGGAAGTTTAAGTTTTTCAAACAATATTTTACCGAGCTGCTGTGAAGAGTTAATATTAAACTCCTCCCCGGCCAGTCCGTAGATCTTTTTGACCAGGCCCTCGAGAGTTTTTTCCAGATCTCCTGACAACTTTTTCAGGTAAGGAATGTCAAGTTTGATCCCTGTTTTTTCCATAGAGGCAAGTACCGGCACCAGGGGCATTTCTATTTTTTCGAATAATTCCAGAAGTTTTTGATCCGCCAGTTCTTTCTTAAGAACTTCTTTTAAGGCCAGAAGAAAGCAAATCTCCTCTTTTTCCGCGGGGTTTTCCGATAAATATCTGAATATTATCTCGGCAGGGCCATAGCTGCCGCGGTCGGGATTTAAGAGATACGCTGCCAGCATGCAGTCAAAAACCTCTACTCCTTGCACCGGCCCGTCATACTCCCGGAGGAATTTCTTATAATCAAAGAAAGTAATAGCCAGATGTTTATCTGTAAAAAATGGCTCCGTTAAAGCTTTGTCAAGCTCGCAGCTGACCCCGGTTTTATCCGCAGAAGAAATAAGCAGGTTCCCGGATTCTATACCCGCCGCGGCAAATCCCAGTTTTTGTATTTTTTCAAATAATTCTTTAATTTCTTTTTTATCTGTAAGTTTTGTAATATTTGACTTTGCTTTTTCTTCTTCCGTGAACAGGTCTATTTCACCGCTCCCGGACACTCCAAAGTCCAGCTTCTTAAACTCCTCACGGAGGGAGTTAAATTCCAGCTCTGTGAGCCTGGCGATAACCGCTTTTGCATCCGGACTCTTCATTGCAAGATCTTCTATATTTATCTCAAGCGGCGGCTCTATAAGCGTTGCCAGCTGCCTGCTGAAAAAAGCGTCTTCTTTGCCTTTTTCAAGTTTTTCTTTTAATTTATCACTCTTCATCTTTTCAAGATTGGCATAAATGTCATCCAACCCCTTAAATTCTTTAAGGAGTTCCGAAGCTGTCTTTTCGCCGATACCGTTTACTCCGGGAATATTATCGCTCGCATCCCCTAGCAGCGCAAGAAAATCTATCATCTGCGGCGGCGCAATCCCGTATTTTTCTTTTACTTTTTTAATATCATAGATGTAATCTTCTTTATTCGCGCTCATTATCTGAACATTCTCGTTTACAAGCTGGAGCAGATCTTTATCTCCGGTCAGGATTATTACATTCAGCCCCGCCTTTTCGCCTTTTTTGGCAAGATAGGTTATAATATCATCCGCCTCGTACCCGGAAAGTTCAAAAGATGGCATATTAAACGCTCTTATAAGATCTTTTGTTACGGGCATCTGGAGAATTAAATCTTCCGGGGGAGGTTCTCTGTGGGCTTTATAATCCTTAAAGGCCTTATGCCTGAAGGTGGGACCTTTAGTATCAAAAGTAAAAGCCAGATACTCCGGCTTATATACTTTTATTATTCTAAATAAAAGACGCGCAAACCCGAAGACTGCATTGGTTGGCGCGCCTTTTCCCGTTCGTAAATTTTTTATCGCATAATAACTGCGGTAGAGATAAGAATTACCGTCTATTAAAAAAAGTTTTTTCTTTTTCTCCGTCATCTACCGGCCCCGCTTGCAGGGCTCAACCACCCTTTTTTGATTGACATGAGAAACAAAGCTTGGCCTGAGGTAAGACTTCCAGGCGGTCTTTGTTAATTTTCTTAAAACAGGTTTCACAGGCCCCGAACATTCCCTGACTTATTTTTTCAAGAGCGTAATCAATCTCTTCTATCTGCCTTTTTTCGGTATCGCTTAAATTATGCAAAAATTCTGTATCGTACGTGTCGCTGGCAAGGTCTACGGAATCTTTCACTTCATTAAAATCTATTTTTTTACTGTCGTCAAGATTCTTGTTAAGCTCTTCGATAAACTCTTTCTTCTGGGAGAGAAGAAGCGCTTTATATATTTTCAGATCCTTAGACGGAATCTTCACGGGTTTCGGAGGTTTTACCTGTGCAGCTTTTTTTATCTTTACGTCTTTTTTTGCCTTGACAATTTTTCCTTTCTTCGGCTTTCCCGCCGCTTTACTCTTCTTCTTCTTCATTTGATATCTCCTCAAAATGACAATCTTCGAAATAAATACACTTTTTGCAGCAACCGTCCAATAAGGTTCCGGCTTCGCTGCAGTTTTCGTAGTACGGACATTCGTCGCAGCAGAATAACAAGATTGTAATCCTCCATTCTTGATAAATATTTCAGCCCGTTTCGGCCAAATTAAATCTTAGCCCTTCAACTTACCAAAATGATTATCCTTTGTACCCTATTATTTTACTAACTTCAAGTATATTATTCGCTAATTCCGGCTCATGCTTTGTCTCATGAACGACCTTAATAAAGTTGAGATTTTTGTCATCCTGGCCGTTAATAATAGTACCCATATCTTTTAAAAACACTAGATAATCATACACTTCTTTGGTAATTCTTTCGCCCGGCGCAAGTAGCGGTATTCCCGGAGGGGACGGGCAGACAACTTCGGCGCTTATCATCCCGATAGCTTCTTTAAAATGCACCTTTTTCGTAAGGGAAAATGAGGCATCCCTGGGTGTCAGGACCACTTCGGAGACAATATTCGGGAACTGGACGCTCCGTATGGCATTTACAATTTTTTCATTTTTAACATAATTTTTCTTAATATCCTTAAGGGCATAGTTAAGCTTGTAGATATCATTTTTAGTGTTCCCTAGTGTAATAATGGCAAGAAGTCCGGTAGGCGTGGCAAATTCCACCTGAATATTGAACTTCTTATTAAGAAGTTTCTGCACTTCATAACCGGTATCGCCTATTCCGGTAGCGTCAATATTAAGCTTGGTAACATCAAGACCGAAGATACCTTCCCGTCCGATAGCTTCCCGGCCAAAGCACTCTATGCCCTGAGCTTTTATTCCTTTACGGGCTTCTTCCGCAAGAGCAATGACTTTTGAAAGAATTTCCCTGCCCTGGGTCGCCATTTGCATCCGGGCAACATCAAGTGAAGCCATCAATATATATGAAGGCGAGGTAGTATGCAGAAGCTGCAGTATTCTTTTTAATTTCAGAAGGTCCATGCTTTTCCGCGCAAAAAGCATGGAAGCCTGGGTCATGCCGGATATAATTTTGTGACTGCTCTGGACACAGACATCCGCACCCGCTTCCATGGCTGAAGTCGGAAGGTCAGGGTGGAACTTAAGATGCGGGCCGTGAGCTTCGTCCACCATGATAATTTTATTGTGATTGTGCGCTATTCTCACAATTTCTCTTATATCTGTTGTTATTCCGTTGTAAGTCGGGTTGGTCACCAGTATAGCTTTCGCATCAGGGTGCTTATGTACTTTGTCCAGTACTTCCTCGGGAGTAATATTGGTTATAACCCCGAGTTCTTTATCAAACTTGGGATACATATAAATCGGTATGGCGCCGCTTAAGATAACCCCGGCAATCACGGATTTATGAGCGTTTCTCGGAATTATTATTTTATCACCCGGCATACAAGCAGCAAGTATCATTGCTTGATTGCCGATGGTCGTTCCGTTTACCAGTAAAAAGGAAAAGTCCGCCCCGTAAGCCTCCGCCGCGAGTTTTTGTGCTTCTTTAATTACTGTTTTAGGATCCTGCAGAGAATCCACTTCTTCGAGCAAGGTAAGATCAATGTCAAATATTTTCGCGCCGACAAACTCCCTGAATTTTTTAGGAATACCGTCTCCGTGCTTATGCCCGGGCGTGTGAAATGATATTTTCTTTTTCTTTGCATAGTTAACAACCGCATCAAAAAGCGGTGTCTTTAACTGCCTCTCATAGAAATCCATTCTTACTCCTGCCCCGAAATTAAGGCGCCTGACAATATTTTTAAAAATTTGTTAACTTTGTAGTAAAGTATATCACTTTTCAGAACAATGTCAATTACTTTTTCAAGTCAGGACATTTACCCTGTACCATTCCCATGAACCGTTCGTTAAAACTCAGGTACATGGCTAAAAGCTTCGCTCGGCGCAGGTTTGGGATTATTTCCTTACTTCGAATTTTAAGGGAAGCCGGAAAGTCACTTCCTTTCCCATTTTTTTGGGGAGGGGCCTAAAGGGGGAAGCGGCCTGCACGGTACGCAAGGCTTCATTATCCAGGGCATCATCGCCCGACGAATAGAATACATTTATTTTATTTACTATACCGTTATCTTCTATGGTTATCTCCAGCAGGGTTTTACCTTCACTCCCTTCTTCCAACGCTTTTTTCGGATATCGTTTAAACCTTTCTATTCTCTCTTTAAAAGCAGAAAACCAGGCTGCAATTTCCGGATCGGTTTCCGAGTACCCGCTCCCGTCGCCTATTTCAGCAGTTCCGTTCTTCGAAGGACCTGAGCTTTCTTTTTTTTCTAAAACGGGATTTTGCGCCGTTTCTACGGGAGTCCGGAGCTCTTCCTTAAGTGCTTCCTTTATCTCCGCTTTGATAATCGGCGCTATTTCCTCAACCTTTTGTTTTATCTTTTTTACGGGAGTATAACTTTTTCCCTGATAATAACTGACCTCAATAATACGCCCGGCACTTCTTTCCACTTTTTTCACAAAGCTAAGTGAAAGCAGGGTAAAGAATACCGCATGTAATCCTATGGAAATCGCCAAAAATATTTTCATTTACGAAAAAGATTCCACTGATTACAAAGCTTTTGGATTCCACTGACACAAGCAAAAGCCTTGACATAGGATATTAACAATACTTTTTCCACTTTGTTTGCTTTCCTCACTTTACTCACTGTATTTCTTCAGAACGTCAGCTTTAATCCCGCATTCAGTGTTCTTCCCGGCATGGGGTAATTTTCCCGAAGCTCATAAACGGTGCTTAAGATATTCTTTGCCGAAAAGATAAGAGTGATCTCTTTTGTAACAGCCAGATCCAGTTTTGCATTTAAGGTGATAAAACTCGGAAGTGTCTTAGCCGTACTTGCCTGCCGGACATCATAATATTCGGCGTCAACTTTTAATTTTTGTCCTAACAATTCGTAAGCAACTCCGAAATTCGCTTTATTTTTCGGTCTGTATAAAAGCTCCATGTTTGTAACCTTATTTAAAGTAACGAGCCAGGTATATCCGGCGAAAACATTAAGATTTTCCGCGCATTTTATTTTTAGTTCGGACTCCACCCCGTACGTCTCTGCTTCTCCTACATTTGAGGGAGTCCAATCAAAAGAAGTCAGGTAGGTAGGATCCACAGGCGCCCACTCGATAAGGTCCCTTATCTGATTGCTAAAATATGTTGTTTTCAAAATAGCAGCCCGGCTGAACTCCAAATTCAGGCCTGCTTCAAAAGAAGTTGTCTTTTGCGGCTGTAAGAGGATGTTCCCCGGTCCGCCCATAGCAGAAGTTGAAAAAAGTTCGGAGAATGTCGGAGCTCTGAAAGAAGTACCGTAGGACGTTCTAATCTGCACCCCGTCTTCAATATTGTAAACAAGCGCAAACATCGGATTAAAGGAATCCCCATAAATAGAATGATGGTCATAACGCGCAGAAGCCGTAAATATCCAGGAGCCGAGAAGATCAATTATGTCCTGGGCAAACAGGGAGTTTGTATTTGCAATGTGATCTCCCATCCAGTTTTGTTCATTTACATTGTAATTACCGCTTATTCCTACGGTAAAAATATTTATTCCGCCAAAATCATAAGTATAAGCGGCTTCGGTAAAAAAGTTCCTTTCTTCACTCAAGGTCTCCATTCCCGGCTGGAAAAAATTCAGAATATTTTTACTCCCGTTTATTTTTATTCTCAGGTCAGAATCTTCCGTAAGAGGCGCGCGGTAATCCAAGCCGACGTTCATCCTTTCCTGCTGCTGGCGGTCGAAAGGCGTGAGCCAGATCAGGGAACCCGGGGTTCCGCTGTCGCTTTTGTAAGCAGTAAGAAGGGTTTTTAATGTATGATTTTTCGCAAAATCATAAGAAAGCGAAAGACTGAGGTCGTTGCTTACCACATCACTATTTACCCTCTGCCCGTTGGTTTGAAGATGCGACCCGGAAAGATTTAAAGAAAGTCCGCCCAGATTATCGGAATATGAAGCTCTCAGATCTTTGGTGGCAAACGAACCGTAGAAAGTTGAAATATCCAGCGAACGTTTCTCTACCCGGCTTTTTGTAATGATATTTATAACACCGCCCGCGGCATCCGCGCCGTAAATCGAAGAGGCCGGACCTTTTAGTACTTCTATTCTTTCTATATTGTCGAGCGGCAGGGACGAAAAATCAACAAGTCCCTGATAGGAGGAATTTAACCTTACGCCGTTTATCAGAACCAGCGTGCCTTCAGAACCAATCCCGCGGATCATAACGCTTTGGGTCTGACCGATC
>Ga0156422_1198_pt3 | contig 15148 bp, 6 predicted proteins | sample RifOxyA2_FD_108065 | JGI IMG/M metagenome (GOLD analysis project Ga0156422, IMG submission 108065) | Candidatus Firestonebacteria bacterium RIFOXYA2_FULL_40_8
CCTCTGCCAGTCTCTCCGCCATAAAAGCAAAGTTAGTATCAACAATCTGCCCCAAAAGTAGTTCTGTCCCAACTGTGATTATCTCTGCGTTCATATTTGATTATACCCCATATAAAACCTATTTACAATTGACGAATGACGATTGACAATTGAAGGAAGGCGGAAAAACACCCGCCAATATTAATTAAAATGCAATTTAACGTCCTTTTTTGCTCTAGCTAAACCTCCAACCTTCCAAACATCTGACCCTCTGCTCTTACTATTTCCAATTATACGTTACCTTATAATTTATCTTCTTTTCCTTGCCCGGTTCTATTTCAGCGCGGAACTCTATGGTTCTGGAGTCATTCTTTTTGTAGATGTCGGAGTCCTCGGAAATATCCCAGTTTAGCCATCTGTACATATGTTCGACAACTCGCACTACAACTTTATCCTTCTTTTGATTTCTTAATGTTATCTCAAAACTTTCATCCGCCGAGGACTGGTCATTACTAAGTTTATAAGCCGTCTGTTTCCTCTCTCCGGTTACATCGAAGACATTTCCGAGATACACCTTTACAGTTTCCCCCTTCGCAGTATGGTCAATAGAATCTTCTCCAATAAACTCATTACTGCCTCCGGTATCTTTCCTGTACATTTTGATCTTCCCTTTGGGCAGAGCAATTCCAAGATTGTTTTCCTCTGAATTTTTAAATTCAAATATATTCCAAACTTTTTTATTGCACTTAGAACCATAGTCGACTCTTGTTTTTCTGCTGTAATCATCATAACCATAATTGTTATTCTGATCAAATTTTACCCCGTCATATACATAAAATCTTTGTCCGTTAACTCTTTCGGCGCGGATAAACTCTATCTGCTTATTCTCCCTGTCCAGGAGGTCTACTTTGCGCGGCAAAGAGTATAGGTGGAATTCATCAAATTCTTTAACGTCAACACCCGTGGCATCTCTCATAGCACCTCTTAGTCTTGACTGCTCTGAAGCATAATAGGCATCATTTCTTTGCTGATTATTTACTTTGCTTACATCACCGCCCATCAGTTTAATAGAAGCATTCCTAAAATGCCGGCCGCAATTATTGTCTATATTCACCCAGCCGAGAATATCCATTACATCGCCTTTTTCCGGTACAACACAATTATAGGTTGCATCCCAGCTCATGCCACCGGTCATATATGAAAACTCAGCATTTCTTTTTCCCTGCTCTTCTGATTGTATTTTCCACATAATTGAAGGCTTGATAAATGAATCCGTTCCAAGCTCGGAAAATACAGGCCTTCCCGGAAGACCAAATACAATCTTACCTTCCATTTCCAGTATTGCCTGCCCAGCTCCATACTGAGAGGAATAACTCTGCTGGGCATAAGAATATTGGCCTCCATACCTACTGTATGCCTGGATATGCGGAACATAAGCGCTTCTTATTATCTTTGCTTTTTTTATAACTTCTTTATTTGTTTTCGTAACTTCGTCATATTGCATGACTTTAAACTCCACTTCTTTGCCTTCGTTTTTATAGAGCAGAAGGTCCTCGCTTAACGGATCCGACTCAAAATTCTGTTCCAGTATCTTGAAAGCTTTAGGATTGTTTTTGTCCCTAAGTATCACCGAGTCCCGCTGTAGATGCCTGGCGATATCGGAAACAATTACATCATTTTCGCCTCTTTTTAAATCCAGCGTAATCCCCTGTTTCACCACCCCAAAATCCTGATTGTACACGGTTACCGAAACATCATCTACCGAGTACCCGAATACCGTCCATATCAAAGCCAACACAAATACTTTTCTCATACATCCTCCTAAAAAGATAAGTACAAAGTACAAATGACGAATAACAATTTATTGAGTTATATGAATTTCCTCCACATATTGTCCTTTGTAAGTTGTCATTTGTAATTCTACTGAAATAATTACCATATATTAGCACAATAAATCATTTATACAAAGCCGTCAAATCGGTTCATCTCACCCTTGATAGAATCGCTTCTATCTTCCAGACTATATTTTCATCGGTAACACCTGCCAACTTTTCTTCTAGGAATTTCTTCGCTTCACTTCCGTTATCCGTAAAGAATCTTTCGGCTTCTAAAACTTCTTTTTGATCAACAGAGATGAGTTTTTTAAAGTTACCCTCGAGGTCGGGTTTTTCCGCTTTTTTTTCTTCAAATTTTACTTCAGCGACTTTATTGTTTGTAATACTTTGAGGTATCTCAGCTTTTATTGCCTTGAAATTTACTGCAGCTATCTTATCTCCGGTCATAGCTTCTTTTATTGTTAATAATCCCTCAGAATTTTCATCAGGTACTCTGCTGCCAAATTTGCCTTTTAATACTTTTTTTTCTAAACGGCGTTTTCCTGCTGAAGAAACCGATCCGGAAGTATTCGCCGATTCAGCAGGCATAAGTTCAGCAATGTTAATTTCTTCTGTGACGTTACACATATCTTCTTTTTTTATCCTGATCCATTGAATTCTTCTACCATTACTTATCGATATATATAAGTTTTCATAAACATCAATAAATGCTGTCATATTATCTACTCCGCCATAATATGGACCGGGGATATTCTTAAACCTATAATATTTCCCGGCATTTCTTAAAAAGACACCGTGAGTTCTCATTTTAAATACAATTATATCCTGCCCGCACTCAGCAACTTCAGTTACATTATGTTTTCCGAATATTGACTTCAAATCTATCGATGATTTATTATTGGTCAATGCTTCAAATTCTTTATTCGGATAGAATATTTCGGATATCTTCCACGTATTATTTTCTAAAACATAACAGTCTTTTTCAGAATTATACTTATAAGTTGTGAGATACAGCCTCCCTTCCGGAGTTTTGCTAAAACCGGAAAGAAAATCTTCATTTTTATCGAGTTTTTGAGATGAAATTACCGTATATGCTCCGGTATTTCTATTCAATTTGTAAGCTGAAGCTGTCTTAAATGTAGGATATTGTTTTCCACAACAGCCGTCTACAATATCGTCTTGCTTTAGTACAACGTTTGGAGGACAAAACGCCATTTGAATTGTTTTATCCAGGAACTTAACAGTGAAGTTTAATATTTTTTCGCATTTCTTTCCATACATTTTAACCAGTTCTTCCTTCTCAAAAGAACCATTACTGTTCATAACAACTGCAAATTCTGATTTTTGCCCGTCATAAAACACCATCCATACATGATCCTCCGTATCTATTCCGAAAGATTTAATGAAATACTCTTTATCGGTAAAATTAGCCTTAGCAAACTCTTTGGCATTATATAATCTTAAAACTATTTTTCCGTCAAACTTGTAAAGTATTCTGTCTTCGTCTTCCCAGTAGTAATTTCCTTTACTATCAGCTTTGATGCCTCCACGGGAGCTAAAACGTTCATATTTGTCCTGAATAACCATATAGTTTAAAATATTGACAGAATCTTTTCTTAACAACTGAAAAGCTTTTTCTGCTTTTATTGTGTAGCCAAGAGCATTTATATTTACTAGTAGAATGTCTCCATCGGGAAGTTTTAATATTTTACTTGTTTTTCCCAAATTAATTCCTTGATCAATCCCATAATTCCTGTTTATTTTGTCCGGAGCCACAATGGCTACTCCGTATCCCAGGCCTGTGGCTGTCAGAATATATCCGTTTTCCTCAAGCATGAAATACTTTCCTGCATTATAAAAATTAACATCAAGACCTTCAGCGTATTTAACAAAAGCACCATTTTCATAATAGAACAAATCACTCTTTTCTTTATTGCCTTGAGTGCTAATTGCCCAAAGTCGGCCATTTTTTGCGCGAAAATGTAAGGTGTTCTTTATATCTTCGGGTTTTTGAAGTAACTGTAATTTATCAACAATAATTCTATCCTCAATTATCTTGTAACTTATCCTTCGACTCTTGGAGTCTTCCCCGACATAGATAACTCCTGCTTCCGGTTCGACTATATCAGTTACGTATCTATGGCTATCCTCCGGAGCGTAAAGCAGCTTGTAGACCTTCCCGTTATCAATGTGGTATATAAAACTTCCACAAACATCTCTTTGAATATTCGGGTATTTAAACCAAAACCATACAGATCCCGGACATTCCTCTGAGAATAATAACGCATCGACATCGAGTATGTTTCCGGGACATCTGGAAAGATCAAGTTTTTCAACAATAGCACCATTTATTTTTATCTCACCTTTTGTATTTATCTGGATTTTGTCGCCTTTTGCTGTCTTGTAAAAATTAAAATCAAAAGAGCTTTCTTCTATTAACTTCAGTTTGCCGTTATCTACGATCTCTAAAGAGTATATTCCACCCCTCTTGCATTGAGTATAGATAGTATCGTAACTCCAAATGTGTGTTACACCTGCATCTTCACTTGCAAACAATTTTAAACCGTCAATAGAATATTTGTAAAGCTCTCTATTTAGGATAAGCCAAACATCAGCATTAACACCTTGCACCACTTCTATATATCTAAATTCCTTGCTTTTAAGTTCAAGAAATGGATTATATGCAAAAATATTCTCTTCTGCAGCTATGGCCAGGCATTTAAACAACATCAAAAAAAGAACTATTTTGAAAGTATGGCTTCTATTTTCCATTTTATCCTTTCATCGCTATTTTGCAACAATTTTCCTTTTAGATATTCCCTGCCTTTTTCTCCTGTGGCTCTAAAATACCTCTCTGCTTCTTTGTTATATGCAATATTTTCGCTTAAAAGATATTTATATGCACTATCACTGGAATCCAACTTTAAAGATTCAGAAGCTCCCGTTAAGCTGACAGAGGTATTATTTGCTGATTTGACGTTCTTATGATTATATCTATACACAGGGTAAACGGAATAATAATTAAAGTCATATAACATCCTGCTCCTCCAGCCTATCGTAAACCACAAAGAATCACCTGCTGCCTTAATATCTGCAATCTGAAGATCCCCCGGGATCGCCGCTTCCATTTCCGGGTATTTTTTATTCTTTATTTTAATACTACCTCCATCGAATTCCACGGAAATCCCGTCTTTTACTACCTCTTTACGTTTCCAAACCCTATAAGAATCTAAATAATATACTGCCTTAATATTCTTTTCAAACACCTGCCATTTACCTTTACGGAGGACATAGGTGCGTTCTTTCTGGTTTTTATCACGCAATGAAATAAAAATTGAATTTTCTTCATCTGTTGACGGGATAGATACTTCAAGTCCCACTTCTCCGTTTATATCAACGCTTTCAAGAACTTCCCATGAAACTTTATTGAATAAGTATAGTTTTTTACTTGAATGACAATCAGCCATCACAATATACCCATCGGCAGAGAAAACTGCTTTTACGAACGGAAACTCATTTTGATCGAAAGTTTTCAGGTTCTTATCATCGACCATTTTCTTGTAAATATCTTTTAGTTTGTATTCCTTAACTTCACCATCGTTATATTTTGCGACCCATATATCATCAGAAGCAAAAAACAACCATATATCTTTTTCCGAACCTTTGCACATTCCTAAAAATGCCGGTTTTCCCGAACTACTGATAGATGAAATCTTATCCGTTTCAGCAAATACATTCAAATTTGCCGCTTTATCGCTTTCATATAACGAATACGTTTTTAGCCATCCGTCTTTTTCATCAACAAACCAAACATCATTAGCAGAGTCAACTACAGGCACACATAACGAGCTGATGTGTTCCCAGCCGGTATTATATCCGGTATTATCAATGGAATTATCATAGACATCCCAATCCAAAGTATTATAGCGTTGATATTCAGGTAATGATAATATATGTACATAGTCTTTATAAGAAAAAGCACATTTACCGGTTCCTTTTTTTAACCCGTCGGACCAGTCATATTCTTTTAAACTTCCATTTTTTAAGACTTTAAATGTTTTATCTCCTCCGGTAATCCAAACGCTGCCTTTAGAATCTTCACACAAGTTTACACTCCGTCCCCATGATCTGAAGAACTCCATATCTTTGTTTAAATTTTCTGTTTTTCCGTTTGAAATCAAAAACACCGAATAGTAATCATTTCTACTCGGATGTTTATTGTCCGCAACTGCAACTATATTTCCATCTTTGGTACGTAAAGAACTCAAGATAACGAAATCTTTAATGGCTGAGACACTGGTGCCCTTGGGATATAATACCAGGGAATTATCTGATAACTTTTTAAAATCAAATAACCACGTTCCGCTTTCTTGAAAGCTGACAAGAAACTCTCCTGAAGGCAGCTCAATAAGACCGGCAAACGCATCATTTGTTTTGCTTTCAACCGGAATGGAATATATTTCTCCATTGCTGTAACACAGTAATCCGTCAATTATATTCTCATCTTCCCCGACAGATTGCCTGTAATAGTCGGACCAAACCCAAATCCGACCTTTAGTATCTTCGTAATATTTATGCATACTGTTTTCGCTTAAACCTTTTTCTCTTCTTATTGCTTTGCTCTTAAAAGTAAACTCAAAAATACCTGTTCCGTTAACAATAGTTATTTTGTTTTCTTTTTGAGCTATCCAAAGCCTGCCCTTTGAATCCACAAAACTATTAATCGGGTCAGCCTGTCCCGTAAAGACCTCCAAATATTTACTTCCATTGTAATATTTTACACTATTTGCAATTTTTCTGGAGCGTCCGCCGGAACTACTTCCTTTGTCATCTTCTCCGTAAAAAACATAAAAACCTTTTGTTGTTCCAAAAGCATTCAATGCCTGCCCCTTATAACGGCCTTCCAGTTTCGCTTCCGTAAGCTTTTCTTTATCATATAAATATACTGCATTTTTTTCGACAACCCATATCTTTTCTTCAAAATCTTTTACTACGGCAACAACACTGTTTGACAACGTTCTTACTTTTTTAAATGGAAGAACAATCAGTTTTAATTCGTCGACTTTGCCGCTGTTTGTATTTCCACCGGTTCTCGATAATATCCTCTTCTTAACAGGATACACTGTTTTTGCAACCAACTCCGTCTTAGAATGTTTGGAAATAAATTGAGATTTTAGGTCTTCTAACTTAACCTCCTGGGTCACTCTTGAGATATCGTCTTTTTTTATTATAAACCAATTTGTTTTTGAAAATTCCTTAAAGAATATCCAGAGATTTCCGTAAAAATCCAGCGAGGCACCGCTGAATAAATTATCTCTAAAAAAATAATATTGCGGAATATTAACAATCTTGTAGAAGTGCTGATTCTTTTTATAGAAAAATTCAGCTCCGTTGAAAGTAAAAATAGCTGAGTTCGCTTGGATTTTATAACCGCTATCTACATTATCCTGACCAAATATGCTGACTAATTCCTCCGGTACTTTATCTGCCTCCTGATATTTTTTTAAAGGATAGAATTTATCTGATTTCTTCCATTCTTCATTTTTAAAAACATAGCATATCTCCTCGTCATTTCCGTATAAATACTTTATAGTTGTTGCATACGTCTCACCTTCAGGAGTTTTTCCAAATCCTGAAACAAAATATTCAATTTCGTTTTCCAATTTAAACGTTTTAATATCACCAAACCCTCTTTGCAGATTCTCTTTATATGTGAATATTTCACGACATACATCAAAACTTAAATTCCGTTTTCTATTTTTCGAATTCAATGTTTTATCAGTAGAATTTTGCTGATAAAGAATCATATCCGGCGCCTGAAAACACATTCGAATTGATTTATTCATAAATTTTACCTGAAAATTAACGTTCGTTCTGCTTTTCCTCAGGAATAACGTAAAAAGATCTTCTACTTCATAAGAACCGTCTTTTCTGAGTATAACAGCGTATTTAACCAACCCTTTACTTTTATTGTAGATTATCCAGATATTATCATCAGAATCTATGGCAAAAGAAGCAAAACTACTGAACTCCAGTTCCTCCTTTTCTGTTTCTTTTTCTTTCCTAAATTCAATGGCATCAATAACATCAATTGTCTTTTGACCGTCAAATTTACAAAGTGTTCCGGGTCTGGCTCTTCTATCTTCCCAGTAGAAATTGCCTTTACTGTCTGTTTTTATATCACCATTAGTAGAAAGATAATCATAAGGTCTTTCTTTTCTTTGCTCATTTATGACAGTTTTAATTGCTTCCGGAATACTTTTTTTTATGACTTCGGAAGGCACTTTAATTGGTTTATTAGCTTCATTTTTTCCGGTAGGAGTACATGAAAATAAAAAAAATATTGTAAAAACGAACAGAAGTGAAATTCTCATTAACACCCCTCATTGAAAAAGTCAGTAATACATTATATTACTTGATACTCAACATTTCAACCCTATTTACGTTAACGGGAAATTGTCCGGGAATCTAAGCTGGCTAATCGCTTTTTTGCCGGCTTCGGTGTCTTTAAGGCGTAAGAGGTTCTTTATGAAAGATTCTACGTATCTCGACATTCTGCCAAGGACTATTCTTTCGGGTTTGTAGACGCCTTTTTCCAGTGCATATTGCATCAGGATATATGAAGTCCAATCACGGCAGAGAGAGATGAAATCGGCGAACGTTTGATAGCTTTCGTGAAGCTCTTTGTACAACCTTGGGTTTATGCCGGCTTCAGAAGCCTCAAGTTTATGTATCTGCTCCATTGCTTTTTCGTAAGCGGTTTTTTTCATGGAAATTAAACCTTCTATCAGCTTTGCGTCAGGTTTTGCGATTTGATACGGAAAATCCGGCTGGATAAAGCCGTCAAACATCCAGTAGAGCTTATTCAGATGTAACGAAGCAAAATTAACACGGTTATAGATACCTCTTCCCCATTGTATACCCTCGTCAGCAATTACATCTGCAGCAAGTAAAGCGTCAATTACAACTTTTGGCTGTGTTGCTCCAAACTCTTTTTCCAGCCACGCGCTTACGAGTTCTTTATCAGAACGTTTGTCGCCTGAAGAAAGTTTTTCAAAGATCCATGTGTTCATACGTCCGAGATTACCGACTTCCGGGTTTATAGTCCTGTCATTATTTCCCATATTAATAGGAAGAGAGACATACCCGGTGAGATTATTATCTTTAATCGCTTTCAAATCCTTCCGGATATGAGCTATCTTGCACCAGGGCCAGAGTTTCACATGATACATCTCGTAAGATATCTCCATGATCTGTTGACGGTTTTTAGGGTATGTTCCTATAGCTTTTGTAAGCGGAGTGTTATCATGAATATCCATACGGCTGGATTTATACATTATAGGAACATCTTTCGGAAGTTTTTTAAAAACATAAGGTAATACTACTGCAGGATCATTATGCGGTTTTCCGATAGGATACATATATTCAGTTGCATTTTTTAGGCCGGTTAACTCTTCTATCATCCTATGCCCGTCTCGGTAATATTCATCAGGGAAGTTTCTAAACCATAATCTAAAGCATACATCCGCATCTTTTCTGATTTCTCTTATACCTTCTCTGGCGGATTCAACCATCTTCACCAAACGTTCCGCGATCGGCATTTTTGCTTTCGACACACACCAGGGAGCTGACGCTGTATCACCGGTTGTAATAATAAACATAGAGATCTTCGGAAAATCTTTTGCTAACTCTCTATATTTACTTTTAACCAGTTCCCACGTCTTTGGATTATCCGGGTCCATCAAAGAATGAAACTCTTGCGTACCGTCTTGAGTCGGACGTTTGAACACGCCCACAAGTTCGGAATACTCTCTCTCAAAAACCAGAGGGAACATCGGTTCATAAAGGTGAAAAACAGGTTTTACTCCCAGTTCTTCAGCTCTGTCACACATCGCCGTAATATGACCTCGAAGCGGCTCCAGCCAGGAGGCATCTTCCGAGTGCCGCAAACCTGAAACTTTTTCATAATCATCGAAGTAAATCGGAAACTCGTCCATATATCTGCCCGAGACAGGGTCGACATTAAATGTCAAGTCGAAACAAGGACCTATCGAGTAAATTATCGCATGAGTTGATTTAACTTTTTTTGCTTGTTCCAGCGCAAATGAACTCGGAGCATTGTGAATTTTATATTTTAAATCCATTTTATTTCTCCTTTATTCAGTATAACTTTGGAAGAAATTTGCTTTGCGACGTCATCAACTCGTCAAGAAGTTTTTCTACTTTGCTAAAATCCTTTATCATCGGGTCTAAGAGTAAAGCCTGTATTGCGAGTTTTTTATCTCTTTTCATTATGGCTTCAACCGTAAGCTCATGGATAGTAATCAAATTATTGGTAATACTGGCTAGATTCGACGGCATACTTCCGGTATTAACAGCTTTGCACCCGCCGGCACCAAAGATTCCCGGCCCTTCGATAATCGCGCCTTTCGGAAGGTTGTCAATACATCCGTTATTTGCATAATTTACCTGATGGATCTCTTTTTTGTTCAACAAAATTGAAAGGATAACGGAGTGAGCATCTTCTCCCGAGAATTTATCAAGATCCCAGGGATCCTCTTTTCCGTCAGCCCAGCCTTGCAGAAGTTTCTGCATATCCATCTTGCTTTTATGTCTTTTAACGCAATCCACATGCTTAATACCGTATTTCTTACCGTGCCCGGTTTTTGGATCATAGAAAAACGGGAAAAACTCGGCATTGTGCGTATCCCCGCCGATAGGCAGACATCCGTACTTTTCAAACAACTGCATTTCAAGACTTCTTCTTTCATTCAACATCTCTTTTTTGTACCAGTCAACTTTACCTTTTGCTTTTCCTTTTCTTCTGTCTTCTTCTTTTTTTGCCAGCTGATGATTTATTATATCCTTATATAAGGTGTCCGTTTTCCTTTCGCTGTTTATATACAGGTCAAGAACCCATGTTAAATGGTTAACCCCGGCCGCGTATATTTCTACTTGATTTTCAGGAACTTTATATACTTCGGACAGATGCTTTACTGTTCCAAATATCGCATGGCACAAACCGACACCTTTTATCCTGCTGTGCCTGAGCATGGAAAGTGTTACTGTACTCATCGGATTTGTGAAATTCACTAAATACGCCTTGGGACATATTTTTTCCATATGTTTTGTTATCTCATTCATGGCCAGAACATTTTTAAATGCTCTGATCATACCTGAAGGTCCCACTGTATCACCTATGCCGTGACTTATACCGTATTTAAAACAGATGTCCATAACTTGCTTATCTGCCAGCCAGGTGCTCGCGCTATATGAAGTGAGAACAAAATCAGCCCCCTGAAGAGCCTTTTTGATATCCATCGTTGATTTAATTGTAAAATTCTTCCCGGTCTTCTCTCTCATTACTTTGCAAACATTCGTAACCAGCTCAAGAGGTTCCTTTTTTATATCATAAACAGTTATAGTCGAGCCCTCTAGTTCCGGAATCAGCATAAAATCCCTGAAAACCCTGTGGTTGAACAAATAGCTTGCACCAATGAATACAATATTTACTGCCGGCATACTTCCTCCTTTATTTAATATTAATTGGATAGTATCTTACTTAATACCGATAAATCAATAGGAATCTGGAGTATTCTTTCATCCTTTGTTTTATACATAAAATGGCCTTTTTCAATCAGATATTCGAAGAGTTCTTTGGTTATTTCAACGTCATGTTTGCAATACTCTATTATCAGATCGATTTTTCCTTCTTTAAACCACTGTAAGGATTGCAAGCCGTCTGAAGTTTTTCCTTTATTCAGATTAACGGCGCTAAGGTGGTTAAGAGATAAACGGAAGCCCAGCTGGTCGTAAACCAGATCCAGCATATCAAGAGTCGGGATTTTTGTAAAATCAATATTAGTATATCCCCGGAGCACGCCCCAGTCGAAACGTTTAATATTAAAACCAACGACCATGTCTGCCTGCAGGAACATATTAATAAGATCTTTTACTTTGTCTTCTGTAAAAGAGTAATATTTTTCATCCTTAAACGAGTAAACCACCCCTGCTGCGAGTCCCATTAAATGCGGGTTATTCCAACCGCCGACTTCTGCCGCGCTTCTTTGTGTCTCCGCGTCAAAGACCAGTACATTCTTTCCGGCGAGCTTTTGCTTTACATCCTCTTTATCTATTCCGGCTTCGACCAATTTCAAAAGATCAGTTTTGTCTTTATGCACAACTTCCACGCAATCAAGTTTATCTGTCGAGTTGATAAAACTAGTCAGCAAGGTAATCGCTACATTTTTATCCAACGGTTTATTTCCGCTCCCGCATTTTGAGGACTGAATGCATGAAGGACAACCAAAATCACACGGACAGCTGTTTAACATCTCAAGCGTAGTCTTCATAAGTTCAGGCGCAAGTTCATATGCTTTTTCCGAAAGTCCCACCCCGCCGGGATGCGCATCATATATAAATATTGCCGGACATTTTAGATTTCCGTTAAACTCCATAGAAACCCCGCCGATATCCTGACGGTCGGAGAGTGTAAGTAAAGGCAGCATGGAGATAACAGCGTGTTCAATGGCGTGAATACCCCCGGCAAAATCCCCGATATCGCAGGTGATTATCTTTCCTTTAAGCGCATCCGGTATCTCCAGCCAGATAGAAACGGTTTCAAAAATATGCGGAGGCAGGATTAGGTCGTGTTCATCGAAAATCACCTGACTGTATATCTTTTTTCTGACATACCCGACTACTTTTTCTGTAACTCTCACTTTTCCGAGCTTGATTACGATTTCACCCAGCTGTTTTTGTTTAAACGTATCAATTACTTCTATTTCTTCGGTTGCTCTTGTTTCCGTAAAATAATCTATATCAGCTTCTCTTACCCGTACCTTCTTCGCGGTAAGGTCAAGCTCGATAACTTCATATTGGGTACCAGAATGCAGGTAGACAGCGTTCTGATGACACTCCCGAAGTACTCTCGGGTAATCAACTTCTCCTATAACCCTGTTTTTGGCAACATCAACTACAGAAAATGAGTCCCCGATCGATCGGATAGAGAGAAATCTGGAAGGCTGTCTTTCAAAACTGTGATATTTTCCGTCATTACTTTTTTGAAGTTTATTATCCCTTGTTAGTTCGCTAAGGAAAAAAGGCAGCGTTGCCCCGTAGATACTTTCATCAGTATCTGCATCCAGCGGTATTTCGGCAGCCGCGCAGGCAAGATGCGACTTAGAAATTACAGGATTATGAAAATCAACAACCGCGGATTCGCAAGGTTTTTCGAAAAGCTTTACGGGATTTAACATGAAATACTGATCCAGTGCATCCTGCAGTCCAATAAGTATTACGAGAGCGTCACCAACCCTTCCTACCCTTCCGCTTCTTTGCCAGGTACTCATTATGCTTCCGGGATATCCTACCAGGATACAAACATCCAATCCGCCGATATCAATACCTACTTCGAGCGCTGATGTTGAGATTACGCCGGTAAGTTCTTCGGAGAATAGTTTTCTTTCAATCTCACGTCTTTCCTCGGGCAGATATCCCGACCTGTAAGCAGCTATCTTACTCGTATATTTTAAACCAAGCGCTGAGATCCACTGATATATGAGTTCTGTAACTTTTCTTGCCTTTGTAAAAACTATCGTTTTCATGTCATTACTTACACACTCCCTGAGTAAATGCGCGGCTTCAGTGTAAGGGCTTTCCGATGGGTTCCATAATAAAAAATACTTTGAGGATGATGGCGCTCCGTTTTTATCGACTATCTCAAAATCCATACCCGTAAGACCTGAAATAAATTCTTCCGCATTTGCAATAGTAGCGCTCGAGCAGATAAAAACAGGGTCACTGCCGTAATGTTTGCAAACTCTTCTTAAGCGGCGGATTATATGCGCAACATGAGAGCCAAAAACGCCGCGGTAGGAATGAACTTCATCTATAATCACATATTTTAAATTTCTATAAAAATCAGCCCAGGCCCCGTGATAAGGCAAAATACCAAAATGCAGCATATCCGGGTTAGTCAGAATAATATTCGGCGGGTTTTTTCTTATTTTTGTTCTTTGGTAAGCGGTAGTATCCCCGTCATAGATAGATGCCAGTTCAAAATCTTCAGGGAAGAGATCTTTTTTGAAATCCATTACGGTATTGAACTGGTCATGCGCCAGAGCTTTTATCGGATAGAGGTAAAGTGCGCGCGTATTATTATCTTTAATGATACTATTGATTACCGGAATATTATAAATAAGGGTTTTTCCGCTGGCGGTAGGGGTAACTACACATACGTTTTTGTTTTCCTGGATGCGGTCTATGGCTTCTGTCTGGTGCGAATAAAGCTGTTTTAATCCCTGAAAGTGCAGATTGTTTATAAGTTCTTCCGCCAGACCTTTCGGAAAATCCGAATACGTTCCTTTTTTTGCCTGAATATAATGCGCATGGACCAGACATTTGGAATGCTCGCTGTCTTTACCAAGGTGATTTATAAAACTTTTTATATCAGAGGCCATTTATTTCTACCTTATGAGATACAAAAATAACGGAATAGTTATAAGAGATAAAATAGTTGTCACCAAAGAGCATGCGGCCGGATAATCAGCATCTTTTTTATATTCCGTGGCAAAAAGTATAGCAGAAAAAGCGCAGGGCATTGCAGCTTGAAGCACTATTACCGCTCGCACAACCGGATCTAAATTGAACAACCCCGTCAAAAAAACAATGATAGCCGGAGCAAGAAAAAGCTTAAGCGTAACAATTACCGCCATGTCTTTGCTTAACACCATTGCTTTTGCATTATGTATTTTTACATTCGAGATAATTGCCCCGGTAATAAGCATCGCGAGAGGCGTAGTAATACTGCCAATGTTTTTTAAAGGCGAAAGAACAATCTCTGGCAGTTTAATTCGAAGCATTGCAAGAATAAAACCGACAAATAAAGCGACAATACCGGGATTAAGAAGATGTTTCCACGACAATTTCGTTCCTCCGGTATCGTAAAGCCTCACGCCCACGGTCCAGAGTACAATATCCGCAACAAAACCGTATAGAAATATGTAAAGCACTCCGATATTACCGAAAAGCAGAAGAGATAACGGCAAAGAGAGATAATAATAGTTTTGAATCAGGTTAAGAAAAATGAACTGGTTTTTATGACTTGCTCTTATTTTAAATATTTTTGACGCAAAATATCCAAGCGGCAGGTTAACCAGAAGCAAGGTAATAAAAGCAAAAACCGGGAGAGCCAATGTTGTCATCAGCATCTCCCGGTTATAAGTCGTCACCATGTTTTCTACTATCAAGCACGGAATAGATACATTAAAAACTATCTTCGTAAGATCTGTGGTCAACTCTTGCTTGATAATTTTAAGCTTACCTGCGATATA
>Ga0156422_1012_pt1 | contig 15096 bp, 13 predicted proteins | sample RifOxyA2_FD_108065 | JGI IMG/M metagenome (GOLD analysis project Ga0156422, IMG submission 108065) | Candidatus Firestonebacteria bacterium RIFOXYA2_FULL_40_8
AAATAAATAGATTAGTGGTAATATTTTCTTAATGTTTTTTCCTTTAGGAGGGATAAAATAATGGCAATATTAATAAGAGAAGCTGATAGGGCGGCGGAAGTAAAGGAGTTTATTGACTTTCCTTTTGAACTCTACAAAGACAATCCTTACTGGATACCTAACTTAAAAAGCGAATACCGGAAGATGTTGGACGTAAATATCTATCCATTCTGGCAGCATGCTAAAAGAAAACTTTTCCTTGCCTACAAAGACAATAAACTTGCAGGGCGTATTGCGGCGATTACCGATGATATGCATAATAAAATACATGAAGAAAAAGCAGGTTTCTTCGGGTATTTTGAATGTATAAACGACCAGGAAGTTGCAAATGCGCTTTTTGATGCTGCGAAAGCGTGGCTGAAAGAACAGGGAGCTTCCTATATGAGAGGTCCTGCCTCACCTTCGTCAAATGATGAGTATGGATTCCTTTTAGAAGGATTTAAGTTCGAACCCGTTATCATGATGCCTTACAATCCTAAATATTACCTTAAACTCTCTGAAAATTATGGCATGAAGAAAGCAAAAGATCTTTATGCTCTTCTTAAAAGCAAATACACCGGTGTTCCGGAAAGAATCGAGAAGATGATGGAAAGGGTAAAGAAAACCTCGCAGTTCAACCTCCGCCCGTTCGATCTTAAGCATAAAGAACGTGATGTTCAGATCATAAAAGACGTTTATAACCAGGCGTGGGAGAAGAACTGGGGATTTGTGCCGATGACCGATGCCGAGATGGATTGCGCGGCTGAAGGCATGCTGCAGTTCATGGACCCTGAAGTTGTCATCATTGCGGAAACCAAAGACGGAAATAAACCGGCAGGTATCGCGATAACGCTTCCTAACTTAAATGAAACCTTGAAGCATCTCAAAGGTGCAGATGGAATAATGGGCATGGGTATCTGGGGTCTTATGAAGTTCTTATGGTATAAACCTAAAATCAAAGGTTGCCGCGCACTTATCGGCGGTTGTTTGAAAGAATACAGAAAGACCGGCCTTATTGCTGAGATCTTCTACGAAACCGCCGTCCGCGCCAACGGAAGATACGAATGGTGCGAGATGAGCTGGAACCTGGAAGACAATGACATGGTAAATAAATTCGACACCGACATAGGCGGGTTTTTGTACAAGAAGTATAGGCTTTATCAGATAGAGATATAGAAGATACGTCCATAAAGGTCTGTAAAAGTCCATAAGGTCCATAAAAGAATTTTTCTCGATAGGAAGGATATATAAATGTCAACCGATGTTGACAAAGCGAGAAAAATCAAAAAAAATATCTTAAGAGTATGTTTTACAGGTTTAATCTCTTTTTCAGTGTTTAACAAATATTATCAAGATTTTAGACCTTTATGGACTTTTAAAGACTTTTACGGACCTTATGGACGGCTTATTAGCTGGTACCAGTTTCATACTAAAGTATAACTATTTTGTGGAGGACTAATATGGCAAAACTAAGGGTGCTCGTTTGGAATGAATTCAGGCATGAAAAGAAGAATCCTAAAGTAAAGAAAGTTTATCCTAAGGGGATGCACGATGTTATTGCGAAGGCGCTTAATAAGGATAAAGGAATTAAGGCGACTTTAGCGGCGCTGGATGATTTTGAACACGGATTAACTGAGGAAGTTCTCAAAAATACGGATGTTCTTATCTGGTGGGCGCATGGGGCGCATAAAGAAGTAAAAGACGAGATAGTTGACCGGGTTCAGAAATATGTTTTGCAGGGAATGGGTTTGATAGTATTACACTCCGGACATTTCTCAAAGATATTCCGGAAGATGATGGGAACGTCCTGTATATTGACCTGGCGGGAAGCCGGAGAAAAAGAAAGATTATGGGTGACACAGCCGGGCCATCCTATCGCAGAGGGTTTACCCGAGTATTTTGAATTAAAACACGAAGAGATGTACGGCGAGTTCTTTGATGTTCCGCATCCTGAAGCATTAGTGTTCACCAGCTGGTTCAAAGGCGGAGAAGTTTTCAGAAGCGGCCTCTGCTACACCCGGGGAAAAGGAAAAATATTCTATTTCCGTCCCGGCCACGAAACACATCCGACGTATTACGATAAAAATATTCAGCAAGTCCTAAAAAACGCCGTAAAATGGGCCGCCCCGGTGAAAAATTCCGCGAAGATACCGGAAGGAGTTTCGGTGAAGCCGATAGAAAAAATATAAAAGATAGTTTGTAAAGTTTGTAAAGTTGAATGTGGGCGGGAAAAAACACCCCGCCTTCATTGTTTAAATGTAGCGTCGGAATTTATTCCGACGGCGTCGGGTTAAAACCCAACGCTACAGAAAAGGTGAAAAATGTTCTATAAAGACCGGCCAAGGATTAAAATACCTTATTCGAAGAAGCATAAGATTATTGATATGTTCTCCTTAATTGGAATAGTTTTGCTGGGCGTATCAGGGTATATTGCTTCTCTATATATGCCTGAGACGGTGCCTGTGCATTTTAATATCGTAGGTAATCCGGACGGTTACGGGTCTCCCGATTATTTCTTTTTTTGGACTTGTATTTTGGCAGGTATTTTATTATTCATCTGCGTGCTGTTATCTTTATTAAGGCTCTTCCCTAATTACTTTAATTATCCTGTGGAGATAACAACAGAAAATGCTGTTACACAATATCAGATCGGGGTTGATTTAATTTATGTTATGAAGATAGGTATTGTTCTGACATTCCTTTTTATACAAATAATGATAATTTACTCCTCTTTTAACGGAAAAATTGGTTATACATTTCTGTTAGTGTTTTTACCTATCATTTTGATGTTTTATTACATCGGATCATTCACCCGAAAATCACTTAAAAACAAGTAATTTTCCTACTATTGTAATATCCTTCAAAGATTTTTGACCTTACGGACTTTAGAGACTTTATGGACCTTATAGACATCTTTTACGTGAGCAACGTGAGTAACGTGGAACGTGCAACGAATTTTTACCTCTTATTATATGATATGAATTCCGGCACCGTCTTAATTGGATGGTAGTGTAATTTGTTCGCCCTCAGCGTTTCAATCCCCTCATCCCCCATAGTATTAAAATACTTATATTTTGAAAACTCACCGGCCATTTTCATGAAGATGTATTGACTGGCGCCTTTTATGTTGTGGTCGGAGACTTCGAACATTACACAGAAGGTGTCTTTGCCGAGAGGGGTGCCGAAAGTGTAGGCGGCGACTTTGTTGTTTACCAGAAGGACTTTGCCTTCCAGGCCTAATGCTTGAGGTTCGAGGAGGGCGCGCTTGTGGGCTTTGTCTATATTTTTGAGTAAGAACTGTTCATTATCGTTTACGGCTTTTTTTCTTTTTTCTTCCAGCCATTTGAAAAGAAGATCGGCGCAGCCGTTCAGATATTTTGTGGAATAATCTTCAAAAGTGAAATCATTTTCTTTTTCGAAAGTATTAATAAGCCACCGGATGTGTTTGTATTTGTCCCCGCTCAGCAGTTCAAGTTTTTTTCGTTCGTAAATATACTCCTCGTCTTTTTTTGCTATCCGAAAACCTGCTTTTTCAAGCTCTCCGGCTGTTTCTTTGGGGATGTTCTCTATTCTTGACTCGGTCTTGCCTTTGTTTTGAATATCCATAAGTTCAAAGCATCTTTCAAACACTGCGGGCTTTACTTTTTTATCGGAAAGCGGGGGGACGGGCATAAAAGTATTATCAATATCCCTGGCGAAAACACAAAGCGCTCCGTCTATTATTTTCCAGGAGAATTTGAAGAAATCCTCCCAGGTGAAATGATAAGCAAAGGAAAATGCTGACAGATTTGAGGTTTTTGGTATGTAGGAGTTGAAAAAAAGAAGGTCTGAGACCCGCATTGGGTTTAAAATATCTGTATTTGCTCCTGTTTTTTTGAGGAACTTAAGCGGAACAAACGTTTCTTCCCATTCTATTGGATTCCGTGTCTTTATATTTGTATTTAGTATTTGCTTGTTTGTGTCCAGTTCTTTAGCCGCAGGACAAAGATCGTCCAGTATCAGCATGATACTTTCTTTGTCTATGCTTTTTGCCATGGCAAAAGGATATATTTTACAATCGAGTGGACGTTTTGAGTACTTCAAGCATTTTCCCGTATTTAAGTCAAACGCCTCGCAGACAAACATTTCACCGTGCTTTTTTAGCTTGAACCCGGTCGGTTTTAAATTAGGTTTTTCATCGGGGAAACGGCAGCATATATCACACTTAGCGCAGAGTTCCTGCTTCGTGAGCTTTATTAATTTTTCCATATACTATATTTATCATATTGAGAGAGTATATTCAACGTGATATAATCTGGTGAGAACAGCAAGAAAAGCAAGTAAAGCAAGTAAAGCAGGGAAAGCAAGAACAGAAAAAGAAGAAAGTGACAAAAATATACAATAGCATTTATGATATATTTTTGTCATCCTGAGTCTGCTTTTGACGAAGGATCTCAGTACTATTTTGAGTTTACGAAAAATAGAGATGTTTCGCCAGAAAAAACTGGCTCAACATGACAATAATGTAAATAGATTAAATCGTTTGTTCACTGAAATTATTGTGAACATTATACTGGAGAGAAAAATAAAATGACCAAAGAAAAACTTGCAGTCGGGGCTTACGGGTATTTTGACGGGGAGAACAGGGAATATGTGATTACTCGCCCGGACACGCCGAGACCCTGGTATAACTATTTAATGAATGATACGATGGTTTCGATGATATCCAATACTGCGGGCGGGGTTTGTTATGATAAGGACCCGACTACCATGCGGCTTCTCAGGTATCGCTACCAGAATATCCCTTATGACCGGCCGGGGAGATATATTTATGTAAGGGATAACGAGAAAAATAAATACTGGTCTGCCTGCTGGGCGCCTGTGCATACGGATGTAAAAAAATGCAAGTATGAGTGCCGGGTTGGCGCGGGTTATAACATTATTACTTTTATTCAGGATAATATTAAAACAGAAGTGACGTATTTTGTCCCGATGGATAAAGCGCTTGAGATTTGGGATTTGAAAATTACCAACCTCGGGAAGAAAGCGAGAAACCTCTCCACCTACAGCTACGCGGAGTTTGCATTCTGGGGAGCGCTTCGAGACCTTATGAACATTGATAACTGTCCGAATATCTCCAGACAGCATTACAAGAACGGAACTATTATTCATCACTCCTATAATGATATCGGAACAGGCCTTCATGATATGCACTTCGTCATGCTTTATGGGTTCCATACTTCAAACGTAAAACATTCAGGGTACAACGGAGACAGAGACAAATTCCTCGGCAGGTACAGGGATGAAAAGAATCCTATTGTAGTGGAACAAGGCGTCTCTACAAATTATTGTAAAACTAGCGGTTATCCGATAGGTTGTTTTGAACACAAATTTACACTTCAGCCCGGAAAAACCAAACGGATAGTTTATCAGACCGGTGTGGCGAAGAATGAAAAAGACGTTTTCGTGGTTTCGAAAAAGTATAAGAGCTTCAGTAATGTCGATAAGGCGTTCGAAGATGCGAAGAACTACTGGAAAGAGAAGTTTGACCTCTTTAAAGTTACGACTCCCGATAAAGAGTTCGACGCTATGGTAAACGGGTTTATTCAGTATCAGGCGGCGATGACTTTGCGGCTTTCCAGAAGTATCTCCAGTTATGAATGGGGAATTGCCCGTGCCGGGTATGGTTACCGCGACAGCTGTCAGGATCAGCTTGGAATGATGCACTCCCTCCCTGAAAAATCAAAGATAGTAATAGATCACCTTATGAAAGCTGTATATTTCGACGGCGGCGTTGCGCATAGCATGCACCCGGCGAAGAAAGTTTACGGTGTCAGCTCGTTCTACGATTGCAATAACTGGCTGGCGCTCACAATCTCGCAATACGTAAGAGAAACGGGAGATACTTCTTTCCTTAACTCCAAATGCGGGTACATTGACAGTAAAAAAGAAGATAAAGTAATTGAACATCTTCTCAAAGTTAATGATTTCACGTGGAGATTAAGGGGTAAGAACGGTTTGATACAAACGGGTTCGGCGGACTGGAATGATTCTTTGAATCCCGGCAATATGAAAGCCGAAAGTCTTTTTAACTCTACGATATATTGTGCTTCGACAAGAGAGCTAATCAAGCTTCTGGATTTCGCAGGTAATAAAAAACTTAAGGCCGTATTGCAGAAAAGATATGATGCAATTAAAAAACTCATCAACACTGTCGGCTGGGATGGGGAGTGGCTCAAGAGAATAATATTTGTAGACGGCACAGCTCTCGGTGCGAAAAAGAATAAAACGCTTCCGAAGATATTCCTGGAACCGCACCCGTGGGCAATAATGGGCGGCAGTGTGGAAGGTGAAAGAGCTTTCAAAATGCTTGATGCGGTGGAAAAATACCTCGGCTGTGAAGACGGGCATAAGATAATGGAACATGGTTTTGAAACCTACGATACAAAAATAGGTTCAGCAGGAATTTTCCCCGCAGGTATAAAAGAGAACGGCGCGGTTTTTAACCACGCTTCCAGCTGGATGATAGTTGCCGAAGCGATTCTCGGCCGCGGTGAAAAATCCATGAAGTACTTCAAGCGTATGTGCTCTGCGACGAAAAACAGAAAAGCAGAAATACATGAATCCGAACCGTATGTCGCTTGTCAGTTTGTAAGTCAGAAACCCTTCCATATAATAGGGAGGGGAAGGAACGGCTGGTTGACCGGTACTGCGTCCTGGATGGCAACTGCAACGATGCAATACATCATCGGCTGCAGACCTGACTTCAAGGGACTTTGCATAGACCCGTGTATTCCCGCAGAGTGGAAAGAGTTTAACCTCCAGCGTGTTTTCAGGGGAACAAAGTATATGATAACCGTGAAGAACCCTCACAAAGTAAACAAGGGAGTTCTCTTCCTCATCGTTGACGGAAAAGTTATACAAGGAAATGTTATACCGTATAAGAAGAGTAAAGCACCGGTTAAAGTAACTGCAATTATGGGGAAGTAAGAAAAGTTGAGGATAGCGGTTGAGCAAAGTCTAAATATCAGACCATATCACTTTGCGAAATCCACCTAGGTGGATGATTGGAAGGTAGAAAAAAGGTAAGTTTATAGTTTACTGTTTATGGTTTACAGTAAGAGCGTTATGTTTTGGAGGAAATGAATGGATTTTCAGCCGGGGACGGTGAACAGAAGCGGGAAGTTGATGAAAAAGAATGCGAAAACGCTTAAATTCCCGAAGGGGTTTCTTTGGGGGGCGGCTTGTTCATCTTATCAGTCCGAAGGGGCATGGAAAGCGGACGGGAAGAGCGAATCCAGCTGGGATGTCTTTGCAAAAAAACCCGGTATTGTAAAGGGCGGCTCTGATGCGACCGTTGCTATAGACCATTACCACCGGTATAAATCTGATATTAAGATCATGGCGGAGCTGGGGCTTAAAGTTTTCCGGTTTTCCACCTCCTGGCCGAGAATAATTCCGAATGGTACCGGGAAAGTAAACCAAAAAGGCCTGGATTTTTATGACAGGTATGTTGATGAGCTTTTAAAGTACGGCATCAAGCCGTTCATAACCCTTTACCACTGGGATATGCCGAACGTTCAGGAGCTAAAGGGCGGGTTCAGGGAAAAAGCAACTTCCTACGCCTTCGCGGAGTATACTACTGCGGTTGTAAAAAGATTAGGCGACCGGGTTAAAGACTGGACAACGTTCAACGAGATAAAACACATCTGGGAAGGCTGCTACAACAGTGATTGGCAAGCCCCGGGGCTTCACCTCTCCGAAAAAATAAATAATCAAGCGCTTCACAATGTTCACCTTGCTCATGGATTGGCAACAAACGTTATAAGAGCATATTCAACAAGCTGTACCGAAGTAGGAGTTGTTCATGCGATGTGGATAAGGATGCCCCGTGACCCGAAGAACAAAAAAGATGTTTGGGCCGCGGAAAAATGCTTTATAAATAAAAACAGCCGGCTTTTGGACCCTCTTTACAAAGGCGAGTACCCCGCTCATATGTGGAGCAAAGGCTCTGTTCCTGAGATAACCAAAGAAGAGATGAAGATAATCTCAACGCCTCTCGACTTTTTCGGTCTCAATGTTTACGGCGGCTGCGATGTAAAATACAACCCGAAGGAAAAGTCAGGGTGGGAAGAGATTCTCTACGATCCGACAGTTCCTGTCACCACGATGAACTGGGGAGTCACACCGAACGCAATGTACTGGGCAGTTAAGCACATCCAGGACAATTACGATATCAAAAAAATGTACATCACTGAAAACGGCGCCGCGTATCTTGATGTCATCACCCACGACGGAAAAATCCACGACACCGACAGGATAAACTTCCTGAATCAATACCTCTCGGAGTTGCACCGCGCCATGAAAGCCGGATACAAAGTCGACGGCTACTTTCTCTGGTCCCTCTTCGACAATTTCGAATGGGCCTCCGGCTACACCCAGCGCCTAGGCTGCGTCTACGTAGATTACCCCACCCAGAAAAGAATATTGAAAGACAGTGCGTATTGGTATAAGTCAGTAATTAAGGGGAATGGCATTAAAATATAACATATATAATGAATCAAGGGGTGTGCTTATGAGTTTTATAAGAAATAAAACAGTGATAGGGTTAATGTTATTTTCATTTGTTTTGATTGGAGTGGGAATAAGTACTTTGTGTTCTGCTGAAAATTCTCTTTCGGATGATAAGAGACATGAAAATTACAAGATAAGGCAAGAAAAAGAGAACGAATTATGGAAAGAATTAAAATTAAATAAAGATGAAAACAGTTTGGTAGTTCTTTGGAAAAAAACTAAAGATCCGAGAATATTAAAATATTTTGAGGATTGTTTAGGCATCAACAATGGAGATAGTTTTGAAGCAATAGATATGGCGCGTGCACTTATCGAAATGATGAATACAAAAGAGTCAAAAGATGTTTTGAAACGGGGTATGAAAAAATATAAAGCTATTAGGGGGTATGGAGCTGTATTATTATCATTAAATGGAGAAGCAGAAAAATATGGTCCAGTAATAGTAGAAGAGAAAGCATATAAATACTGTCGAGATTATAATGAACTTATTCCATATTTAGCACAAGGATTGAAAGATGAAGACCCTGATATAAGAAGTGGAATAGTAAATATGCTATCAGGTGCTGAAGGTTACAATAATAATGGAGACGATAATAAAGGAACACTTAAAAAAGTAAGTTTGGAGTTGTTGAAAAGTAATAGTCCAAAAGCAAGATACTTTTCGGCTAAATATCTCCATAGGGTTATGAAAAAAGAAGCAATTCCATATTTGAAAGATGCTCTTAAAGATTATCCGTTGTCTAGTAAAATAAAAGACGAATCGTACTCGCTGGATAGTTTTCAACAATTAATTAAATCAATAGAAGAAAACGAGGGAAAAGATGGAGCAAAATAAACTGTCATCCTGAGAGGCGTTATGCGAAGGATCTCTGTTCTATAAATCGAGCAAAGCGAAGATACTTCGCCAAGAGCGGCTCCCTCCAACAAGAATGGCGAGCAAAAAGGCAGTATGACAAAAAGGCGAAAAGTGTGACAGTCACACTTTTTGTTTTTACAAGGCTTTTTGATATCGCAATTTGCGATATCAAGATTTCGCTATATTCTTCCTTGCATAATAGAAGAAATTGGGGACAGACACCGAGTTTTCACTTTTCGGTGTCTGTCCCCAATCTAAAAACAGGCGTATTTGCTGGATTCTATTGTTTTTAACTTAAATTTTATTTTCTTTCCGTTGACGGAGATGATTTTTGGGGACCAAGCTTTGTAAAGTAAAATCCGGAAGGTGACTTTTTTGCCGGAGCCGGTGTAGTTTAAGGTTATTTCTTTCTTCGCCGGGTTTACTTTCATCTGATAGGCGAAGTAGGAGTTGTTGGCGGCGTAGCGGACGATGGCTTTGACGGATTTTTCGTTGGTGACGGCCCAGCGTGGGGAAACGGTTACTGTTTCCAGTTGAGTGCCGGTGTCTTTTATTCCGGCGATGCCTTCTATTAAGACTTGAAGCCATTGGGCCATGCCCCATCCGGTGTAGGGGACTTCATTTGTTGTTCTAAAACCGGGCTTTCCGTTTGTCCAGTACCAGACGTGAACTTTATTTCCTGTTTTTCTCAGATGTTCAATGTACTGCTTGTATAATTTTAGGCCGTACGACTCCATGCCGTTTTCAAAACTTCCAAAACTTAACTCGCCGCCTACAAAGGGCATTAAACCGCCATTTGCATATCCGCCCTGCTTGCAGTAGGCATTTTTGAAGTATTTTAACTCATCAGGATACCCGGGTTGTAAACTCCACCAGGGGAAGGCGTCGCCTGTTTCTTTCTGTCTTTTTGCGTACTCCTGAATAATTGAGACCGCCTGTTTTTGATTTGCCAGAGTTCTTGTGATGGCCCAGACATTACCCATCGCAAGTTGTTTGCTCTCGTCAAAGCCCGGATGTTTTATATCTGTCAGATGGAAATGGTGCCTGTATTTAATTCCGTCCCATAATAATTTATTAGCGCGGGTTCTATATTTTCCGGCAAGCTTTGAGTAATATCCTGCGCGGGCTTTATTGTTAAGCACCGCGTACATCTTGCTTACCATTTGATACCCGAGATAATAACCGGATTGGTCGCAAGTCGCCACAACAAACCGTTTCCCGACGAAATCTGAGGTTTCACCTATCTCAAAATCCCACGTGTCGCAAGTATGCCCGCGTTTTACCAGATCATGTTCTTTATCCCAGCGGAACTTATCTTTTTGAATATATTTAAGCGCCTTCTCAACTTTAGGGAGCGCGTTCTTCATCCATTTATTATCCCCGGTCACCTGCCATGTGTAAAATACTCCGAAAATAATAATGTATTCAATATCAGACTCCACGGACATACGCCAGGTGGAACCGTCACGTCTTATTCCGTCTGGGAGGGAGCCGTTTGTGTTTTGTTTTTCCAGAAACCTGTCCAATCCACACGTCATTTCTTTTTCCCAATACTTGTAAGCACAGCACTGGTAAATCCAGTCCCGTAACCATATCCCATTAATCTGCCACGTATCGCCTGAAATATACCCCGCAAACTTACCTTCTTTGACTAAAAATTCACGCCTGCCGAGTTGTAAGTTTTCTTTTGTAATTGAATAAAGATTGTCGTAAAGGGAGTTCCCGGTCTCAATTTTTGTTTCGGCGTCAAGAACGAAGTTTAAATAACGGGAGTGATGTTTTGACCCCGGGTAGTAAAGATAGATCCAGTGTACCCCGAGAGCCCCCGCCGCCGTAAAATTAAAAACCGCCTTATTCTTAATTAATTTTGCCTCAGCTTCGTGGTACAACTTCAAATTCCCGTCATACACCCGGATAAGGCATTTTGAATGTTTAACAATACTCCCGGTGATCTTAACACTGACTTTATCAAGAGGTGAGTAGGTGTGGGCGTCCGTCGAAATATCCCCGTAAGCTTCCATAGTAGCTTCTTCAGGAATGCCTTGTTTAATCTTTGATATTTTCATTTCATGATTATTGCACCCTTGTCGCATTTAAGTCAAGGATAAATATTGTACAGGGAAAGTAATTCTATTGCGAAAACAACGTAAATACAATATTTAACCCTTTTTAATATTTGAACTAATTCTCGTGGAAAAAACTGCTTATTATGCTATAATTATTTAGAAATATCAGATTGGCTTTGTGATTATCCAGAGATTTATCAGGGGGCAAATGATAAATAAAACATACATATATATTTTTGCGGTTTTTTTATTTTGCTTCTCTTTATTTGCAGAAGAAAAGTGCTATATTAAACTACCTGCACCTATAGATGTTTCCTCGTATCGTGACCTGATGGACCCGAATTGGCATATCACCTGGACGAATCCTAAAGGAACCATATCCTGGATTACTAATGAGTGCCTTAATGGGACATCAATTAACAGCAGGTGGGGAAAACCTGATGAGATGATTAGTTCGTCCGTCAATTTCACTATTGGTGGTTTTGATGTCCAGATACCGGCCGATAGAAATATGGATTATCTCAAGTATATGTTTTTAATCCCTACGGCGTCGCCTGATTTAAATACGACTCCGTTTGTCGGCTACTATCAGTCATGGAGTAGTTATACTTCTTATACTATTGATAGAGTAAATAAGAAATTTAAATTTCAGTATCCCCTGGAATGGATGGGTTTTCAATTTAAATTTCCTCCCGGATTCTGGGGTGCACCCACTAACGGTTTTTGGAGAGGTCGTAGAATTGATTGGTCAAAAATTGGGAATAGTAATGGAACATTAGACCAGCAGTTTAATCTTAATCCTGGTTCTCCTTTATTAGTTAATGAATCAGGAACGCATGCTGTTAGGATTTTGATTGGAGATCCGGGTGTTGAATGGCAAATAGCACCGGACAACGATCTTACTTCTACGTCTATAACAATTCCCGGAAATTATTTTCAAGTTGACTATGCATTAGGGAAAATAAGTTTTGGAGATGGAGCGAAAGGTAACATTCCTGCAAACGGGGCAGTGGTAAAGGCTATCTGGAGTTATGATTTTGATGTGTCTTTAGGTGTTAGAGCATATATTCAAAAGAAGGTTAAGGTCGTAAAAATAGATTTAAGTCAGATTGACAGCAGTAACTGTCCCCGCGATCCCCGCGACCCTCATAATCCGAATAAATACGGTGTAATATTTTCCGAAGTACCGATAGTCGTAATGGGTGTACCTAAAGTTCCGGTCACAATTGTTTGCCCAAGCGATGTGTATGTTGGCCCTATTAATTCCACTTCTTCGGGTTCTAATGTGGATGATTGGTCTCATCCCAAAAATGTGATTGGTTCGGCTATTGATGATTATGCCGGGTTTAACCCCGTTGGGATCATAAGCGGTGGAACGATATGGTTCGATTTTACTTTTGCCACAAGCTATCCAAATGCGGTAATAAATAATTCTTTTTGTGGTAATTCCAGTGCGGGAAAAAATCTTAAGCTAAACAAAGTAGCTTTATATTCAGCTTTTAACAATAATAATCCAACCGGTATCTATATACCGGATTTAACGCCTTATATTACAACAGAAAAAAAGGGTGAAAGAGAACTTGGAATGCTGGGAACCGGCGGGGTTGGACTTTCTTTCGGTGTAGATACAGGTACAGGATATTGGTCTTATAATAATGCTAATATTATTGGAGCTGTATTTTATTATGACGGCTCTGTTGTTGCTTCCATATATAGGGACCCAGGGATAATGTATCCGCTATATTTTGATTACGGCGGAGTAAGAAAATATGCCAATAGTTTTGACACCTGTCCGCCGCCGTTTATGCCTTTTTCTACCAAAACAACGATAGTATCAACTGATGCCGGCGGGGAGGTGTGTTTCAATCTTGATCCTGCTACTAAAATAACCATTCCACCCGGAGCATTGCTGAATAATGAACAAGTTAGTATTGAACCAATAGCCATGCCGGAAAACCAGGGGTTTGGTTTTGAGTTTAAGCCGAGTTACAAACTTAATATTCCTGTGACCATTGTTCTGCATTATAATGTGATAGGCAGTTATATCGCAAATACTCAAATAATTCCGGCTGAGGCGAAGGATATGCTGGCCGTTTTTTACCACAATGGAGTAAAGTGGGTTAAAATTGGCGGGACCGTAGATACCACAAATCAGACTATCACCGTTAAAGTGGAACAGCTTTGCAAATACGCTATTATGCCTGCAAGTAATTCGGCTGCTTTTAATTATATCGAAACTTCCCCAAATCCTTTTACGCCGAATAATGACAATAAAAATGACCGGGTATATTTTTATTACGAACCGAATGACAGTGATGCGACTATTAAAATATACAGCCAGTTGAACAGTTTGGTTAAAGAAATAACCGTAACAAAAGGTCTTACGCCTTACTGGGATGGGACAAATAATAACGGGATGTTGGTTGAAGGCGGATTGTATATTTATCAGATTAAGTCAGGGGATAAAATAAAAAATGGAACGGTTGTACTTGCAAAGTAAATATATTCTCGGTTTAACCTTGCTCCTACTGCTTACGGTTCAAATGGAAGCAGCTTTTGAAAGTTTAAATGTTAGCGCCAGACCTATAGGGATGGGAGGCGCTTTTGTAGCCGTGAGCGATGATGCTAATGCAATTCTTTGGAATCCTGCCGGCTTAAGTCAGTTGAAAAAAATTGAAATAACAGCTTTGTACTCCAAGATTTACTGGAACCTTCAGGATAATGATATTAATCGGAATTTTATTGGTTGCGTACTTCCTTTTGGCAAAAATATCGGTACTGCAGGGTTGGGCTGGGAAAGTTTTAACTCTTCTTTATATTCTGAAAATGTTATTCTCCTTTCTTTTAGCAGGAGTATTTTTGAAGGATTTTCTTTGGGGTTCAATGCGAAGGCCATGATAAAAACCTATGTATCAAACGATTATACCGCAATAGATCCTGTGTTTGCCGGAGGAAATTCAGCATACGGAGTAAGTTTTGATCTTGGAATGCTCTATAAAATGACAAAGGATCTTTCTGTCGGGGTCACAGTAGATAATGTTAACCGTCCGGATATACATCTTCAAGATACCGATACGGTCCGGGCGTTAGTTAAGGGTGGTTGTTCCTTAAACCTGGGTTCGCTGTTGTTTTTTAAAAATATGTTTGCAACAGTAGAATTGGATTATTACAGAAATGCAAATCATGACTATAAAGTTGCCGGAGGATTGGAAGGCTGGTTGTTTGATAAAACCTTTGCAGTCAGAGCGGGCGGCGGAATTGGAAATAATAGTTTTGCAGAAATTGACGCAGGAATGAGTTGGATAGTATTAAAAGTTTCTTTACTTTTACAGATTGATTATGCATTTAAATATTCCTTGAATGGTTCAATGGACGGAACAATAGGCAGCCATTTCATAGCAACAACCGTAAAGTTTTAACAATAAAACCCTTCTGAATCGTCTATAAAGCAAATGAAATCTAATCCACTAATCCTAATCTATTCTATTGCGAATACCTTATTGTTTTGTTATCATTTACTAATTGGGGACAGACACCGAAAAGAGAAAATACGGCAATGTCTTCCGGGAGAAAAAGTCATGAAAAAAAGAGAGCATACGATAT
>Ga0156422_1016_pt2 | contig 15025 bp, 13 predicted proteins | sample RifOxyA2_FD_108065 | JGI IMG/M metagenome (GOLD analysis project Ga0156422, IMG submission 108065) | Candidatus Firestonebacteria bacterium RIFOXYA2_FULL_40_8
AAAGTTGTTAGAACTATTGTTAATAAAAACTTGAATGAGGAGCTAAAGCGCATAAAAGATACCTCAACATTTTTCAAAGAATATATAGATATAACCGGAGTTAAAAAAGTATTTTATTGTACAATTGATGATAAAACATGGGACTTCATTAGAAATAAAGGATTTATTGAATATACGAAAAATACAACCATAATAGGTGATTATATATTTAAAACAGCAACTGGATATGGAGATGGACTTAATAAAGGTAAGATAGAGGAAATTGATTTAAATAATGATGGAAATTCTGAAATTGTTCTCTCTGGATATTCAGGTGGAAGAGAATATTTTTATGATGCAGTTGTAATATTCGACATATTTAACGGAAGAAATTATTGTTTGGATAGAATGATCTATAGAAAGAGTACCGAAACTGCGAAATACATAGTATTAAATTGGTCCAAGAGCCTTAATCTTAAAACAAACTATAAATTGAAAGTATATGCTTTTTCAAAGATAGAAGAGAGTGTTCCTTCTGATAAGTCAGAAAATACTTACGAATACAGAAAGAAATAGTGTTGTTAAATTATATTTTCAAAGATTTTAGACTTTTACGGACCTTTATGGACTGTTATCTCGCTCTGTCAACGATTTGTTGACAGCTAAATATATTTCCATACGAGAAAAGCTCAGCTTACAGACTTTTATAGACTTTGTTCTACTTCCGTGCTAAAATGTCATATCTCAATAAAAAGGAACATGTATGCAGAAGAAACCTATTCTACAAGTAGCATTAGACTTCGTCGACATGCACCGCGCTTTGTTAGCAGCCACAGAAGCTGTGGCCGGCGGGGCTGACTGGCTGGAGGCGGGAACACCGCTTATTAAGGCTGAGGGGCTTAATGCTATTCGTGAGTTGAAGGCAAAGTTCCCGACCAAAGTGATTGTTGCTGATATGAAAACTATGGACGCGGGACGGGCGGAAGTGGAGATAGCAGCAAAAGCCGGAGCTAAAGTCGTTGATGTACTGGGTGCGGCTGCTGATTCTACAATAGCTGAGTGCGTTGAAGCTGCGAAAAATTACGGCTGTGAAGTTGTTGTTGATATGATAGCTGTTAAAGATGTGGTTAAGCGGGCAATTGAGGTGGAAAAACTTGGAGCTAACTATATAGCTATTCATACTTCTATTGACGATCAGATGCGCGGTAAATCGCCGTTTGAGATATTGAAACAAGTCACAGCTGCGGTAAAGATACCTGTTGCGGTAGCCGGCGGTATTAACTCCGAAAATGTGGTTGATGCGGTTAAGGCCGGTGCGAGTATAGTTATAGTCGGCGGTTCAATTACTAAAGCAAAAGATGCAAAAAAAGCGGCTTTAGATATTAAGAAAGCAATGTCTTCGTTAAAGAAGATAGAAACAACCCTGTTTAAAAGAGGCGGAGAAGCGGATATTTTGAAGATTTTAAAGCAGGTTTCAACTGCGAACATCTCGGATGCTCTGCACAGAACTCCTTCGCTTGCAGATATAAAACCTATTTTAAACGGACTCAAGATGGTAGGACAGGCTGTAACGGTAAGGACGTACCCCGGAGATTGGGCTAAACCTGTTGAAGCAATTGACATCGCAAAACCCGGTGAAGTTATAGTCGTTGATGTTGCCGGTGTAGGACCTGCTGTCTGGGGTGGACTGGCAACGACCAGCTGTGTCAGAAAGAAGATCGGAGGTGTCGTGATCAACGGCGCCGTAAGAGATACAGAAGAGATTAAAAAATTCAAATTTCCTGCATTTTCAAAACTTATTATGGCTAATGCCGGAGAACCCAAAGGTTTTGGTGAAATAAATGTACCGATATCCATCTCGGGAGTAAAAATCTTTCCCGGTGACTGGATAGTAGGCGATGATGACGGTGTAATTGTCATCCCAAAAGAAAAAGCCGTTGAATACGCCAACAGAGCTATGGATGTTCTGGAAAAAGAAAACCGTCTCACAAAAGAGATCCTTGAAGGAAGCACTCTGTCTTCCGTAATGGATTTGCTAAAGTGGGAGAAGAAATAAAATAAAGAATTTACGATTGACGAATGACAATTGACGATTTAATGTAAGCGGGATAAAACGTCCCGCATGATAATATGAATAACCAAATTTCAATTGAAGCCTTATTATTTTAGAACTTTTCTGTTACTGGAGCAAAAATGAAAAGAGTATACTTTTTTACTGTCTTTTTGCTTTCGATTATTTTGTTTGTTTCCTCCTGTAGAACAGTTCAAGTTAAAGAAAATACTCCGGTGTCAGATAATCCACAAAATACTGATATTGCTAAAGTAACGGATGTCACACCGGAAAATATTATTATAACCCCTGAAGTTGTTCCGGAAAAACCTAAAGTTTCTGAAACTCCTAGACAAATAAAATCAATATCTAAAACAGCTATGGAAACGTTCAAAGCTGCGCCTGCTAAGGTTTTAGAGGTTTCCAATAAAATTGCGGACAGGGTTAAGGTTGAGACTAAAAACTCACTTGAATATTGGCCCTTACTTCTAATGCTTTTTGTCGTAATTATAGTCGGTTATTTCATGTATGACAGCAACGTTCAAAAACCGGTCAAACGCAGAAAAAAGAAAGCAAAAACCCCTGGAAAGTCCAAGAAATAGCCTGAAGTCATGTAATCCGGTCATATTTCATTGTCTTTATTCTAATTGACTTTTCTTAAATATCTATGATAAAATACTCAAGATTTCTTTGTATTTACTTACTCTTTATTGAAATGGGGTATTTGTGAAATACGAGCTCCAGTTAAAGAACATAAAAGAAGGTTTCAGGAAGGATGTCGAAAGGCTTAGCCAGCAAAAGATATCCAACTGTTATCAATGCGGTAAGTGTTCCGCAGGTTGTCCTGTGGCCTACGCAATGGAATATCCTCCTACAATGGCTATGCGCATGATACAGCTTGGTATGCATGACCGTTTAATGTCCGCAAATACGTCATGGTTTTGTGTATCCTGTGAAACCTGTACTACACGCTGCCCTAGAGAAATTGACATAGCAAAAGTTATGGATACCTTGAAGATAATGGCTCAAGCGGGTAAATATAAACTCTCCGATAATGAAATTCCTATTTTTGACTGGATATTTCTTAAATCTATTGAGTTAACCGGAAAAATATACGAAATAGGGATGATTGGGGCGTATAATATGCTCTCCTTAAATCCTTTTAAAGATGTATTCCCTATGGGAGTTAAGATGATTCTGAAGGGTAAAATAAGTTTTATACCTCACCTGATATATAATCCCATTGAGATGATAAAAAATATCAGGATGTTTAAAAGAATAAAGAAAAAAGACAGGGAAAGGATTTACGAAAAGAATGCTTAAAGTTGCGTACTTCCCGGGTTGTTCATTATCGTCTACCGCAAAAGAATATGATGTTGCTACGCGGTTGGTCTGTGAAGATCTGGAAATAGATTTAGTTGAGATTCCCGAGTGGACCTGCTGCGGTGCCACGACTGCTCATATAACTTCCGAGCTTACGGCCGCAGCTTTACCCGCGAAGTCGCTTATCTGGGCTGAAAAACACAATATGCCCATTACTTCTCCCTGTTCTGCGTGTTTCTCCCGTTTGAAAATGGCTCATCTTAATATGGAAAAAGACCCTAACCTGAAAAAAGAAGTGGAAGAAGTGACAGGTGAAACCTATAACGGTAAAGCAGAAGTATTGCATCTTACCCGCGTAATGCTTGAAAAATACGGACTGGAAAATATAAAAGCAAAAATTAAAAAACAGCTAAAAGGTTTAAAGATTGCCTGCTATTACGGTTGTTTAATGACCAGGCCGGCTGAAGTTTGCGAAAACGACAGAGTAGAAAACCCGATGATCATGGATAACCTGGTATCAGCTCTCGGGGCAGAACCAATAAAATGGTATTACAAGACCGAGTGCTGCGGCGCGGCATTTTCTCTTACGAAAACTGAGATTGTCCGTAAACTTTCCGGAGACATATTGAAAGAAGCAAAAACTTGCGGGGCGGACCTTGTAATGGTTGCCTGCCCTCTCTGCCACAGTAATCTTGACGCAAGACAGCCGGAAATTTCTAAATTATTAAAGACCGATTTAAATATGCCGATTCTTTATTTTACCCAGGTTATGGGACTTGCCTTAGGTTATGACTATATGGATTTAATGATGAATAAGCATTTTATTGACCCGAAACCTTTACTTAAATCAAAAGGAATATTATAATGGCCAGAATCGGCGTTTTCGTCTGCCATTGCGGCACAAATATCGCGGGTGTTGTGGATGTTACCCGTGTTGCGAAGTATGCCGAAACCCTTCCGGGCGTACGTATTTCCGTTGATTATAAATATATGTGTTCTGATCCGGGTCAAAACACTATCATAGACGCTGTTAAGAAATATAATCTTGACCGTATTGTTGTTGCCGCCTGTTCTCCGAGAATGCATGAAGGTACTTTTAGAAAGACCATAGAAAGAGCGGGGCTGAATCCATACTTGATGGAGATGGCAAATATCCGCGAGCACGTTTCCTGGGTTCACAGTGATGACAAAGAATTAGCCACACAGAAAGCAATGAAAGTCATGGAAATGGCGGTAGCAAAAGTCAGGCGCAGTGAAGCTCTCTCAAAAATGTTTGCTTCCATAGAAAAAAGAGCTTTGGTTATCGGCGGCGGTATCGCAGGCATTCAAGCCGCGTTAGATATAGCCGGGGCCGGTTACAAAGTAGTTCTTGTAGAAAAAGAACCTTCCATTGGCGGGCGTATGGCTCAGCTGGATAAAACATTCCCGACACTTGACTGTTCGGCTTGTATTTTAACTCCTAAGATGGTGGCGGTATCGCAAGATCCTAATATCACTCTTATGACTTACGCTGAAGTGGTGGAAGTATGCGGGTATGTCGGTCAGTTCGATGTAAAGATAAAACAAAAAGCAAAATCTGTTAATTCAAAATGTATCGGCTGCGGAGTCTGTGTAACTAAATGTCCTAACAGGAAATCCCTCTCCGAATTCAACGAAAAACTTGCGCCTCGAAAGGCAATTTATACTCCTTTTCCGCAGGCTGTTCCTAACGTACCTGTTATAGACAGGGAAACCTGTACTTTCTTTAAGACAGGAAAATGTAAGATTTGCGAAAAAGTCTGTCCTACCGGCGCAATTGAATATACGCAGCAGGATGAAATAATAAAAGAAAAATTTGGAGCTGTAGTAGTGGCGACCGGGTTTAACATTTACGATCACTCTAACTACGGCGAATATGGGTACGGCGAGATAAAAGATGTGATTTCCAGCTTGCAGTTTGAAAGGTTAATCAACTCTTCGGGCCCGACCGATGGTCACGTCGTTAGACCTTCAGATCATAAAGAAGTAAAAAATGTTGTATTTATTCAATGCGTGGGTTCAAGAGATGAATCAAAACACCGTCCTTATTGTTCCAGAGTTTGCTGTATGTATACCGCAAAACAAGCGATGCTCCTTAAGGATCATTATCCCGAGACCCAGTCTTATGTGTTTTATATAGATATCAGGTCTGCCGGAAAGAATTACGAAGAGTTTGTTCAGAAAGCGCAGAATGATTACGGCGTTGTTTATTTAAGAGGCCGGGTTTCAAAGATATATGAACGGGGCGACAAATTAATCGTGAAAGGCGCGGATACTTTATCAGGCGCGCAGGTGGAAGTGGAAGCGGATATGGTAGTACTTGCAAACGGACTTGAACCTAAAGCCAACGCGAAAGAACTTGCACAGCTTTTCCATATGTCTTACGATCAGTACGGTTTTTATAACGAGCTTCATCCAAAACTTGCTCCGGTGGAAACAGCTATTTCCGGAGTTTTTGTAGCCGGCTGTTGTATTTCACCTAAAGACATTCCTGATACGGTTGCGCAAGCCTCCGCTACAGCGGCTAAAGTTTGCGCTCTTTTCTCCAAAGAAAAGCTTGAAGTAGAGCCGTTGATTGCCAATGTAAATCAGCTAACCTGCTCGGGCTGTGAGACTTGCTACAATGTTTGTCCGTACAGCGCAATTGAAATGGAAGATAAAGAAGTAAGGCGCGGAGATATGCGGCACGTAGCCAAAGTACTCGAAAGTGTCTGCAAAGGCTGCGGTGCCTGTGTCGGATCATGTTATTGTAAAGCCGTAGACCTGAAAGGCTTCAGCGACAGGCAGGTTATGAACCAGATAGAAACAGCTACAACTGAATTAAGTACTAATGACTAGTGACTAATGACTATTTTAGGAGTTATGATCTTATAAATATGGCGGGAGCTTTTACCCGGTACAATAAATAAGCATAGCTTGTTTTGATCTTGAATACTTGAGCAAAATAGTCAATAGTCATTAAACAGTAAGTACTAATGACAAATGACTAATGACTATTTAATGAGTTATGATTTATTAAATAATGCGGGGGTTATTTCCCGCTTACAATAAATTGTCAATAGTCATTAGTACTTAGTCAATAAAGGTGATAAAGGTAAATATGTCAAACGAGAAGAAGAAAGACATAAACGTTGTCGGTTTTCTCTGCAACTGGTGTTCATATGCGGGTGCGGATATGACCGGACTGGGAAGGAACATATATCCTTCTAATATTAAAATTATCAGGATCCCCTGCACGGGAAGAATGGATCCTATGATGATCATTGAAGCGTTTCATAATGGGGCGGACGGAGTATTGGTTTCCGGCTGTCATCCGGGTGACTGCCATTACAGTGAAGGTAATTTTTACTGGAGACGGCGTTATCCTCATTTAAAAAGTCTGATGGAACATTTCGGTATTGATAAAAGAAGATTCCATGCAAGCTGGGTTTCAGCTTCTGAAGGTAAAAAGTTCGCTGAAGTAGTAAAAAAAGTCGTTGCGGATGTAAAGGACTGGCAGGAAAATGGATAAGGAATTACAGGAATTAATAAAGAAACTCTTAACGGAGAAAAAAGCGGAATGGGCTATCGGTTATGAAAAAGCCTACGACGAATTTTCCACGCGGCCGGCTTTTATAATCGACCCGGCTGATACCGCGCGTTTAATATTTAATAAATATTGTATTAATAATCTTGGTTTGTACCTTACAAAACTTAAAAAAAACAAACTTGCTGTGGTCTGCAAGGGCTGCGATATAGCAACTGTTTTCGAGTTGATAAGGGAAAAACAATTCAAAAGAGAGAATGTTGCTATAATCGGTGTTGCCTGTGAAGGTGTTCTCGATAAACGCACTAACAAGCTTCTCGAGAAATGCGAAAACTGTCAGGTAAAACAGCCGAAAGGCGCAGATTTTACGTTAGGTAACGCAAAGAACTCTGAAAAACCGAAAAGTTATGCGGATGTTGTTGAGTTTGAAAAGAAAAGTTCAAAAGAAAAACTGGAGTTTTGGAATAGGCAGTTTGAAAAATGCATAAGGTGTTACGCCTGCCGGAATGTCTGTCCGGTTTGTTACTGCCCGGATTGTTTTGCCTTAAGAAGTATGCCGGAATATCTAAGCAAGCACGTTGATGCGGATAAGAATAAATTGTTCCATATGATAAGAATGCAGCATGTGTTCGGTCGCTGTACGGATTGTAAGGCCTGTGATACGGCTTGTCCCGTTAACATTCCTTTAAGCATGCTTACGAAAAAACTTGCAAAGGATGCTAAAGAGTTATTTAACTATGAAAGCGGCGCGGATACGGATGCAAGACCGCCTCTTTCGACTTACGATGAAGGTGATTCCGAATCTGACATAATGTAGGAGAATATGGCTTATTTAATTACAAAAGAAAATATAAAAGAAGTTCTAAATGCCCTGATAGCGGCAAAAACCGTTTATGCGCCCAAAAAGGATGCTGAAGACACCGTACTATTTGAAAAATTGGTTAATGCTTCCGAATGGCATGGAGATTCGCTTCTTACACATACAACCGCTAAAGATAAAGTATATCTGCAGTCTGAGAGATTCTTCAAGATTAAAAAAGATAAAAATGGTGTTACGATAGAGGACCCGGCTGAACCGGAAGAAATAGTCATATTCGGCTGTCGTCCCTGCGATGCCAGGGGTTTTGATGTAATAAATAAACTCTTCAACTGGAGTGATTTTGTTGATGAATATTACACAAAGAGAATGGCTAAAACTACAATAATAACCATCTCCTGCGAAAAACCGGAAAGCACCTGTTTTTGTACTTCTTTTGCAAAGGGAAGTCCGGTAAATGAAACAGGAAGCGATTTGTTGTTAACACCTTTAAAAGACGGAAAATATCTGGCAGAAGCGTATACTGAGAAGGGTGAAAAAGTAATCAGTGACAACTTAAAATACTTTAGCGAAGCAGCAGAGACTGAAGCAAAGGAAAAAGAAGCTTTTAAGACTGCCTCAGAAGCAAAGATTATTAAAAAACTGGATCTTGCGGCAATTAAAAAACTTATGGAGCCGGCATTTGAATCAGCTTACTGGGAGACCGTGCATTTGCCCTGTGTTAAATGCGGCGCTTGTACTTTTGTCTGCCCGACCTGTTATTGTTTTGATATTACGGAAAAAGCTTTCGATAACATGAACTCGGAAAGAGTAAGAAGCTGGGATACCTGCATGAGCGAGATATTTACCAGAATGGCAGGCGGAGTTAATCCAAGGTCTGATACCAAAAAACGTTTCAGGCAAAGATTTATGCATAAATTCAATTATCATGTAGATAATTTTAAAGAAGAACTCTGCACGGGTTGCGGCCGCTGTATTAAGGCCTGCCCTGTCAGTATAGATGTAAGGAAAGTAATAGAAGGTATCAAGTAAAGAACAATTACTAAGAAATAAGCACTAAGCACTAAGAAAAGCAAATGACTAAGAATTAATAACTAAGCACTAAACGGAAGGAAGTATATTAAATATAATTTCAACGATTTAGTTTAAGTATTGCTTTATTAAATATTAGTAATTGTTTAGGATTTAGTGATTAGATCTTAGTTATTAGTTCAATGTAAGTTTTAATATAGGAGTTTTATGACGGGCAACATATATAAGCCTCATATTGCAAAGATAATCGATATAAAGATTGAAACCGGAGATATTAAGAGTTTTAAATTTCAATTTGTGGACCAGGCTGCGCAAAAAGAGTTTACCTGGAAAGCCGGGCAGTTTTTAATCTTAAACTTGTTTGGTATAGGTGAAGCTGTATTTACTTTTGCGAATCCTCAGACAAGGAATGAGTACATTGAATGCTCTATAAGAAAAGTAGGTCTTGTCAGTGAAGCAGTGCATGAACTTGAAATTGGAGATACTGTAGGTATCAGAGGTCCGTATGGCAACTGGTTCCCGTTTGAAAAATGGCACGGTAAGAACTTGCTTTATGTCGCCGGCGGCGTAGGTCTTGCCGCATTAAGGTCTCCGATTGAATTTGCGCTGGATACAAAACAGGATTTTAAAAACATTACAATACTCTACGGTGCGAGAAGTCCTATGGATCTTTGCTATAAAGATAAATTCTCGGACTGGGAAAAAGTTAAAGACACCCAGATGATTCTTACGGCAGATAAAGGCGCCGACGGCTGGAAACATAAAGTCGGCTTTGTACCTGCTGTGCTTAAAGAAGTTCATCCCTCGCCTAAAGATACAGTTGCTATCATTTGCGGGCCGCCGATTATGATAAAATTTGTTCTTAAAGAACTTCTAGATCTTGGCTTTACTCCTGATCAGATTGTTACAACTCTTGAGATGAAGATGAAATGCGGTTTTGGCAAGTGCGGCAGGTGTAACGTAAAGCATCTGTATATTTGCAAAGACGGCCCTGTCTTTACCTATGCGCAGCTGAAAGATCTGCCTGACGAATATTAAAAAAAAGGCGCTGGGCTCTGGGAAAAAGTAATTACTAAGGATTAAGCACTAAATTATAAACAAAGAACAAATCTTTAATTAATAATATTTGAAAAAGAAGAATATTGCTGTTTGGTTATTAAATATTATTTATTAGTAATTGTTTAGTGCTTAGAATTTAAGTCTTAATAATTAAATACATAAGGGGGACTGTTAAATGAAAGCGAAAAAGTCTAAAGTACCTTCGGATATTGTTATTGCCCAGGCGATAAAACTAAAACCCATTACTGAAATAGCTTCAAAGATCGGGATTAAAAGAGAAGAACTTGAACTCTATGGGGACAATAAGGCAAAGATCAAGCTGGAGCTTTTAAACCGTGTAAAAGCAAAACCTGCGGGCAAGTACATTGACGTAACAGCAATTACTCCCACTCCGCTTGGAGAAGGTAAAACAGTAACTACTATCGGGCTTTCTTTGGGACTGGCTAAGATAGGCAAAAAAGTTATTACGGCAATAAGACAACCATCACTCGGACCCGTATTCGGGATTAAAGGCGGCGCGGCCGGCGGCGGGTACTCTCAGGTTGTTCCTATGGAAGATTTCAACCTGCATCTTACCGGTGATGTGCATGCGGTTTCTATTGCGCATAATCTTTGCGCTGCTTTTCTTGATAATCACCTGCACAAAGGTAATAAATTCGGTATAGATTTGAATCAGATACTCTGGAGAAGAGTTGTAGATATCTCTGACAGAGCCCTCAGGAATGTTATTATCGGACTTGGCGGAAAAGACGACGGTATTGCGAGACAGAGCGGTTTTGATATCTCTGTTGCTTCAGAAGTGATGGCTATACTTGCATTGACTACCAGTTTGAAAGATTTAAGACAGCGTCTGGGTCGTATTGTAGTGGCTTTCACCAAAGAAGGGAAGCCCATCACGGCAGAAGATCTTGGAGTTGCTGGTTCTATGACAGTCCTTATGAGAGATGCAATTAAGCCTACGCTCCTTCAAACCACGGAATATACTCCCTGCTTTGTACATGCGGGTCCTTTTGCAAATATAGCTCATGGGAATAACTCTATAATTGCCGATCAGATGGCAGTAAAACTTGCGGATTATGTGGTCACAGAGTCGGGGTTTGCCGCAGATATGGGTATGGAAAAGTTTATGAACATTAAGTGCAGGTATAGTAAGCTGGTGCCGAATTGCGTGGTGATGGTCTGCACTGTAAGAGCCTTAAAGATGCACTCCGGTAAATTTACGATAATTCCAGGCAAGCCCATTCCTGAAGATTTACTGAAGGAAAATCTGGAAGCTATAGAAGCAGGTATCTGTAATCTTGAAAAACAGATAGAGAATGCAAAGCTTTTCGGGGTTCCTGTTGTAGTCGCTATCAATAAATTTACAACGGATACGGATAAAGAAATAGAATACATAAGGCAAAAAGCTATTCAAGCCGGCGCGGAAGACGCAGTGCTTTCGGAAGTCTGGGAAAAAGGCGGAGAGGGCGGAAAAGATCTGGCTCTGGCTGTTGTAAAAGCCTGCGAAAAGAAATCGAAGTTTAATTTCCTGTATCCTCTTGAGGCCTCAATTAAAGAAAAAATAGAAGCAATTGCCACTAAGATATATGGCGCAAAAAATGTTTCCTATACTGCCGCGGCAGAAGACAAGATCAAACTTTACACCGGTTTAGGTTGGGATAAACTTCCCATATGTATGGCAAAGACTCACCTTTCACTTTCGCATGATCCTGCGCTGAAAGGGCGTCCGACGGGCTTTACGTTACCTGTCAGAGATATTAGAGCTTCCATTGGAGCAGGTTTCTTGTATCCTCTTTGCGGAGACATGAGGACAATGCCGGGACTTCCTTCTATTCCTGCGGGAACAAAAGTTGATATAGACAAGGATGGAAAAGTTGTAGGACTCTTCTAAAGAAAAGTACGAAGTACGAGGTACAAAGTTCGAAGTTGTAGTAAGAACAGCAAACACAGAAAGAGAAGAAAAAGAAGTAAGGGAATCAAGTGAAGTGAGTTGAGCAAAGGTGTAAATATATGACAATAATGCCTTTGCGAAATCCACCTGGGCGGATAACGTGTAACGTGCTAACAATCTGGAGTGTATATGTTTATAAAAAAGTTTAAAAATGGGATTTTGCTGGACAGGAAGACTTCTATCAACCTTGAACTCGGATTGGTAAAAAAGAAAAAAGGTGAGTTGACAAAACTTGGGCTTCATCTTGATGAAGAAGAGGCTTATATTGTGTTAAAAGGTAAAGGACGGTTACTCCTGGGCGATAAATTTAAAAATGTGGGTCCCGGTACCGTAATATACGTGCCGGCGTGCGTGCCTCATCAATTTAAAGCACTGACCAAGGATTTTGAATATATTTACGTAGCAACTTGGCCGGAAAAACTTAAGAAAAAACATTGACGATTTACGAATGACAATTGACAATTTAATGAAGGCGGAATGAAGCTCTCCGCCAAATACAATATACACCACATTAGTGTAAGACTTTATGGACGTTATAGACCTTATGGACTTTTAGACGGCATTCCGGTTTTATAACGTTGAAACCCGCAAAGATTTGATGGAGTCGGAGAATATAGTTTGTAAAGGAGGAAAGTATGTCCATATTTGATCTTGATATTATAAAGTCCGAGTTGGAAGGGAAGGAGAATGCAAAAAAGCTTCTTCTCAAATCGGAAGAAAAAAAGATAATAAACCTGAACATCTGGGTGGATAATAAAACGCTGGTTGTTGCCGATGCTTTTGTCGTTTATCATAATACTGCCAGAGGACCGGCGAAGGGCGGGATACGTATTGACAAGAACGTTACACTGGAAGAGACCACGGATCTTGCGGAACGTATGACCTTAAAAACGGCGCTTACGGGTATTCCTTTTGGCGGCGGTAAGACCGGAATTTGTCTGGACAGTGTTAAGCTTGATTCTTACATGAAGAAAGAAATAATGAAAGAACTTGTCCATATCATCAGAGGTGATCTTACCGCGGGTTATTATATACCTGCTCCTGATATGGGTACGGGGCCAAGAGAGATGGCTTCAATCTACGGAGAACTTCATATTTCCGAGTGTGTTACGGGTAAGCCTATCGGTATAGGCGGGCTTCCGGGAAGAAAAGAAGCTACAGGCCGGGGCGTTGCGTTCTCAACTGCTTATGCTACGAAAAAACTTTTAAAAACAGACGTAAAGGGGCTTAAAGTCGCTATTCAGGGCTTTGGCAATGTAGGAAGCTGGGCTGCTTACTTTCTTCATGAAATGGGTGCGAAGATTGTAGCTGTTTCTGATGTGAACGGCGGTCTCTATAATGCAGGCGGATTGGATGTAAAAAAATTGATGGAGCACGTTGAAAAAAACAAAACTTTGAAAGGGTTCGGCGGGGATGCTATTACAAATGAAGAATTACTCGGTGTTGATGCTGAAATACTTGTACCTGCCGCCTGCGAGAATGTTCTAACAAATAAAACCGCGCAAAAAGTAAAAGCTAAACTGGTTGTAGAGGGTGCAAACGGGCCTACAACGAAAGAAGGTGATGAGGTTTTAAACAATAAAGGTATTGAGGTGATTCCTGACTTTCTTGCTAACTCCGGCGGTGTTATCGCTTCCTATATAGAATGGAAGAGCGCAAAATCAGGTTCGCTTACCTCCGCGCAGGAAGTATTTGAATTCATTGATTCCACTATAGAAAAGAGTTTTGAAAAACTGCTGACGCTTGCGAAGGCCAGAGATTTAACTAACAAAGAAGCAGGTCTTGTTCTTGCAGTACAGGAAGTAATACATGCAATGGAAAACAGAGGATGGATTTAGTGCAAATTCGAAGCTCGAAATTCGAAATTCGAAGGAAAAGCTCGTGAGGATGGATTTAAAACAAACTCGAAGCTTTAAATTCGAAATTCGAAAGAAAAGCTCGAATGGAATATTAAGAAAGCACGAGATTCTATCTACTTAAACGATTGACGGATGAAACAAAAAAAGATAAACTAAAAAAAAGGATAATAAATAAAGAAATTAAGAATAAGAAGTTTGTTGGCTGTTTTGTTAGAATTTGTTTTGTGTGATTTTTTTTCGAGTTTCGAATTTAGAATTTCGGATTTGTATTTAAAGGGGGTTTTATGGCAAAAGAATATGCAATAGAGATGAAAAAGATTCAGAAAGTTTCCACACCTTTCAGGAAGATGGTTTCTAATGAGTTTCCGGTTAAGAAATCACTCGAAGTTCTTAAAAAGCTGAGGAAGTATGAGCCGAGATCCATGTCCGGACAACCGCTGGCTGTTTGGGACCATGCTTCGGGTATAAACGTTTTTGATAAATACGGGAATAAATGGCTGGATTGGAGTTCAGGCGTACTTGTCGCTAATGTGGGACATTCTAATCCCGATATAAAGAAAGCGATGATCAAGCAGATAAATCACGGTTTGCTTCATAACTACTGCTTCCCTTCCGAAGCCAGGGCAAATCTTACTGAAAAGATATCAAAACTTCTGCCCAAGCCTTTAAAAAAAGTATTTCTTTTGACCACGGGTTCCGAAGCGGTTGAAGTCTGCCTTAAGCTGGCCAGAACTTACGGTCAAAAAGTTGCAGATAAAAAGAAAATTGCAATTATTTCTTTCAATGCGGCTTTTCACGGAAGAACTATGGGTTCGCAGATGGCCGGCGGTTCTCCCGCGCTTAAGGAATGGATTGTGAACCTTGATAAAGATATGCACAATGTCCCTTTTCCTAATTGCTACCGCTGTCCTTGGGGCAAGCCCAATTACCAGGGTTGCGATACGGAATGTTTTAATAATTTTGCAAAATTTGTAAAGAAGAAAATAGGAGGGCAACCTAAAGATAAAATTGCCGGTATTATCATGGAAAGTTTCCAGGGCGGCGGGGCAACGTTCGCGCCTAAAGGTTTTATGAAACTTCTCAGGAAATACTGCACCGCGAATAAAATACTCTTGATCTGCGACGAGGTTCAGGCCGGTTTCGGAAGAAGCGGAAAGATGTTCTCCTTCCAGCACTATAATATTGTCCCGGACCTTGCCAGCCTCGGAAAAGGAACGACTAGTTCAATGCCTCTTTCTGCCGTTGTCGGAAGACCGGATGTTATGGATATTTACGAAGCCAATACCATGACCAGTACGCATACCGGAAATCCTGTTTGTGTCGCTGCCGCGCTTGCTAATATTGATTATCTCGTTAAACATAAAGTAGTCCAGAATGCGGCGAAAGTTGGAGCAGTTCTAAAATCCGAGCT
>Ga0156422_1156_pt3 | contig 14854 bp, 9 predicted proteins | sample RifOxyA2_FD_108065 | JGI IMG/M metagenome (GOLD analysis project Ga0156422, IMG submission 108065) | Candidatus Firestonebacteria bacterium RIFOXYA2_FULL_40_8
CGGAGGACGGACTCCTGCTCCGCAGTAAACAATCAAATCCGCAGCAGATACACCGCTAAAAAGGCAGAGTAAGATGCAAACTATCAGTCTTTTTCGCATACGGCTGTCCCCTTGCATAAAAATTCTCTTATTTTCCCATTTACAGGTTTCTTTTTGACCTCTTTCAAGGTTCCCTGCTGAACAAGTTCTCCCTCCCAGATAATTAAAACTTTATCGGAAAGCTGCTCCATTTCATCATAAAAATGACAGACGTGCAGAAACGGTATTTTTGTCTGCCGTTGAATATTCTTTAGTATCTTTATCATTTTCATTCTTGTTTTTTCGTCCAGGGCGCAAATAGGTTCATCCAGCAGAAGAAGTTTCGGAGAGATAACCAGCGCCCTTGCCATAGCCGCTCTCTGGGCTTCTCCCCCGCTTAACGTTTTTGAACTTCTTTCCAAAAGATGATCTATCTCCAGGAGGGTACTTATCTCTTTAACTTTCTTTTCCGACCCGGCCTTGTCGTAATTCAGGTACTGAAGACCAAAACTGATATTATCTTTCACCGTCATATGAGGAAAGAGAGCATAATCCTGAGGCATATAGCCGATGCCTCGTTTTCCGGGAGGCAAAAATGTAATCTCCGTCTTATCCAGCATGATGCTCCCGGCTGTCGGGATTCTTAAACCGCAGATAGTTTCAAGTAATGTTGTTTTTCCCGCTCCGGGAGGTCCGACTACTACGCAATATTCCCCGGCAATTTCCGCAGAAATATCTTTTAATTCAAATCTTCCCTGTTTAAGCGACAGACCTTTAAGTCGTATCATAGAATCCCTCTCTTAACAAGCAAACGAAGAGCCATAAGGGATATTAAACTAAAACCGACAAGAAGAAGCGATACGGCAAGCGCGCTTTCAATCCGTCCTATTGAGAGTTCAAGAAATATGGTAGTAGGGAGCACCTCGGTTTTAAATCTGGTTGAACCGCAAAATACCAGTACCGGGCCAAATTCACCGATGGCTCTCGCCCAGGCAATTATTCCGGCGGCAACAATACCTTTTTTCGCAAGAGGCAGTGTAATTCTTACAAAGGCCTGCCAGGAGTTACAGCCCAGGGTTTTTGCAACGTCTTCCAGCCTGAAGTCCATACCTTCGAAAGCAGTTTTTATTGTTTTAAGGCAGAAAGCACAGGCAATAATGAATTGCGCAACGACAATTCCGGGGATAGTATAGACCAGGTCAAGTCCGTGAGTTTTCAAAATATTTCCAAAGCCGGTCTGATAAAACACCAAAAGACTTATTCCGATGACCAGCGGAGGCATTATAATAGGAAGGTCAAGAACAGCATCGATAAAGTTACTGCCAAAGAATTTCCATCTGACAAGCGCGTAAGCTGCGGGAATAGAAACAATCAGTGAAAGTATAGCCGTTATAAACGAGGTTATAAGGCTGAGTTTTACAGCGTAACGTATCTCCGGAGTCCTGATTGCTTCTTTAAAATTGGCAAAACTGATATAACTTACATCTCCGGCAAACAGAAGGACAATCATAAAGAAATACAACCCTAGTAACCCCAGAAATGTTGTTTTGAAAATTCTATCCATTATTTTACCTTATAGCCACAGGAAGTAAAAGCTGTCTTGCATTCATCGGATGCCGAAAAAACCAGAAAATCTTGAGCCGTTTTCGAGTTAGTAGAACTTTTCAGAACTCCCAGAGAAACTCTCGCCGAAAGTATCTCATCTTTTAATTTTACAACTTCCACGGTGCCGTTAAATTGTTTTGCTGTCGCATTCCAAATGAAAGCGGCATCCAGCGAACCAAGCTTGATAGCGTTGGCAAGCTCCGAACTGCTTCTCGTTTTAACTTTAAGGTTCTTTGATAAACTATCGTATTTTTTATTCTTTTTAAGATATTCTTCCGTCAACTTCCCCGCCAGCGCAAACTCCGGTTCGCCCCAACCCAGACGCATTCCCTTTTTCGCAAGATCGGCAAGTCCGGTTATTTTTTTAGTATTTTTAACGGCAACAACAAGCACCGGTTGAAGAAAAGCAACGTCTTTATACTCCGCGATAAGTCCTTTTTTTGCAAACTCTTCCATATATGGCTCATGGACAATGAACAAATCACCTTTTTTTGAGAGCATTACCTGGGCAAATATCTCGCTAGAATCACCAAAACTGAACTCGGCCTTTACTCCGGTCTTTTCCTCGTAAGACTTTGCCAGGATTTCCATCGCAGGTCTCATTGTATTTCCGCAATATATTTTTAACACTTTACCTGGCTTCCCGCAGCCAACCAACATTATAATAACCAATAAAACAATAAAATAATAATATTTACGCATTTTATACTCCTTTTTTGTCCGGAATAACCCACCCATGCTTTCTATAATACTCAAGTCCCTGTCCTGAAGTTAAATACTCGATGAATTCATTACCAAGTTTTTTATCTTTAATAAATTTCAATGCGGCAATGGATGTTCCGCGAAAGACCTGATATTTTTCTTCTATTTCCACTACTTCCAGATCCGAAGATAACTCATTAAAAGTATTCCACCCGAAAGCAACGTCGACTTTTCCCGCTGCCACCGAGTCCACCAGATGAATACATCCGTTTACATGCAGTGTTATATTCTTCCTTATAGGTTCGATGAGCATTGCTTTACCGCAAATATCCTCCCAGAGCCCTTTCAAACAATCTATTAATGAAATACCGATACTAACTCCGGGGTTCGCACAATCTTCAAGAGTCTTTATCTTTTTTGGATTGCCCTTAGGAACTATCAGAGCAGACCGGCGGTAGCCGATAGTTTTTCTCATTTCAGGCAGGACCAACCCCATATACTCGCCATCATCCAGAAGGTACTCGGCGCTTCCTATTACCAGATCGTAGTTCTCGCCTCTGCTTATCTCCTGAAGAAAAGTCTCGGGCTGTCCGGCTTTTTCAGCCTGTTTGTCTTGGTCTGACATTACCTCGCTATACTGTTTTACACAGCCGCGGTTACAAACATCTATCTGAATCTTTACTTTATTCAGACGTTCAAATTCTTTTGCCGCATCTATAAGCGGAAAAGCGCAGGCTCTTGCAGAAAATACTTTCAGCATATTTATCCTTTTATCATTTTGTTGGCTTTTTACCGTTAAACACCGATATTACAACAAATATTATCACTATAATGGCTATACTAAAGGCTGCCATGCTTCCAGAAGGGATCCCGTTAACAACACTGTTACTTTTGAATAATTTATCATATTTTAGCGCGAATATATGAATCAGCAGGAACACATAGAATACATAATTAACTTTTCGGACCGTTTCAGGACTCTTAAACTTACCATAGAGGATGTTGAAACTCACAACCGAAAAACAGACAAAAGAAATAATGCCAAAAAGAAGCGATAATCCAAAAACGGCTGTCATTTTGTTTTCGGGTGTAAAATATTCAGGATAATATGCCGCAGAAAACATCATTACGGAAATTAATATGTGTACAACAACCAGTACTATTCCGAGAATTCCGAAGCTTTTAATATAGTGAACCCGCTCCTTCCATTTTTCCGGCCAAATATTTACAAAAGAGCCGATTAAAACCGCAAAAGACATCATTGAAAAAGAAGTGAGCGCGATTGATTTATTGGTAATTGTTAAGAAAATATCCGAAAATGGCTGTCCAAATCTCCTGAAATAGTGCTGAACGAAAAACATCAGGAAGGTTAGAAAACAAATCATCCACACATTTCTAATTTTATTATTTTTGTCCATATATCCTCATTAAGATGTTTTTAAATATAGAATCTCCTTATTATGAAACTTCGTATCCGCCTAGGTGCCCTCCAGAGGCGGGTCAAAAGCAATATTTTTCGAAGGAATATGGTCAGATATTTAAGACTTCGCTCAACTTGCTTTTCTTGCTTTATTTGCTGTCTTTGCTTTCCTTGCTATACTTGCTGCTTTCATCACTTTTCTATCTTTGATAATAGAAGCTGGGTGCTTAAAGCTTTATCTTTAGTCTCATGAATAAAGAATATTATCGCGAAGGCAAGTAAGAACCCGCCAATTATATTAATAATAAGCGGCAACGAAAGCCCATATACTTGATATAAAAAACCGCCCACTATTGGCCCGAGAAAACCGGTTAAGCCGTTAAAAAAAACGAATCTTCCCAAAGCTTCTGCCCTTTTGTTTTGAACAACGCTGTTGGAAATTAGCGTTCTCGTAGCCGGTATCCAGAACGCAGGCATCAACCCTAAAAATATCTGAGATATTAAAAGCAGGTAGAAATCTTTAAAGAGTATTATTCCGAGAAGTCCAACGCAGCCTACTATTTCGGATACAATAAGTGAAAGCTTACAGCTCCTCTGCATCATGTATTTGCCTATCGGGATCTGGAAAACCGCCCATGAAGCAGTAAACACACTTCCAAGGATACCTATCTGAGTGTGGCTTAATGCGTATTTATCACGGAGCAATCCGAATATTATCCTGTAGCCCACACCCCAGAAAAAAGCGTCAATCGCAAGTATAAAATAAAAAATCGCCAGATGTCTTGGTATTTTGAATACATTTTTCAGCACGCTCTTCATATTTTTGATCAGAATTATTTTATATTCGGATTTAAGCAGACTTTCTTTTACATAAAATATAAAGATAATCAGACAAACAGCTTCAAGAAAAATATTCATCATAAAAATAGTGCCGTAACCGAATTTATCCGCTATCTTTCCGCCAAACATAGAAGATGCTACACCGGGAACAACCATGAAAAAAGCAAGCATGTTGAACGCCATAACACGTTTTGATTTTCCGACAGATTCAGCTACAAAAGAATCCCGAGCAGGCAGTCCGATAGTCCCCAGTCCGATAAAAATAGCTCCGGAAATAATAAAAAACGTACTCTTAGTAAGCACGGCCAGAGTATACATATTAAAACCCAGAATTATCAGGATACTTCCAAATATCATGGGTTTTTTTCTGCCTATTCTGTCGGCTATCCAGCCTCCGGGCAATTGGACAAGGGACGGAATCACACTGTTGGTTAAACCGTCAATAAATCCTACAAATGGCATTGAATTGGAAATACTAAGTACGAACGGCTGAAGCATTACCCTCATTATATAAATATATATTCCCTGTATAAACGCAATAAGGTACATTAACCTGATCTTCTTCATTTTCCTGCGATTCTCCTTATCTGTTATAAGTATTTGTATAATTATACTATTAAAGCACGGCCAAAATCTACCCGAAATCCGAAGTAGGAAACGTATTAATATTGACATTCTGAATATTGAGGTTTCAAGGAGATTTCGGGTTCGATTCCACAGATTACAAAGCTACGGGATTCCACTGATACAAGCAACTTGCATATAAGTGATTCTGTAGCTTAACCCTAATATTTCTACTTCGTTTTTAGGGCTCTATTGAAAAACAGATTAAGGGGGAAGCATAAAAAAAAGATGCCCTGTTTAGTTTCAGGGCATCTCATATATAGCTTTCTTTTTACAAATATTTACTTGGTAACGGCTAGCCGGCCTTTTCTATTCACACTATTTATGTAGTAAACCCCCCTAGGGGCAAATTCATCGTTTTCATTTTTACCGTTCCAGGTGGCAAAACCCGCACCCAGATTCTCAAGGGCCCCGGCTCTTATTGTCTTTACAACTTCCCCGCTGCTGTTATACACAAGGACATCTGAAGCTGCAGGAACATTGGTAAACTTTGCATTATTTGCACCGTTGAACTTTATCGGGTTGGGATAAACCGTTAATGGGGTTACAGAAGTAACACTTCCAGGAATTGCAGTGGTACTCCCGGTTTGAGATACGGCTGTAACCTTATAATAAACAGGTGCCCCGGACAGAGCTTCCCAGTCAAAATAGCTTGTGGCAGTCTTTGGCATGGAGGCGATAATATGCGCTTGATCCGCGGTAAAGCCGGCACTCACGTTACTGTAATAAATATTATAGTGATGGAGATTCGGATCACTAACGGCGGCCCAGGTCACGGTATATTGCTTCCCCGAGCCGGTTGCCGAACAAGCAACTTCTCCGCTGGTTTCCGTGATATCATTTACGAACAGAACATAAAGGTCATTCATATTAAAACCGGCAAGCATATCAGAAGTAAAATGTACTTTTGTACTGTCCCTGTTAACGGTGCCTCTTGCATAGTTATTGTAATTTGTACACGCATCGTTAGCTTCCCAAAAATTCGTCGTCGATACTCCCGTAGACTTCCACAAAGTCTTCGTATAAGTATTACACAATACTTCTTTAGTATTCGAGCCGTCAGTCTTAAATCTCATCAGCATCCTTCTGTTATTTATCAACGGGTCCGCACCTTCAGGTCCGGGTGTAGCGTAAGCCCACGTCTGATCCAGATCATTGCCCCAGCTGGAATGTCCGTCATTTACATGCGAGCTGCTCCAAACTACGGAATAGGTATTTGCAATATTATCCCTGATACAAAGCCCCTGACTGGCGTAACCAAACGTCTTTTTTCCGTCAGCACTGTTTGCGCTGTGACCGAAAGAGATAACAGGTGTCGGAAGTGTCGTAATAAGCGTGCCATTAATGTTGCATGTATAACCGATGCCCTCTCCAACGGCAAAATCCAAACCAAAACCAAAACTAAAACTGTCATCGGATTTATTCGTAAAAGATATGCTATGCAAGCCCCCGTTATAAGCAACATTATGCGGAGGAGTAGGAACCATGGTATCTAAAAGATAAGCTCTGTAGTCACTACCATCTGTTTTCATCGTGTAAATGTAACTTCCCGATGCCTTGCTTGGTCTAGTTTTGGTTGCAATAAGATAACTATTAGGAGACAAAACGCACCAAAGCCCTACACCGTCAGGATTACTTCCTGAAGAGATAGTTTTTACAACTGTCTCGACTCCGGTACTAACATTAATTTTTACAACATCATCCCAGGCGGAGTACATTATATCAGGGTTTGTTTTATCCCAGACCGGCAGACAATGATAGTTACTGCTCCCAGGAATTCTCTTTAGCCCGCTGCCATCTGAATTCATCATCCAGTTATAGCCGCCTAACCTGTCTGTATGAAACGCAATTCTTGTCCCATCACAATTCCAGACTGGAATTCTCTCGGTATGGAAGTTACAGTTATAACCGTTAGTCATTTTCATTATCAGCTTTCCGGTCTCAGTATCCCTAAAGTATACGGTTTCAGGCTGGTATGTTCCGTTTTTTAAGAGCGTCGAATATGGTTTAGCTCCGGTCGCAGCCGCTCTAAGTGATCTTGCCCAAAGCTCATCAAGACCTTGAGGCGCAGCTGCAAAATAGCAGGCAGGAAGAAGTAAGAAGGTCAGACCTATTAAGATAGTTCCCTTGACTTTCGACATGATTCTTTCCTTTATTCCGGGATTTTGCTGCAATTCATCTTAACTATCTTAATAGTACAATCAGATCCCGTATTTGTCAATCCAAGGCAGGCAGTAAAAAATTTATATATATCTTTTTTTGTTGTGTTTAATCGCTTTTTTATGAATTGTCATGAAAATTGAATATTTCTCAAGTTTCGAAATACGCTCGATTAATCGAGCAACTACAAGGGCTTTAATAGTTGCCTGATTTGTAAAGTTTTAATTATTTAAATTTTACTATCTGCTCTGCTATTTCCCGTCTGAAATCATCCAGCTTTGAATAATCATAATCCTTCGGATCTTTTTTATGGCTGGGATGAATCTTTTCCATTATCTTTTGCAAAGTCTTCTCCGCGGCTGAGACATCTTTACCTTTTGCTTTGGCCTGTTTCATATATTCCGATAAAGTATAAGTATATTTATAATCATCTACACCTTCCCTTATCTTTTCCCATCTCGTCGTAGCGCAAAATTCGGTATCTACAGACGCCATAATAACCTCTTCATGGATCGAGCCGGTCATAGGCCCGCCGCCAAACCACGGCCTATTCCTTTTAATATTATATTTCCACATGTAAAAACCTTCACCAAATCTTTGATTGGTGCCTACAAAACAGATCATAGACGGTTTTATTTTTGCCGCCTTTTCCCATTCAGGGAACATATCCCCGTTCATCCCTATTTCGTCCAGCTCGGGCAGTTTCCAGTGCAAAGTAAATTCCTCTTCTCTGTTAAAGGTTGACATCAGTTTTACCCGCTCCACTTTTCTTGCCGCAGCATAGTAAGCTCTCACACCCTCAATGGTTTTTCTTTTTGAATCAGCTCCTGCAATCCACGGATAACCGCATTCCGTGGTAAGATAAAAATTATACGGAAGCCATTTACTTTTCTCCGCATGATCCCGTATTTCTCTGATGAAACTTTCGAGTTTAGTATATGTTGACGGTTGGAAGATCTGATCACCCATCAGACCCCAGGGACCTTGCAAGGTTTCATAACTGCTGGTCCCCTGAATATGCGCATTAATAATTGCAAACGGACCCGTAAGGCCTACTTTTTTTGCCATATCCATGTATTTATCCGCTTTTGTAAAGTCGCCTTTCTCGGGAATTATATAGTCGCCGACCTCACCGGTCATACCGTGGTCTTTCATCATCGTCATGCGCTTTTCTAATTTGTCAAACTCCCAACCACCGGCGCCCCAGCAGGGCATCCAGGCTACGTCCGGCGGCTGCATTAATTTGAACGGCAAAACTTTTATTTCCACGGGTATGTTTTTCGCAGGTTTTCCTGACGGAGCAAAAGTCACACCGCCTTTATAGGTTCCTTCTTTGGCATCTTCCGGAACTTTTATAGTTATCCAAATCTGTTTGCAAACACCGCCTTCGATCAACGGAACTTCTTTGGCCGGAACTAAAATATAACTCCTGACTATAACCAGATCATCACCGGCAGGACAGTTCATCACATCATTTACTTGAAAAGCATCTTTTGTTATTTTCGCTCCGTTTTCATTTAGAAAATCAGAAACTGAGATTTTACAATTTGTGAGTTTAACTAACGGATAAACAGAAAAAGTTATCGGCTCAAACTCGCCTAAAGACGCAAATATTTTAATATCCTTTTTTGCCAGCTCTTCTTTTGTCGGATTCGTAAAAGGATATACCTGAAACTGGTAATTTCTAAAAAACAACATATAGCCGTTTTTCTTATCATCCGCTGTCGGCACCGGCGCCGGGACCTTTTCAACTTCCCCAAGAAACACTTTTTTAACATCCAGCTGAATCTCAAGCGTATCTAATGCGCCCGCCGGAAACTTATCCATTCTTAAAGCTTTCATGGATTTAGTATCCCCCGCCCCTCCGGCAATAACATTCCCAAGCAGTAAGATCACTCCAAGTAACGCAATTTTTTTCATAAAATCTCCTTTTCTAAAAACGATTCCACCGATTACAAATCTTTCGGATTCACTTCCGCCTTCCGGTCTCGCCAACCCTCTAAACGTCAAACCTTCAAACCCTCTATTTTCCTGATTTTTTATAGCCGGTTTCGTATTTAACAATAAAAAATATATAAATTCAATACTAACTCTAATCCTATTTACTCTCTCAGTTAGCGCCTTCCATTTCATCAACAAGCTTTGTAATGGTTTCTGAAAACTCGGCATTATAAACAGTACCTGCACCTGTTGCAAGATAATTTGCCAATCCGGAAAGGAATGTTTCCGCATTATCATAATTATTAAGTATCCTGTAATTTGTCATAAAAACATTCATCGGCATGTGCTGTGGAGGATTTCTTCTAAAACTATTGGCATAAACTACCGTACCGACGGAATTTGACGACAAATACGCATCAGAAACTTTTTTTGCAGCTGCTTCCGTAATCAAATTACTGTCCGCACAATAATATATACTTCCGATTAGAGTCGGTGATCCGGTCTTAGGGTTTAAACCCCCGTAGCTACCCATGACAGGCTGGTAGGCCCCGCCCATACCGATCATTCCAAATCTGTCTTTATACCAAACAATACTCGCATCATAAGGATCAGGGTTATGTATCCATGAATGATAAATTGCAACTTTATTTAGTATAATACCTTTTGAGCCGCCTGTAGGACCTGCAGAAAAAGTGCTATTAAAAACAGCACTACTACTGGTACCTAAAGTATAGTCGTACAAGAGCATCCCTTTCACAATCAAACCTACCGCTTTAGCATCTGGAGAGTCCTGAACTAAAGCAGGGTTGGGATTTTTTGGAGCTATCCAGTTATCAATATTACTTGGATCATTATAGGGAGCATTTATAGGTCCTACATACAAATCACTCATGCAAACAATTGTAACCGGAGCTTTAGGAACACCCCAAACAACCATGGGTACTTCAGAAAAAATAACCCCATATTTTTTCCGGTCTGTTAAATTTACACTATCTTTAAATTTGGGATCCCGAGGGCAATTAGCTTCGGTTATAGTACCCAGGTCAAGTTTGACAACTTTCTGCTTCTCGTGAATCCAGGCCTCTACCCCATCACTCACCTTGAAGTCATGACTATATATAACTTCTATATAATGAGAGCCTGATGTATCTGAAGCATTACTACACATTGTTCCGTTTGTTTCACAACCAAGCTGTACTACACCTTGGGCATAATCAACCTGAAAATAATTCCACTTACTTATAGTTTCCGTTACTGTTCCGGTAGATGTATCATAAATAGCCAGAGTGCTTGAAGTTAAACTAAGATCATTATTCGGAGCTTGTTTCCATACTATTTCGCTCGCCAAATTTTCACCGAATTTTTCATAAACAGAAACGCCATGGGTCCCTGTCTCTGCAACAATACCATCTACAGCAACTCCGGCATATAACGACGGAAGATATATTCTTCGGCCCTGACAGGTAATCTTTGAAGTTTGTAAATTATCACTGGCCAAACCCTTCTGCTTTCTCCCCCTCCAATAACCACTCGATGGCGCACCCCAGTAACCCGGTGGCAACTGGAATTTAAACCTGTCAATGTACATCGGGAAGGATAACTTGATCTTTCTAGCCGCCCTGTCTATCGTATAACTACTATCTGAGTCCTGAGCTACTCCAACCACTCCGCGAAAAAGTTCCGGAGTAGCTTTGAGCCTTAAGCATACATATTTGATATAATTCATATCTCTATCTGCAGGGATAGAGATATCTGCACCGTTCATACTGAAACTTACAGTATCAGGAAGTTTTTCTCTATGATCACCATTTCCTATACCATAACCGTCAGAAACAGAATCATAGCCGGGACCATAACTTATAGGATTTGTGTAAATCACTTCATTCGTAATATTTGTAACGGTGCCCTTAGGATTTGCCCAGGTAATATGCCAATCAGGGTCAATAAGATCTTTATATTTTGCATATGTGATTTCATTAGTTTTTGGAACCCTAATCTCCCTGCCCCCGGTATCTTTATCATCAATCAAATTGTATTTATATTCACTTCCGTCAGGTCTACTCTTGGTTACAACAAAGGGTGCTCCATGTGTTCTTGCATTATAGGGCCAGAGGGCACCATGTGATGGTACCCACCCCGGCCAGCCGGCAGACGCAAAACCGGCAGGAGTAATATAAGCAAACTTCGAATAAGGAATGACAGGATTCGAATATGGTGATGTAATCGAAGTCGGTATTGGACCTTCTCCTGCCAACAAATAACAACCGCTATTATCTGGCTCTGCACTATCAGAATCCCAATCGCAACCATTGTAAATTTTTCCTGAGGCCTCTAATGCCGGACCATACTCATTCTCAGACTTAATAAATGCCCCGTTTCCCCAGGATCTTCCGACTATAACATCTCCATTGACATGTACAGGACCGATAAGGGTATTTCTATAATATGACTGCACTTTTCCGGTATCAGAAAATTGCAAATAGTCCGTCGGGGTATTCATGGAAACTTCCGCAACCAGCGCGTATTTCGAAACAGACGTTATCTCTGTTGTTTCGAGCGGATACTGGCCTACAGAAACCACAAGTGTATTATGATAACCGCGGCCTATAAGCGTCGCGCTTCCTATTTTATACTTTCCCCCTCCAAACTCCTGCTCGCCGTTGTACTGTTCGTATAGATTATAATACCCGCGTAAATTATGTACGAGCTCGGCAACACCTGCTTTAGCTATCCAGAACGCCTTTTGTCTTTCACTGTCCTTCACCTGCAGTTTAATATTTCCGACAGCAATCGTAAGGAACAACCCGCCAAGTAAAGTAACCACCGTAAGCAAAAACATAGCCAGTATTAATATAGAACCTTTTCTACGTTTCATAAAATCCCTCCCCAAAATAAATTACGAATTACAAATGACAACTTTAATCAAATTCGAAGCACTAAATTCGAAACTCGAAACAAAACTAATAAAAATCAAAAAAAGAAGAATATTAAACAATGTGTTTTATTTAGTCTTTTCCATCTTTCTTCGCTCACTTTCTCCACTTTACCCACTGTTTCCGCCTAGGCGGATTTCGCAAAGATTTATGGTTAGATATTTAAGCTTTGCTCAACTTGCTTTCTTTACTGTTCCTGCTTTTTTTGCCAACCATCCGAGCCTCTAAGCATCTCTTCAAAAGATCCGCCCTATATAATTTGGCGGGCAAGCCTGCTTCTCTGAGATCCTTCGTCAAAAGCGACTCAGGATGACATAATGAGGAACATTCCTCATCATGTCACTTTACTACTATCTTTCCTATCTTCTTTCTTCCTGAACCGTCAGTTATCATATACAGGTAAATTCCGCGGGCTACTCTTTCCCCGTTATCATTTGTACCGTCCCATTCTGCTTCTCCGCTTATGCCGTCATTTACGGTTCCGGTTAATGCCACCTGGTACAACGGATTGATTGTTTTAACAACTTCTCCCGAAACAGTAAATATTCTTATCATAGGATCAGAAGTCAGATTTTTGAACTTCACCGTACTTCTCGCGGCTGTATCAAAGTTAATAGGGTTCGGGAAGATAACTACATTATCAAGATTACTTGCCGCAGCTACAAATTGACCTATCCTGAATATCGAAAAATTATCGACAAAACTGCTTATCTTGTGATTTATAAAATCCACCGAATCTGAAGAAGAAGCCAGCGCCCATTTATTATCGGTTCCTAATCTTAATATCCTGAATTTACTTTCCAGGGTCGGGTCACTTATCCCGGTGTAGGTCAGCGTAAGCGTGATAGTTTTCCCGGAGTTAATAGTCACTCCGTTCGTCAAAGTTATCTCTTTTACCGCGCTGTCCAGATACGGCCATAATCTGAGATTGCCATACTTTATTTTATTGGAAGCCAGTACATCGGTAGCGGCCGAGACATCACTTATTATAAATACGGTGTTACCGCTAAGTGCCCCCTGAGGCACGGCGAGTTTTATCCCCGCCGACTCGACCGTCAGTTCTGTAGCAGCTGTGGAATCAAATACGACATCAAACTTTGCATAGCTCGTAGTATTTGTACCCCCTCCCGCGGTTATTTGCACATTATATCTTCCGCTATTCATACCTAAAGGTACTATCACATTATTTATCTGCGTATCGCTTAAAACACTCCAACCGCTCAAAGCCGTATTATTAACGTCATCCAGTTTTATACTTGTGACCATGGAGGAAGCCATACCGCGGAAGAATCCTATACCCTTTACGGTCATCGTAGTTGCAGTCGTATTTAATCCGCTTGACGGAGAAAGTTCGGTAACCGATAACGGGGCAGATAAAACAGTTATCTGCACGCTGCTCGTCGTATTGGTTCCGCCTCCTGTTGTCACTTTTACGTCATAAGTTCCGGCCGGAGTTCCTATCGGTATTCTTACACTTTGAATTACCGAATCACTTAACACGGTATACTCGCCAAGAGAAACATCCGTGTTTCCGCTTAATTTCATCGAGTAAACATTACTCGTCAACGTTCCGCCATAGAAACCGGTACCGGTAAATAGAGCATAAGAAGAACCTGCATTGTACACGGTAAGAGGATTTATATTTACCACCGTCGGAGGAACGGTTGTTACAATAAATTTATCACCACTTAAATAATTAGTTCCATTTGACGTAGTAACCCTTATATCATACGTACCCGCTATTACCCCTTGCGGCACGGTACAATCCTCAATATATATATCTGACGTTATTGCGCCAATAGCAATCGGTGTATTATTCGGATCGGTCAATCGTATTTCCAGAACATCTGCCGTTTCATTCACATAATAATTTGTTCCCTGTATAAATATATTTTTACTTGTTGTATTAAGCCAGGTGGAAGGACTGAAAATATCGACAGTCGGACCTGCTTTTGAAGTGAACTTAACAGAACTTGTCGTATTTGTTCCTCCGGCGGTGGTAACTTTAACATTATAGGTGCCTACTGCCACGCCAATCGGCACCTGCGCGGTTATAAGAACATTGCTTATTACTGAGTACGAAGTCAGATCCGTCGGAGTCCCGGTATCCAATTGAATTCCGGTAACGGCGGAAGATGCCCCGCCTCCAAAGAATTTCGTTCCGGTTATGCTTATCGTATTAAGTCCGGTGTTTCCGCCTTTATTCGGAGACAGATTTGTCACCGTAGGAGGACTCGTCGTTACTATATACTTAGCATCACTCGTTGCATTTACACCGGCACGGGTTGTTACTATTACATCATAACTTCCCGTCGTTATTCCTGTCGGCACGACGCCCGTTAAACTTGCATTACTCACAACACTAAAGCTTGTGAACTCCGTTGTACCAACTTTAACACTCGTAACATCCGCGCTTGTAGTACCACCGTAAAAGTTAGTTCCTGTCACAGTCACCGTCGCTAAAGTCACATTCGTATTCGACTGCGGGGTTACCGTTACGACAGTCGGACTTACTCCTGTCACTACAAATTTATTTCCGCTCGTTGTATTTTCCCCGCCGTGGGTCTGTACTCTCACATCATACGTCCCGCACATCACCTGGCTTGGAATA
>Ga0156422_1023_pt1 | contig 14627 bp, 14 predicted proteins | sample RifOxyA2_FD_108065 | JGI IMG/M metagenome (GOLD analysis project Ga0156422, IMG submission 108065) | Candidatus Firestonebacteria bacterium RIFOXYA2_FULL_40_8
CAGTTTTCCGGCTTTACCGAGTTTTTCCCGGAGGTGCCGGACGTGAACATCGACCGCGCGGTCTACTATGGCCGCCTCATAACTCCAAGCTCCGGTGATTAACTGCTCGCGATTATATGCTTTACCTTTGTTTTTCATAAGGAAAGCAAGGAGAGAAAACTCTAATTTTGTAAGAGAAATCTGTTTACCTTCCACCGTTGCTTCATAACTTGAAAGGTTCACGCTTATACCACCTTCAGTAAATATTTCTCCGCTGTTTTCCCCGTTTTTTCCGCTCTGCTTTGACCTGCGAAGCACTGCATCTATCCTTGCCAGAAGTATTTTTGGACTGAACGGTTTTGTAAGATAATCATCGGCGCCTGATTTAAGACCTGTGAGTGTATCTTCTTCGGCAGTTTTCGCCGTGAGCATAATTATCGGAATATTTTTTGTGTTATCATTTCTTTTTAATATTTTGCAGACTTCGTAACCGTCAAAACCCGGGAGCATTACATCCAGGACGATAAGCACCGGCTGCTGCTTCGCGGCAAGATCAAGCGCTTCTCCTCCGCTTCCGGCGGTTAACGCCTTATACCCGCTCTTTTCGACATGATATTTCACGAGTTCAACTATATCTTTCTCGTCATCAACTATAAGTATTTTTTCTTTTGCCACAATTACTCCTTGGGGATTGTAAAGATAAAAGTTGTTCCTTCATTAATTTCGCTTTCCACTCCGACCGTTCCGTCATGCAGCTCAATAATATGTTTTACTATTGCAAGCCCGAGTCCCGTTCCTCCGAGTTCTCTTGACCGGCCTTTATCAACCCGGTAGAATCTTTCAAATATTCTCGCATGATCTTCTTTTGGAATGCCAAGTCCGGTGTCTTTCACTGAAACTTTCACTCCAGCCGGAGTTTCCAGCGCTTCAACAGTTACTGAACCGCCTTCTTTGTTGAACTTCACGGCATTATCCATCAAATTAATAAACACCTGTTCAAGCATATCTTTATTTGCATAAATTTGAGGGAAGTTTTCCGGGATTTTTATTTCTATTTTTATATTCTTCTTTTTTGAGCCGGGTCCGAGCATTTCGACGGCCTTTAAAACAGCATCATTAATCTTAAAAAAGTCCTTAACAGGTTTTAACCTGGCGGATTCCATCTTTGAAAGTTCAAGAATATCACTGATAAGACGGTCAAGCCGGTTTACATTTTCCTGAATAATTCCAAGGAACTTCCTGTTATTCTCTTTATCTTCGAGCGCGCCGTCAAGCAGTGTTTCGGTAAAACCTTTTATGGAAGCAAGGGGCGTTCTTAATTCATGGGAAACATTTGCTACAAAATCCGTTTTGGACCTTTCCAGCTTGCGTATCTCCGTGACATCGTAGAAAACGGCAATCAGTCCCTTTTTTCCTTCTTCTTCTTTCCCGAAAAAAGTTGCGCGTATCTTAAAAACACGTTCCACCGGGGTTATCATCTCAAGCTCTATCTCTCTGGTTCTTTGTGTTTCCAGCACATCTTTCAAGAATGAATCAAGTTCAGGATTTCTTACTGCTTCTATGAATGAGTGCTCTGAAACCTGTTCTTCTTTAATTCCAAATATTTCCTCAAATGCCCTGTTAACCAGGGTCAGTTTTCCGGAAGTATCAAGAACAATAACACCTTCCACCATGCTGTCCAGCATAGCCTTAAGCTGTCCGCGTCTTTTTTTCTCTTTGATTTCATCTACCATAGGATTATTGTAAACCTTTTACTCTCATTTTTGAACCGGAATCTTTGAAATGCTTTCTTTTAGTTTAAATCTATATTTTAATCCTTCCGAAAACGGAGTAATTATCTCTTGAAGCTTTGTCATTGTCTCTACAAGTTTAGGGTCAGCAGCAACAGTCCAATCAAAACCCATAATGGACTTCCCCGACTTTTTTGCATCAGTTAATATATAAACATAATACGCAACCACATCACCATACATCGCAGGCATTACAAGAGCATTATATATCTCTTCTTCAGATGCACTTTCCTTGAGTTTTAATTTGGACTCTTCTATCTTTTTCTCTCCGATATCCCTGAGCTGTTTCATCTTTCCCTTCGCTGTGCTCTCGGATGAAAATACTTCCTTAAGATAATCCAGCCATTCGGCGTCTATCGCATAGTATTTGAATAAAAAATCATAAAGATTGTTATCGCGGCAGCTTGTTAAAATAGTTTTTTCATAAGGTGTAAGCTTTAATTTGCTTTTTGAAAGGTACTTATCTATGAACTTTGCCTGCATATTAAAGCATTTGATTAACTTATCCACCGGCAAGGTTTCGCCATCTAAATCTTCAGATGGTGTTACTTTTGAATTTCTATAATAGGCCGCCGAGACAACAATATTCGAATACATAATTGACGGATATGCTTCGTAGTTGCCAGCAAGATACTCTTTTAGAGGAATTTCAATATTACCGGAAGAATTTGACATTGCAGCAAAATCAGGAAAAACGCTCTCTTCACTCCCGGCGAAAAGCAGTATAAATTTTTTATCTTCAACTTTTTTCTTAAAATCCTTAATCAACTCTTCCACTTCCGGATCTTTGCTCTTACTTTTCGCGCAGAAATCAAAGAAATCCTTTAACACCTTTTCTATAATTACCTCACTCGTAACCGGAAGTATTTCACTCACTGTTTGAGCGAAAGAAAAAGTAAGCCCAAAGAAGAGGAATAAAATCACTATTTTTATTGATTCCCAATTTTTCCTACCTGTTTTTTTAAGGTTTGGAAACACAGTCTTTTTCGCCTTGTTCCAATCTAAAACCAGAGCGGAGTCATGCACCGTCCAATATTTTCTCAACCTGTTTTCCAAAGCGGCATTTTTAGTTATTTTAGTTTTTTTCATATCAATTGATTATAAAGTATTTACGCTTATTTTTCCATCAAGATTTTTTACTTGGCTTTTACTTTTATAGACGTTATGGACTTTATCTCGATTTGTCAACGGATATGGTGACAAATATATATCCTACATCTCGAGAAAAGCTTTGCTTACAGACCTTTATGGACAAAATTACTGCAATGCAACGTCTACCTTGATTTTATTGAGGTATCCCTGTATAATCGACTATTACTTGTTAAATCCTATAGTAAACGAGGGCTTTTAATGGAAAACGAACACGCGCATACACAGGACGTCTGGGTTACAAAGAAAAAACCGCTTACTGCGGAAAGTATAGGGACTTCTTTCTTATACAACCGGCAGTACACACTGGCAAAAGACAAATATACGGCGACGGAGTACGATAATTTCAAGTCGCTGGCGATGGCAATCAGGGACCGTTTGGTGGAAAAATGGCTCGCCACACAGGAAGAGTACCACAACAAGAACGCAAAAAGGGTATATTACCTCTCTATGGAATTCCTTATCGGGCGTCTCCTTAATAACTACATGATTAATCTTGATCTGGACGTTATTACGAAAGAAGCGCTAAAAAAACTCTCTTTACATATAGAAGAACTTGAAGAACAGGAGACTGATGCAGGGCTGGGAAACGGCGGGTTAGGAAGGCTGGCAGCCTGTTTTCTTGATTCCATGGCAACACTCGGGATTCCCGCCCATGGTTACGGTATAAGATATGACTACGGAATATTTAAACAGAAAATAATAAACGGTAATCAGGTTGAGTACCCGGATGAATGGCTAAAAAGGGAAAATCCGTGGGAGTTTGTAAGACCCGAGAACTGTGTAACGATAAAGTTTTACGGTAAGGCGCTTATGGCGCAAAACAACGCAAAACTCGCCGCAAAATGGGTTGACACGGAAGATGTCCTCGCTATGCCTTATGATATTCCGATCCCGGGGTACAAAAACGACAAGGTAAACACTCTCCGCCTCTGGGCCGGAAGAAGTACGGAAGATTTTAACTTTAACCATTTTAACTACGGCGATTACGAACGGGCGGTCTACAACAAAGTCACTTCCGAAAATATTTCTAAAGTTCTTTATCCTAATGATGATTTTTATAAAGGCAGGGAACTCCGGCTGAAGCAGGAGTACTTCCTCACCGCCTCCTCCATCTCGGATATTTTAAGACGGTACAAGAAAGAAAACAAGGATATTACAAAGCTCGGGGATCTTGTTGCAATCCAGCTAAATGACACCCACCCCGCGCTGGCTATAGCCGAACTGATGCGCATACTTGTTGACGAGGAAGGTGTTGCCTGGGAGAAAGCGCTTGAGATAGTAAGAGAGGTATTCTCCTATACAAATCACACCGTTATGCCCGAAGCCATTGAAAAATGGACCGTTGACCTGTTTGGAAAACTTTTACCACGTCACTTACAGATAATCTATGAAATAAACGCGGATTTTCTTGAAACTGTCAGAAAAAAATACCCCGGAGATGAAGGTAAAGCAGCAAGATTGTCTTTAATTGAGGAGTCGAATCCAGATCTGGTACGGATGGCTTTCCTTTGCATCGTCTGCAGTCATAAAGTAAACGGGGTTTCTGAACTCCACTCCGAACTTCTTAAAAGCTATGTCTTTAAGGAGTTTTATGAGATGTTCCCCGAAAAATTCACCAATATGACAAACGGGATTACCCAGCGCAGGTGGCTTCTCGAAGCAAACCCGAGACTCAGCAAGATTATCACCGACGCTATAGGGAACAAATGGAGTACCAACCTTTATGAGCTGGAAAAACTTCTGCCTTACAGGGAGGATGCGTCTTTTGTGAAGAAATGGCAGATAATAAAGAGAGATAACAAGATAGACCTTGCCAACTATATAATGTCTCATAACAACATAAAAGTTGATCCGGATTCTATCTTCGATATACAGGTAAAAAGAATACATGAATACAAAAGACAGACGATGCTTTGTTTCCATATAATTTTCCGGTATTTAGCCATAAAGAAAAACCCCGAGTTAAACTACGTGCCTAGAACTTTTATCTTCGGAGGTAAAGCGGCTCCGGGTTATGCCATGGCAAAAATGACAATAAAATTTATTAACAGTCTGGCCGCGGTAATCAACAATGACAAGGATATCAAAGACAAAATCAAGGTAGTTTTTATGGAAGATTACCGTGTTTCTCTGGCGCAGAAGATATTCCCGGCGAGCGACCTTTCCGAGCAGATTTCTACGGCAGGCACGGAAGCTTCCGGCACCGGCTGTATGAAGTTCATGATGAACGGCGCTTTAACCATCGCCACCTGGGACGGAGCAAACATTGAAATGGCAGAGGAAGTCGGCGAAGATAACATATTTATCTTCGGAAAAAGAGTAGGAGATGTAGAAACTCTCAAAAAACAGGGTTATAACATCGGAGAATTCGTACACTGTTCCGCCGGCTTAACCGAAGTATTCAACCTCCTTCGTAACAATTATTTTTCATTACAGGAGTTCGGCCTTTTCGACCCGCTCATCAACTCAATACTCAACAATGACAGATACTTCATCTGCGCGGACTTTGATTCGTACGAAAAAGCACAGGAAACCGTCTCAACCCTTTACCAGTACAAAGACAGCTGGGCCAAGAAATCCATAACCAACGTAGCCAAGTCCGGCAAGTTCTCTTCGGATCGAACGATTAAGGAGTATGCGAAAGAGATATGGAATGTCGTATTTGATGAGACAATCATCAAATAGTTTTTAAAGTTTGAAAGGTTCATAAGGTTTAAAATCTTTGAAGTTATATTAATGTATTCACAATTGCTTATACATGCCGTATATGATTATATATTAACAAGTATGAGCTTTTCCGTGGGATATTTTATCATAACAAGAATAACAAGACGTACCGCCACCCTTATTTTGATTTTCCACTGTTCACCCCTTGAAATTGGAACAAATTTTTTTACAAATTTTTGTAAACAGATCTTCGGTGTTCAACTCCGTACAAAGTAATTACTTTTTGACCGTGATTAATCCAAAGCAGTACACGATAATCTCCAATGCGGTATTTATTCAGATTTTTTAACTCTTGAGGCATATATTTAAGAGGGAATCTTAATGTTTCCGGATGTAATTGCAGCCATTCTATTTTTGTAAAAATTCTTTTTATAATACTTTTATCAAGAGCGTCAAGGTCTTTTTCGAATGTCGGCGTGTATTCAATCTTATACATACTTCTTTTTTAGGTCGTCAAAGGACTTTATATGACCGGAAATATGTTCTTTTCTTGCTTTGTGCATTTTATCAATAAATTTTTTATCTTTTGCCAGGATAAAATCTTCAAACTCATCAGTGAAGTTTTCTATGGTTTTTACTGCTTTATCCATCTTCTTGACAAGTGCTATTGGTATTTCTATGGTAGATGTTTTGCTCATATTGTCACCTCGATGTTATTATAACAAAAGAATTATAATAAAACAACGCAAAATAGCAGTACAAATCCAAAGGGCGCCAAATAAACGGCGCCCTTTGCTTTTCTACTTCTATTTCCGGTCTTCTTTTTTCTCTTCTTTTCTTTCTTTCTTTTCGGTGCGGTTTTCTTCTTTCGCTATTTTACGCATATTGGGGTTAAAGTTGCCCTGCATGCGGCCTTCCATGATTACCAGTTTTGCTTTTTGTTTTACGGTGAGCATGGACATGTTTTTTTCTTTGGCTTCCCTTGCTTTTTCCATCATTTCCCGGTCAAGCTTGTTACATGTCTCCACCAAGGAATTCAAAGCGCCTTCATCTATCTTCTCGGCGTTCAGGGCTTTTTTTACTTCCATCAAGGCTTCCATTTTTTTCTTACCGTATTCTTTCCTTACATCTTCGGCTTTGTAAAAATTTTCCACGAACTTGCCTGCCTGTTCGGAAGTCAGTTCCAGTTCGGATTTCACTCTGGTAAGGATCATGGCTTCCATACTTTCTTTCGGTTCCATACCCTGTCTTTGTTCCATTCCCTGACGTTGCGGCATGCCCTGTTTTTGTTCCATCCCCGGTCTTCCCTGAGGATTTTGGGGCTGATCCATTTCATCAAGTACGCCCGTTTCCTCCATCATCCTCAAATCCTGTTCGGAAACTGCGGGTTTGTCGGCGGCGTAGATGAAAGTTAGAGCGACAATGAAAGCCAAGCAAAGTACTTTTTGCATAATACCCCTCCTGTTCTAAATGTTAGAACGTTATCACGTTACTCACGTTCTACGTTTTTGTGATATTATTAATTATAGAACAACAAAAATTAGACGAAAAAAAACACAAAAAGGTTTACAGCCTGCGGCTTATTTTATGCTTTCTATTTTGTTGTTCATTTTCCTCATGGCATCACCGGCTTGTTTCGAGGAGCCGATTATATGAGGGGTTAAAAATAGCATCAACTCCGTCTTTTCGTTTATTCTTTGCTCTGACTTAAAAAGTAAGCCCAGTATAGGAATATCTCCGAGTATCGGTATTTTGTTCTCAACAATACTTGAAGAGTCGGTAATTATACCGCCCAGCACCATGGTTTCTCCATCTTTCACTCTGACACTGGTAGACGCTTCCCTGTTATCCAGTACGGGAGCACCAAAATATGTCGTCTGAGTTATCTTGCTCACGGTTTGCTTCACATTCAGAGTAACATAATCATCCTGATTAATATGAGGTGTTACTTCAAGTATAGTTCCAACCTTGTCATATTTGTAAGTATAAATTACCTGCCCGCTTGAAGTGGTCTGACTTCCGGTTAAAGTCGGTACTTCCTGGCCGACATTTACTGTTGCTTTTGTATTATCAAGCGTTAATATCCTGGGCGCGGCTTTCACATCAACTTTGGTCTCTTTCATCAGATTGTGCAGGAATATTCTGGTGCTGTCCTTAAGCAGTGTGTAATTAAACGTAGGAAGTTTGCCAGCTAATTGCAGGTCGGATTTTAATACACCCGATGAATTCGTAAGACGATTGCCGGCAAAATCAAGCGGGGCGGAATCGATATTCCATTCCACTCCCATCTGAAAGTCAGAAGTTAACGTCACGTCTACTACCAACACTTCCACTAAGACCTGGCGCTGTATCTGGTCCAGCTGTTCAATAGTACTTTTAATCAAAGCCATGCTTTGCGGGGAAGAAACCGCGATAATTGAATTGCTTTTTTCCTCATCCACAATGGTGATCTTTTCTGATTCCTGCGGAGCCTGAATGCCTCTGCCCGAATAGTATTGCTGCTGGCTCTGTTGATCTTTTTTACCGTCAGCGGAGGTAATTCCTCTAAAGACCTCATTTAAAACATCACTAAGTTTCTTGGCTTCTCCGTATTTTAAGCGAAAAACCGAGACACCTACCGACCTGGTTGACGCTTTTTCCAAACTGTCTATTATTTTAAGCATGCTCTTAATATTGGAAAGACTGTTTATCAGAATAACGCAGTTAGACGAGTCATTACTTAGAATCATACCCCAGGCAGGAGTGAGCGCCGCCAGGTCTGTTCTAAGCTTAGAAGCCGTAAGATTTTTTAAAAGTACTATCTGAGAAACCACATCATCCCCGTCAGGGGAAAGTTCAGGATCATTGTTCACAACCACCGGAATGTTTAACTGTTTTATTCCGGATATGGGGACAACCTTTAATATTTCCCCCACAAACAGGGAGGTATACCCTTTTCCCATAAGAACCGAGTCCATTATTTTAAATGCCTGTTCCAGTGTCACCTGGCCTTTGCTGTATACCGTTACATTCCCGGATACGGGACCTATTTTTTTCGTGGTATCCGCCGGTTTCGGCTGCTGCGGGTTACTGTAATACTGCTGTTGAGCCATCATCTGCTGCTGCGCCGTAATTGACTGGGGGTCCTTTACGGTATCCCCGGCAACTTCCGCGCCCGTATTAACGATAGTTAGTCCGCTGGCTTTTGAAAGAAACTCAAAAAGCTTTCCGATATCCTCGTCTTTAAAGGAGAATTGAACCTGTTTTTTCCAATCAATCCCCGGCAGTTCCGCGTATTTTTTATACGAAACGTTTATAAGCCCTAAATTTGCGCCTGTACTGGTAGTCAGAGAAGTTTCGATGGACTTTTCCGCGGTAACGTCCTGCTTTTGCGGTGTAGTCGTAACCGTTACGGTGGTCAGCAGATCATCCTGCATGGACTTGATTATATCCTTCTTGACCGCACAAGAAGTGAACACGAAGCCTGCGAGTGTAATGAACAGAAACCTTTTAAGCATTGCTCCTCCTAAAATATGATTGCTAATAACTTATAACTGATTTCTAATATTCAATAATATTTACAATTTACGAATGACAATTGACAATTTAATGTAGTGTATTTAATAAAGCTTATAAATTATTAATTTTTCTTTCTTCTTTTACTTTACTTGCTTTCTTTGCTTCCCTTACTGTACTTGCTTCAACGCCTTCTCGGCATTCTTCTGTTTCTCATCTGGTCCGGCGTCATTTGATTGCGAATTTCATCAAGCTTATCAGATGCCTTTAATTCGTCGTCAGAAGGGCCTTCCGGAGCTTTTTCAACGGTGATCTTTCCGGTCTCTCCGCTTTTAATACTTTCTACAAGCTCTTTAGGAAGAGTGTCTTCTGTTTTAGTTTCCCCCATCGGCCAGAGAACCTTCGTTCCGCCGGCGGTTATTTCGATCTGTTCTTTAACCCAGGCTAGAGTTATATCCCCTGTTTTCTTTAAAGTAACGGCATATTTTTCGCCGTTATTTTCTTTTTTAAACAGAAGCGTATCCAAATCCCCTTCACTCATCACAGCGGTTAAAGTCCATTTTGGAACCTCGGGAGCATCCTCAGGTTCTTTCACCTTCACTTGTTTCGGTTCTTCATATACTATATTTGAGAAAGGGTCCCGGCTTAAATTCTTAAACTTCAAAACATCCGCAATATTAATCTTCGTTTCATTTCCTTTTGAAACCAGTGAGACCGTCACCTGACATTCAAGCTGTCTCATACCGGAGTAAGACCCCCCTGCAACCGAGCTTGCCCGGCAGTTACTGATAGCCAGGCGGGGTTTTGTTTCTTCCGCCAGGTACATAAATTTAAGCAGGGCATTTGCATTGGCGGCAAATCTCAGCTGATAGGAAGGAGCGCCTTTCGAAGCCTGCACGCCTACCGGTTGAAAATTTTTCAGTTTATTGATTCCGCTTTTTGAGACCAAAGCATCAAGGTAATTAAGCAAAAAAATAGTGTTCTTATTCCCCGGATTTTTCACCTGACTGCCGGATTCCTCATTGAAAGTTTTTCTTAACTCCACCAGCTTTGAAAGAATTTCATTTTCTTGCCTGCTTAAGCCCGACCACTCGATAAATACGGGCTCCAGCACCCAAAAATAAATACCGATAATCAACGCCCCGAGAAGGGTGAAAGGTATTAAATTATTCTGTTTTAATTCATTTTCCATCATTTTTTCACCGCGTTGTATTTTTGCTGGATTTTCATCTGAAACTGCACCATTTGTTTATTGCCCGCTTGAATATCATTGGCATAGCCCAGCTGGGCATTAAAACCGCGTAATTTGTTAAGCGTATCCAGAAATACCGTTATTTCCTGTCTGTTTTCCGCGTTCCCTCTTAAAACTATATCACCTTTACTGTCAATATTAAACTCCGAGAGGACCGTTTTATTCGGGACAGCTTTGAAAATCAATTGCGCCGCAGGACTCCATTGCTTTCCCGCAAGAACACTAAGAGAGCTAAACTCGGAACGCAAACTATCTACTTCTTTTCTTTTACAACCGTTTACCACTCCCATAAACAGTGACAGCAGGAGCATCACGGAAATCAGCGAGTAAGAAACCCTTTTTGCAAATCTTATGGCCGTCAATTTCTCTGTTTTCAGCAGGGTGTTCTTACTAAGATCAAGATTAAGGTTTGAAAAGCCGAGTACAACCAGAAGCATCCCCAGAAGCAGGTTCCAGCCGTCGGCTTTTGCGCCCGTGGACGTAATTTCTCTCAGTAAAGAAGCCGGAAGTACCAGCTCTTCGACATCTGTTTCGGTAACCTTTTTAATACTTTCTTTTAATTCCGCCGTCTTTCCCGAAGTCGAACTCACAAATATTTTTTTAACCGGCGAATTGCTGCGTCCCACGGATAAAAGAGTCTGCTTTAAGTTATCGATCAGCTCTGTACCCGATCCTTTTGTTCTAAATCCGCGGCTGGCGACTATCAGGTCATTTTCTATAACAATTATATCCGTCCGGTCCTTCCCCTGTTCTAAAAGCAACACCGGTTCTTTTGTATACAACGGGCTTATCTTGAATATTTCATATAAGGCAATAGAAGAAGGAATAAGCGCTTCCAAAGACAGGCCGGCGTCCAGGATACTTCGGGTATAGCCGTTTATACTATCCGAAGAAGTAGCGGCAAAGAGGAGCGTACTATTCCCGAGCATTTCGGAATCCCAGGAAACGGTTTCTTTTGCAAAAGGCAGGCCGTCTTCTATCTCAGACGCGACCAAGCCGGGTATACTTTCTTTAGTTTTCTTCGAAACGTCAAGCGTCCTGATAACGGCCAGCTCGCGCGGGAAAAGCAGGGAAAACTGTTTTTTCTCTATTTTTGCCGAAAATTCCTTCAGTTCGGACAGTTTCACCTCATAGGTTTTAATAATAGAAAAGTCAGACTTGTTCTTTTTAGCTGTCAGGACCCTTACAATATCCCCGTCTATTTGCATAACTGAAGGATTGTACTTTTTAAACACTACTCCTCCCACCAGTCTTTCACATTTATTATTTCATGATTCTCCGCCCATTGTTCAACGACCGAATTCAAAACTACATTTGAAGTACCCGCGGCCGCCGTCACCCGTATTCTATGAAGTGGAGCGCTATATGTAAAGTATTTTACCATAACATCAGAAAGACTTGGGGCTCTTTTTTTTATGAAGCTCCAAACGTCTTCCCCCATAAAGGGTCTCCTGCTCATCACCTGGTCCGTAAGCCGCGCGGGAGCACGGAAGTCGTCAAAATGCGCCTGAAGTACAATCCTGGAGGCGGTATTTACGTTTAGCGAGCAGGAACCCGGTAAGCCCGTCGAATATATAGTAAAATAGGGCATCAGGGTAAAGCAATCATTTACATCAAGATCATTTATCAAACCCAGCTCTTCTATATTCAAAAAATACCCGTTCTCCTGTCTCCACTTAATTATGGCTCTTGCTTTTTTATCGCTGTCGTCTATTTTAAGTAAATTCATAATACCCTTTAACAGATTCTCCGACGCAGTGTTTAAATTTGCCCTGCTTTTTTCATCCTGTATTACAACAGAATAAGTTCCGCCTCCAAACTGCACCGCCTGGTAGGAAGTACTTACTTCCAGAAGTCCGGCTTCGGTGCATAACTGTTTTCTGTTACTTTGATTTCTGTGTACGTAGAAAGTTACGTCATTCATCCCCGCTTTTGCAATATAATACGCTTTTATCCGGTTGGTATAGTTTTTTATGCCCCTTTGATTAAACTGGACAAACAATACCAGACCCGAAGCCATAACTATCAATATAGTCGAGATCCATATAGCCATTATAGATATATATCCGCGTTCACCTTTCATAAGACACCAAACCTACCTGTGTTTCAAGCATTACCGTCTGAGGGTGCAGACCCTGACTCTGACCGATTACGGAAAACATAATACTATGAGGAAAAATACCCCGGGAACTGCTTGAGATCCTCCCGTTCGCATCTTCCGTACTCCAGCTGCTGCTCCATTCCTTAGCTGCCCCGTTAAAATAAGAAAATTTCAGTTCGATTATCCCGTCCAGTTTTTCTATTTCCTCGCTGGTCCAGGGCGGTGCTGCAAAATCCCATTTAACTTTCCTGTAATAACACACGGGCATGTTCACATCATTTGTTTCCGCCGAATAATAAGTCACAGCGGACCTGCTGGACCGTCTGGGAAATGATTCCGGCCAGTAATTAGTTACCGGTCTTGAATTTGTTATGAAATCCAGAGTAAGTTCATCCCCGACAAGCTTACTGTAGTTTCTCTCCGGGATGCCGTTGGCTTTCGGCAGCCGCTGGCTTAAAGGAGCAAAACTTGATATAGACCGTATATCCCTTGTAAGCATTTTTAAAACAGAACGAGCGCTCTGTAAAGCCTCGGTCTCCTTTTTCGCTCTTTCGTAAACCGAAAGACCGGTACTGAATGTTTTATACACCACCAGAATGACAACAGCTGTTATCGCAAAGGTGATTGCAACCTCGATCAGAGTAAAACCTTTGTTGTTTGTTTTCCTGTTAATCACTATCTGTTTACCGCCTGTTTTCTAAGCAGCAGATTTGTTTCCAGTCCGACGGTCCTCTGATTCTTTTTAACTTCGTAGTTAACATTCAGTTTGACATTGACCAGCGTATAAAAATTAGTTGAATTTACGGAAGAAGCGGTAAACTCATATTTAAACTCCGGAAAATCCGGCGAAAAATCCCCCGTTTCGGAAGATTTATACGCATCCAGACCGCTGAGTTCTTCCATCTTTTTTTGAGCCAGTGTTACGGCTATTGATTCTTTCTTTATCTCTTGAAAACTATTCAGTGAGGCGGAAAAAACATAAAAAACGGAAACCAGCACAATGCTTAAGATACTTACCCCAAGCAATGCTTCCAGGAGAAGATAACCGCTATATTTTCTAAAGCAGTTCATACGGATAAACCTTTACCATCCCCGTGGTACTTGCGTAATAGACAGTGTATAGCTCGCCCTTTTGATTCTGCAAAACCAGCCGGCCCGACTCCGAACTCCCGTCCGGGTAATAAGTGATGTAATCCTCGGTCATACCCAAACTGTCCGCAGCTTCCGAGGAGATAGCGCCTCTTGCCGTATTAAAACTTTTGACAAAGATATTACGATTTAAGGAATACTCTTTCACCTGCACCGGTTTTTCGTAGTTATTTTCACCCTTAAACATGGCTATTCTGTATTTACCGCCGGAAGCATTAATATATAACCGGTGATTAAAACCCGTAGTTTCCGCCAGTTCTTTCGCAAGATAAGATAATGAACTTATTCTCGTTACTTCCGAATAAAGCTCGCGGGAAGCTAAAAAATTACCCAGCCAGACGGAAAGCACGCTTATAATAGAAATAAGTATAGAGATGACGACCAGAAGCTCTATTAAAGTAAAGCCGTGTTTTTTATTCCTGTGACCAGTTTGTGATATCCGCATTAAAGCCTTCTCCGCCTTCCTGTCCGTCCTTACCTAAAGAGTACAGATCATAAGAAGCTGCATTGTAAACACCCGGACTCATATAGATATAAGGATTTCCCCAGGGATCTTTGCCGGCTCTTTTCTTTAAATAGGGTCCTTTCCAATTGAGCGGCACCGGCGGAATATTAGTAAGAGAAACAAGAGCATCAAGTCCCTGTTCCGTGGTGACATAAAATCCGTTATCGGCTTCGTAAGCATCAAGAGCTACTTCCATAGCCGAGATATCGGCCTTTGCCGCCGCCACCTTGGCATCTTCAGTCCTACCCACAAACCTCGGAGCCAAAGTCGCCGCCAGAATACCGATAATAGCAATAACCGCTAATATTTCTATCAAGGTAAAACCACGATTCCGTTTGAGACGCATTATTCCTCCTTTAGAACAATGACTACTGACTAGTGACTATTGACTATTTAAGGTAGGTGGATAATACCCTCCACCAATATTTACCAATTTCCTTAATTTACTTATAAATATAGCGGTAGTTTTACCCGCTTACAATAAATAGTCATTAGTCACTAGTTGACGAGTAGCAGCGCATGTTGGACTCTTTCTAG
>Ga0156422_1003_pt1 | contig 14014 bp, 13 predicted proteins | sample RifOxyA2_FD_108065 | JGI IMG/M metagenome (GOLD analysis project Ga0156422, IMG submission 108065) | Candidatus Firestonebacteria bacterium RIFOXYA2_FULL_40_8
AAGCCGGCGGTTACAAAGATGAGCAGATTCTAATGCTCGGTGATGCCGACGGTGACCTTAAAGCCGTAAAGAAAAACAACGGTTTCTTTTATCCGATAATGCCGGGAAGCGAGAAAAGATCCTGGGAGAAATTCGGCGGCTGTTTTGACGCCTTCATAAAAGGAAAGTATAAACCGCTCGAGGAAGAACTCCTAAAAGAGTTCGGTACCATCCTTCTGAGCGAGCCCGCCTGGGAAAAGCCCGGGTATGACCACATTAAGGCCTACAAAGAAAAACAGGAAATAAGAAAAGCAATATATGAAGCGTTGATACCGGATGGGAAACTATTAATAGTTTAGTAACGGGTGACGGGTAGCGGGTTGCGAGTTGAGCAAAGGTATAAATATATAATAATATATTCTGTCATCCCGTACTGAGATACAGATGCATTTGCTTTTGTTTTTGCCCGCCAGTCTTTTTGGAGGGCGGGATCCAGTGTCTTTGTTTTTAAATATATTAAAATAACACATTAATGTTGCACCCGTAACTCGTAACCCGCTACTCGCAACATATTTTTTGAATCTTTTTATTAGGGGGAAGAATGGATAAAGTAAGAATCGGCGTTATGAGCTATGCTCACATGCATGCGGCGAGTTATTCGGAGTGTTTGAAAAATATTCCGAGTGCCGAGTTTGCGGCAATCTATGACGATAATCCCAAACGGGGCAAAGAAATGGCCAAGAGATTTGGCGTGGAGTTCTTTAAGACCGAGAAAAAGTTCTTTGCGGAAAAACTGGACGGTGTTATCATCTGCTCTGAAAACTCCAAACACCTTCAAATGACCGAGTCTGCGGCAAAAGCAAAGGTGCATATTCTCTGCGAAAAGCCTTTATCAGTTAATATGAAAGACGGGAATAAAATGCTTGCGGCGGTACAAAAAACCGGGGTTAAACTAATGATCGCCTTTCCTTGCAGGTTTATACCCTCTATTGTTAAAGCAAGAAGGGTGATAGACAGCGGAGAGATAGGCAGGATACTTGCAATAAAAGCGACTAACCACGGTACAATGCCGGGCGGGTGGTTTACGGATAAGAAATTCTCCGGCGGCGGGGCTGTAATGGATCATACCGTACATGTAGCCGATCTGCTGCGCTGGTTTTTGCGGCGCGAAGTCCGAACAGTTTATGCTGAAGCAGATAAGAGTATTTATAATATGAAGATAGATGATTGTGGAACGCTTTTATTTGAATTCGAAAACGGTGTTTTTGCTTCCCTTGATCCTTCCTGGTCCAGACCCAGATCTTTTCCGACATGGGGGGATGTGACCATGGATATAATTGGTGAAAAAGGGATTATTTATGTGGATGCTTTTTCTGAAGTTATTGATGTTTATGAGGATAAAGTAGGCAAGCATGTGTGCCGCAGTTGGGGCTCAAATGCCAATTTGGGTTTAGTCAAAAACTTTGTAGATATGATACTTTACAACCGTACCCCGTTTATTTCCGGTTATGACGGTCTAAAAGCCATGGAAGTGGCTCTTGGCGCATATGAATCCGCTGCCAAGAAAAAAGTTATCGAACTTCCGCTGAAATAAGGATATGAAGATTAAAAAGTTTACCAGTTACGAACAAATAAAGGATAGAAGTTTTCCTTTCTATATAATACAGCTTAAAGTTCCTGCTTTTGCAAAACATACACATGAGCATTACGAATTTTTCTATGTTATTTCCGGAACTTCAAAACATGTGCTCGAAAATAAAGAAGAGATCGTAAAAGCAGGTGATATTGTTTTGATGACGCCGGAAGTAGTTCATGCTTTTGAAAACTCCTCGCCGGATTTCACGATCTGTAACTGCATATTTCTGCCCTCTTTGATCGAAGTGCATAAAGATCTTTTAATGAACATGCAGGGGTTTCTTGAACTGTTTTATGTAGAAACAAAAAAAGAGGGGTTTAAAACCGTTTCTTTGACCGGGCGGGCGGATGTAAAAGTCAGAGCGATACTTGAAGATATGCTTTTTGAATATTCAAAGAAGCCCGAAGGCTACCGTCCTGCTATAAAGGCGATGCTGGCAGATCTTCTGGTTACGGTAACCCGGAGTTATTCCAGGGGTAAACAGGGACAAAGCGGAAAAAAGATTGGAGGAGCCCTGGCTTATATAGATGAAAATTATCTTAAATCTTTAAAGCTGGAAGAAATTGCGGAAAAAAAAGCAGGTGTGACAAAAGAATATTTTTGCGATATTTTTAAAAGAATTACCGGCAAGACCTTTACTGAATATGTTAACTCTCTCCGGGTGGAGCATGCTGCCCGTCTTCTGAAAAGTACAGGCCTGAAGGCCTCAGAGATAGCCCTGGAATCAGGTTTTAATGATATAAGCTATTTTAACAGGGTTTTTAAAGAGCAAAAAGCCCTTTCCCCGCAAGCCTTTCGCAAGAAAGCTTAATAGAGTCCAAGAATCCTTAACCCTCTCCAAGATAATGCTTTGCCCCTATGATATATTTCTTTTGTTCTTAGTTCCAAGATCTTACTTTGTACTTTGTCCGCCTTCGGCGAGATCTCGCTTAAGGCGGATACATCGAACTTTCCGCCACAAAGCGTTGGCGGATTTCGTCTCAACTCAACGTACTTGTTCTTATAGGAGGTTTTCATGACAATAAAATTGGGAATAGTCGGATGCGGTACGTTGTTTCGGCGGAGGATTTTACCTGAACTGCAAAAATTACCGGAGTTTGAGATTACCTCCATCATGGATCCTGCTACTGAAGTGTTGAAAGAGGTTTCAAGTAAAGTAAAAGTGAAAAACAGTTATACTGGTTTTGAGGAGTTTTTAAAAGACACCTCTTATGATGCGGTATATATTTCTACGCCGAATTTCCTTCATGCTCCTTATGCGGTGAAGCTCCTGGGATCAGGAAGAGCTTGTTTATGCGAGAAGCCGGTCGCCCCTTCGGTTAAAGAGGCCGTGCTGATAGAAAAAGCCGTTAAGAAAACCAATAAAACATTTATGGTTGCCTATATGTCTTATTTGAATAATTACAATAAAAAAGCGGCAGAAATTACCGGCTCGGGAAAAATAGGAAAAATAAAATCCCTGAACAGCTTTTTTTCTTTTCCGGATTTCGACATGACTAACTGGCGAAATCAGCAGAAGTTTGGCGGGGGTGTTCTTCTGGATATCGGGATATATTGCGTGACCGTGTTCAAGGAAATTGCCGGAGGCCTGCCGTTAAGCGTAAAGGCGGAAATTTATCCAAAATGGAAAACCGGGAAAGTTGACAGGGTTTTTACCGCAGCTCTTGAATTTGAAAAAGGGATAACGGGGAACATTTTTTGCAGTCTGAATCATCCCGAAGAATGCGGGTATGATATTGCCGGGACAAAAGGCGTTGTGAGCGTCCGAAAAAGCTTCTACCAGACAGGGCAGGGGGAAATTATAGCGGTAAACGAGAACGGATTGAAAGAGGATGTAGAGATTTCCGAAGTTAATCCGTACGGATGCGAGCTTGAGTATTTTTATGATCTGGTTTCTAAAAACAAACAGCCCGAAAGAAAGTTTTCCATAGAAGGAGCAATTGATGATATGAAGATCTGCGAGGCGATACGAAAATCCGGGGAAACAGGAACTCCGGTTGTTTTGGGAGGGAAAAATGGGTAAACCTAAGTTGAGTATTTGTGCGGCTGAATTGGCCGGGATGATCGGAGAAAAGGATATTAAACATTTAAAGGAGTTCGGAGTGAGCTGGATAGAACTGTATTTCACCGGAAATGTTGATAAAAATAATGCCAAAAAGGTAAAAGAATTGTTCGATTCCAATAAATTGGGGGTTTCTGCTTTAAACACCTGGACGGAATGGTACTGGGATGAGAGCAAAATAAAAGACGGCAGTTTAGTGAAGCATCTGCAAGATGCGCTGTCTGTGGCTAAAATACTAAAGACAAAAAATATGATTGTATACGGAGCGCTAGGTGACTCTGAAGTTAATAATGAACAGGAGATAGCGGAGTATATTAAAAGAATGGAGCCGATTGCAAAGGCGGCAAAAGAAGAGAATATAACACTGGTACTGGAGAACGATTTTCATATTAAAGGAAGAGAGCTTACACGAAGGGCCTTAACGGTAAAAAAGCTCGTTAAGCAATTCAACAGGGATAATTTTCTGATTAATTTCGACCCCTGTAATTTTATGGTAGCGGGAGAAGAGCCTTATCCATATGCCTATGGAGTTATAAAAGAATACATCGGTTATATGCATATTAAAGATGCTACACGCTATGTGCCGGAAAAGCACGGGGAAGTACCGTTACAAACGGATCTTTCCGGAAAATATGCCTGTACGCCTGCCGGAGAAGGCGCTGTCAATTACACCGGTTTGATAAAACAATTACTTGAAGACGGTTATGACGGTTTTCTGTCGGTTGAACCGCATGTAAGAAAAGAAATAGTGGATGAAACTGTAAAGAAAGGGACAAATTTTCTTGGTAAATGCGGAGTAATAAGTTAAAACGACATAAACAAGGAGAAAAAAATGTTCATAGCTGCTCAGTACTTCCGTCCCCCGTTCCCGCACCAGCGATTTTTTGAAGAAGATCTTAAACTTATGAAAAAAACCGGACTCACCGCGCTTCAGCTCTGGGTAATGTGGGGCTGGGTGGAAGGAGTTCCCGGTAAATATAACTTTGACGATTACGATAAACTGTTCGAGCTGGCGAAGAAGAACGGTTTAAAAGTGGTTTTAAGCACCATTGCGGAGATCCACCCTTTCTGGATACACCGTGTCATTCCTGATTCTCATATGGTAACCAATATGGGGAATAAAGTTATCTCTTCCTGCAGGGAGGAGAGCAATGTGGGTTTAACGCCGGGCGGGTGTACGGATAATCCAAAAGTTTTAGAGCGTATGGGCGGTTTTCTTGAAGCGGCCGCAAAGAGGTACTCCGGAAATAAAGATTTGATCGGCTGGGATTGCTGGAACGAGCTTCGCTGGAATGTTTTTTCCGACGGCTATGTCTGTTATTGCCCTCATACATTAAAAGCTTTCCGTGATTGGCTTTCCGCTGAACACGGCGGGCTTAAAGGAATAAACGAAGCGTGGAAGAGACGGTATGCTTCGCTCGAAGATGTCTTACCGGGAAAAACTTTTGGCAGGACTTACACCGAGATGATGGAGTTTCAAAGATTCCTTACAAAAAGAGCTGCCGTGCATATGGCTTTCCGTTATGAAAAAATACGAAAATATGATAAGACCCGGATAATTTCCGCTCACGGAGCCGGACCTTCTATAAATACTGGAGGCGGTAAAAACGAACAGGCGCTTTCCAGAGGAAATGATTTTGAACTGGCCGACAAATTGGACGGTATCGGTTGTTCGCACTTTCCTTTCTGGGGGGAAGGTTTTGATTTTCACGGGTTTGGGGTAAGAGTAGAAGCGGTAAGAAGCGCGGCCCGGGATAAAGTGATGTGGGTGAGCGAACTCCAGGGAGGTTCAGCCAGAGGCGGTATTGAAGTTCACAGATCCGTTACCCCTGAAGTGCAGAACAACTGGGTATGGAACGGTTTTTCCCGCGGCGCAAAAGGCATAATTTTCTGGTGCTGGCGCGATGAGGTTTTTGCCCGGGAATCCTCCGGCTTTGGACTGGCCGGTAACGACGGACTTGCAAAAGAAAGGCTGGAAGCGTTAAGTGTCTCATGTGAAAAGATGAACGAACACGAAAAACTTTTTAACGGTTATATGCCGGACCCTGCAAAAGTCGGGGTATTTTTTGAGCCGGATACCTATTATATGAAGTGGGCGGAGAAAGGCAACTCCATTGACCCGATAAAATCAATCGAAGGTTACGCCCGCGCGCTGGAAAAATTAAATATCCCGTACGATATCGTTGAAAGCTCGCATCTGAAATACCTGAAGGACCTGAAGGTTCTCTTCATGCCCTGGCCGCTTATTGTGAATGAGGACGCAAAGAAAGAACTTCTCTCTTTTGTGAAAAACGGCGGAACCATAATTACGGAGAGCGAACTTGATGCTTACACCGGGCTTGGTTTTTATAATTATACCGGAGACAGGACACTGGCAGCTGCTTTTGGTCTGTCTGATAAAGGCAGGAGAGAGTTAAACAGTAAAAACCGGGCTTTTAAGATCGGGAAAAACAAATTAAAAAGCGACACCTGGGTAACGCCTCTTCATCTTGAAGGCGGTAAGGTACTTGCAAAAGATACTGCTGGAAATGTTCTTGCGGCTGAAAAAAAGTTCGGCCTTGGAAAAATTATTGCTCTTTCAACTTTCTGCGGAAAAGCTTATGCAGAAGCGCCGTACACGGATTTTGAAAATTTTACAGCGTCTGCTTCAAAAAACGCCGGAGTTGAAAGCTTCTTTGAATTAAAGAGAGAAAAAGATGCAAACGTACAGTGGCGGTCTGGAGTTTCCGGCGGGGAAAGACTGCTCTTCCTTATTAATAACGGGAAGGCAACAAAAATTACGGCTTCCTGGCAGGATAAAAAACAAATGATCAGTCTTTCCGCCTGGAGTTGGAACGTATATATAATTGAAAAGGATGTATTGAAGAAACTGTAAAAAAGAATTCTACGCCAAATCCTATCCAAAGGGCTTCCTTTTCGTTGTGGCTGTATTTATAATAAAATATTCCTTATAAACTTCGTACTTTGTACTTCGTCGTTCGTACTTATATTTATGAACCCTTTTCATTTACAAAACAACTTACATGCTATATAATATGAAAGTGAGAGTAAAACAGCGTTTTCATTTGAGGGTGTTGAATATGCCGAACAATTTGCCGGGAAAAAGCAATCAAAGCGAGATAAAACGCAATGTTTGACCTCTTCCTGAAAGTAATACCGAAAGCTCTCGAAAGAGCGGTAAAAAAAAGCATATTCTATTTATTGGGGTTGTTTGTTAATTTAAATAAAAAGTACCCGCCGGGTTTACCCTACAAAAAAATCCTTGTCCTTCTGCCCGAAAGCGCGCTCGGGGATATGCTCGGGAAAGTCGCGCTTCTAACCTCCTTAAAAGCCTCCTATACTGACGCCGTTTTGGATGTTTTTGTCGTAAGAAAAAACAATAAAAAAGTTCTCGAACATAATCCCTTGATAAGAAACATCATATTTTGGGAGACGGACAGAAAATATAAACTGGTCTATAATCTGGGGCTTCTTTGGAACGGGGTAAAATTAAGAAAAGAAAAATACGATCTGGTTGTAAGTCCAACGAGCGACAATCTAAGGTTTGCAATTTTGGCCCGGCTTGCTGGTTCAGGCCGCCGGACCGGCTTTATTGATTCCTCCCACAAAGTGAAATATGCGGATATTTTCCTGAGTGATGCTTTTGACGAAAAGGGTATGCACTTTGTTGAGAAACATCAAAAGCTTGCGGTCTATATTGCCGGAGAACGGGCAAAGATAAAAAGACCGGAGATGTTCCTGTCGAAAGAAGAAGAAAACTATGCTTCATCCTTCTGGGGGAAAAAAGGGATAATGGAACAGGACATTTTAATAGGCCTACATCCGCTTTACGGAGAATATTCCGAGCGGAGTTATAAGGCGGATAGATTCAATAAGGTTATCAATCTGATGAAAGAGAAAAATCCCGCTTTGAAGTTTTCAATATTTTGGGGACCGACGGAAAAGGCAGGTATGGCAGAGCTGGAAAAACTGGCGCTAGAAACCGGAAGTTTTATGATAGAAGACGTGGATTTTAGAAAACTTTACGCTCTGATAAAGAGACTCGATCTTTTCATCTGTTGTAATACGGGAACAAGTCATCTGGCAAGCATGGCGGACGTGCCGGTAATCCTTCTCTGTGACCCGAAACTTTTCGGTTTTTTTGACCCCTGGGGAAAGGGTGGTTCGGTTATAAATACTAAAACAGAGAATTGCCGTGATATTGAACCCGGAGAGATAGCGGAAAAAGCTGAAAAGATATTGACAATTGACGAATGACAATTGACGATTTATGGAAGGCGAAAAAGCGTCGCCGAATGTAATAAGTGCTATATTGCAGAATGCTTTTTGTCCACCTGGGTGGATTTCGCAAAGGGATTATGGTTAAATATCTATGTTTTTGCTCAATCCGCCTAGGTGGATTGAACAAAGGCATGTGGTCAGATATTTATACCTTTGTTCAACTCGTAACCCGCCACCCGCTACGCGTAACGTTGTTTATTAAAAGGTATAAAAACTCACATAGAAACCTGTTCTTTGTCATATTGAAAAATAAAGGATATTATGCTATACTTCACTGAATAGAATAATAAGGCGAAATGGCCTGAAGAATTATCAACAAAATCCCAAGAAATAGTTGTATAAGGAGGAAATAGTTATGAGAAAAGGAATAGTTCTGGGTATTGCGCTTGCCTGCGCGGCACTTTTCGTAGGCGGTTGTTCAAAGGGTTTCAATATTTTCACGCCCTTTACACCGGCGGTTGGAAGTTTGCCGGCGACGACAGCGAATGCAGCGAATGCGTATGCCGCGGGTGATTATACCGCAGCCATGGCTATGTATGCTGATGTTGTAACAGCAGAACCGGCAAATAGTACGGCAAGATACGGATACGTTAAATCGTATGTGAAAAACGCAGGTTTTGATATTGCTTCGTTTATAACCAGCGGTACCGGCATGAGCAGCGGTGCACCTAAGGCATTTGCTCCGGCGGCAAATAGAATAATCGCCAAGTCCACATTGATGATTGATGACTTGCAAAATCCTTTTGGTGTAAACGCCAAGGTTTTGGAAGGTCTCTGTACAGTGTTAATAACTTATCTTGATCCTATAGCAAATGGGACTTGCGACGGTGTCATTCCTGCAAATGATGTAGGACTTAACAGTTCTCTTGCTTTTGCGCATCTTTTGAAAGGTGTCTTCCTTGTTGTTGATCCCGGATTTGACGGAACATTGGATTACAATGTAAGGGATAATGGCAACGGTACGACAGATGTTATTAATGCTACTACCCTTGAAATTGTAACAGATATAGATAATACCGCGAAAGCAGCAGCCGTAGCCGAATTGACAGCGGCTATAGTCCGTCTTGATGTGGCGATTGTCACGGCTGGCGGCAGTTCAATCTGGACATCAGTTCGCGACTTCTTATTACAGGTTCAGACCGAGGTAAATTCACTTTCATAAAAACGGAGGAGGATAAATGAAAAAATTATTAACGTTGATATTTGTTTTATCTGCGATGGTTTACGGCGCGGTTGTACCGTCAACTTTCTATGAAACTTCGAGAGCCCTCGGTATGGGCGGCGCTTATACCGCGGTTTCCGATGATTTCAGTATGCTTATGTATAACCCTGCGAATCTTTCAAAGAACCAGCCTCTTCATATCTGCCTTTTGAAGGCGGAGATAGAAATTAACCAGAAAACCTTGGATTTTGCAAGCTGGCTGATGAATAACTCCAGTAAATTAAGCGGGGACTTCACTACCTGGTCGGCCTCAGATATTCAGCAGTTGATAAACGCAGGTATTTTCTTGAATGTCGGAGATAACTTCTCGGTGACCGGCATTAATACGCCGATTGGTAATTTTGGTGTAGGCGCTTTTGCAAAGGCGACGGCTAATGTATCGGTTACAGAAGAAATACTTGATATCAAAGCGCATCTTTCCGCAAAGATAGATGTTACCGTACCGATATCCTATGGTACACAGCTTGATATGCTTAATGACGTCGGCAATATGTTAGGCGGCGGTAAATTCGGATTTGGCGCGACTGTAAAGCTTATGCAGAGATTCACCACTACAGAAGACAAGTCTATTCTTTCTATGGCAAGTTTTGATCCTGCGGCTATGATAAACAGGCTGGCAAACCCTCAGACAGGCTACGGTGTTGATGTTGCTCTTAACTACAATCTGCCGTCCTGGTCTTCCACTTTTTGTTTGGTTGCGAGAGATGTATATAGTGTTCTCGGTACCGACAGTATAGCATCAAACTGGGTTTTTGGTTATGCCCTTCAGCCTAACCTGATTCCCGGAGTTCCGCTGACCATTTCAGTCGATGTTAATGACTTGTTTGGTTCTACTACTATGATGAAAAAGATCAGTCTGGGCGCGGAAGTAAATCTGATAGGTCTAGCTGTTGTAAGAGGCGGTTTCTATCAGGGCTGGGCAAGTTTCGGTGTCAGCTTATTCGGTTTTCTGGACTATGCCAACTACGGAGTTGAGCAGGGTCTGTACGCCGGAAACTTTGAACAAAGATACCACAGAATTTCAATCACTTTAGGACTGTAATTTAACAAGACATGTAAGTATGGGTGCTGTCCGCCTTCGGCGGGATGGCTGAGAGTATACCATTTGAACCTGTTTGGGTAATTCCAACGAAGGGAAAGTAAACGGAAATCAGAAGAGCCGTAATTTCTCAAAAAGGGATTACGGCTCTTTCTATTAAAGATTGTCCATAAAAGTCTGTAAAAGTCGAAAAGTCTTTAAAGGTCTCACACTTAGGAGTTATTAATAAATATAAGATCAAGATTTTAGACTTTTAAGGACCGTTATGGACTGTTACAGACTTTTATGGACGCTTAAAGGCGAACAAAATGATAATGCAAAAAAACAGCACTGCAATCAAACGTATACTTGATGTAAATGTGAATCGCTCCCGTGAAGGCCTTCGCGTCATGGAGGACTATTCCCGCTTTGCTCTAAGTGATAAGGGGCTGACGGGGAAGATTAAAACGGTGAGACACCTGATATCAAAAGCAATTGACCGCTTTGATTTGGTTTCTTCCAGGGCTTCGGAAAAGGATCCGGGCAGACCGGCTGCTTTTGACAGAAAAATTAAAGCAAAGACACTGCAAAACGTAATCATAGCAAATATTATAAGAGTTGAAGAAAGCGCCAGGGTTCTGGAAGAATTCTCAAAAGTTATTTATCCGGGAAGTACCGCCAATTTCAAAAAGGCACGGTTCCTGCTATATGACATTGAAAAAGAGTTCATTAAAAAAGCTGAAAGGTCTTTACGTAATAATTGATCCGGAAATTTGTGCTTCTGCCGGAAACAGACCTTTGACAGCGGCAAAAGTATGTTTAAATGCAGGGGTAAAGGTTATCCAGCTCAGGTATAAGAATGCTTCAGACGATAGAGTTTTAACTTTAGCACGGAATCTAAAAGATTTGTGTCGAAAACACAGTGCGTTGTTTATTTTTAATGATAGAGCGGATCTTGCGGTTCTTTCATCGGCAGACGGTCTTCACCTTGGACAAAATGATCTTCCTGTTAAAGATGTAAAAAAGATATTTAAAGGTTTTATAGGTGTTTCCACGCATAATGATAAAGAAATAAAGAAAGCACTTAAAGATAAAGTTGATAACATCGGTTTTGGTCCGGTCTTTACGACAAAAACAAAGAAGGGATTACCACCGACGGTAGGCTTGAAGAGACTAAATAAAGTGGTTCAAAAAGCTAGCATACCCGTTGTAGCCATAGGCGGAATAAATAAGAAGAATATCGACGAAGTGTATAAGACAGGCGTAAATTGTGCTGCCGTGATATCGGCGGTATGTGGTAAGAGAATTGACGATTTACGATTGACAATTGACGATCTTAGGAAGGCGGGAAATAACCCCCGCCAAAAATAATATTCTATTAAATATGGCGGAATCTTTAATCCGCTTACATTAAATTGTCAATTGTAAATCGTCAATCGTAAATATGCATAAAGGAGTAGTTCATGACACAGATAGAAATAGCCCGCAAAGGGAAATATTCCAGAGAAATGTTAGCCGTTGCCAAATCCGAGAATGTTACAAAGGAGTATGTCCGAACGGGTGTTGCGGCGGGACGTATTGTTATTACTTCAAGTCTTATTCATAAACCAAAAAAAGTATGCGGCATCGGAAAAGGACTAAGGACCAAAGTAAATGTAAATATCGAAACTTCACCGGACCGGTCGACCGTAAAACAGGAGCTGGCGAAGCTTAAAGTTGCGATAGAATGCGGGGCTGATGCTGTTATGGATCTAAGCACCGGCGGTGATATGGATAAGACCAGAGCGCTGATAATTAAAAACTCTCCGATAGCGGTAGGTACCGTTCCAATTTACCAGGCGTCTGTTGAAGCTATTAGAAAATGCAAATCGGTAGTTGAGATGACGCCCGAAGAGATGTTTGCCGGAATAGAAAAGCATATTAAAGACGGTGTTGATTTTATTACCGTGCATTGCGGTGTAACAAAAGAGACCATAGGGCGTCTTAGAAAAGAAGGGCGCATTGCGAATATAGTGAGCAGAGGCGGAGCTTTTCTGACAGAATGGATAATGCATAACGGTAAAGAAAACCCTCTTTTTTCCGAGTATGATTACCTTCTCGAGCTTGCGAAGAAATACGATGTTACGTTGTCGTTGGGAGACGGGTTTCGACCCGGTTGTCTTGCTGATGCTACGGATAGAGCCCAGGTCCAGGAACTTATAATACTCGGGGAGCTGGCAGAGCGGGCTTTAAAAGCGGGAGTTCAGGCTATGATAGAAGGACCAGGGCATATGCCGATTAACCAGATTGAAGCGAATATTCTCTTACAAAAACGTCTCTGTCATGAAGCGCCTTTTTATGTTCTTGGTCCACTCGTTACGGATATAGCACCGGGGTATGATCATATTACCTCAGCTATAGGCGGAGCAATAGCGGGAACCGCAGGTGCAGATTTTCTTTGCTATGTTACTCCGGCAGAACATCTTGGACTTCCGGATATTAATGATGTCAGGGAAGGAACAATAGCTTCGAAAATTGCCGCCCATGCTGCAGATATAGGCAAGGGAATTCCGGGCGCAATGGAACTTGATAAACGCATGGCTTTTTACAGAAAAAATCTGGATTGGGATAATCAGAAAAAATATGCTTTAGATCCTGCCAAGATCACAAAGTATAGAAAAAGCGGCAAAGGTGATAACACTTGTACCATGTGCGGTGAGTTTTGCGCAATGAAACGAATAACCAAATATTTAGGCTAAATATTTGGTTATTCGAAGCTCGAAATCCTAAACTCGAAATTCGAAAAAATCAGAAACCACGAAAAAGATAAAAAAAAGAGATTAAGGTTTATTTTTGATTTGATTTTTATTGATTCTTGATTACTTTATGTCTTCTGATTTTCTCTTTTTGGTTTTTTCGAGTTTCGAATTTCGTGCTTCGAATTTGCACTTGGGTTATTCTGCCGGTTTTGTTTTCCTGCTTGCGTCCGGGTTGATTTGAGTGATTTCATCGCGGAGTTTTGCTGCATCTTCGTAATTTTCTTTCTCAATAGCTTCATTTAATTTTACCTGTAAACTATTAAGCTTTTTTGTTTTTTCGTCCATGTTATGGTGGGGGTGAGCATCCATACCTGCCTGATCTATTACTTTTTCGGAAACCAGGATAGGCGCCTTTGACCTGAGGGCTACGGCAATAGCATCAGAAGGACGGCTGTCTATTTCTTTCTGTTCGCCATTGGCCTCCACGGTAATAGATGCATAGAAGGTGTTGTCCTTAAGGTCGTTGATATTGACTTTTATTACATTTGCATGCAGGTTATCCAGTATTATCTTGATCAGGTCATGAGTTCCGGGTCTCGGGAGTTTTGTATTTTCCATTTCCAGAGCGATTGACTGGGCTTCAAAAGGTCCAACATAAATAGGAAGCCATTTGCTGTTAAGGTCATCTCTCAGAATAACAGCAAAGCCCCTTGTAACCGGGTCAACAACAACCCCCTGTACTACGACTGCAACCATTTGATTCATTCTGTAATTATAAATGAAAAGACAGTAAAAGTCAAACCTTTCAAGTGAAGGGATCCGCTAAAGTGCAATTAGACGTTGAAAAGCACCGCATTCTTATGCTAAACTTTAATTGTAGATGTAAGTTTATTTACATCTTAAAGCTGTAAAATAATATACTATTAAACAGAATCAAGATAATCTCAAGGAGGAACGTATATGAAAAAGCTTGTTGCGGTAGGTTTTGTTTTTGCGCTGGCCCTGACAATCGCAGGTTGCGGCGGAGGAAGTCAGTATTTGCAGGATGGGAAGGTAAAGTCGACCATTGACCAGACAA